>Ga0180218_1000038_pt1 | contig 312141 bp, 295 predicted proteins | sample eDN3rd37CKraftBY_FD_151334 | JGI IMG/M metagenome (GOLD analysis project Ga0180218, IMG submission 151334) | Enriched backyard soil microbial communities from Emeryville, California, USA - eDNA 3rd pass 37_C Kraft BY (version 2) (version 2) | ecosystem: Environmental > Terrestrial > Soil >... | reverse complement strand
TAGGCCGGCTCGTAGCCCAGCAGCTTGCCGGCCTTGCCGATGTCGGCCTGCGAGTGGCGCACGTCGCCGGCGCGGAAGTCCGCGTACACCGGCGCCTTCTCGTACGACACCCCCTGCCCGGCCAGCGTGCGCCGCAGGTGCTCGAACAGCTCGGTCAGCGTCGTGCGCGCGTTGTACGCCACGTTGTAGACCTGGTTCGACCCTTGCGGACCGGCCATCGCCGCCAGCAGGTTGGCCTGCACCGCGTTCTCCACGAAGCAGAAGTCGCGGCTGGTCTGGCCGTCGCCGTTGATCACGACGTCCTCGCCCTTGATCATCGCCGCCGTCCACTTCGGAATCACCGCCGCGTACGCGCCGTCCGGATCCTGGCGCTTGCCGAACACATTGAAGTAGCGCAGCCCCACGCTGGAGAACCCGTACGAGCGCGCGAACACATCGGCGTACAGCTCGTTGACGTACTTGGTCACCGCGTACGGCGAGAGCGGATTGCCGATGCGGTCCTCGACCTTCGGCAGGTCGGGATGGTCGCCGTAGGTCGAACTCGAGGCCGCGTAGACGAACGCCTGGACCTGCGCGTCGCGCGCGGCCACCAGCATGTTCAGGAATCCCCCGATGTTGACCTCGTTGGTCGTGATCGGGTCCTTCAGCGAACGCGGCACCGAACCCAGCGCGGCCTGGTGCAGCACCCGCTCCACGCCCTGCACCGCGCGCTGGCAGGTCGCCAGGTCGCGGATGTCGCCTTCGATGAAGGTAAAGCGCGCCCACTGCTCGGGCGTCACCGCCGCGCGGACCTCGTCCAGGTTGTGCTGGTGCCCCGTGGCGAAATTGTCCAGCCCCACCACCGCCTGGTCCAGCCCCAGCAGCGTCTCGAGCAGGTTCGAGCCGATGAAGCCGGCGCAGCCGGTCACCAGCCACTTGCCCGGCGCATGCGTCAGGGTCGCGCGCAAATCCTCGTATCGTGTCGTCATGTCTGTGCTCTCCTTACAGACGCAGGTCGGCCTGCTCGGGAGGCAGCACGTACTTCAGGTCGTACAGGATGTGCTCGGGCTTGCCGAACTTGCGGATCGCCTCGGCGCCCATCTCGACGAACTGGTGGTGCGACACCGCCAGGATGATCGCGTCGTACGCCCCGGCGGCCGGCTTGGCGACCGGCGTGATGCCGTACTCGTGCTCGGCCTCGGCCGGGTCCACCCACGGGTCGTACACGTCCACATCGACGTGGTACTCGCCCAGTTCGCGCACGATGTCCACCACGCGCGTATTGCGCAGGTCGGGGCAGTTCTCCTTGAACGTCAGGCCCATCAGCAGCACGCGCGCGCCCTCGACGTGGATGCGGCGCTTGGCCATCGCCTTGACCAGCTGCGAGACCACATAGCCGCCCATCGAATCGTTCAGGCGGCGGCCGGCCAGGATGATCTCGGGGTGGTAGCCGATCGACTGCGCCTTGTGCGTCAGGTAGTACGGATCGACCCCGATGCAGTGCCCGCCCACCAGGCCCGGGCGGAACGGCAGGAAGTTCCACTTGGTGCCGGCGGCCTGCAGCACGGCCTCGGTGTCGATGCCCATCTTGTTGAAGATCAGCGCCAGCTCGTTGATCAGCGCGATGTTGACGTCGCGCTGCGTGTTCTCGATCACCTTGGCGGCCTCGGCCACGCGGATGCTCGACGCCTTGTGGGTGCCGGCCGTGATGATCTCGTTGTACAGCTGGTCGACCAACTCGGCGACTTCCGGCGTCGAGCCCGAGGTCACCTTCTTGATGGTGTTGACGCGGTGCGCCTTGTCGCCCGGGTTGATGCGCTCGGGGCTGTAGCCGGCGTAGAAGTCCTGGTTGAACTTCAGGCCCGACACGCGCTCGAGCACCGGCACGCAGTCTTCCTCGGTGGCGCCCGGGTACACGGTCGATTCGTAGATCACGATGTCGCCGCGCTTGAGCACCGCGCCGATGGTCTCGCTGGCCTTGACCAGCGGCGTCAGGTCCGGCTGCTTGTACTCGTCGATGGGCGTGGGCACGGTGACGATGAACACATTGGCCTGGGCCAGGTCGGCGCGCTCGGCCGTGTAGCTGAGCTGCGCGGCCTGGGCCAGTTCGTCGTCCTCGACTTCCAGGGTGTGGTCGTGGCCGGCCTTGAGCGCGGCGATGCGGCGCTCGTTGATATCGAAGCCGATCACCGGGCGCTTCTTGCCGAACTCCACGGCCAGCGGCAGCCCTACGTATCCGAGGCCGACAACGGCCAGTTTCACATCATCAATGCGCAAGATAAATCTCCCTATCAACCGTGTGACGGCTACGGAATTGTAAGTAGTTTGAACGTATTTGTAGCGTTGTAGCACCCCGCGCGAGCGCGGGGGCCACGATGGATCAGTGCGTTCGAATGACGGACGGCAGCAGCAGCCAGCCGGGGCGGCGCCAGGAGACCAGCCGCATGTACAGCCACGTGTAGACCGCGGCGAACACGACCAGGCTGGCGCACAGGAACCAGGCGTTGTCCCACCAGATGGTGGCGGGCACCAGGCCGATGAGCGCCAGCACCCACATGTAGGGCGAGGCCAGGGCATTGCACAATGCCGGCACCGCATGGCGGCGGCCGCGGCTGAACGTCACGCGCACCAGGCGGCGGAACACCAGCTGGTGCAGGTGCAGGGCATCCGGCTGGTCGACCGGCACGCCGCGCTTGAAGCGGCGGCGCCAGATCGAAAAGCCCGTTTCGAACACCGGGTAGAACAGCACCGCCAGCGCGTAGAACGGCGAGACCGACGGATTGCGCACCACCAGCAGCACGGCCAGTTCGGCCAGCATGAAGCCGAGGAAATACGCGCCGCCGTCGCCGAGGAAAACCCGCCCGAAGGGGAAGTTCCAGACCAGGAATCCCAGCGTGGCCGAGGCCAGCGCCGCGGCGATCATGAAAATGGGCATGTCGCCGACCTGCAGCGCCACCAGGCTGATCGACACCGCCATCAGGGTCGCGATCATGCCGGCCAGCCCGTTCATGCCATCGACGATGTTCAGCGCGTGCGTACAGCCGCCCACCGCGAACATGGTGAAGATCAGCGATACCGGCCAGAACGACAGCACCCAGTCGACCGGCGCGATGCCTACGCGGCTCACGCCGCCCAGCAGCCACCAGGCGATCGCCGCCGAGGCGAACGCGGCGAGCAGGCGCTTGCTGGCGCCGATGTCCTTGGTGATGTCTTCGAGCAGGCCGGCCACGAACACGGGCAGCGCCGCCACGAACAGCGCCGGCCACAGCCAGGTCAGCGTCATGTTGCTGGGACCGAGCACCAGCAGGCCGGCCAACGAGCCGGCCAGGACCGCCAGCCCGCCCACGCGCGGCGTTGCCCGCGTATGCGAAGCCTGGGGCTTGTTGAGGTCGCTATCGCCGGTAAACGCGCCATGCCAGCGCTCCGACGCCACGATGAGTCCCCCCACCATGAATGCGACCACGCAAATGTACAGCCAGGTCACAGAGTCACCTTAGGTTGGTCTATGGAGACGAGTCCGCCATTATCGGCCGCAGGTGTAACGCCCATATATGGCAGCAATAATGAAGTGCAAGTCGCCAGTACAGAAAGTAACGTCTCGGCCCGCCGGCTTCCCGGTCTTGAACCGTCCAGGCGATTGTAGAGCTTTCCGCCCTCGCGCAGCAGGGAAACTTCAGGGAAAACACCAATGAGCCGGATACGCGCGGCGACCGCGTATGGCGCGCCGCGCGTCGCGGCGAAAAAAAAGCCCGAGATCTTGCGATCTCGGGCTAAATCCACCAAAGGAGGAGGGTGGAGGAGACAACCGTGGCATGTTGGGATTGCATCAGGCCTTGCGGCCCGGAAATCGCGGCATTCGGGGTATCCATTCTGCTGGCCCGGGGGCCGGCGGTCTTGGCACCGCACCGTCTGCGTTTCAACATCCGATGTGCAAATAGTAGAGGATTCTTTTGTGCGATGCAAGAAATTTTTTGCTTTGCCCGGATCCGGCCTCCAGTCGTTGGATTTTTGCCGCATCGCCTGGGCCGCGAGCGGCGAAACCCGCGTCGATATTGGGCCGCAGCGTAAAGCGGGTTAATGCCGAAAGGGAAAACCCTTGCGGGATTACCCCAGGAATTTCAAGGATTTAGGGACGACCGGGGCGCGCCGCCGAGGCCTTGGGGAGCAACTTTTGCCGCAATGCACCATAAATGGGCAAGTCGTCCCCATTTCAGAGCCAATAGGCCGTGGACGTCATGACCTTGGACATGGCCCGCATCGCGCCGCGCACCGGCGCGGGCAGCGGCACGCCGCCGGCGCGCTCGGCGCTGGCGCGGTGCTGCGCTTCGTCTTCCTTCATTTTCCGGACGATGTCGCGCGAGCGCTGGTCCTGCACCGGCAAGGTGCGCAGGTGTCCGTCCAGGTGCGCCTCGACCTGGCGCTCGGTCTCGGCCATGAAGCCCAGGTTGCGCGGCACGCCGGCATAACTGGCCAGCACGCCGAGCGCGAACGAGCCGGTGTACCAGAACGGGTTGAGCAGGCTCGGGCGGCTGCCCAGTTCCCGCAGGCGCTCGTTGCACCACGCAAGGTGGTCCACTTCCTCGGCCGCGGCCTCGCGCAGCAGCGCGCGCGCGGCCGGCTCGCGGCAGGCGGCCGCCTGGCCGCGATACAGCGCCTGCGCGCACACTTCGCCCACGTGGTTGACGCGCATCAGGCCGGCGGCATGGCGCTTCTCGCGTTCGGACAAGGCATCCGGCGCCTCGGGCGCCTGCGCGGGATACGGCCGGGCGGCGGTGGCGGCGCCCGAAAGCACGCGCAGGGCGCGGTCGATTTCGCCGATCAGGCCATCGAGCGGGCCGGCACGGCGGCCGAGCGCGGAAGCGGAACTGGAGGTGGACATATCGATACTCCCTGGAAAGTCGCGCCGCCCTGTCGGCGGGCGGGGTTCTCCGCCAACCATTGTACGCAACGGGTATGATCGCCTTTTGATGGCGCGCAAGGCCGCGCCCACCGCTACAGGACTACGCAGATGGAATGCACGATCGATTGGGGCGGCCCTTCGGGCATGCTGTTCACGGCCAGCACGGGCAGCGGCCATGTGGCCGTGATGGACGGCGCGGTCGATGGCGGCGGCCATGACCTGGCGCCGCGCCCGATGGAAATGCTGCTGGCCGGCACCGGCGGCTGCACCGCCTATGACGTGGTGCTGATCCTCAAGCGCGGCCGCCACGCCGTGACCGGCTGCAGCGTCAAGCTGCAGGCCGAGCGCGCCGACACCGATCCGAAGGTTTTCACGCGCATCCATTTCGCGTTCACCGTCACCGGCAGCAAGCTGCCGCAAGCCGCGGTCGAGCGCGCCGTGCAGCTGTCGCACGAGAAGTACTGCTCGGCCTCGGCCATGCTGGAGAAAACCGCCGAGCTCAGCTTCTCGGTGGAGATCGTCGATACCCAAGCCGCGTAACCCAAGCCGCACAACCGGGCCGCCCAAGGCAAGCCGCGGCCCGCCGTCACCACGATGAAACAATACCTAGACCTCGTCCAATCCATTCTCGACCAGGGCGCCTGGCAGGAAAACCGCACCGGCGTGCGCACGCTTTCGCTGCCCGGCGCGGCGCTGCGCTTCGACCTGCAGCAGGGCTTTCCCGCCGTCACCACCAAGAAGCTGGCGTTCAAGTCCGCCATCGGCGAAATGGTGGGCTTCCTGCGCGCCACGCGCAGCGCCGCGCAGTTCCGCGCGCTGGGCTGCAAGGTCTGGGACCAGAACGCCAACGAGAACGAGCCATGGCTGGCCAACCCGTACCGCGACGGCCCTGACGACCTCGGCCCGGTCTACGGCGTGCAATGGCGCCAGTGGCCGGCCTACAAGCTGCTGCCGCGCGCCGCCGCCGGCCAGGTGGCCGACGCGCTGGGACGCGGCTACCGCCAGGTCGCAGAGGTCGAGGAAAACGGCGCGCCGCATGTGCTGCTGTACAAGGCGGTGGACCAGCTGCGCCAGTGCCTGGACACCATCCACCAGTCGCCGGGCGACCGCCGCATCCTGTTCCATGGCTGGAACTGGGCGCAGATCGAGGAAATGGCCCTGCCGCCCTGCCATCTGCTCTACCAGTTCCTGCCCAACGCCGGCACGCGCGAGATCTCGCTGTGCCTGTACATCCGCTCCAACGACGTCGGCCTGGGCACGCCCTTCAACCTGACCGAGGGCGCGGCGCTGCTGCACCTGGTCGGCCGCCTGACCGGGTACAAGCCGCGCTGGTTCAGCTATTTCATCGGCGATGCGCACGTCTACGAAAACCACCTGCCGATGCTGCGCGAGCAACTGACGCGCGAGCCCTATCCGGCCCCGCAGCTGGTGCTGTCGGACCGCATTCCCGATTTCGCCGCTACCGGCAAGTACGAGCCGCAATGGCTGGAGCAGGTCGAGCCGGGCGATTTCACGCTGAGCGGCTACCAGCACCACGCGCCGCTGACCGCCCCCATGGCGGTCTGAGCGGCCCGACGACGCCTGACGCCCTTGCCCATGCCCGCCACTCCCCTGCTCAGCCTGGTCGTCGCCTATTCGACCAACCGCGTCATCGGACGCGACAACGCCCTGCCCTGGAAGCTGCCCGGCGACCTGGCGCATTTCAAGCGCACGACGCTCGGCCACCCCATCATCATGGGCCGCAACACCTGGGAGTCGCTCGGCCGCCCGCTGCCGGGGCGCACCAATATCGTCATCACCCGCAACCCGGCCTATGAAGCCGCCGGGGCCGTGGTGGTGGGCTCGCTGGCCGCCGCCATCCAGGCCTGCGGCGACGCGGCCGTGGCCTGCGTCATCGGCGGCGCGCAGATCTACGCCCAGGCCCTGCCGCTGGCGCAGCGCGTGGTGGCCACCGAGGTGCATGCCGAGATCGAGGGCGACGCTTTCTTCCCGCCGCTGCCGGCCGGGCAGTGGCGCGAAACGCAACGCGCGGCGCAACCGGCCGAGAACGGCCTGCGCTACGACTTCGTGGAATACGAGCGCGTGGCGGACTGAGCGCTCGCCCCCGCGCCGCGCAGGAACCGCCACAGCGCCGCGGCGTCCGAATACGCCACGTTGAACCGCAGCCACGGGATGTCCGCGTCGGCCGCATCGAAATAGGACCCCGGCGCCAGCCAGATACCATCCTTGAGCGCCAGCTCGGCCAAGGCATTGGCGCCGCGCTCGCGCCACGCGCCGCCGGGCCGCGCCCACAGGAACAGGCCGGCCTGGGGACGGGCGCACAATTGCAGGCCATGCTCGTCCATCGCCTGCACCACCTGCGCATGCGCCTGCCCCAGGCGCTCGCGGGTGCGCAGCACATGGGCGCGGTAGCGCCCCTCGCGGATGACCTGGTGCACCACGCGCTCCATGATCTCGGGCGAGGTCAGCCCGGCCGCCATCTTGGTGCGCGCCAGGTCGCGCACCAGGTCGCGGTGCGCCACGATGTAGCCGACCCGCACCGACGGGCTGATGGCCTTGGAGTAGCCGCTCAGGTAGACCACGCGCTGCGCGCCGTCCAGCGCCGCTAGCAAGGGAGCGATCGCGGGCATCAGCTCGCGCGAAATATCGTCTTCCACGATCCACAGGCCGTGGCGTTCGGCCGCCTGCAGCACGCGGAACGCGTTGGCCATGCTCAGGCTGGCGCCGCTGGGATTCTGCAGCACCGTATTGACGAACAAGGCGCGCGGGCGGTGCGCCAGCGCGGCGGCGTCGAGCGCCTCGCAGTCGATGCCGTCGACCCCGCGCGGCACGCTGACCACGCGCATGCCCGCCAGCCGCAGCAGCTGCAGCAGGTTGGCGTAGCAGGGCTGCTCGACCAGCACCGTATCGCCGGGACGCAACAGGGTGCGCATGACCAGGTCCAGTCCGTGCGTGACGCCTTGCGTCAGCAGCACCTGGTCGGCCTCGGCCGGCATGCCGGCCGCGCCCAGGCCGGCGGCGATGGTCTCGCGCAGCGGCGCGTAGCCATAGGGATGCCCGTAGCCGGCGATGCGCAGCGCCGGCACCCGGCCCAGGTGCCGCAGCGCCTGGTGCAGGCCCTCTTCGTTGAGCCATTCGGGCGGCAGCCAGCCGCAGCCCGACTTGATCGGAATGGAATGGTCGGCATAGATATCGGACAGCAGCCAACTGTCGTTGAGCCGCGGCGGCGACCATTGCCCCGGCGTGCCCGCGCGCGGCGCGGCCGCCTGCGGCGAGGCGACCCGGTAGCCCGAGCCTGGCCGGGCGGCCAGCCAGCCCTGCGCGGCCAGCCGGCTGTAGGCGCTGGCCACGGTAAAGGTGCTGACGCCGTGCTGGCGCGCGAACGCGCGCACCGAGGGCACGGGCATGCCGGGCCGCAACACCTGCCGGGCAATGGCGCTGCTGAAAGCCTGCACGACCTGCTCGACCAGCGAAGGCGACTGCGCGCGGCCGCGCACGGGTTGGAAATCGATCACGGAGGGCCTGTCAGGTAGATTTCTGTACGGTTTATCAGAATCAAGCTGTACAGTTAGCGGTATTTACATCGATTGTATATTTTCATTCCCAGGCCGGCGGGCCAGAATCGATCTCGTCCCCTGCCCGGCCACCGCATGCGCGGTCGGCGCACACCGCAGGCGTTACCTCTGGAGCGACCCATGAATGCCCCCGCCAGCCCGCCCGACCTGTCGCATCTCTGGATGCCGTTTACCGCCAACCGGCAGTTCAAGTCCCAGCCGCGCCTGCTGGCCGGCGCCCAGGGCATGTACTACACCTCGACCGACGGCCGCCAGATCCTCGACGGCACGGCCGGCCTGTGGTGCGTGAACGCCGGCCACTGCCGGCCGGAGATCGTGCAGGCCATCGCCAGCCAGGCCGGCGAGATGGATTACGCGCCGGGCTTCCAGCTGGGCCACCCGCTTGCGTTCGAGGCGGCCACCGCGGTGGCCTCGTTCATGCCGGCCGGCATCGACCGCGTGTTCTTCACCAACTCGGGTTCCGAATCGGTCGACACCGCGCTGAAGATCGCGCTGGCCTACCACCGGGCGCGCGGCGACGCGCAGCGCACCCGCCTGATCGGGCGCGAACGCGGCTACCACGGCGTGGGCTTTGGCGGCATTTCGGTAGGCGGCATATCGGCCAACCGCAAGACGTTCTCGGGCGCGCTGCTGCCCGCGGTGGACCACCTGCCCCATACGCACAGCCTCGAGCACAATGCGTTCTCCAAGGGCCAGCCGGCCTGGGGCGAGCACCTGGCCGACGAGCTGGAACGCATCGTGGCGCTGCACGACGCCTCGACCATCGCCGCGGTGATCGTCGAGCCCATGGCCGGCTCGACCGGCGTGCTGGTGCCGCCCAGGGGCTACCTGCAGCGCCTGCGCGAGATCACCGCGCGGCACGGCATCCTGCTGATCTTCGACGAAGTGATCACCGCCTACGGCCGGCTGGGTTCGCCCACCGCGGCCGAGCATTTCGGCGTCACGCCCGACATCATCACCATGGCCAAGGGCGTGAGCAATGCGGCCGTGCCGGCCGGCGCGGTGGCGGTCAAGCGCGACGTCCACGACGCCATCGTCAACGGGGCGCAGGGCGGCATCGAGTTCTTCCACGGCTACACCTACTCGGCCCACCCGCTGGCGGCGGCCGCCATCCTGGCCACGCTGGGCATTTACCGGCGCGACGACCTGTTCGGCCGCGCCCGCGACCTGTCGCCCGCCTTCGAGAAAGCGGCGCATGCCCTGCAAGGCGCGCCGCACGTCATCGACGTGCGTAACATCGGCCTGGTGGCCGGCATCGAACTGGCCCCGCGCCCCGACGCGCCGGGCGCGCGCGCCGCCGAAGCCTTCCGCAAATGCTTCGACAGCGGGCTGATGGTGCGCTATACCGGCGACATCCTGGCCGTCTCGCCGCCGCTGATCATCGACGAGGCGCAGATCGGCGAAATCTTCGAGCGCATCGGCAAGGTGCTCAAGGAAATCGCCTGACCCGGCATCCGCCACGCAACAGACCATACCCATGAAGACGATTCCGCATTTCATCAACGGCCAGCCGTACGAGGGCCGCAGCGGCCGCTACACGCAAGGCTTCAACCCCGCCACCGGCGAGGTCTCCAGTTCCATTTCGCTGGCTTCGGCGCAGGACGTCGACACCGCCGTGGCGGCCGCCGCGGCGGCGTTTCCGGCCTGGTCGGAAACGCCGCCGCTCAAGCGCGCGCGCATCCTGTTCAAGTTCAAGGCCCTGCTCGACGAGCACCAGGACGAACTGGCCGCGCTGATCACCGCCGAGCATGGCAAGGTGTTCTCCGACGCCAAGGGCGAGGTGACGCGCGGCATCGAGGTGGTCGAGTTCGCCTGCGGCATCCCGCACCTGCTCAAGGGCCAGTACACCGACCAGATCGGCGGCGGCATCGACAACTGGAGCATGCGCCAGCCGCTGGGCGTGGTGGCGGGCATCACGCCATTCAACTTTCCCATGATGGTGCCGTGCTGGATGTTCCCGGTGGCGCTGGCCTGCGGCAACACCTTCGTGCTCAAGCCGTCCGAGCGCGACCCGTCGGCCGCGCTGCGCCTGGCCGAGCTGCTCAAGGAGGCCGGCCTGCCCGACGGCGTGTTCAACGTGGTGCAGGGCGACAAGCAGGCGGTGGACGCGCTGATCGCGCATCCGCAGGTCGAGGCGCTGTCGTTCGTCGGCTCCACGCCGATCGCCGAATACATCTACGCCGAGGGTACGCGCCGCGGCAAGCGCGTGCAGGCCCTGGGCGGCGCCAAGAACCACATGGTGGTCATGCCGGATGCCGACCTGGACCAGGTCACCGACGCCTTGATGGGCGCGGCCTACGGGTCGGCGGGCGAACGCTGCATGGCGATCTCGGTCGCGGTGGCGGTGGGCGAGGTGGCCGACGAGGTGGTGGCCCGCCTGGCGCCGCGCGTGCGCGCGCTGGTGGTCAAGGACGGCATGCAGGCCGACGCCGAAATGGGCCCGCTGGTGACCGCGCAGCATCGCACCAGGGTAACCGGCTACATCGAGGACGGCCAGGCCTGCGGGGCCACGCTGGTGGTCGACGGACGCGGCCTGCAGGTGCCCGGCAACGAAGGCGGGTTCTTCCTGGGCGGCACGCTGTTCGACCATGTCACGCCCGCCATGAACATCTATCGCGAGGAGATCTTCGGTCCGGTGCTGTGCATCGTGCGCGTGCCGGATTTCGCCGCCGCCGTGGAACTGATCAACGCCCATGAGTTCGGCAACGGCGTGTCCTGCTTCACCTCCGACGGCGGCATCGCGCGCGCCTTCGCGCGCCAGATCAAGGTGGGCATGGTGGGCATCAACGTGCCCATTCCGGTGCCGATGGCATGGCACTCGTTCGGCGGCTGGAAACGCTCGCTGTTCGGCGACCACCATGCCTACGGCGAGGAAGGCGTGCGCTTCTATTCGCGTTACAAGAGCGTGATGCAGCGCTGGCCCGACAGCATCGGCAAGGGCGCCGAGTTCACCATGCCCGTGGCCAAGTAGGCGCGCCGCGCACGGCCGTGGCGCCGCCACGGCCACAGACCCGCGGGCGGGCATGCGGGTATTCCCGATGACGGCCCGCCGGCGGGCCGCCCCCGCCGCCATGCGCCGCCCCTTCTCCGGCGCGCACGAATGCAAAAAACAACCATGGACAGGGCCGCCACCGGGCATCAGAATGGGGCCTTGTGGACCCGCGCCCGGCGCCGGCCCACGGTCACAGCTTGATCCTCGCGCACCCCGGCGGTGCGTTTCCGACGACAACGGCGGCGCCCTGGCGCCGCCGGCTTCACTCAGAAAGGGGAACATCCATGCTGAAGTCCGTCCGCATCGCCGCGCTGGCCGGCGCCATGCTCTTGGCAGCCCAGGGCGCCGGCGCCGAGACAGTCATCAAGGCGGTCATGCACTCGCCGCTGCGCCTGACCGACCCCCACGCCACCACGGCATACATCACGACGTGGCACGGCTACATGATCTACGACACGCTGCTGGCCACCGACGCCGACAACAAGATCCAGCCCCAGATGCTCGAAAAATGGGAGGTCTCGCCCGACGGCAAGACCTACACCATGACGCTGCGCCCCGGCCAGAAATGGCACGACGGCAAACCGGTGACCGCCGAGGACTGCGTCGCGTCGATCAAGCGCTGGGCCGGCGGCGACGGCATGGGCCGCACGCTGATGAAGTTCACCGACAGGATCGAGGCCGTCGACGACCAGACCTTGCGCATCGTCATGAAAGAGCCCACGGATCTCGCCCTGCGCGCGCTGTCCAAGCCCACGGGCACGGCCGCCTTCATGATGCCCAAGCGCATCGCCGACATTCCCATCGGCCAGCCCATCACCGACATGACCGGCTCGGGCCCGTTCAAGGTGGCCGAGTTCAAGCCGGGGGTGAAGACGGTCTACGTCAAGAACGCGGACTACGTGCCGCGCCAGGAGCCCGCCAGCGGCCTGGCCGGCGGCAAGGCGGTCCACATCGACCGGGTCGAGTGGAACGTCATGCCCGACGCGCTCACCACGGCCAACGCCCTGCTGGGCGGCGAGATCGATTTCGTCGAGCAGTTCCCGTACGACCTGCTGCCCATGGTGGAGGGCAATCCGGAACTGAAGGAGGAAGCGCTCAGCCCGGTGGGCTACTTCACCATGTACCGGTTCAACTTCAAGTACCCGCCCTTCGACAACAAGAAGATCCGCCAGGCGGCCATGTACGCCATCGGCCAGGAAGACGTGATGAAGGCGCTGGTGGGCAACCCGAAGTACTGGCAGACCTGCGCCTCGCTGTGGGGCTGCGGCACGCCGTTCGAGACCGACATCGGCAAGGACATGGTGGTGCCGTCCAACATCGAGAAGGCGCGCGCCCTGCTCAAGGAGGCCGGCTACGACAACACGCCCATCCTGGTGATGCACGCCACCGACGTCGGCACGCTCAGCGCCCAGCCCGTGGTGATGGCGCAGGCGCTGCGCAAGGCGGGCTTCAACGTCAACCTGGCGGCGATGGACTGGCAAAGCGTGGCCACGCGGCGCGCCTCCAAGGCCGCGCCGGCGCAGGGCGGCTGGAACATCCACAACACCAACTGGTACGCCACCGACATCATGGACCCGGTGCGCTCGGCCCCGGCGGCGGCCAATGGCGACAACGCCTGGTTCGGCTGGCCCGACATCCCCGAGATCGAGGCGCTGCGCACCAAGTTCGCCTTGAGCTCCGACCCCGCCGAGCAGAAGAAGCTGGCCGACGAGGCGCAGCGCATCGGCATCGACGAGGGCCTGTACGTGCCGCTGGGCCAGATGTCCGTGCCCACTGTCTACACGACCAAGCTGAGCGGCCTGGTGCACGCGCCGGTGTTCGCCTTCTGGAACGTCAAGAAGGCGCCTTGAAGACCCGGACGGGCGGGCCGCCAGCCCGCCCGCGCAACACAGGGGGATTGCATGCTGGCATTCATCGCGCGCCGGCTGTTGGCCACCATACCGGTCCTGATCATGGTGGCCGTCGTGGTCTTCGCGATCCTGCGGGCCAGCCCCGGCGATCCGGCCATCATCATGGCCGGCGACGCCGCCACGCCTGAACGCATCGCCCAGATCCGCCAGGTCATGGGGCTGGACCAGCCGCTGGTCAAGCAGTTCTTCATCTGGACCGGCAGGCTGGTGCGCGGCGACATGGGCACCTCGCTGATGTCCGGCGTGCCGGTCACGCAGCTGATCGGCCAGCGCCTGGAGCCCTCGCTCAGCCTGGCGGTGATCACGCTGGTGTTCACCCTGGCGGTAGCGATTCCATTGGGCATCCTGGCGGCGTGGCGGCGCGGCCGCCTGCTCGACCGCGCCGTGATGGGTTTTTCGGTGCTGGGGTTCTCGGTGCCGGTATTCGTGACCGGCTACCTGCTGATCTGGGCCTTCGCGATCAAGCTGGGCTGGTTCAACGTGCAGGGCTACACGCCGCTGGCGCAGGGCTTCTGGCCTTATCTGCAGCGCCTCGTCCTGCCCTCGCTGGCGCTGTCCACGGTGTACGTGGCGCTGATCGCGCGCATCACCCGCACCAGCATCATCGAAGTCATGGGCGAGGATTTCATCCGCACCGCGCGCGCCAAGGGGCTGGGCGAGACCGGCGTGCTGCTGGGCCACGCCCTGCGCAATGCCGCGGTGCCCATCGCCACGGTGATCGGCGTGGGCGTGGCCCTGCTGATCAGCGGCGTGGTGGTGACGGAGTCCGTGTTCAACATCCCCGGCCTGGGCCGCCTGGTGGTAGAGGCCGTGATGGCGCGCGACTACCCCGTGATCCAGGGGCTGACGCTGTTCTTCGCGTTCGTGTACGTGTTCATCAATCTGGTGGTCGACTGCGCCTATACGGTGTTCGACCCGCGCATCAGGTATTGACGATGCCCACGCATAGCGATGCCGTCGCCGACGGCGCCCTGACCGAAAACGGACCGCCCCAGGCAAGTGCGTGGCGGCGCGTGCGCCGCGAGTTCTCCGGCGCGCCGGTGCTGGCCGCGCTGGCCGTGCTGGCCCTGGTGGTGGGCGCGGCCCTGCTGGCGCCCTGGCTGGGCACCGTGGACCCCACCGCCATCGATCCGGGCGCGCGCCTGAAGCCGCCTTTCGGCGACTACCTGTTCGGCACCGATGCGTTCGGGCGCGACATCTGGTCGCGCGTGGTGTATGGCGCCCGCGTGTCGCTGGCGGCCGGCCTGGGCGCGGCGCTGGTCAGCGTGACGCTGGGCCTGGCAATAGGCGTGATCGCCGGCTGGTTCCGCATGCTCGACGGCCCGATCATGCGCACCATGGACGCCGTCATGGCGATTCCCGGGATCCTGCTGGCCATCGCCCTGGTGTCGGTGACCGGCGCCAGCCTGGCCACGGTGCTGGTGGCCATCACCATCCCGGAGATTCCCCGCGTGGTGCGGCTGGTGCGCGGCCAGATCCTCAGCGTGCGCGGCGAACCCTATGTCGAGGCCGCGCTGGCGCTGGGCACGCCGCTGCCCCTGCTGCTGTGGCGCCACCTGGTGCCCAGCACCGTCGCCCCGCTGACCGTGCAGGGCACCTATGTGTTCGCGTCGGCCATGCTGACCGAGGCCATACTCAGCTTCCTGGGCGCCGGCGTCCCGCCCGAGATCGCCTCGTGGGGCAACATCATGTCCGAGGGCCGCATGTACTTCCGCATGCTGCCGGGCCTGATCCTGTTCCCCGGCCTGTTCCTGTCGCTGACCGTGCTCAGCGTCAATATCCTGGGCGACGCGCTGCGCGACGCGCTGGACCCGAAAATGACGCGGAGGATCTGAGCGATGCCCTACGCCCCCTACCCCCCGGCCGGCGACACCAGCGCCGCGGTGCTGGCGATCCGCAACCTGTCGGTGAGCGTCTGCGATGCCGGCAATCGCGTGGTGCGCAATCTCAGCCTGGACGTACACGCCGGCGAAACGGTCTGCGTGGTGGGCGAATCCGGGTCGGGCAAGTCGGTCACGTCGCTGGCGGTCATGGGTCTGCTGCCCGAGGGCATCCTGGAGGTCTCCGGCGGCTCGGCCCGCGTGCTGGGAGAGGACATCGTCACGGCCAGCGCGCGGCGGCGGCGCGAACTGCGCGCCACGCGCATGGCCATGGTGTTCCAGGAACCCATGACCGCACTCAACCCGGTGCACCGGGTGGGGCGCCAGGTCGACGAAGTGCTGCGCCTGCATCGCCGCATGCCGCGCGCACAGCGACGCGCCAAGGTGCTCGAGATGTTCCGCTCGGTGCACCTGCCCGACGTGGAGCGCATCTACGACGCATATCCGCACCAGCTCTCGGGCGGCCAGCGCCAGCGCATCGTCATCGCCATGGCCCTGATCCTCGAACCCAAGCTGCTGATCGCCGACGAGCCCACCACGGCGCTGGATGTCACGACGCAGAAGCAGATCCTGGCGCTGATCCGCGAGCTGCAGCACAGGCACCAGACCGCCGTGCTCTTCATCACCCACGACTTCGGCGTGGTCGCCGAGATCGCCGACCGTATCGTCGTCATGAACCGCGGCGACCTCACCGAGACCGGCACGCGCGAGGAAATCCTGGCGCGGCCGCGCCAGAACTACACCCGCCGCCTGGTGTCCTCGGTGCCCAGCCTGGTGCCCACGCAGCGCGAGCCGCCGCACGGCGAACCGGTGCTGCGTGTCACCGGGCTGGGCCGCACCTACGCCGAGCGGCGCTCGCTGTTCGGCGCGACGCGCACGGTGGTGGCCGCCAGCGACGTGGACCTGACCCTGCGGCGCGGCGAAATCCTCGGCATCGTCGGCGAATCGGGTTCGGGCAAGTCCACCGTGGCGCGCTGCATCGTGCGCCTGATCGAGCCGAGCGCCGGCCACATGCTGCTGGGCGAGACCGATATCGCGCGCCTGAGCGGCGCGGGCCTGCGTCCGCTGCGGCGCAAGGTGCAGATCGTGTTCCAGGACCCCTACCGGTCGCTGAACCCGCGCCGCGCGGTGGGCGAATCCATCATCGAGGGCCTGCTCAATTTCGGCATGCCGCGCGCGCAGGCGCTGGCGCGCGCCGCCCGCACCCTGGGCGTGGTCGGCCTCGCCCCCGACGTGATGCGGCGCTACCCGCACCAGTTCTCGGGCGGCCAGCGCCAGCGGCTTTGCATCGCGCGCGCGCTGGTCATGGACCCCGAAGTGCTGGTGGCCGACGAGGCCGTTTCGGCGCTGGACGTATCGGTGCAGGCGCAGGTGCTGGATCTGATCGAACAGGTGCGCGAGCGCACCGGCGTGAGCGTGCTGTTCATCACGCACGACCTGCGCGTGGCGGCGCAGGTGTGCGACACCATCGCGGTCATGCAGCATGGCAAGGTCGTGGAGACCGGCGCGGCGCAGACGGTGCTGACCCGGCCCGGCCATGCGTATACCCGCGCCCTGATCGACGCCGCGCCGGGCCGCGGCTGGGATTTCCGCAATTTCCGCCCGCTGGCCGCCTGACCCCGAGGGCGCCGACGGGAACTGTGCACGACAAGGAGCAAACCATGCGTTGGCTGTTGGCGATGATCAAGCACGAGACCAATACGTTCTCGCCCGTTCCCACGCCGCTGGAGCGGTTTTTCCGCGGCAGCCCCGAGATCCTGGCCGGCGAGCGCGCCATCCGCGCCTACGAGAACACCGACAGCGGCCTGGGCGGCTATATCGAAGTGGCGCGCCGCGAAGGCGCCGAGATCGTCGTCCCGGTGGCGGCGGAGTCCTGGCCCAGCGCCCCCACCGACCGCGCCACCTACGAACGCCTGTGCGGCCTGGTGCTGGACGAGGCGCGCCGCGGCGGCTTCGACGCCATCCTGCTGGACCTGCACGGCGCCATGGTGGCCGAAGGCGTCGAGGACGCCGAGGGCGACCTGCTGCGCCGCCTGCGCGACATCGCCCCGGCCATCCCGGTGGGCGTGACGCTGGACATGCACGCCAACATCTACGACGACATCGTGCGCCACGCCACCGTCATCTCGGGCTTTCACACCTATCCGCACGTCGATATCCGCGCCGCCGGGCTGCGCGCGGCCAACGCCATCGCCCGCACCCTGCGCGGCGAGATCAAGCCCGTCATGAGCTGGGCCAACAAGCCGATGCTGCCGCACATCATGCGCCAGGGCACGCATGCCGAGCCCAACAAATCGCTGCAGGCGCGCTGCGAGGCGCTGGAGTCCGAGGGCGTGATCGCCGCCTCGGTGTTCGTCGGCTTTCCGCACGCCGACATCCGCGAGGCGGGGCTGAGCGCGGTGGTGTGCACCGACGCCAACCTGGCGCAGGCCGAGCAGTACCGCGACGAACTGCTCGAGACCGCCTGGCGCGGACGCGCCGACTGGGTGTTCCACGCCGAGCCGCTGGCGCCCACCATCGCGCGCGCCAAGGCCATCGAGAACGGCCCGGTGGTGCTGCTCGACCACTACGACAACACCGGCTCGGGCGGCACCATGGACACCACCGCGGTGCTGGCCGAGATCCTGGAGCAGGGCCTGGAGAATGTGGCGTTCTACGCCATCTGCGACCCGCAGGCCGCGCGGCAGGCCGCGGCGGCCGGCGTGGGGGCCACCGTGACGCTGTCCCTGGGCGGCAAGGTGGCGATGCCGGCGCTGCGCCAGGCCAGCCCGCCCCTGGACCTGACCGCCCGGGTCAAGCTGCTGTTCGACGGCGTATACCTGAACCGCGGCCCCATGTACCGTGGCGTGCGCAACGACACCGGCCTGACCGTCGTGCTCGACACAGGCAAGGTCGAGATCGTGGTGGTGTCGCGCCACCAGGAGCCCTTCGACATCAATTGCCTGCTGTCGGCCGGCATCGACCCGCTGCAAAAACGCTACGTGGCGCTGAAGTCGCGCGTGCATTGGCGCGCCGGCTTCGCCGATATGGCCACCCATGTCATCGAATGCACCGGCGTGGGCGTGACGACTTCCGACTACGGCCAGGTCGAGTTCCGGCATGTACGCCGGCCTGTCTATCCGCTCGACGCCATCTAGGAGATTGACCGCGCTTTTGCGGCATCTTCCGCCGTTTTTGAACATTTTGTCGCCTTTTGTAATATGTTTCGCCCGCTAGCGCCACGCCGCTCGCTATACTCGCCGCCAGCCCTCGGGCTACGGCATATAAGCGGCCCGTGCGCGTGGCATGGCCGCACTTCCATAAGGCATAGAAGATGAAGAAATCGGTAGCGGTCACCACGGGCGTGATCATTGTGGCGGTGGGCGGCTGGCTGGCCGGCACCTGGTATACGGGCCAGCGCATCGAGACGGAGTCGCAGACCCGCCTGAACGAAATCAACGCCCAGCTCGCCGCCGCTTTCCCCGAGTTCCCGGTGCGCATCAACCAGCTCAAGCTGGAGCGCGGCTTCTTCACGTCGCAGGCGCGCTACGGCGTGGAAGTCGGTCTGTCGGAGGAAACCGGCAAGCCCGAGGCCACCGTGGAAGTGGATGCGCGCATCGAGCACGGCCCGTTCGCGCCCGGCGCGCTGGCGCGCGGCAAGCTGCTGCCGCAGCTGGCGTTCGTGCACGCCGAAGTGGCCAATACCGACGACCTCAAGAAAGTCTTCGAAGTGACCAAGGGCGCCACGCCGCTGTGGAGCGACACGGTGGTCGCCTATAACGGCGACTCGACCAGCACCGGCGGGCTGGCCGCCATCGACTACAGCGGCGACGAAGGCAAGTTCACGTTCAGCGGCGCGACCTTCGACGGCAGCTACCAGCGCGCCACGCAGGCGGCGATCGGCTCGCTCAAGGCCGACAACCTGGTGGTGGACGCCAGCGCCGACGACGACGGCGGCCCGCTGCTGTTCACGCTCGACGGCCTGGGCGTGACGGTGGACAGCCGCATGGGCAAGTCCGGCCTGTCGATCGGCGACAGCGCCCTGTCGATCAAGCGCCTGGAAGTCAAGCAGCCGGAAGGCGACGCCCACCTCACGATGGCGGACATGGCCTATGCCGCCCGGATCGGCGAGCAGGACGAATTCGTCAACGGCGAAATCAGCTACGGCGCCGGCGAGATCACCTACAACGGCATCGCGCTGGGCAACGGCCGGGCGGTATTCAAGGCCGAGCGCCTGAACGCCGCGGCGATCAAGGTGGTGGCCGACGAATACAACAAGGCCATCAAGCTGCAGGCCGAGGGCAAGGACCCGGTGCCCGACAACGCCGAGATGCGCAAGCTGCTGATGGCGCAGGCCGACACGCTGCTGGCCGGCAAGCCGGTGCTCACGCTCGACCCGGTGCAATGGAAGACCGCCCAGGGCGAAAGCGTCTTCAACGCCAAGGTCGCGCTGAGCAAGCCGGCCTCCAGCGACCTCATGGCGGTCGACTACTTCAGCCAGGCGATCGAGTCGATCGACGCCTCCGCCACCCTGTCCAAGCCCATGATCAAGGCGCTGATGGTCGGCTACCTGCAAAGCCAGGAAGGCATGGACGCGCAGCAGGCCGCCGCCGCGGCCGAGCAGCAGGTCAGCTCGCTGGCCGGCATGGCCGAGATGATGAACCTGGGCAAGAACCAGGGCGACAACATCGTCAGCAAGTTCCACTATGCCGCCGGCACGGTGGACCTGAACGGCCGCAAGATGCCCGCCGAACAGCTGCTGGGCAGCATCCTGGGCGGCTGAGCGCCGTCCCGCGCGCCGCCCGTTCGCGGCGGCGCGCCCCGTTTTGCGCGGGCTCGCCGCCATCCCGAGGGCAGATGTCCTGGCCAGGGATGGCCCGGCGGAAAGACAACCCTTTAGGTAATCCATACGATGAAGAAGAGCATAGGCATCACCGCCGGCGTGATCGTGGTGCTGGCCGGCGGCTGGCTGGGCGGCACCTGGTATACGGGCAAGCGGATCGAGACCGAAACGCAGCAGCGGCTGGGCGTGCTGAACGAGAAACTGGCCGCGGTGGTGCCCGGCTACACGCTGCGCGTCGACCAGCTCAAGTACGAGCGCGGCTTCTTCACCACGCAGGCCCGCTACGGCCTGTCGCTGTCCCAGGACATCAAGGAGGAATCCGGCACGGTCACGCCGCTGCCGCTGGGCTCGACGGAGTTCGACGCCTGCTTCGAGCACGGCCCCTTCCCCCGCTCGGCCCTGGCAAGCGGCCAGTTCCTGCCGCAGATGGCGTTCGTGCACGCCGAACTGGCCCGGACCGAGCTGGTCAAGCCGCTGTTCGAGCTGACCAGGAACGCCGCCCCGCTGTGGAGCGACACCATCGTGTCGTACAGCGGCAACGCCAGCACCCGCAGCGGCCTGGCGCCCATCGATTTCACCGAGGACGACGTGACGCTGTCGTTCAGCGGCGCCACGCTCACCGGCACCTTCCAGCGCGCCACCCGCTCGGGCACGGCGCGCCTGGACGCCGAGTACGTGCGCTATACCGCCGATGGCGACCAGGATACGCAGCTCAGCGCCACCGGCTGGAGCATGGACATGCGCAGCCACCAGGGCAAGCATGGCTTCACGCTGGGCGAAAGCGCCATGGCCATCAAGCGCATCGCGATGATCGACAAGCGCGAGTCGCTCGATATCTCGCTGGACGACCTGAGCTATCGCGCCCTGGCCACCGAGGATGGCGATTTCATCGACATCGAAGCCGCCTACAAGACCGGCCCCCTGACGATCAACAAGATGCCCTTCGGCAGCGGCGAACTGAACGTGAAGGCCAGCCGGCTGGACGGGCAGGCGCTCAAGGCGCTCAGCGATGGCTACAACCAGCTGTTGCGCGGCTACTTCGCCACCGGCGAGGCCGACGAGGGCCTGAAGGACGAGCAGCTCACGATGCTGATCGAGAACGGCGGCCGCCTGCTGGCCGGCGGCCCCTCGCTGAGCCTGGGCCCCATCGCCTGGAGGACGGAGAAGGGCGAAAGCAGCCTGATGTCCTCGATCGTCCTGGTCAAGCCGACCACCACGGCCGGCGAGCTGACGCCGCGCGAGTATCTCGAAGAGGCGGTCAAGGCGATCGACATCAAGATGGTGGTATCCAAGCCGATGGTGCGCGACCTGGCGATCCACTACGAAACCAGCCAGGGCAAGACGCCCGAGGATGCCGCCAAGGAAGCCGACGAGACCATCGACGCCTTCGCCGGCATGGCCGAAATCCTGAACATCGGCCGCAACGACGGCGACCAGCTGGTCGGCACCTTCACCTATGCGGCCGGGGTGGCCAAGCTGAACGGCCGCGACGTGCCGGTCAACCAGCTGTTCGACAATCTTTTCGACAGCGCCAGCGCCAGCCTGGACGACGACGAGCACAGCCACGAGGACGACGAGGCGATGAGCGCCGAGGCGGCATCCGAGGCCGTGGAAGCCGCCTCCGAAGCGGCCGAGGCAGCCCAGGCAGCCGCCGACGCCGCCGCCTGGGCCACCGACGGCGACAGCCTGCGCAGCGTCAACGCCGGCCTGCTGGCATCCCTCCTGGCCGAAGGCGGCTACGACAGCACGACCGAGGAAGGCGCGTCCGGCCCGGTGGTCGTCATCGACACCAACGGCCTGCCCTTGCGCGACCTGCGCGCCGAGCTGTATTGCATCGACGACGACGAGTGCATGGACGTGAGCATGAAGGCCAGTTTCGGCAAGCGCAAGACCTCGCTCAAGGCGCTCAACGCCTGGAACCAGAAATACCGCTGGACCCGCGCCTACCTGGACGACGACAACCAGGCCGTGCTGCGCATGGATCTGAGCGCCGAAGGCGGCGTGGGGCGCGAGAACCTCTCCATCATGGTCAACACCTTCATGCAGATGGTCGGGAACTTCGAAGACGAAGTCTACGCCGCGCGTTGATCGCGGCGGCGGGGGCCCGGGCCGGACCAGCCGGCCGGGCCGCCGTTCAGGCCGTCGGCGCGGGAAAGGAATACAGCGGCGGCTTTTTCTCCAGCAGGCGTTCCACCGCCTGCTGGTGGTAGCCGGTATTGAAGGCCACGCCCTGCGAGGTCATTTCCATTTCCACCATGGCCGCCAGTTCGCTCGAACTGGAACGCAGCAGCGCCTGCTTGGTCAGGGCAAACGCCGTGGCGGGCATCCCGGCCATGGCCTTGGCCACCGCCGCGGCACGCGACGCCAGCCCGCCGGCATCGACCAGTTCGCTCACCAGTCCATATTCCAGCGCCTGGCGGCCATCGATCTCGGCCGCGGTGTAGATCAGCTGGCGCGCGCGCTGCAGGCCGACCAGGCGCGGCAGGGTGAACGCCGCGGCGAAATCGGGCACCAGCCCGATCCGCATGAACGACAGGCAGAAGCGCGCCGCCGGCGTGGCCAGCACCAGGTCGGCGCACAGGCAAAGGCCGAAGCCGCCGCCGAAGGCGATCCCGTCGACGGCGGCGATGACCGGCTTGGGCATTTCCAGCAAGGCCCGCGCGCAGGCGCCGATCGGCGCCATCCGGTCGCGCCCCTGCTCCGCGCTCATGGAGGCGCCGCGCATGGTCGAGACGTCGCCGCCGCTGCAGAAGTGCCCGCCCGCCCCGGTCAGGACGACGGCGCGCACCGCCGGGTCGGCCGTGGCGGCCTGCACCGCGGCCAGCAGGGCCGCGCGCATGGGAACGTCGATGGCGTTGCGGCGATCCGGCCGGTCGAGCGTGATGCGGGCCACCCCCGCCTCGACATCGTAGCGGACAAATTCGGACACGCTGGCGGGTGCGGACATGCGGGTCTCCTGCCGGGTCACATGGGTTCCACGTTGGCGTCGCGCAGCAGCTTGCGCCACACCTCGAGCTGCGCGTGCATGAACTGCGTGAACTCGGCCGGGCTGGAGGACGGCGGTGGCTCGGCGCCGGCGTTCTCGCGCAGGAAGCGGACCGTGTCCTCGCTGGCGTTGATCTTCAGGATGGCCTTGTTGACCACGGTCACCACCTCGTCGGGCATGCCGGCGGGGCCCACGATGCCCAGCCAGGAATAGACGTCGATGCCGGGAAAGCGCTCGCTCATGCTGGGCACGCCGGGCATGGCCGCCACCGGGCGGGCCGTGGTCACCGCCAGCGCGCGCACCTTGCCCTGCTGCACGAACGCGGTGCCCGCGGACGTATCGACGACCATGGCCGTGACCTGGCCGCCGATCACATCGGTCAGCGCCTGGGGGCTGCTCTTGTAGGGCACCGAAATCATGTCCAGCTGCGCCTGCTTGGTCAGCGCCATGCCTGCGGCGAGGTGGGCCGTGTTGGCGTTGGCCCAGGTCACCCTGCCCGGCTCGGCGCGCGCCTTGCCGATGAACTGGTCGAAGTCGCGGATCGGCGAGTCGGCGCCGACCACCAGCATGGACGGAATGTCGGACAGCCGGGCGACGGCCGTGAAATCCTTGAGCGGTTCGTACGGCAGCTTCTTGAACAGGAACGGCGCGGCCGACAGCGTGGAGTTCGACCCCAGGAACAGGGTGTAGCCGTCGGGCTGCGTGCGGGCCACCTGCGTGGCCGCGATGCTGCCGTTGGCCCCGGGCTTGTTCTCGACCACGAAGGGTTGCTTCAGTTCCTCGCTCAGGCGCGTCGCATAGTAGCGGGCGACGTTGTCGGTGCCGCTGCCGGGGGCGAACGCCACCACGATACGGACCGGCTGTTCGGGATAGGCCGCATGCGCGGCGGTGGCCGCCAGCGAGGCGATGGCGGCGCACAGGGCGCGGCGTATGAAAGCGTGCATGTTGTCTCCTTGTACGAGTGGGATGGCTCTTTCAGGCCATCTGTTGCATCAGATCCCGGACTTCCGGATCGGAGTAGCCGGCGTCGGCAAGCACCGACGCCCAGTCCTGATTGAGGCTCGGCGGCCGCTTGGGCGTGGTCAGGCGCTTGCCGTCAAACCGCACCGGCTGGGCCACGCCTCTGAGCGGCCCGGCCTCGGTACCGGCCTCGGGGTAGTCGAACACCATGCCCGACTCGCGCGTATGCGGATGCGCATCGACCTCGGCCAGCGTATGGATGGGCGAACAGGGAATGCCGGCCTGCTCGAGCGCGGGCAGCCATTCGTCGCGGGTGCGCGCCGCCAGCAGCTCGCGCGTGACCGCCAGAGTCTGCGCGCGGTTGGCCACGCGCCGCGCGTTGGTGGCAAAGCGCGGGTCGCTGGCCAGCTCGGGACGCCCGGCCAGGGCGCAGAATGCGCGCCACAGCGCGTCGTTGGCGATGCCCAGGATGATGGGGTTGTCGGCGGTGGCGAAATCCTGGTACGGGCAGAGCGACTCATGCCCGGCGCCCGCGCGCGCCGGCTCCGTGCCGCGGGCCCAGTACCCCTGCATGAAGTAGCCCATGAAACCGAGCGCGGTATCGAACAGCGAGGCGTCCACGGTGACGCCGCGGCCGGTGGCGTCGCGCTGACGCAAGGCCGCCAGGATGCCGATCAGGGCGTGCAGGCCGGTAGCCTGGTCCACCGGCGAGAACGGGCTGCGCACCGCGCCGCCCTCGGCCTCGCCCGTGATCGAAATCATGCCGCAGAAAGCCTGCAGCACCACATCGAACCCCTTGCCGCGGCTCAGGCTGCCGACCGGGCCGAAACCGGAGATGGCGCAGTACACGAGGCGGGGATTGATGCCGGACAAGGCCTCCCAATCGACGCCCAGCTTTTGCGCCACGCCGGGACCGAAACTGTGGACCACCACGTCGGCCCAGGCGGCCAGCCGCAGCACGACAGCGCGCCCATGCGCCGATTTCAGGTCCAGTGCGATGCTGCGCTTGTTGCGGTTGCAGCTGAGGAACACCGCCGCCTGGCCATCCTGGAACGGCGGCCAGCCGCGCGTATCGTCGCCCTGCCCGGCCGCCTCGACCTTGATCACGTCGGCGCCCATGTCGGCCATGTATTGTGTGCACAGCGGCCCGGCCAGGACCTTGGACAAGTCCAGCACGCGCACGCCGCCCAGCGGGGCGGGCGGGACGGAAGAAGAGACTGCAGCCATGATGCCCAACCAAAAGTTCAATGGTTGACCATTATATGGATAACCAAACGCTGTACAATGGCCGCAGCGATGAAAACCGTAGAGACAAACCCTAATCCGCTGGGTCCGATCAAGGCCGTGCGTTCGCGCGACCTGCTGGCCGACGCCCTGCGCGAACAGATCCTCAGCGGCGCCCGCCCCAGCGGCGTGGCCTTGCCTTCGGAACGCGAACTCACCGAAGAAACCGGCCTGAGCCGCGCCGCCGTCCGCGACGCGCTGCGCGTGCTCGAAAGCGAAGGCCTGATCGAAACCCGCCAGGGCCGCTACGGCGGTTCGGTGGTCAAGCTGCCGGCCAACGACGCGCTGGCCCGCCCCGTGGCGCTGTTTGCCCGCGCGCGCGGCGTCTCGCTGCAGGAGATGATCGAAGCCCGCGTCGCCATCGAGCCGACCATCGCCGAGCTCGCCGCGCTGCGCCGCACGCCCGAAGACCTGCAGGCGCTGGTGCGGGCAACCGACCTGCTGCAGGAGGCCCTGCCCGACGTGGAGCAATTCCTGGATCTCAACGTGCGCTGGTACTTCGCGCTGGCCGACGCCTGCCACAACGACCTGCTGCGCGCGTTCATCGTGTCCATCGCCGGCCTGATCCTGGAGGCGACCAGCCGCGAAGGACAGACGCCCGAACCTACCCGGCGCCTCATCCTGCAGGCGCACCGCCGCGTGGTCGAAGCCGTCATCGCCGGCGACGCGCCGGCCGCCCGCCGCCGCATGGAACGCCACGTCGCCGGCTACCAGGAGCACTACGAACGGCTGGGAATCACGCCGAAGGCGTGACTGCCGGCAAGAGTCGATGGCGTACGGCAATGTGCCTGTCCCAGCGGGGACAGGCACATGCACGGGCAGACGCCGTGAAATCTTGCCGGTGCCAGTCCCCCTGCGGGGACAGGCACCCCGGATGGCGTACGGCAATGTGCCTGTCCCATCCGGGACAGGCACACGCGCGGGCGGACGCCATGAAATCTTGCAGGTGCCTGTCCCCGCAGAGGGGCAGGCCCCAGTAGAAACGCCGGCCCGAAGGCCGGCGTTTCTACTGGGCGCGCGCGTCGCCGCTTACGCGTAGGCTTCCACCGGCAGGCAGGCGCACACCAGGTTGCGGTCGCCATAGGCGTTGTCCACCCGCGCCACCGGCGGCCAGTACTTGTTCTCGCGCAGCGACGCCACCGGATAGGCGGCCTGCTGGCGCGGATAGTCGTGGTGCCATTCCTCGGCCAGCAGCATCTGGGCCGTATGGGGCGCATTGCGCAGCACGTTGTCGTCGCGGTCGCATTCGCCGCTTTCGACCTGCGCGATCTCGGCGCGGATGGCGATCATGGCCTCGATGAAACGCTCCAGCTCGGCCAGTCCTTCGGATTCGGTGGGCTCGACCATCAGCGTGCCGGCCACCGGAAAGCTCATGGTCGGCGCGTGGAACCCGTAGTCCATCAGGCGCTTGGCGATGTCCTCGGCGCTGATGCCGCTGGTTTCCTTCAGGGGCCGCACATCCAGGATGCACTCGTGCGCCACGCGGCCATTGCGGCCCGCATACAGCACCGGATAGTGGTCGCGCAGGCGCGTGGCGATGTAGTTGGCGTTGAGGATGGCGACCTCGGTGGCGCGGCGCAGGCCCTCGGCGCCCATCAGGGCGATGTACACGTAGGGAATCGGCAGGATGCCGGCCGAGCCGTACGGCGCAGCCGAGACCGGACCGACCTTGGCCGCGGGGTCGAGGCGGCCCTGGGCGTCGAGCACGCCGGGCAGGTAGGGCGCCAGGTGGGCGCGCACCGCCACCGGGCCCACGCCCGGCCCGCCGCCGCCGTGCGGAATGCAGAAGGTCTTGTGCAGGTTCAGGTGCGAGACGTCCGAGCCGAACTTGCCGGGCTGCGCCACGCCGACCATGGCGTTCATGTTGGCGCCGTCCAGGTAGACCTGCCCGCCGGCCTCGTGCACCGCGTCGCAGATTTCGGTCACGGCTTCCTCGAACACGCCGTGCGTCGAGGGATAGGTAATCATCAGCGCGGCCAGACGCTCGCCCACCTGCGCGATCCTGGCGCGCAGGTCGGCCAGGTCGACGTTGCCGTTGGCGTCGGACGCCACCACCACCACGTCCATGCCGGCCAGCTGGGCCGACGCCGGGTTGGTGCCGTGCGCCGAAGCCGGGATCAGGCAGACATTGCGCTGGGGCTGGCCATTGGCCTGGTGGTAGGCGCGGATCGCCAGCAGGCCGGCGTACTCGCCCTGCGCGCCCGAGTTGGGCTGCAGGCTGATGCCGTCGTAGCCGGTGATTTCGCACAGCTGCGCCGACAGGCCATCGATCAGCTCGCGATAGCCCGGCGTCTGCGAGGCCGGCGCGAACGGGTGGATCAGCGCGAATTCGGGCCAGGTGATGGGGATCATCTCGGCCGTGGCGTTCAGCTTCATGGTGCACGAACCGAGCGGGATCATGGTGCGGTCCAGCGCCAGGTCCTTGTCGGCCAGCTTGCGCAGGTAGCGCAGCATGTCGGTCTCGGACTGCACGCTGGAGAACACCGGGTGCGACAGGATGGGACCCTGGCGGCGCACCGCCGCGGGGATGCCGTCCATCGACGCCTGCGGCGGCGCCAGCGCCACCTCGTCCTTGCCCAGGCCGGCCGCGAACACGTTGACCAGGGCCTGCAGGTCGGCGAGCGTCACGGTCTCGTCCAGCGACACCGCCAGGCGCGCGCCATCGACCTGGCGCAGGTTGATCCGGGCGCAATCCGCGGCGGCCAGGATGGCCGGGGTGGCCGCGCCGGTTTCCAGCAGCAGCGTGTCGAACCAGGTGTCGTTGGCGACTTTCACGTCCAGCCCGGCCAGCGCCGCGCGCAGCGCGCCGGTGAGGCTCTGCACGCGCTCGGCGATGCGGCGCACGCCGCGCGGGCCATGCCATACGGCGTACAGGCCGGCCATCACGGCCAGCAGCACCTGCGCGGTGCAGATGTTGGAGGTGGCCTTCTCGCGGCGGATGTGCTGCTCGCGCGTCTGCAGGGCCAGGCGCAGCGCCGGGTTGCCCTGGGCGTCCTTCGAGACGCCGACCAGCCGGCCGGGCATGTTGCGCTTGTACGCATCGCGGCAGGCCATGAAGCCGGCGTGCGGGCCGCCGAAGCCGAACGGCACGCCGAAGCGCTGCGCCGAGCCGACGGCGATGTCGGCGCCCCATTGCCCCGGCGGCTCGATCAGCGCCAGCGCCAGCAGGTCGGTCACGCAGGCGACCACGGCGCCCTGCGCGTGCGCGGCTTGCGCCAGTTCGCGGTAATCGGCCACGCCGCCCAGGCTGTGCGGATACTGCAGCAGCACGCCGAAGCATTCGGGCAGGCCGCGCGACTCGTCGCCGATCAGCAGTTCGATGCCCAGCCCCTCGGCGCGCGTGCGCACCACCTCAAGCGTCTGCGGGTGGCAGTGCTGCGACACGAAGAACACCGGGCTGGACGAACGGCTGCCGCGGCGCGCCAGCGTCATGGCCTCGGCCGCGGCGGTGCCCTCGTCCAGCAGCGAGGCATTGGAAATGTCCAGGCCGGTCAGGTCGGCGACCATGGTCTGGTAATTGAGCAGCGCCTCCAGGCGGCCCTGCGAGATTTCGGGCTGGTACGGCGTGTAGGCGGTGTACCAGGCCGGGTTCTCGAGCACGTTGCGCAACACCACGTTGGGCGTGTGCGTGCCGTAGTACCCCTGGCCGATGTAGTTGCGGTAGATCTGGTTGCGCGCCGCAATCCGCTTCAGGTCCTGCAGCACATCGGTTTCGCTGCGCGCGGCGGGCAGCGCCAGCGGCGCACGGCTGCGGATGCGGGGCGGCACGACTTCGTCGATCAGCGCATCCAGGCTGGATGCGCCGATGGCGGCCAGCATGGTGGCCTGGTCGTCGTCGGACGGGCCGATATGGCGGGGAATGAAATCGGAATGGGTGTCAGGGGCGCGCGACATGGTGTTCTCGAAATAACGGGGAGGCGGGGCCGGCCCGCTGGCCGGCCCGGTGCGGCCTGTCAGCCGGCGACGGCCTGGTAGCCGGCCGCGTCAAGCAGCTTGTCCAGGTCGGCCGCGTTGGCCGGCTTGATCTTGAAGATCCAGGCGGTATAGGCCGATTCGTTGATCAGGCTGGGGTTGGCTTCGAGTTCGTCGTTGAACGCGACGATCTCGCCGTCGACCGGCGCATAGATGTCGGAGGCGGCCTTGACCGACTCGACCACGCCGGCGGTCTCGCCGGCCTTCAGCGCGGCGCCGACCTTGACGTCGCCGACGAAGACCAGGTCGCCCAACTGCTCCTGGGCGTTGTCGGTGATGCCGACGACGAACACATCGCCTTCGGCTTGGACCCATTCGTGGGACTCGGTGTACTTGCGATCGGTGGGCAGGCTCATGGGAGCTCCTCTGGCAATTCGGTGGGGATGGAGAAAGTTTGCGCGCCTCCGGCGGCCGGCGGCCGCGCGGAAGCCTCGAGTTTACGAGTGTTCGACGGCTTTGCCGTTACGCACGAACGGCAATTTGCATACCAGGGCAGGCACCCACTTGCCGCGGATTTCGACCTCGACGGCGTCGCCGGGCTGCACGCCCACCGGCACGCGGGCAAAACCCACCGACACGCCCAGGGTGGGCGACATGGTGCCGCTGGTGAGCTCGCCCATGCCCTGCGCGCAGCGCACCGGCATATGGGCGCGCATCACGCCGCGCTCCTGCAGCTTCAGGCCGACGAAGGCGCGCGGCACGGCGAACTGCTCGATGGCGTCGCGCCCCACGAAGCGGCGCGCCTCGTCCTTGAGGGAAACGGTCCAGCTCAGGCCCGCCTGGTTGGGATGGACGAGTTCGTCCATGTCCTGGCCGTAGAGGTTCATGCCCGCCTCCAGGCGCAGCGTGTCGCGCGCGCCCAGGCCGCAGGGCCGCACGCCCTGCGCCAGCAGGTCGCGCCACAGCTGGACCACCGCGTCGGCGGGCAGCACGATCTCGAAGCCGTCCTCGCCGGTGTAGCCGGTGCGCGCCACCAGCGTGTCGGCCGCGACGGCCGCGGCCGAGAACGGCGCCAGCGGCTCGGACGCCGCCTGCCACGCGGGACGGGCCGCCCACACCTTGGCTCGGGCATTGGGACCTTGCACCGCCACCATGGCCAGGTCGCGGCGCGGCGTGATCGCGACATCGAAACCGTCGGCGGCGGCCACGCGCTGCATCCAGGCGATGTCCTTGTCGGCGGTGCCGGCGTTGACCACCACGCGCCACTGGTCGGGCGCGAAGTAATAGATGATGAGGTCGTCGATGATGCCGCCCTGCGGGTTCAGCATGCAGCTGTACAGGGCCTTGCCCGGCGTGGCCAGGCGGGCCACGTCGTTGGCCACCAGGCGGCGCAGGAAGGCGGTGGCGTCGGCGCCGCCGACATCGACGTTGAGCATGTGCGAGACGTCGAACATGCCCGCGTCCTGGCGCACCGCGTGGTGCTCTTCCAGTTGCGAGCCATAGGCCAGCGGCATGTCCCAGCCGCCGAAGTCGACCATACGGGCGCCGGCGGCAAGATGTTCTTCGGCCAAGGGGGTGCGTTTGAGCGGTGCGGACATGCGAGGGCTCCAGCGGCAGCATTGCCAGGATTACGGAATGCCGGCCCCGATGCGGAAAGCGCCCGGGGACCGGTCGAATTTTCCGCCCCTCTGTCCTTTTGCCTGAGAGTTGCCCCGCGCGAGCGGGTTTGCACCTTCGGCGCCTGGGCTGCTTGCGCACCGCGAAGGTGGCCGCGCCAGGTCTCTCCAGAGTGCTGTTTCGAGCGCGCCAAGCGCTACTCGATGCAGTCGCGGTATGGGTTACCTGAGCGATTCCGGGCGAATTGCGCCTTCGGCGGCAGCCGCGATCGGCCGCTCTCTCCCGCGACATGCGTGACAGCGCGCAAAGCATACATCGAAAGCGCCATGCCGCAAAGCGTCCGGTTCGACGCCGATCCGCCCCTGTTTCGGCGCCTCAGCCCAGCGCGGTATCAAGCAGCATCATCAGCACGAACCCCAGCATCAGGCCCGCGGTGGCCGGCACTTCATGGCCCTTGCGGTGCGACTCGGGAATGATCTCGTGGCTGATGACGAACAGCATGGCGCCGGCGGCGAAACCCAGCCCCCACGGCAGCAGCGCGGCCGACCAGCCCACCACCGCCGCGCCCACGATGGCGCCCAACGGCTCGACCAACCCGGACAGCATGCCCAGCGCCACCGAGAACGCGCGGCTGTAGCCGGCGGCCAGCAAGGCCAGCGCCACCACCAGCCCCTCGGGCACGTCCTGGATGGCGATGCCGGTTGCCAGCGCCGTGCCGCGCAGGCTGTCGCCGCCGGCATAGCCCACGCCGATGGCCAGGCCCTCCGGCACGTTGTGCAGCATGATCGCGAACACGAACAGCCAGGTGCGGCGCAGGGTGCGCGAGGCGCGCCCTTCCTTGCCCTTGATGAAGTGCTCGTGCGGCAACAGCCTGTCGCTGGCCAGCAAGGCCGCCCCGCCCAGCAGGATGGCCGCCCCCACCAGGATGCCCGCCCCCCAGGGGCCGTAGCCCTGGGCGCCGGCCGCGGCGATGCCCGGCGCCACCAGCGAGAAGGCGCTGGCCGCCAGCATGACGCCGGCGCCGAAGCCGAACATGCAATCCTGCACGCGCTGCGACAGGGTCTGGGAGAAGATCACCGGGACCGCGCCCAGCGCGGTGGCCCCGGCGGCCACCATGCCGCCGGCCATGGCCAGGGCGACGTGCGGCCAGCGCGCGTCGAGGAGCTCCCACAACTGGTAGCAGGCCAGGCAGGCCACCAGCACCGCCAGGGTCATGGCGCTGACGCTGGTGAGCGCGGGGCGGACGCGATGGCGGCTATGGGTGTTCATGCCGCCTCCCGGCCGAGCCCGGCCAGCGCGAACTCGTAGCGGCGCGCCACTTCGGCCCAGTCCACCACCCGGTAGAACGCCTCGATGTATTCGGGGCGGCGGTTCTGGTACTGGAGGTAATACGCGTGCTCCCAGACGTCCAGGCCGAGTATCGGGGTATTGCCGTCCATGAGCGGCGAGTCCTGATTGGCGCTGCTTTCGACCCGCAGGCGGCCGGCCGGCGTGACGGTCAGCCAGGCCCAGCCGCTGCCGAAACGGCCCAGCGCGGCCTGCGTGAAGGCCGCCTGGAACGCGTCGTGCCCGCCCAGCTGGGCCTGGATGTCGGCCGCCAGCCGGCCATCCGGACGGCCGCCGCCCGACGGCGACATGATGGTCCAGAACAGGCTGTGGTTGGCATGGCCGCCGCCGTGGTTGCGCACCGCGTCATGGATGCCCGGCGGCAGCGCCGGGATCCGGCGCAGCAGTTGCTCGACCGGTTCGTCGCGACCCAGGCCGGCACCTTCGAGCGCGGCGTTCAGGCCGTTGACGTAGGCCTGGTGATGACGCGTATGGTGTATTTCCATCGTGCGCGCATCGATATGCGGCTCGAGCGCATCGTAGGCATACGAAAGCGCGGGCAGGACGTATGGCATGCGGTCTCCGGCATTTGCATTCGGTAAAGACAAATGATAGTCATTTCCATTTACCAAAACAATAGGCACGCGGCCCTGCCCGCATGCGCCGTGCCCGCCAGGCTAGAGCGCGTTGCCGCAGGCGTACCCCGACGCCCACGCCCACTGGAAGTTGTAGCCGCCCAGCCAGCCGGTCACGTCGACCGCCTCGCCGATGAAATACAGCCCAGGTACCCCGCGCGCCTGCATGGACTTCTGGTCCAGGCCGCGCGTGTCGACGCCGCCGCGCATCACTTCGGCTTTCTTGTAGCCGGCCGTGCCGCTGGGCACCAGGCGCCAGTCATGGATCAGCGCCGCCAGCGCCCGCAAGGTGCGGTCCGGCACGTCGGCCAGGCGTGCGCCGGCCAGGTCCGCGCCGACGGCGCGCCCGGCCGCCTCCAGCCAGGTGTCGGCCAGCCGCCGGGGCCACAGGCCGGCCAGCACGGTATGCAATTGCTGCCGGTTGCCCGGTTTGGCGCCGATCAGCTCGGCGGCCAGGTCGCGGCCGGGCGCCAGGTCCAGCACGATGGGCTCGCCGGGCTTCCAGTAGCTCGATATCTGCAGGATGGCGGGGCCGGACAGGCCCCGGTGGGTGAACAGCAGGTCTTCCAGGAACGCCGCGCGCGCCTTGCCCTGTCCGGTCGACAGCGTGACTTCCAGGGCGACGCCCGACAGCGCGGCGAACGGCTGCCATTGCGCCGGATCGAAGGTCAGGGGCACCAGGGCCGGCCGCGGTTCGACGACCTTCAGGCCGAACTGGCGCGCCACCTTGAGCGCGTAGTCGGTCGCGCCCAGCTGCGGGATCGCCATGCCGCCGGTGGCCACCACGACCGCGCGCGCGTCGATCGCGCCGGCGCTGGTGCGCAACGTGTAGCCGCCGCCCTCGTGGCGGGCGATCTCGTCCACGCGGCACGGCATGCGCCAGGCCACCCCGCCCTGCCCGCACTCGGCGCGCAGCACCTCGATGATGGTTTCGCTGCTGTCGTCGCAGAACAACTGCCCGCGATGCTTTTCGTGCCAATGCACCCGGTGGCGGCGCAGCAGGCCGAGGAAGTCCTGCGGGGTGTAGCCGGCCAGCGCCGAGCGGCAGAAATGCGGGTTGTCGGACAGGAAGTTGGCCGGGCCGGCGCCCAGGTTGGTGAAGTTGCAGCGCCCGCCGCCGGAGATGCGGATCTTCTCGGCCAGCTTGGCGGCATGATCGATCAGCACCACGCGCAGGCCGCGCTGGCCGGCCACGGCGGCGCACATCATGCCGGCGGCCCCGGCGCCGATGACGGCGACATCGAACATCGAAACGGGATACTCCGTGAAAGACAACGCCGCGCCGCCCGCCCGGGGCGACGCGGCGCGGCGCGTTGGACTTACTGCCCGCCGGCTTCCTTCAGGCAGTCGACGTAGTAGCGCTTGGCGCCATCGGGGCCCACCTCGTCGGCCAGGCCGTGGATGTAGGTCTCGAAGCCGGGGAAGCGCTCGTTGAATTCGCGCGCGAACTGCAGGTACTGCACGATGGTCCGGTTGAAGCGCTCGCCCGGGATCAGCAGCGGGATGCCCGGCGGGTACGGCGTGAGCAGCACGCCGGTCACGCGGCCTTCGAGCTGGTCGATCTCGACGCGCTCGACTTCGCGGTGCGCCATGCGGGCAAAGGCGTCCGAGGGCTTGAGCGCCGGCACCATGTCGCTGAGGTACATCTCGGTGGTCAGGCGCGCCACGTCGCGTTCGCGATAGGCCTCGTGGATCTGCTGGCACAGGTCGCGCAGGCCCATGCGCTCGTAGCGGCGGTGGTCGCGGCAGAACTCGGGCAGGATGCGCCACAGGGGCTGGTTGCGATCGTAGTCGTCCTTGAACTGCTGCAACGCGGTCAGCAGGGTATTCCAGCGGCCCTTGGTGATGCCGATGGTGAACAGGATGAAGAACGAATACAGGCCGGTCTTCTCGACCACCACGCCGTGCTCGGCCAGGTACTTCGACACCAGGGCGGCCGGTATGCCGCTTTCGCCGAAGCTGCCCGACATGTCCAGGCCCGGGGTGATGATGGTGGCCTTGATCGGGTCGAGCATGTTGAAGCCCGGCGCCAGGTCGCCAAAGCCGTGCCAGTGGTCGCCCGACTCCAGCACCCAGTCGTCGCGATGGCCGATGCCTTCGGTCGCGAGGCGGTTGGGGCCCCACACCTTGAACCACCAGTCGTCCTTGCCGAACTCGGAGGCGACCTTGCGCATGGCGCGGCGGAAGTCCATGGCTTCGCGGATGCTTTCCTCGACCAGGGCGGTGCCGCCCGGCGGCTCCATCATGGCGGCGGCCACGTCGCACGACGCGATGATCGCGTACTGCGGCGAGGTCGACGTATGCATCAGGTACGCCTCGTTGAAGAGGTTGCGGTCCAGCTTGCGGCTCTCGGACTCCTGCACGATGATCTGCGAGGCCTGCGAGATGCCGGCCAGCAGCTTGTGCGTGGAGTGCGTGGCGAACACCATGGCGTCCTGGCTGCGCGGCCGGTCCGGGCCGATCGCGTGCATGTCGCGGTAGTACTCGTGGAAGGCCGCGTGCGGCAGCCAGGCCTCGTCGAAATGCAGCGTGTCGACGTAGGTGCCCAACTTTTCCTTGATCATCTCGACGTTGTAGATGACGCCGTCATAGGTGCTCTGCGTCAGCGTGAGGATGCGCGGCTTCTTGTTCAGCGCCTCGCGCGCGAACGGATTGGCCTCGATCTTCCGGCGGATGTTCTCCGGGTCGAATTCGTCGAGCGGGATCGGGCCGATGATGCCCAGGTGGTTGCGCGTGGGGCGCAGGAACACCGGGATCGCGCCGGTCATCGTGATGGCGTGCAGGATCGACTTGTGGCAGTTGCGGTCCACCACCACCACGTCCCCCGCGGCCACGTTGGCATGCCAGACGACCTTGTTGGACGTCGAGGTGCCGTTGGTGACGAAAAAGCAGTGGTCGGCGTGGAAGATGCGCGCGGCGTTCAGCTCGGACTCGGCCACCGGGCCGGTGTGGTCCAGCAGCTGGCCCAGTTCGTCGACCGCGTTGCAGACGTCGGCGCGCAGCATGTTCTCGCCGAAGAACTGGTGGAACATCTGGCCCACCGGGCTCTTGAGGAACGCCACGCCGCCCGAATGCCCCGGGCAGTGCCAGGAATACGAGCCGTCCTGGGCATACTTGACCAGTTCGCGGAAGAACGGCGGCGGCAGGCCGTCCACGTAGCTGCGCGCTTCGCGGATGATGTGGCGCGCCACGAACTCCGGCGTGTCCTCGAACATGTGGATGAAGCCGTGCAGCTCGCGCAGGATGTCGTTCGGAATGTGCTCCGACGTGCGCGTCTCGCCGTACAGGTAGATGGGGATGTCGGCGTTGCGGAAACGCAGCTCGCCGATGAAGGTGCGCAGGTTCTTGATCGCGCCCGCCACGTCTTCCGGGGAGTCGACGTCGAACTCCTCGTCGTCGATCGACAGGATGAAGGCGCTGGCGCGGCTTTGCTGCTGGGCAAACGAACTCAGGTCGCCGTAGCTGGTCACCCCGATGACCTCCACGCCCTCGGCCTCGATCGCCGAAGCCAGCGCGCGAATGCCCAGCCCCGAGGCGTTCTCGGAGCGATAGTCTTCGTCGATGATGAAAATGGGGAAGCGGAATTTCATGCGGGCGCTCCTGGGAGGGCAAGGCAAAACGGACGCGAGTGTACTGCCAGACGGGGTCGGGCTGGTGACAAAAAAGCAACCGGCCCGACGAGCGGGCCGACTTCGGGGGAATTGTAGGACGGATTGAAAACGGGTGCGCCCGCCGACGCGCGCCGTCAGCGAATGACGTCGGGCCGGCGCGCCGCGACGGCCTGCTCGTAGCGGCCGAAGAACGCCCGCAGATCTTCCTGCGGGCCGGCGTCGATGCGGCGCTCGACCTTGGCGATGGCGCACAGGCAGACGTCGAACTCGGGCTCGCCGGTCACCAGCACCACCGGATCGTCGTCGTCGCAGACCTCGTACAGCCCGCCATGGCGGCGCCGCGCCACCTCGTACAGGTAGGCGGCCGCCCCGACCCGTTGCACCGGGTCCAGCGCCAGGGCGCCCAGGTGGGCCTGTTCGAGCACGGCGTCGAGCGCCGCGATGCTGGCCGGCGAGTAGTCCAGCCCCGCGCCGGCGGGGACGGCGGCCACGAAATCGCGAGCCGCCCCGGCGACCCGTTCGACGAAGGCGTCCTGCGCCTCCTGGTCGTACTGCTGCGTGTCTTTCTTGCGGAAACCGAACATAGGGGGCTCCTGCGCCGCGAAACAGCCGCGCTTTTCACGTATCTTCATTATATTTGGCGCAACCCTGCCGCCACCCTGCGCGCGCGCTCCGGAGCCAGACGTGAATCTTTCCACCATACGCCCTTTGACGCCCGAGGATGCTGCAGAATTTCAACGCGTTCGCCTGGCCGCCCTGCGCGAGGCGCCCGAAGCCTTCGGGTCCAGTTACGAAGAAGAAAGCGTGGACACAATCGCGCAATGGCGCGCCCGGCTGGCCCCGCGAGAGGGCAATGTCCTGCTGGGCGCCTTCGTGGACGGGGCGCTGGCGGGGGTGGGCGGCGTGGCGCGCGGGCACACAATGAAACAACGCCACAAGGCCGAAATCTGGGGTATTTACGTTGTACCCGCGCAACGCCGCGGCGGCCTGGCGCGCCAATTGACCGAGGCGCTGCTGGCCCGGGCGGCCCGGATGACCGGGGTCCGCTACGTGCTGCTGAGCGTGGGCGCGGACAACGGCGGCGCCCACGCCCTGTACGCCAGCCTGGGATTCACCGAGTATGGCCGCGAGCCCGACGCGCTGCTGGTGGGCGGCCGGCTGCTGGCCAATATTCTCATGATCCGCCCGCTGGCCTCGCGCTGAGGACAGCCGGCGACGGGAGCCGACATCATGCAGGTACAGGTGCTGATCAATATCGACGTCCCCGACGCGGCGCAGGCCGCGCGGTTCTACGAACGCGCCTTCGGCCTGCGTCCGCGGCGCCGGCTGGGGCCGCAGGCCATCGAGATGGCGGGCGCCGCCGCGCCCATCTACCTGCTGGAGAAGGCCGCCGGCTCGCAGGCGGCCACAGCCACGCGCCAGGGGCGCGACTACGCGCGCCACTGGACGCCGGTCCACCTGGACTTCGTGGTGGACGATTGCGACAGCGCGGTCGCCACGGCGGTGGCCGCCGGCGCTATGCTGGAAGACCCGCCGCACAGCCACGCCTGGGGCCGCATCGCGCATCTGTCCGACCCCTACGGCAACGGCGTGTGCATCCTGCAGTTCCTGGGCGAGGGCTACGATGCCCTCGCCGCCGCGGCAGCCTGAACGCGCCGCGCCATCCGGAGACCGCCATGCCAGTCCCAGCCACAGTCGCCTCACCTGTCGTGACCTGCCTGCGCTACCGCAACGCCAGCGCCGCCATCGAATGGCTGGTGCAGGCGTTCGGATTCGAGGCGCAGCGCATCGTGCCCGGCCCGGCCGATACCATCGTGCATGCCCAGCTGACACTGGGCAGCGGCATGATCATGCTGGCATCGGTGACGGATACGCCGTTTTCCCGCTACATGAAGCAGCCCGACGAAGTCGGCGGCGTGGAGACGCAAAGCGTGTACCTGGTGGTGGCCGACCCCGACCAGGTCTACCGGGACGCGCAGGCCGCGGGCGCCGAGATATTGATCGACATCGCCGATGCCGATTACGGCGGCCGCGGCTTTTCGTGCCGCGACCCGGAGGGCCATATCTGGAGCGTCGGCTCGTACGACCCGTGGCAATAGCCGCCGCTCAGGTGCGCGGCAGGGTGACCCCGCGCTGGCCCTGGTACTTGCCGCCGCGGTCGCGATACGAGGTCTCGCAGACTTCGTCGCTTTCGAGGAACAGCATCTGGGCGCAGCCCTCGCCGGCGTAGATCTTGGCCGGCAGCGGCGTGGTGTTGGAGAACTCCAGCGTGACGTGGCCTTCCCATTCGGGCTCGAGCGGCGTGACGTTGACGATGATGCCGCAGCGCGCGTAGGTGCTCTTGCCCAGGCAGATCGTCAGCACGCTGCGCGGGATGCGGAAGTACTCGACCGTGCGCGCCAGCGCGAACGAGTTGGGCGGGATGATGCAGACATCGCCCTTGAAGTCGACGAACGACTTCTCGTCGAACTGCTTGGGATCGACGATGGTGGAATTGATGTTGGTGAAGATCTTGAATTCGTCCGCGCAGCGCACGTCGTAGCCGTAGCTGCTGGTGCCGTAGCTGACGATGCGGTTGCCGCCCGCGGTGCGGACCTGGCCCGGCTCGAAGGGTTCGATCATGCCGGCTTCGGCCGCGCGGCGGATCCAGCGGTCGCTTTTGATGCTCATGGTTGGGCGCCTCGATTGAATGAAGGGTATTCTACCCGCCGCCGGCGGCCGCCTTGCCGCTCAGTCATCCAGCAGGATCCGATATACCAGCGCGATTCCGTTGACCGAGCCGGCCTTCAGGTCCAGCGACAGGCCGCGCGCCAGGCGGTAGCTGGCGCGCCCGACCGTCTCGCTGCCAGCCAGCGCCTGCTCGACGCTGAGCGTGATGCCGTTGGCGAAGCGCTTGCTGGCCACCAGGAACTGCGTCGCCAGGTCGGCGTCGCTGTCGCGGTTGACCCCGGCGGCCACGGTGCGGTCGGGCAGCAGGCTGCCGGAGCTGCCGATCGCGCCGGACCGCACGCTCACGTCGTCCAGGCCGAACTGCTTGTAGAACGGCTGCCCGCCGCCCAGCAGCGCCGTGCCGACCGACAGCAGCAGCGCCGTGTCGCCGCCGCTGGCATCCGGGCCGCGGCCCAGCACCAGCCACGACAGCTTCTCGACGTCGCTGACATCCGGATAGGAGACCAGGTCGATGCGCGGCCGCTGCGCCGTGCCGGCCACCCGCACGCCCGCCTCGACCTGTTCGCCGGTGCGCAAGGCCTCGATGTCGAGCAAGGGGTTGTCGAGCCGGCCCTGGAAGGTCAGTGTGCCGCGCCGCAGGCGCAGTTTCTGGCCGTAGGCCTCGATGCCGCCGCCGCGCGTGCGCAGCGCGCCGTAGCCGGTCAGCCGTCCCTCCTGCAGGCGGATCTGGATCGAGCCCAGCAGGCCGGCATCCAGCCCCATGCCGGTGATATAGAAGCGCGGCCCCATGTCGACCTTGAGGTTCATGTCGATCTGCAGCGGCGGACCGTCGCCTTGCGCGTCCTTCTGGCCGGCCCGCACCACCTTGACGTCGTCGTCCAGGGTGGGCACGCCCTGCAGGATCTCCAGGCTGACCCAGCCGGCGTCGGCGGTGATGTCGCCGTTGATGGAGATGCGCGGCAGCACGGCGTCCAGCGTCACCACGCCGGACACCATGCCGTAGCGGTCCGAGCGCTGCAGCGCCGGGAAGCGGTGCAGTTGCAGCCGCACCTGGCCGCGCGCGGCCGACAGTTCCCATTGCCCGGCGGCCTCCAGGTAGCCGCCCTTGGCGTCGGGGTTGGTGCTGACCCACTCGCGCGTGCGCCATTCGGCCGGCATGACCCGCAGCGAGGCCGGAAAGCGCAGCGAATCCAGGATGACGCGGTCGTCCTGCAGGCGCGCGCGCAGCGTGCCGTCGATCAGCCGCACGCCGTCGTCGATGCGCACCACGCGCAGCTTGTCGCCGTTGACCGTGCCGCTGGCGTTCCATTTGCCGTTGAGCGAACCCTGCGCGCGCACGTTGGCCTTGAGCATGCCGCCGATTTCCAGCGTATCGCCGACGAACAGCCCCAGCCACGCCAGGTCGGTCACGTCGGCGTCGAGGGCGGCGCGGATCGGCTGGCGCGGGTCCAGCGCCAGGCCGCCCAGCGTGGCGCTGGCGGTGCCGTTGATGGCGCCCATCCTGGCGGTCGCCATGTCCAGGCGCGCGTCCAGGCGGCTGGTCTGCGCGCCGGTCGGCGTGGCATTGGCCTCGAATACCAGCGTGCGCAGGCCCAGCGGAATCGGCGGATCGCCCGGAATGCGCAGGTCGCCGTCGCGCCGCGCCACCCGGACCTTGCCGGCCAGCGCGCCGGCGAACTTGAGGTCCCACGAGGCGTCCAGCGAAATGCGGCGCTGCGCCGCCGGCACCGGCGCGTTGACCGGGCTGCCGCTGTCGCGCTCGGCGCGCGCCACGGCCTCGGGATCCAGCGCCACCAGTATCTGGCGCACCATGGTCGCGGTGATCACCAGCGCGTCGGCGCGGCCGGCGGTTTCCCAGCGCCCGGCGCCGCCGCGCGAAGCGGCATGCGCCAGCGCCACGCGCTGCTTGTCGGGAAAGGCCAGCGCCAGGGTGGTGGCGCCGACCTGCCATTGCCATTGCGGGGCGACCGCCCCGGGCACGTAGGCCAGCGTGACGGGACGTTCGAGGGCCAGCGCGAAGCCGGCGCTGTCGGCCGTCAGGCGCGAGACCGAGCCGCGCCAGCCGGCGGCGGCGCCTTCGGCGGCCGGCCCCTCCCCCCAGCCGCCGCTGAATTCGAGCTGCGCCTGCGCACGCGCGCGGCCCAGCACGCGCGCGCGGGCGTCGGCCGGCGTATAGGTGGCCTCGATGCGGCCACGATGGCGGGCCAGGGCGCCGTCGAGCGCGGCCTTGACGCTGGCCGCGCCCGGAATGCCGGGCCAGAACGCGTCCAGGCGCGGCGCCTGCGCGTCCAGCTTGAGCGCGCCGGCGCGCTCGTCCAGCTTGCCCTGGGCGCGCACCCGGTTCGGACCCAGTTGCAGGTCCACATCGAGCTGGTCGACCCGCAGCCCGCCCGGCAGCTCGTGCTGTCCCGCCGGCGCGGCCGCGGCGGACGACGCCGGCGGGTCGCCCGCCGCGCTCACGCTGGCGGCGACCTTGCCGGCCAGGGGGTGGCGGTTCCAGCTGCTGCCCTTGGTCACGTCCAGGGTCAGCGTGGCGCGGTGCAGGCGGCTGAGATCGTCGACCTCGGCGTCCAGGCCGCCGCGCGCGCTCAGCATCGCTGGCGGGATGGCCTCGCCGGCCAGGCGCTGCAGGTCCAGCCGCTCGGCCTCGAACGTGGCGACGACGCGGTCGCGGCCGGGCTGGCCGGGCTGCGGCTGCCAGTCCAGCGTGGCGGCCAGGCTGGACTTGTCCTCCCGCGTCAGTTTCAGGCTGGCCGTGCGCAGCGGAAAGGGCGCCTGCGGCAACAGGCCGGCGCGCGCCTCCAGGGCCAGCCCCTGGCCGGCGCCGGTCAGTTCGGCCTCCAGCTGTTCGAGCGTGCCCTGGGCCTGGACCTGCAGCGCGAGGCCGCACGGGTCGGCCGGCTCGTCCGACGTTTCCCCGGCGTTGTCCTTGTCGCCGGCGGTCTTGTCGTTGGCGGCCTTTTCCCTGGCCGTTGTGTCCTTCGCCTTGCCCTTGGCGTCGAGCAGCGGCGCCAGGCACAGCGGCGATTCGGGGCCGCTGCCCCGCGCCCGCACGTCCAGGCTGGCCGTCAGCGGCCAGGGTTGGGCCAGGCTGGCCACGTCCAGGCGGCCTTGCGCGCGCAGCGTGCCCACGGCATGGCTCAGCCGCAGGCTGTCCAGCGTCAGGCGCGCGCCGTGGCGCCCCGCCGCCAGGCTGGCCTGAAGCTGGCCCGCGCTCACGGGCAGCGGCTCGCCATCCTGGCGCAGGACGAATTCACCCAGGCTGAGACGGTCCAGCGCCAGCTCCACCGGCAGGCGCAGCGCGAACGGCTCGTCGTTTTCGGGCGACGGCGTGGCCGGCGTATGCAGGCCGACCTCGAGGCGCTCGGCCGCCAGCTCGCGCACGTGCAGCAGCCGCTTGCCCAGCGCGCGCCACTCCACGTCCAGCCGCAGATCGTCGACGGCCACATCCACGTCGGCCACCGACAGGCGGATGCGGTCGACCCGCAGGCCGTCCAGCACGCTGCCGCGCACGCCCGCGATCTCGCCGTCGAGCTGCTGGGCCACGGTGTCGAGCAACAGGCGCGTGCCGTGTTGCGACGCCACGGTCCAGAACACGAACCCGCACGCCAGCGCGGCCAGCATGGCCACGCCCGGCACCCACCAGACCAGAATGTGGCGCACGACGCCCCATATCTTGCTCAAAACGCAATCCCCAACGAGAAATGCAGCCGCAGGTCGCGTTCGCGCTGGCCGTACGCGACGTCCAGGAACAGCGGGCCGGCCGGCGTGCGCACGCGCGCGCCGACGCCATAGCCCACGGCGATGTCCATGTCGCCGAAGGATTCGGCCGCGTCGCCCGCGTCGACGAACACGCCCATGCCCCAGCGCTCATTGAAATAGTGGTCGTATTCCACGCTGGCCACGGCCAGCGTGGGCGCGCCGACGACGGCGTCGTCCTGCTCCACCCCGATGCTCTGGTAGCGGTAGCCGCGGATCGAGCGCGCGCCGCCGGTGCGAAAGCCGAAATCGTCGGGCACGCGGGTGCGGCCGTTGGACCAGAGCCGGCCGACCTCGCCGCGCAGGGTCAGCACGTCCAGCTTGCCGATCGGCCACCATTTCTGGCCGCGCAGCCGCAGGCGCATGTAGGGCTGGCCATCGTCGAGCGTGGCGCCCACCCCGCCGCCCACGGCGATCAGGTTGCCCTCGCGCGGGTCGTACTTGCTGTTGACGTCGCGCCGCAGCCATTCGGCCGTGAGCGTGGCGGTGGGCAGGTCGTACTCGTCGCCGCCATCGATCTTGACGTGGTCGTGCGCCAGCAGGCCGCCCCAGCGCGTCTCGTATTCGACCCGGCTGTCGCCGGCGCCCTTGCGCTCCTGCAGGCGCGTGACGCCCAGCGCATAGCGCGTCACGTCCAGCCCCTGCACATCGGAGTGGTCGAACAGCAGGCCGAAGGAATCCTTGCGCCCGCGCTCGTCGGGCGGCAGGTTGAAGTCCAGATAGGCGCGCTGGCGCAGCCGGTCCACGCCCAGGCCGGTTTCCATGGTGACCGGCTGGCCGAACACGACGTTCTGGCGATAGATGGTCTCGAAGCGCACGCCCGCCTCGTCGTCCACGCCCAGCGATACCGCCAGGCGCTTGGGCGGGGCCTCGACCACGCGCACGTCCACCGGCAGGGTGATCTCGCCTTGTGAATCGGCCGCGGGCGCCGCGGCCGTCGGCCCGCCCGCCACCTCGGCATTGCCGGCCGGCGCCACCGAGGCCAGGCCGCTGGAGCCGGGCGCGCGCGCGCCCGCGCCCGGCGTGCTCACCCTCACGTCGTCCTGGCCGCCGCCCGCGCCCTGGTCCAGCGTGACGAACGCGCCGCGGAAGAACGCCGTGGACTGCAGCTCCTGCTGCCACTGGTCCAGCTTGTCCTGGTCGTAGGCCGCGCCTTCGGAATACTTCACGTAGCGGCGCACCAGGCTTTCCGGCACGCGCTGCAGGCCGTCGGTCTGCAAGGCGCCCATGCGCACCGCCGGGCCGCTGTCGATCTCCACCGACAGGCGCACCTGGGCGGTTTCGGCATCCACCTCGGCCAGCGAATGGGTCATGTGCGCCAGCAGGAAGTCGCGCGTGGACACCGCGTCCAGCAGGCCGGACTTGGCCTTGTTCCAGTCGCCGTTGATGAAGGGCTGGCCGGCCTTCAGGGTCCAGTCGTCGCGCCACTTCTGGATGCGCGCGGCGTATTCCGGGCGCGCGACCCGGCCGGTGAATTTCAGGTCGACGCTGGCTATCCGGGCGCGCGGCCCCGGCTCGATGGCGATGTCCCAGGTCTCGCCGCCCACGTCGGTGCCCGGCGTCAGGGTGACGGTGGGCGTGAAATAGCCCTGCGTCGCCAGCGCGGCCAGCGTCGCGTCGCGCGCGCGCCGGCGCAGGCGGTCGATTTCGCCGCCGTCCTGGTCCTCGGACAGGCGCGCGATGGCGTCGACCGCGCTGTTGATGGCCTGCAGCGCGGCCGGCGGCACACCGCCGGGATCGACGATGACCTCCGGCAGCTTGGCATGGACCTGTCCCGCGGCAAGCGCGAACAGGAGGGCGAGGCAGACACGCAATATCCGACGCATGCGTCAGGCGGGCCGGACCACCACGGCGGGCAGCTTGCCCGCCATGTCGCGCGGCAGGGCCGCAATGCGCGCCGCCACCCGGCGGGCGATGTCGCGATAGATGCCGGCGGCCTCGCCGCCCGGCTCGGCCGCCACGGTGGGGTTGCCGGCGTCGGTCTGCTCGCGGATGGCGCGCTGCAGCGGCAGGCTGCCCAGCCAGGGCACCTCGTACTGCTCGGCCACGCGGCGGCCCCCGCCCTCGCCGAAAACATGCTCGGCATGGCCGCATTGGGGGCAGATGTGCACCGCCATGTTCTCGACCACGCCCAGAATGGGCACATGCACTTTCTGGAACATGCGCAGGCCCTTGCGCGCATCGAGCAGCGCGATGTCCTGCGGGGTGGTGACGATGACCGCGCCCGCGACCGGGACTTTCTGCGCCAGCGTCAGGGCCACGTCGCCGGTGCCCGGCGGCATGTCGACGACCAGGTAGTCGAGGTCGCGCCAGTTGGTCTGGCGCAGCAGTTGCTCCAGCGCCTGGGTGACCATCGGGCCGCGCCAGATCGCCGGCGCGTCGGCGTCGATGAGCAGGCCGATGGAATTGGCCTGCAGGCCGTGTCCGACCAGGGGCTCCATGGTCTTGTTGTCGCGGCTTTCGGGACGGCCGGCCAGGCCCAGCATGGCGGGCACGCTGGGGCCGTAGATGTCGGCATCGAGCACGCCGACCCGCGCGCCCTCGGCCGCCAGCGCCAGCGCCAGGTTGACCGCCGTGGTGCTTTTGCCCACGCCACCCTTGCCGGACGCCACGGCGATGATGTTGCGCACCTGCGGCAGGGGCTTGAGGCCGGGCTGCACCGCGTGGGCGATGACGTTCCAGGTGACCGCGACGCGCACCGCGGCCAGGCCCGCGGCGGCCAGCGCGGCGCCGGCCAGCGCGCGCACGGAATCGGCCACGCCGCCGGCCGGATAGCCCAGCTCTATCGTGATGGCGGCCTCGTCCCCGGCCAGACGGATGTCACGATCTTTTACACAAACATTCAGCTCCAGGCCGGTCTGCGGATCGGCGACGCCCGCCAACGCGCCGCGGATTTGTTCTATCGTTATACTCATCACACAATGGTTCCCAGGGTCATCGCGCCATTACGCGAGCCGTTACTCGAAGGATAGCGGATACGCGGGAACCTTTAGCCCGGTTTTACATCCATATCTACATGGTCAATACACTGTTCCGCTTTTTCAGCGCCGCGCTGTTTGCCCTCCTCGGCCTCATCGGCATGATGATGGCCCTGGTGTTCATGGCCTCCACGGCCATCGCGGTGGGCGTGCTGTACCTGGTTGCGAAGGTGCGCGGCAAGCCGTTCGGCGTGCGCGCCTACTGGAGCCAGCGCCAGGCCGCCCGGCCGGGTCCGTTCCAGGCCGCCGGCGCCCCGTTCGGCCAGCCCCGCGGCGACGTGATCGACGTCGAAGCCCGCGAAGTGCGCTAACGCCGGCGTCCCGCCGGCCCCCGCAGCGCCGCCGTGGCCCGGCCTGGCGGCGCGTTTTCATGCCTGAGCCCCGCGTGACGCCAGGCCGGTCCGGCCAGGCGCCGGGCCAGGCCGCGCACGCCGCCCTCCCTGCACGGGCCCCGCCTTCCCTCCTCCCGTCGAGCGCCGCCGCGTCCGCGCCCGGGCGCCCGCGCGGAAAGGCCCTAAAATAGCCGGCTTGTCCGTTCCTTCCCCCTGAGCTCCCTACGACATGTCACGCACGCTCTTCGTCACCACTGCCCTGCCCTACGCCAACGGATCGTTCCACATCGGCCACATCATGGAGTACATCCAGGCCGACATCTGGGTACGTTCGATGCGCATGGCGGGCCACACGGTGCATTTCGTGGGTGCCGACGACGCGCACGGCGCGCCTATCATGCTCAAGGCCGAAAAGGAAGGCATCACGCCGCAGGCCCTGGTGGCCCGCTACGCCGCCGAGCGGCCGCGCTACCTGGACGGCTTCCACATCCGCTTCGACCACTGGCACAGCACCGATACGCCCGAGAACGTGGCGCTCTCGCAGGAGATCTACCGCGCGCTCAAGAGCGCGGGGCTGATCGAGACGCGCTCGATCGAGCAGTTCTACGACCCGGTCAAGGGCATGTTCCTGGCCGACCGCTACATCAAGGGCGAGTGCCCGCGCTGCCACGCCAAGGACCAGTACGGCGATTCGTGCGAAGTATGCGGCGCCGTGTATGCGCCCACCGAGCTGATCAACCCCTATTCGGCCCTGACCGGCGCCACGCCGGTGCTGAAGTCGTCCGATCACTTCTTCTTCAAGCTGTCCGATCCGCGCTGCGTCGAATTCCTGCAGCAATGGACCACCGGCGCCAACCGCCAGGGCGTCAAGCACCTGCAGGCGGAAGTGCAGGCCAAGACGCGCGAGTGGCTGGGCGCCGACGACGGCGAGGCCAAGCTGGGCGACTGGGACATCTCGCGCGACGCCCCCTACTTCGGCATCGAGATCCCCGATGCGCCGGGCAAGTATTTCTATGTCTGGCTGGACGCGCCGGTGGGCTACCTGGCCTCGCTGAAATCCTATTGCGAGGCGAAGGGCCTGGACTTCGACGCCTTGCTCGACCCGGCCGGCCCGACCGAGCAGGTGCACTTCATCGGCAAGGACATCATTTACTTCCACGCGCTGTTCTGGCCGGCGATGCTGAAGTTCGCCGGGCGCAAGACGCCCGACCAGCTGAATGTGCACGGCTTCATCACCGTCAGCGGCGAGAAGATGTCCAAGAGCCGCGGCACCGGCATTTCGCCGCTGCGCTACCTGGAAATCGGCATGGACGCCGAATGGCTGCGCTACTACATGGCGGCCAAGCTGAACGCGCGCGTCGAGGACATGGACTTCAACCCCGAAGACTTCGTGGCGCGCGTCAACAGCGACCTGGTGGGCAAGTACGTCAACATCGCCAGCCGCGCCGCCGCCTTCATCACCCGCCACTTCGACGGCGAACTGGCGTACGACGGCGACACGAGCGCGCTGCAGGCCGAGTTCGCCCAGCAGGCCGAATCGATCCGCGCCGCCTTCGAGGCGCGCGAGTACAACCGCGCGGTGCGCGAGATCATGGCGCATGCCGACCGCATCAACCAAGCGTTCGACGCGGCGCAGCCCTGGGTGATGGCCAAGGGCATCGGCGCGGCCGACGCCGCCACGCGCCTGCGCCTGCAGGACATCTGCTCGCGCGCGCTGGCCGGCTTCAAGGCCCTGTCGGTGATGCTGGCGCCGGTGCTGCCCGCGCTGGCCAGCCGCGTGGCGCGCGACCTGTTCGGCGCGAACGCCGACTTCGCGTGGGGCGACGCGCAACAGCTGCCCGAGCGGGTCGCGCCGTTCAAGCATCTGATGCAGCGCGTCGACCCGAAGCTGCTGGACGATCTGTTCGAGCCGCCCGCCGCCGAGGCCGTCGAAGCCGCCGCGCCGGCCGCCCTGCCGGGCGGCGAGGCCCTGGCCGACACCATCACCATCGACGATTTCGCCAAGATCGACCTGCGTATCGCGCGCATCGTCAATTGCGAAGAAGTGGAAGGCTCGACCAAGCTGCTGCGCCTGACCCTGGACGTGGGCGAGGGGCGCCATCGCAATGTGTTCTCGGGCATCAAGTCCGCCTACCGGCCGCAGGACCTGGTCGGCAAGCTGACGGTGCTGGTGGCCAACCTGGCGCCGCGCAAGATGAAGTTCGGCGTGTCCGAAGGAATGGTGCTGGCCGCCAGCCACGCCGACGAGAAGGCCGAGCCCGGGATCTACGTGCTCGAGCCCTGGCCGGGCGCCCAGCCCGGCATGCGGGTGCGCTGAGCGCGCCGCCGGCCCGCCGCGCGGGCCGGCCGTTTCAGGCCTGCGGCGCCAGCGCCGCGTCGAGCGCGACGCGCTCGTCGAACACGAAACAGGCGCCGTCGAACCCGGCGCCATCGGTCTGTTCGAAGTATTTCAGGATGCCGCCCTCGAGCTGGTAGACATGCTCGATGCCGGCCTCGGCCATGTAGATGGCCGCCTTTTCGCAGCGGATGCCGCCCGTGCAGAAGCTGACCACCGTCTTGCCCGCCAGCGCGGCCTGGTTGTCGCGCACCGCCTGCGGGAACTGCGTGAAACGCTCGATGCGCCAGTCCAGCGCGCCGCGGAACGTTCCCACATCCACCTCGAACGCATTGCGCGTGTCCAGCATCACCAGCTCGCGGCCCTGATCGTCGCGGCCCTGGCCCAGCCAGCGCCGCAGCGTCGCGGCATCGACCGCCGGCGCGCGCCCCGCTTCGGGCCGGATGGCCGGGTGGTCCATGCGGATGATCTCGCGCTTTACCTTGACCAGCAGCTTGCGAAACGGCATGCGCGCCGATTCGCTGTACTTGGCCTGCAGGTCGGCAAAGCGCGCATCGGCGCGCAGCCAGCACAGAAAGCCCTCGATATCGTCGGGCGCGCCGGCCAGGAACAGGTTGATGCCCTCCGGTGCCAGCAGCACCGTGCCCTTGAGCCGGCGCAGGCCGGCCTGTTCGAGCATGGGCTCGCGCAGGTCCGCCGGGTTGGCGATGCTGACGAATTTATAGGCGGCGATATTGACGACGGCGGTCATGGCGGGAAAGCGCGAGCGAAGGAAAAACAGGGCGTAATAGTAAACCGCCCCGCCAAGGCGCTACGGCGCCGGCGCCGCCACGCGCTGCTCGACCACGTGGTCGAGCACCCAGCGCACCCCCGACGCGTCGGCCGGCGGGTTGGGGTCGCGCACTTCCACCACGCGCAGCCGGTATTCGATGCCGGGCTGGAAAGCGAAACCGGTGATGTCCCCGTGCCACAGCTGCCATGGCTGGGAGGCGCTGTCGCGCACCTGGTAGCACTGGGCCCGGCCCGCGCCGGCGCTGCAGGGCGCCTTGCTCGACGCGACGTACACCAGCTTGGCCGCGCCGGGCTGGCCGCCGGCCAGCGGATCGGCGCGGCGCGCGAAGTCCAGCACGTCGCCCGAGCGCAGCGCCAGCGTCAGCCGCTGCGGCCGCGTGTCATGGTCGAGCTGGCTGGCGGTCACGGCGGTCAGGCCGGCCAGATAATCCTGCTCCAGGCGGGCCAGGTCGGCGCTCGCGCAGGCCATGCGGGTGCTCACCGGCGGCGCCGTGACGATCAGCAGGCCGTTGGCGATGGTGTACTGACCGGCGTAATTGTTGCAGCCGGCAAAGCCGGCCAGCCGGGCGGCGCCGCCCTGGTGCGTGAACGACAGGGTGAGCGGCGCCGTCTTGCCGGCGCCGCCATGGGGAACCGGCCGCAGCGCGCCGCCGGGGCGGGTCCAGCGGGCCAGCTCCCAATTGGTCTGGGCCAGCATGTCGCTGTGCCGCTCGGGCGCCTGCGCCCGGCTGGCGCCGCCCCCGGCCGGATCGGAAGCGCAGGCGGCCAGGGCCAGCAAGAGGGAAAAAGACAGCGCCACGCGCCCCGGCGAGATTGCGGACATGACAGGACTCCTTGGAACCGGCGGCCCAGCCGGGCCGCGCTACGGGAGCGATTTTAGGGCCTGTCCGCGCGGCGGGCGGCCGCGCCGCGGCTTATTCGGGCGTGGGAGGATCCTGGCGGCGCATGAAATCCAGCACGTCGCCGCCCTGTACGTTGAACGTCAGGTGACGCGGCGCGCCGCCGCTGTCCAGCGTGAACGAGCGGATCTGCGCCAGCGCCCGCAGGTAGTCGGCCTCGAGCTGGGCGCGCTCGGGCTGCGGGCAGGCCATGCGGGTGCTGGCCGGCGCGGTGATCTGCAGCTTGCCGTCGCGCAGCCGATAGGTGCCCGTGTAGCGATTGCAGCCGGCAAACCCGCTGACCCGGTACTGCTTGCCCTGCGCGAAAAAGGTCAGGAAGATCGGCTCGCCGTTGTCGCCGTGGGGAATGACCCGGTAACCGCCATCGGCCTTGGTCCAGCGCACCAGCTCCCAGGCCGTCTGGGCGAAGGAATCGGCGCTGGTGGCGGCATTGGCGGCCGCGGCGCCTTCGGCCTGCGCCTGGCCGGTGTTGCTGGCGCAGCCGGCCAGGGCGGCGCCCAATGCCGCAACCAGGCAGGCGCGCGTGAACGGGCGGATCGGCATGAGGGAGGTCTCCGGGCTATCTCACAGCCCTTACTGTAACCGCCCGTGCCGCCCATTCGGCCCCTCTTTGCCCGCCCGCTTGGTAAGCAGCCTATACGCGGCGGCGCGGGCGCTGCGTGGCGGCCGCGCACAGGGGCGGCCTGGATGCGCGAGGCCGCAGGGATTTTTTGAAATATATATTCACAAATGAAAACATCCATGTTTAAATGAAACATTGGTGCCGCGTTCCGGCGCGGACTTCGCGCGTGCGGCCTCGCGGCGCCGCCGGTGCGTCACGCCCTTCCGCGCGCCCGGCCTTCAGTCGATTCGGATGCACCACTCATGAACAGCACGCTCGATGTCATCTTTCTTGTCAGAGACGATGCCGCGCACCAGAAACAGCTAGAACACCTTGCCTATCTCGGCTTCAAGATCCGCGCCTGCACGGAACTGATCGAGGTCTACGACAATTGCGCGGCGCACGCCTGCCCGCTGGTGATATTGAGCGCGCCGCTCGCCGACATCCATATCGCCGCCGCGCGGCTGCGCGCCATCGACCGGCGGGTGGGGATCATCGCGATGGAAGCGTTCGCCGACAGCGACAGCCGTATCCGCACCCTGCTGTGCGGCGCCGACGCGTGCCTGCCCTCGGACGTCAGCGGGCTGGAACTGGCGGCCGTGCTGCAGGCCCTGCTGCGCCGCATTGTCTCGCTGGCGCCCCAGCCCGAGGCCGCCGAGCTTGCGCGCGGCCCCGAGCCGGGCATCGACATGGGCATGGAAGCGCTGGCCCTGGAGCCGGCCACGGCGCCGCCCGACGCCAAATGGCAGTTGGCCAACCAGGGGTGGACGCTGGTCAGCCCGGGCGGGCGCACGCTGGGGCTGACCACGGGCGAGCGCGAGTTCCTGTCGCGCCTGATGCGCGCGCCCGAGCGCAAGATCAGCCGCGAGGCGCTGATCGCCGACGACTTGTCCGCCCCCGGCGGAGCCGACCAGGGCGCGCAACGCAGCCGTTTCGTGGACGTGATGATCAGCCGTTTGCGCCGCAAGGCGGCGCATCACCAGATGCCCCTGCCGATCCGCGCCCTGCATGGCTGGGGTTATATGTTCGCCGCCGAAGTCGCCGACGAGGCCGGCGCGCGCGGCAAGCACTAGCGGCCGGCGCGCCGCGTTCTAGGCGATGCCGGGGCGCCGGCGCATCAGGGTGGATTTGCCGAACAGGCTTTCGACCAGGTCCACGGCGACCTGGGCGGTCTTGTTGCGCACGTCCAGCGCGGGGTTGAGCTCGACGATGTCCAGCGAGCGCATCAGGCCGGTGTCGGCGATCATTTCCATGCACAGCTGGGCTTCGCGGTAGGTGGGGCCGCCCGGCACGGTCGTGCCCACGCCCGGCGCCAGTTCCGGGTCGAGAAAGTCGACGTCGAAGCTGACGTGCAAATGCGTCTGCGGGTCCAGCCCGGCCAGGGCGGCTTCCATCACCGCGCGCATGCCGACCTCGTCGAGATAGCGCATGTCGTAGACCTCGAGCCCGGCGTCGTAGACCAGGTTGCGCTCGCCCTCGTCCACGCTGCGGATGCCGATCTGGCGCACCCAGCCCGGCTCGATGGCCGGCGTGCGGCCAGCCATGCCGGTCAGCGCCGCCGGCCCGTTGCCGCACAGGCAGGCGACCGGCATGCCGTGCACGTTGCCGGTGGGCGTGAGCCGGTTGGTATTGAAGTCGGCGTGCGCGTCCAGCCACAGCACGCGCAGCTTGCACCCGGTGGCGCGGCAATGGCGCGCCACCGCGCTGATCGAGCCGATGGCCAGGCTATGGTCGCCGCCCAGCAGGATGGGCAGGCGCTCCTGGCGCAACTCGGCGCTGACGGCGTCGTGCACGAGCTGGTTCCAGCCGATGACCTCGTTGAGGTGCCGGTAGCCGTTGGCCGGCGGACGCCATGGGTTGGGCGCGCCCTGCAGGTTGCCGCGATCGGTCACTTGCAGGCCGCGCCGCTCGAGCAGGCGCACCAGGCCCGCCACGCGCAGGGCTTCCGGCCCCATGGAGGCGCCGCGCTGGCCCGCGCCGATGTCGGTGGGCGCGCCGATCAGGCTGACCCCGTGGGGAAACGATGCAGCGATCACGATGGACCTCCGGAAGAGCCAGGCGCGGAATGCGCAAGCACGTGCGCCAGTTGCGCGCAGGCCCAGTCTATCTGTTCGCGCGTGACAATCAAGGGCGGCGACAGGCGCAGGGTCTGGCCGTGCGTGTCCTTGACCAGCATGCCGCGCGCCATCAGCCGCTCGCAATAGGCGCGCGCCGGCCCGGCGTCGGGCTCGAGTTCGAGCGCCAGCATCAGGCCGCGGCCGCGCACCTCGCGCACCGGCCCGGGCAGCGCGCGCAGGCGCTGCATGAAATAGGCGCCCTGCTCGCGCGCATTGTCGATCATGCCTTCGTCATGCAGCACCCGCAGCGCGGCGCGCGCGACCGCGCAGGCCAGCGGATTGCCGCCGAAGGTGCTGCCGTGCTGGCCCGGCTGGAAAATGCCCAGCACCGCCTGGTTCGACAGCACCGCCGACACGGGATAGAAGCCGCCCGACAAGGCCTTGCCGATCAGGGTGACATCGGCCTCGATGCCTTCGTGCGCCTCGGCCAGGAAAGCGCCGGTGCGCCCCAGCCCGGTCTGGATCTCGTCGAGGATCAGCACGATATCGCGCTCGCTGCACAGGCTGCGCACCTGGCGGAAATAACCCGGCGGCGGCAGGATGACGCCCGCCTCTCCCTGGATGGGCTCGACCAGAAAGGCCACCGTGCGCGGCGTGACGGCGGCCTGCAACGCGGCGAAGTCGCCGAACGGCACCACCGTGAAGCCCGGCGCGAACGGCCCGTAGCCGCCGCGCGCATCCGGGTCGGTGGAAAAGCCAACGATGCCCAGCGTGCGGCCGTGGAAGTTGTTGGCGCACACGATGATCTCCGCCTGCCCGGCCGGCACGCCGCGCGCCTCGTAGCCCCATTTGCGCACCGCCTTGAGCGCCGTCTCGACCGCCTCGGCGCCGCTGTTCATGGGCAGCACCTTGTGCGCGCCGGTCAGGCGCGCCAGGTCTTCGTACAAGGGCGCGAGCTGGTCGTGGCGGAATGCCCGCGAGGTCAGCGTCAGCCGCTGCGCCTGCTCGACCATCGCGGCCAGGATGCGCGGATGGCAATGCCCCTGGTTGACCGCCGAATAGGCGGACAGGCAATCCAGGTAGCGCCGCCCCGCCGTGTCGTACAGCCATACCCCGCTGCCGCGCGCCAGCACCACGTCGAGCGGCTGGTAGTTGTGGGCGCCGAGTTCGTCCTCGATCCGGTCGCGCCGCGCGGCGGCGGGTGCTGGCGTGTTCATGGCGCTCTCCCGCGGGATGGTCCCGCCTGGCCTGCGATCCATCTTAGGGAAATGCCCGGCTAGCGAAAAGCCAGAAAAATGGCAATCCTGAGGCAATATGGAGCAGATCGCCAGGCTTGGCTGGCGATCTGCCAGAACGGCCCGGAGACTGCCATGGATGACGTGCTCGACGCCCTGGACCGCCGCCTGCTGGCGCTGCTGCGCGCCGACGCCCGCCTGCCCACCGCCACGCTGGCCCGCCAGTTGCATGTGTCGCGCGGAACGGTGCAGAACCGCATGGCGCGGCTCGAGCGCAGCGGCATCGTGGCCGGCTACACAGTGCGCCTGCGCAACGAGGACGAACCCGGCATACGCGCCATCACGCTGATCGAAGTGCGCGGCGCGGCCACCGATGCCGTGGTCGCGGCGCTGCGGCGCATCCCCGAGGCGCTGCAGGTGCATTCCACCAACGGCCGCTGGGACCTGGTGGTGGAGCTGCGCGCCGCCGACCTGCCCGCCTTCGACCGCGTGCTGCGCGACCTGCGCAGCATCGACGGCGTGGCCAACTCGGAAAGCAACCTGCTGTTGACGGCCTGCCGATGAACACGCTGCGACGCCTGCGCATCCTGGGCGCCGCCGCCACGCTGGGCGGGCCGGCCGCCGCGCAGGACGCGCCCGCCATGCTGGAGCCGGTGCGCATCAGCGGCACGCGCACCGGGACCTCGGTGCTCGATACGCCCGCGTCCGTGGACGTGGTCGACGGCGACGACCTGCGCGCGCGCAACCTGCAGGTCAACCTGTCCGAAGGGCTGGCCGGCGTGCCGGGGCTGCAGCTGCAGAACCGCCAGAATTACGCGCAGGACCTGCAGCTGTCGATACGCGGCTTCGGCGCGCGCTCGACCTTCGGCGTGCGCGGCGTGCGGCTGTACGTGGACGGCATCCCGGCCACCATGCCCGACGGCCAGGGCCAGACCTCGAATATCGACATCGGCTCGGCCGGCCGCGTGGAAGTGCTGCGCGGCCCGTTCTCGGCGCTGTACGGCAACTCGTCGGGCGGCGTGGTGCAGGTGTTCACCGAACAGGGCAGCGATCCGCCCGAGGCGACGGGCAGCGCGGCGGCGGGCAGCTTCGGCACCTGGCGCTACGGCGCCAAGCTGCGCGGCGCCAGCGCGGCGGACGGCCTGGATTACGTGCTGGACTTCAATCGCTTCACGACCGACGGCTATCGCGACCACAGCGCCGCGCGCAAGAACCTGGGCAACGCGCGGCTGGGCCTGCGCATGGAGGACGGCAGCCGCCTGACGCTGAGCGCCAACCACGTCGACCTGAAAGCGCAGGATCCCTTGGGCCTGACGCGCGCACAATTCGAGGACGACCCGCGCAGCGCGCCGGTGGCCGAGCGCTTCGATACGCGCAAGACGGTGCGCCAGACCCAGGGCGGCCTGCTGTACGAGCGCGCCTTCGACACGCGCAACGACCTGCGCGTGATGCTGTACTACGGGCAGCGCCGCACCACGCAATACCAATCCATTCCGGTGGCCGTGCAGCAAAGCCCCACGCAGGCCGGCGGCGTGATCGACCTGGGCCGCGACTATGGCGGCGCCGACGTGCGCTGGACCTCGCGCCAGCAGGTGGCCGGCCTGCCGCTGACCCTGGTCGGCGGACTGGCCTACGACGCCATGAAGGAACAGCGCCGCGGCTACGACAACTACGCCGGCCCGCCCGCCGCGCCCACCGGCCTGGGCGTCAGGGGCGCGTTGCGGCGCGACGAGACCAACACGGTCTACAACCTGGACCCGTACCTGCAGGCCTCGTGGCAGTTCGCCGAGCGCTGGACGCTGGACGCCGGGCTGCGCTACAGCACGGTGCGCTTCGACTCGGATGATCATTACCAGGCGCCGGGCAACGGCGACGACAGCGGACGCGCCACCTATCGCAAGGCCTTGCCGGTGGCGGCGCTGCGCTATGCGGCCAACGAGAACCTGAGCCTGTACGCGTCGTACGGACGCGGCTTCGAAACGCCCACGCTCAATGAACTGTCGTACCGGCCCGACCAGGCCCCGGGGCTGAACTTCGGTCTGCGGCCAGCCGTCAGCACCAACCTGGAAGCCGGCGTCAAATGGCGCACCGGCGCCGGCCTGGTGACCGCCGCGCTGTTCCATACGCAAACCGACGACGAGATCGTCTCGGCCGGCAGCCTGGGCGGGCGCGCCACGTACCGCAACGCCGGACGGACGCGGCGCGATGGCGTGGAGCTGCAATGGAACGGCGAGTTCGCCCGCCACGCGCGCGCGCAACTGGCCTATACCTGGCTGGACGCGCGCTATCGCGACGATGGTCCGGGCGCCATCCGGGCCGGCAACCGCATCCCGGGCGTGGCGGCGCAGGCGCTTCATGCCGCGCTGTCGTGGGCTCCGCCGCAGGGATGGCAGGCCGGCATCGAAGCGCGCTACCTCGGCCGCATCTACGTCAACGACGCCAACAGCGAAGCCGCGCCGGCCTACTTCGTCGCCGCGGCCAGCGTCGGCTACGCCTGGCGCGCCGGCCCCTGGTCCTGGAACGCCTATGCGCGGGTGGACAACCTGTTCGACCGGCGCTACGCCGGCTCGGTCATCGTCAACGAGGCCAACCAGCGCTATTACGAGCCCGCGCCCGGTCGCAACGGCAGCATCGGCCTGAGCGCCGCCTGCACGTTCTGAACGGCTTGCCGCGGCACTGCCCGCGGCCCTATAGTGGACCGGCGTTTTCGCGCAATACGGAGCCTCCATGACGATCCGACACCTGCTCGCCGCCGGCGGCCTGGCGGCCGCGCTGGCCGCGCCGGCCTGGGCCCACCACGGCTGGAGTTCCTACGACGCCGACCAGACCCTCACCATCGAGGCGCCCTTGACCGAGGTGCGCTATCGCAACCCGCACGCCGAAGTCAAAGTGGATTACCAGGGCGCCAGCTGGGAAGTGGTGCTGGCGCCCGTTTCGCGCATGGAGTCGCGCGGCCTGCCCAAGGATGGGCTGGCGGTCGGCAAGACGGTCACCATCGTCGGTTATCCGCGCAAGGACGGCACGCACGAGGTGCGGGCCGAGCGCATCACCGTCGATGGCAAGACCATAGAGCTGCGCTGAAGCGGGCCGGCCGGCATGGATCCGCCCGCCTGGGCCGCGCTGCTCGAAGCCTCCACGCTGGGCGCGTGGATGCGCGGCTCGCCCTGGGCCTATCCCGTGGTCAACCTGGCCCACCTGCTGGGGCTGGTGCTGCTGGTGGGCGCCATGCTGCTGCTGGACCTGCGGCTGCTGGGGCTGGGCCGCCGCTTTGCGCTGGCCGATGTCTCGGCCGTGCTGACGCCGCTGGCCGCGGGCGGACTGCTGCTGCAGCTGGCCAGCGGCGCGCTGCTGTTCAGCGCCGACGCCGCGCCCCTGTCGGGCAACGCACTGATGCAATACAAGGCGGCGGGCATCGCGCTGGGCGTGGCCAACGCCCTGCTGTTTCGCGCGCTGTGGGGCGCCCGCCTGGCCGGCTGGGACAACCGCCCGCCGCCCTGGGGCCGCCTGCAGGCGGCCCTGTCGCTGCTGCTGTGGCTGGCGGTCGCCACGCTGGGCAGGCTGATTGCCTACGCCTGAGACGGCTATCGGCGGGATACGAAAAAACAATGAGGCGCCGCTTGCTTATCTATCTACTAGTAGATAATATGTGGCACATGAACCACCGCCTCCCGGCGTTTTTATTTCCCTCGATATCTATCTATTAGTAGATAACTTTTCTGGAGCCATCATGAGAACCTTCACGTCCGCCGCCCTGCTCGCCGCCGCCCTGTTCGGCTTCAACGCCTTTGCCGGCTCGGGTGAGCTGGACTATCCGCCCGCCGACGCCCAGGGCAGCAGCCTGACGCGCTCGCAGGTGCAGCACGAACTGGCGATCGCGCGCGCCGCGGGGCAACTGGTCTTCGGCGAATCGCAGGAACCCGCGGCCCGGCTGGCCGGCAGCACCGCCACCCGCGCGCAGGTCCAGGCCGAACTGGCCCAGGCGCGTAGCGCGTCGGCCGCGCCCGAATACGTCGAGACCGGCGCATAACCGCGCCGTCGCGGCCCGCCGCCCATCCACCGCAAGGAGCCCACCATGAAACAGTTTGCCGTTACCTTGCTGGCCCTGTTCGGCGTCGATGCCCAGGCCAGCGTCGCCGGGCCCGAGCGCCTGCTGCCCGTACTGGCGGGCGAGCCGGCGCGCGACGCACGGCGATAGCCGCCGCCCCCCTCGCTGCGCCCTAGACGGTCGCCCCCAGGGCGGCCGTTTTCTATCCGGCGCCCTGTCTGCGGGAACGGAACGCCGCCACCTTCATCCGGTTGCCGCACAAGGCCATGCTGCACCAGCGCCGGCGGTGCGACTTGGTGACATCCAGGAAAACCAGCGTGCAATCGTGCGCCTCGCATCGGCGCACATGCCGCAGCGCATCGCCGGCGAGCAAATCGGCCAGCGCGGCGGCCACCGGTTCGAGCAGGCTGGCGGCGCTGTGGTCGCGCGGGCATTCGGCAAGCGCGTAGCCGCCCTGGCCATCGTCCCATGCCAGCCTTTTGGCCGGCCGGCCCGCCTCAAGGACCTGGTTCACCAGCCCCGGATCGCCGGCCTGCCCGGCCTGGGCGGCTTGCACCATGCGCCCCGCCGCCTCGCGCAGCGCGCGGGCCAGCTCGGCCAATCCCGCGGGCGGGCGCGCGAGGCCGGCGGGCCACTGGCCCGCCGCCTTCAGCCAGGCGGCGACGCTCGCGTCGTCGGCCAGGCAGTCGTGCCTGGCCTGTCCGACGCCGAAAGCGCTATTGATGAAATCCAGCGCCAGGTTGTTGGCGATGAAATGCGGGGGATGCGTGGCAGGCGTCGCCATATCCGTAACTAGTTAAGTTGAGATTGACAGGTTACATCGAATCCACGTAACCTTCAAATTCAATTTTCACTGGTTACCAAGGAGGCCATGATGCCTGGCAACGCCGCCCCACTCCCCGTCCACTATCGCCATGAGCAGGTCGGCGACGTGAAGATCTTCTACCGCGAGGCGGGCGACCCCGCCTCGCCCGCCGTGCTGCTGCTGCACGGGTTCGCGGCCTCGTCGTACATGTACCGCGACGTGATCGCGGCGCTGGCCGACCGCTATCGCGTCGTGGCGCCCGACCTGCCGTCCTTCGGCTACACGGAGTCGCCCGGGCGGGACGCGTACGCCTACACGTTCGACAACCTCACCGAAACGATGGACCGCTTCACCGAGCAGTTGGGGCTGGACCGCTATGCGCTGATGGTGCACGACTACGGCGCGCCGGTAGGCTGGCGCCTGGCGAGCGCGCACCCCGAGCGCATCACCGCCCTCGTTTCCCAGAACGGCAATGCCTATGAAGAAGGCCTGGCGCAGGGCTGGGATGCGATCCGGCGCTACTGGGCGTCTCCAACGGCCGAGAACCGCGCCGCGCTGCAGGGCTTTCCCACCCCTGCGTCGATCAAGTGGCAGTACCTGGAAGGAGTGCGCGACCCCAGCCTGGTCGCCCCGGACGGCTACACGCTGGAAGGGTTGCAGGTATCCCGGCCGGGCAATGCCGAGATCCAACTGGACCTGCTGCTCGACTACGCGTCCAACGTGCAGCGCTATCCGCAGTTCCAGGCCTATTTCCGCGACAGGCAGCCGCCGCTGCTGGCGGTCTGGGGCAGGAACGACCCGTACTTCCTGCCCGCCGGGGCCGAGGCCTGGAAACGCGACATCCCCGCCGCCGAGGTGCGCTTCTACGACACCGGCCACTTCGCCCTGGAGACCCACGGCGCCGAAATCATCCCGGTGATCCGGTCCTTCCTGGACGCCAACGTCCGCTAAGCCGAGGGGAGGCGGGCCCGCCTTTGTGGAGACGATGCATTTCGTTATATATTCTCCTATATAACGCTATTTCCTTCCTCGTCACAAAGGCTGGTCCCATGAAAATCCGTGCCATTCCGACGCTGGGCGCCCTTGCCGCCGCGCTGCTTGCCGCCCCCGCGCTCGCCGGCGAAGTGCAGGTGGCGGTCGCCGCCAATTTCACCGCGCCCATGCAGGCGATCGCCAAGGCGTTCGAGGAAGACACCGGCAACCGGGCGGTGGCCTCCTTCGGCGCCACCGGCCAGTTCTACGCGCAGATCAAGAACGGCGCGCCGTTCGAAGTGTTCCTGGCGGCCGACGACAGCACGCCGGCCAAGCTGGACGCCGAGCAGGAAACCGTGCCCGGCTCGCGCTTCACCTACGCGACCGGCGCGCTGGCGCTGTGGTCGGCGCGCGCCGGCTATGTCGACGACCAGGGCGCCGTGCTCAAGCAAGGCGATTTCAAGCACCTGTCCATCGCCAACCCGAAGACCGCGCCATACGGCCTGGCCGCCACCCAGGTGCTGGCCAAGCTGGGCCTGGCCGACAAGCTGGCGCCGCGCATCGTCGAAGGGCAGAGCATCTCGCAGGCGTACCAGTTCGTCGCCAGCAGCAATGCCGAGCTGGGCTTCGTGGCCCTCTCGCAGATCTACAAGGATGGCAGGCTGACCGGCGGCTCGGCCTGGATCGTGCCGGCCTCGATGCACGAGCCGATCCGCCAGGACGCGGTCATCCTCAGGAAAGGCCAGGACAACGCCGCCGCGCGCGCCTTCGTGGAGTACCTGAAGTCGCCCCGTTGCGCGGCTATCATCAAGTCCTTCGGCTATCAGCTGTAACCCCTTGCAGGAGTCCCGCCCTTGTCGCTGACCAGCGCCGACTGGGCCGCCATCTGGCTGACGATAGAACTGGCCTCGCTGACCACGCTGCTGCTGCTGGTGATCGGCACGCCCATCGCCTGGTGGCTGGCGCGCACGCGCTCGCGCCTGAAAGGGCCGGTGGGCGCCATCGTGGCGCTGCCGCTGGTGCTGCCCCCCACGGTCATCGGCTTCTACCTGCTGGTGGCCATGGGGCCCAACGGCTATGTGGGGCAACTGACCCAGAGCCTGGGGCTGGGCACGCTGCCGTTCACCTTCGCCGGGCTGGTGGTGGGCTCGGTGTTCTATTCCATGCCGTTCGTGGTGCAGCCGCTGCACAACGCCTTCGAGGCCATCGGCCGCCGTCCGCTGGAGGCCGCCGCGACCCTGCGCGCCGGCCCGTGGGACCGGTTCGTCTCGGTGGCCCTGCCGCTGGCGCGGCCCGGCTTCGTGACCGCCGGCATCCTGGGCTTTGCCCACACGGTGGGCGAGTTCGGCGTGGTACTGATGATAGGCGGCAACATCCCGGGCAAGACCCGTGTCGTATCGGTGCAGATTTTCGACCACGTCGAGGCGCTGGAATATGCGCAGGCGCATTGGCTGGCCGGCGGCATGGTCGTGTTCTCGTTCATCATCCTGCTGTTGCTGTACTCGCGCCGCCAGCGCGCCGCGGCGGCACTCTGAGCACTCACCGCATGCCATCCGATTCCCTGCCGGACCAGGCCGGCATCCACGCCCGCTTCCGGGTGGACTACCCCGAGTTCTCGCTCGATGTCGATCTGCGGCTGCCCGGCCGCGGCGTCACCGCGCTGTTCGGCCAGTCGGGCTCGGGCAAGACCACCTGCCTGCGCTGCCTGGCCGGGCTGGCCCCGGTCAGCGACGGCTACCTCGACATCAACGGCGAGGTGTGGCTGGACAGCGCGGCGCGCCGCGCCGTGCCCACGCACAAGCGCGCGCTGGGCTATGTGTTCCAGGAAGCCAGCCTGTTCGAGCACCTGGACGTGCTGGACAACCTGCGCTATGGCATGAAGCGCGTCCCGCCCGCGCTGCGCCGCGTCGACCTGGAGCAGGCCACCGGACTGCTGGGCATCGGCCACCTGCTGGCGCGCATGCCGGCCGGCCTGTCGGGCGGCGAACGCCAGCGCGTGGGCATCGCCCGCGCGCTGCTGACCAGCCCGCGCCTGCTGCTGATGGACGAGCCGCTGGCGGCGCTGGACGTGCAGCGCAAGCGCGAAATCCTGCCCTACCTGGAGCGCCTGCACGACGAGCTGGATATCCCGGTGATCTACGTCAGCCATTCGCCCGACGAAGTGGCGCGGCTGGCCGATCACCTGGTGCTGCTGGAGCAAGGCCGCGCGGTGGCCAGCGGCCCGCTGGACGCGCTGCTGACGCGGCTGGACCTGCCCATGGCGATGACCGACGACGCCTCGGTCGTGGTGACCGGCGAGGCCGCCGGTTTCGATCCCGGCTACGCCTTGCTGACGCTGCGGCTGCCTGGCGGGCGGGCGCGGCTGCGCTTCGTGCACCAGGCCGCGCCGGCCGGCCAGCGCCTGCGCGTGGTGGTGCATGCGCGCGATGTCAGCCTGGCGCTGCAGCAGCCGCGCGACGGCAGCATCCTGAACGTGCTGGCGGTGCGCGTGCTGGAGATAGTGCCGGCGTCCAACCCGGCCCATGTCATGGTGCGCCTGGACGCCGACGGCACGCCGTTGCTGGCGCGCATCACCCGCTACTCGCGCGACCGGCTGGCGCTGGCGCCCGGCATGCAGGCCTGGGCGCAGATCAAGGCCGTGTCGCTGCTGGCCTGAGCGCGCCTACAGCAGCGGCTCGAGCGGCAGCAGCGAGAACAGCCACACGCTGAGGCGCCGCCACAGGCTGGCGCCCGGCTCGCTGTCGTGCCGCACGGTGGCGCCGTCGCGCTGTTCCAGCCAGTACAGGCTGCCGTCGTCGTCCAGGCGCACCTCGTAGGTGGCGGCGGGAATGTCCTGGTCGAACATGGCGGCGATGTGGCGCGCCATGCCGGGACTTTCGATCACGAAGCCCAGTTCGGTGTTGAGATTGGCCGAGCGCGGATCGAAATTGAACGAGCCTATGAAGACGCGCTCGCCGTCGACGCCGAAGGTCTTGGCGTGCAGGCTGGACCCGGAGCTGCCGAATCGGCCCCTGCCCTGCGGCTTGGGCCCGGCATAGGCGCGCCGCATTTCGTAAAGCCGCACCCCTGCCCGCAACAGCGCCTTGCGGCGCTTGGCGTAGCCGGAATGCACCACGGCCACGTCGGTCGCCTCCAGCGCGTTGGTGAGCACGCGCACCTGCACGCCGCCCTGGGCCAGCGCCGCGAATGCCTGCGTACCGGCCTCGGCAGGCACGAAATACGGCGACACCAGGTCGAGCGTGCGGCGCGGCTCGCCCAGGATGTTCCTGAGCTGTTGCGTCAGCAGGCCGGCCGGGGGCGCCTTGCCCAGGCCCTTGGCCGGATCGTCGCTGACCATGCGGGCCGGCGCCCATTCCAGCGGCAGCCGGCCGGCCATCAATTCTTGGATGAAGGGCAACTCGCGCAGCGCGGTGATGTAGTCGCCGGCGGCCGGATCCTGCTCGATGCGCGCGGCGCGCTCGGCCAGGCCGCGCAATGTATGGGCGCCCGGCGCGGGCAGCAGCGGCCCGACTGGCCAGGCGGACTCGCTGGCCCAATAGGCGTCGAATTCGGCGGACGCATCGCCCACCACCGGCCCCACCGCCAGCACATCCAGGTCGGCGAACAGCACGCCGTCGGTCGCGCCGAAATATTCGTCGCCGATATTGCGCCCGCCGATGATGGTGGCCTGGTTGTCGACGGTGAACGATTTGTTGTGCATGCGCCGGTTCAGGCGCGAGAAGTCCGTCAGGTAGCCCAGCGCCTTGAACGAGCGCGTGGGAAACGGATTGAACAGCCGCACTTCGGCGTTGGGATGCGCGTCCAGCGCGGCCAGCGCGTCGTCCAGGCCGGAGATGCCGTTGTCGTCGAGCAGCAGCCGCACCCGCACGCCGCGCTCGGCGGCCGCGTGCAGGGCCTGCAGCAACAAGGTGCCGGTCATGTCGTTGCGCCAGATGTAGTACTGCACATCCAGCGTGCGGGTGGCCGCGCGCGCCAGCAGCATGCGCGCGGCGAAGGCGTCCTGCGCATCGCCCAGCGTATGGAATCCGCTAAGCCCCGGATGCGCATCGGCCAGTTCGGCGATGCCCCGGCCCAGGGGCGTGGCGCGCGCCTGCGCGGCGTCCAGGGCGTGCGAGGCGGTGCGGTCGACGGGCGGCGGCAAGGTACATGCTCCCAGCAGGATGGCGCAGCCGGCCAGCGCCAGCAGCGCGGCCGCCCGCGCGCGGACAGCCCGGATGCGCGAGAGGAGACGAAGCATGGAACTCCGGAAGGCCGTGAAACGAAGTCGGACGCCGAAGGGCCGGCCGACGCAGGCCACGATTATGCAAAAGATCCCGCGAACGGGAAAGCCGCGCCGGCCGCTCGGCCGCGAGACGGGGCGTGCGCTGGCGCGCCCCTAGCGCGCCGGCACCAGCGCCGGCATGACCCAGGCGCCGTCGCGCAGCGCCGGCTGGGGGCCATAGAAGCGCGCCACCACGACGAACGGCCCGGCCGGCGTGGGCAGCCAGTTGGGCGCGTGCGCGCGCGGCGGCGCGTCGTGCTGCAGATACAGCGTCAGCGAGCCATCGCGGCCGCGCTTGATGCCCTTGGTGCGGCTGCCGATGGCATAGCGGTCGATGGGGTTGTCGACCAGGCCGCGCGCGGGCAAGGCGTACACGCTGATCGACCAGAAGAACCGCACCGGCGGCTGGCGGCCGGACGCGAAGCGCAGCTCGTAGGCCCGCGCGCCGTCGAGCGGCCGGCCCTGCGCATCTTCGCCGATGGTGAGGTAGATGGCTTCGTCGGCCGTGTTGCCATAGATGCCGACTGCCGCCGCGACGGCGCGCTTGAGATAGTCGCCGCCCAGTTGCTCGCGCGAACCGTACAGGCTGGCCGGCGTGGCCGGAGCGGCGGCGTGGCGGGCGCCCTGCTCGATGGCCTGCTGGGCGTCGACGATGCCCGCGTCCACGGCGCGGCGCGTGGCCGCGTCCAGGCCGGCCGGATCGAAGGCGCGGCCGGGCTCGACGCCGATGCGCGCGAAGCGCGCCATCATGTCGGCTTCGGACTCCGGCTGCGGCTGGGTATGGGCCAGCAACTGGTTCAGATAGGCGATGAATCCGATGGAACTGGCGCGCTGCTCGTTCCAGGGCAGCCAGTCGACTACCGGCGCGCCAGCCGGTGCGGCCGTGCCGGTGTAGGCGCTGAGCGGCCGCAGGCCATAGCGCGCCTGCAGCGCGTGCACGGCCTTGACGTCGGCCGGGCCGTTGAGGGCGGTGCGGCCGAGCACGGCGACGAAATCGGTGTCGGCGCGCACGACCTGGGTGATGCCCTTGGGCACGGGGCCGGTCCACCCCGGGCCGGCGATCAGGTAATGCCCCGACCCGAAACCCGTGGCGCGCGTGCCCAGATAGGCCAGGTTGTAGGTGTACATGTCCACCAGCTGGAACGCGTTGTAGCGCGATTTCGGCACCGCCGGCAGCGACAGCACCCAGGGCTCGGCGCGCAGGTCGAGCCAGGCGCGCGAATACAGCGTATCGACGTTGGGAGTGGCCACGTCGACGCTTTGCGGCGTGTACGGCTCGGCGCGATGCTGGAACACGCCGAAGCCGCCCAGGTAGGCGGGCGAGGCCGTGTCGATGGCCTGCTCGTACATGGAACGGTAGTGGTACAGCATCGGGTAGGCATAGATGTAGGCCTCGCGCGCCGTGTTGCGCGCCTGGCCGGGGTCCTGCGCGCCGGGCGCCGCGCACCCGGCCAGCACCGCCAGGGCCGCCGCGCCGGCCAGCGCCCACGCCCGCTCCCACATTCTTCGCCACGTCGCCTTGCCCATGCCGTGCTCCCGTCCAGGAGAATGCCGCCCGCGCCGGACCACCCCGCGCCGGACTAGCGTCGCACAACGGCCGCCCGTTTGCCATACGGGACAAGCAGCGATCCGCCGCCGGGCGGACTACGCCGGCCTCGGACGCGCGGACTAATGCGGATGGACGATTGCGCGGCGCGCCGTCACGGCGCGAACAGCAGCACGCCGAACACGGCGAACAATGCCAGGTGCGCCAGGCCGGCCACCGGCGTGGTGCGCTGGCCCATGAAGGTGAACAGGCTGAGCAGCAGCGTCAGCCCGAACAGCACGGTTTCGGCCGCCGAGATGCCGAACACCACGGTCTTGCCGGTCAGCAGGCCGATGGCCAGCACGGCCGGCACGGTCAGCCCCACGGTGGACACGAAGGCCCCCAGGCACAGGTTCATGACGCGCTGCATTTCGTTGGCGCGGGCCGCGCGCACCGCCGTGACCGACTCGGGGGTGAACACGATGATGGCGATGACCAGCCCGCCCAGCGCGGTGGGCAGGCCCGCGGCCGAGATGCCGTAATCGACCACCACGGCCAGGCTGTGCGACAGCAGCACGATGGGCAGGAGCGCGGCCAGCAGCACCAGCGAACGCACCAGCGCGGTGCGGCGCCCGCCCGGCGCGCCGGCGCCATGGCCGGCCTCGGGGCGCGGCGCGCCCGCCGGCTCGCCAATCGCCATGGCGCCGCCGGCGGGCTGCACGAACAAGTGGCGGCAGCGCCCCATCTGCAGCGCCAGGAACGCCGCGTACAGCACCACCGTCAGCGCCGAGAACGCAATGGCCTGCGCGGGCGAGAACATGCCCGGCCCGCCGGACACGGTGGCATTGGGCAGCAGCAGCGCCATGCCGGTCAGCAACGCGATCATGGCCAGGTAGGCCGACGCGCCCTGCGCGTTGTACGCCTGCGCGCCGTGGCGCCAGGCGCCCAGCAGCACGCACAGGCCGGTCACCAGGTTGAGGATGATCATCATCACCGCGAAGATCGAGTCGCGGCCGATGGTGGGAAACTCGCCCGGGCCGAGCATGACGGCGGCGATCAGGATGACCTCGATGCCGACCACCGACAGCGTCAGGATCAGCGTGCCATAGGGCTCGCCCAGTTGCTCGGCCAGGTGGTCGGCTTCGCGCACCACCACGAAGGCGGCCATGATGATGGTGCCGACCAGGATCACGGACAGCGCCGCCGCCAGCGGCGCGGTGGGCGCGGCCAGCAGGGCTTCGCCCACGGTCAGGAACAGCAGGGTGACGAGCCAGGCGATGGCCAGGCGGAGGCGCGTGGCGCGCGGCACCAGGGTGCGCGAATCGGTGGGAGCGGGATGGAGGGACGACACGGGTGGGATCTCGCGAGGTCGTCCTCAAGCCAGTACACGCGCCGGGTCGTCCCGGCGCGGGATTGAAAGAGGCCATAGCATAACCCAGCGCGGCGATTCATTCGAATGCATGGGCGATGATCCGGGCCGGCCGGATTGCGCACCGTGAAGATCTTGCTGTCCGAGGTTGGCGTCAGGTACCACAGCCAGGGCCGCGAACGGTTGGGCACGATCCCGGGAAGCCTGCATGACGCCCAAGCTACACCCTGGCGGTTCAGGGCGCCAGCAGCCCGGCCCCGGCCGCGACCCAGGCGGCGGCGCCGAATGCCAGCCCCGGACCCAGCGGCTGCAAGGCCGCGCGCCGGCGCCAGCGCGCCAGCAGCCCCGCCGCCACGCCCCACAGCCCGGCCGCCAGCAGCAATGCCGGCAGCGCCGGCCAACCCAGCCAGGCGCCCAGCGCCGCCAGCAGCTTGGCGTCGCCCAGGCCCAGGCCGTCGCGCCCGGTGCGGCGGCGAAACGCCCAGGCCACGCCGGCCAGCAGCGCATAGCCCGCGGCCGCGCCGGCGATCGCCTGGACCGGCGTGGCCAGACCCATGCCGGCGGCGTTGGCCAGCAGGCCGGCCCACAGCAGGGGCAGGGTCAGGCAGTCGGGCAGCAGCAGATGCTCGATGTCGAAACAGGCCAGCGCCAGCAGCGCGGCGGCCAGCCCCATCAGGGCCAGCGCCAGCAGCGTGGGGCCGTACAGCGCGGCGATGCCGGCGAACAGCGCCCCGCTGGCGGCCTCGACGAGCGGGTAGCGCGCGGCAATGGGCGCCGCGCAGAATGCGCAGCGTCCACGCAGCCATAGCCACGACAGCACCGGCACGTTGTGGCGCCAGCGCAGCGGCGTCGCGCAGTGCGGGCAGCGCGACGGCGGATGCGTCAGGCCGGGCGGCGGCGCACAGGCGGCCTCGCCTCCGGGCTGGCCGTCCAGGCGCCAGCGGTATTCCAGCATGGCCGGCAGGCGCGCCAGCACCACATTGAGAAAACTGCCCAGCACCAGCCCGAGCGTGGCCGCGCCGGCCAGCCAGCCCGCCCCGCCCAGGCCGGGCAGGCGGATTTCCATCCAGGTTTGCATCCTCGCCTCCTGTTTGAGACGCCATGCCAACAATTGGGACGTCATGCCAACAAGTTGGCACGCGCTGACAAGTCGTCACATTACGAAATTCCTAGAATTCAGTACGACCAGGCAGTGGGCGGGATACGCATGAAGAGCGCCGCATTCTGACACAGATTTCCACTGCGTCGACCCCTTTGTCGCAAGACACATCCGGGCGCGCCGCGGCGCGCCGGCACGGTAGCCGAACCACCATGACCATCGATGAACTACTGGCCTTGACCGTGGCGCGCGGCGCCTCCGACCTGCATCTGTCGGCGGGGCTGCCGCCCATGCTGCGCATCAACGGCGACGTGGTGCGCCAGGACATCGCGGCGCTCACGCCCGATGCCCTGCGCGCCATGATCCACCAGCTGATGCAGCCGGCCCAGCGCGAAGAATACGAAACGCGCCAGGAGCTGGATTTCTCGATCGACGTCGAAGGCCTGGCGCGCTTTCGCGTCAATGCCTTCAACCAGCAGCGCGGCCCGGCCGCGGTGCTGCGCACGATTCCATCGGCCATCCGCACGCTGGACGAGCTGGGCTGCCCGGCCTCGTTCAAGGAGCTGGTGCGCCAGCCGCAGGGGCTGATCCTGGTGACCGGCCCGACCGGCTCGGGCAAGTCGACCACGCTGGCGGCGATGATCGACCACCTCAACCGCGAGGGCGAGCATCACATCCTCACCATCGAGGATCCGATCGAGTTCGTGCACCCGTCGCGCCGCAGCCTGGTCAACCAGCGCGAAGTCGGGCGCGACACCCACAGCTTCTCGGCCGCGCTGCGCTCGGCGCTGCGCGAGGACCCGGACATCATCCTGGTGGGCGAGCTGCGCGACCTGGAGACCATGCGCCTGGCCATGACCGCCGCCGAGACCGGCCACCTGGTGTTCGCCACCCTGCACACCAACTCGGCCGCCAAGACGGTGGACCGCATCATCGACGTGTTTCCGGCCGGCGAGAAAAGCATGATCCGCTCGATGCTGTCGGAGTCGCTGCGCGCGGTCATCGCGCAGGTGCTGCTCAAGCAGGAGGGCGGCGGCCGCTGCGCCGCCTGGGAAATCATGGTCGGCACGCCGGCCATCCGCAACCTGATCCGCGAAGACAAGATCGCGCAGATGGTCTCCAGCATCCAGACCGGGCAGGCCCACGGCATGCAGACGCTGGACCAGGCGCTGCAGGACCTGCTGCGCAAGAAACTGATTTCCGCCGAGCAGGCCCTGGCCCATGCCAGGGACCGGCGTTCGCTGGGCCTGTGAGCCCCCCATTTCCCTTTTACGCAGAGCTCTTCCTATGAACGCACCGCAACGCTCCCGTCAGCTCCAGGCCGGCTTCACGCTGGTGGAAATGGCCGTGGTCCTGGTCATCATCGGCATCATCCTGGGCGCCGTCATGATCGGCCGCGACGCGCAACGCAACGCCGAATACACGCGCATCCGCCAGAACTTCGTCAACCAGTGGGCGCTGGCCTACAACAACTACGTGCAGCGCACCGGCGTGCCGCCCGGCGACGACCAGCGCGCGCCGCGCCTGATGGTCAACGGCGCCAAGTTCACCGGTTCCAACGGATCGCTGTCGGGCGGCGACATGAGCCGCATCTCCAACCTGCCCTCGGCCATCTGCAACGGCGGCACGGCGCCCGGCATCGACCGCCCGGTCGACGGCGACGTGCAGTTGCGCGAAGTCATGCTGCGCGCCGGCATCACCTTGCCGCAGGGACGCGGCCAGGGCTATGAGGATCGCTACGTCTACCTGGACACCAACGGCAACCCGCAGGAAATCCAGGTCTGCTTCCAGTGGAACCCGCCCGGCACGCACTCGGGCTCGGGCAACGTGATGATTCTCACCGGCCTGACGCCGGACCTGGCGCGCTCGCTGTCCTCGGCCATCGACGGCAACGGCGACGCCAGCGGCGGCAGCTTCCGCCAGAACTCGGTGGCCTCGGGCGCGGGCTCGCAGCCCGGCGTCGAATGGAAGGGCAACAACACGCAGACGTACGGCAGCACGGGCGACGCCGAGAAGGTCGAGACCGGCAACGCCGAAGGCCAGGTCCTGACGCTGATCGCCCACTACAAGATGAACCAGTAAGCCGCCATGCCGCGATTTCCCCGACTCTCCGGCCGGCGCTGGCAGCTGTCGCGCAAGCGCTCGCTGCAGTTGTTCGCGCTGTCGCTGCTGGTGCTGGCCGCGGCCGCCTACAGCTTCCATGGCGCGCGCCAGGACCTGGACCACGCCTACGGCGCCCTGTCGCTGAGCGAGCGCCAGCGCGTGCAGACCACGCAGGAACTGGCCGTGGCGCGCAAGGAAGCCGAGCGCGCCGACGCGGCGCGCCGCATCCTGGCCAGCGCCGACGCCACCGGCTTCGCCGCCGGCGGCTGGAGCGAGCGCCGCATCAGCATCCAGCAGTCGGCCATGACGCGCCATGCCGTCAACGACCTGCTCAGGGAAGCCTCCACCGGCACCGGCCGGCTGTTTGGCGCCGAGCAGTTCGACCTGTCGGTCACGCGCCCCGAGGACGGCCTGTTCCACGCCACCTCGGGCAACAACCCGGACGTCGTGCTGACCTTGCGCGGCACCCTGCTGTTCCGCCTGGACAGGTAGCGCCATGCATATCCGATCCATTCTGCTGCACCACGAGGGCGCCTGGCGCCTGCTGGCCGACGGCCAGCTGACCACGCAGGCCGGCTACCCGACCCTGGCCCGGCCGGTGGTCGCGGTGTCCGATTTCGGCCAGGCCACCCTGGGCATGACGCTGCTCGAAGGCAGCCCGCAGCATGCCGCCGCCGTCATCGAGAAGAAGCTGCGCGCCGACGGCATGATCGACCAGGAATCGCGCATCCTGGTGCACCACGTCAAGCATTTCGGCAAGGGCTACCAGGCGCTGTACACCGCGGTGACGCTGGCCGACTGGCAGAACCTGACCACCTGGAGCGGCAACCAGGTCGACCATTGCCCGCTGGTGCCGCTGGCGGCGCTGCTGTGGTCGGCGGTGGGCAGCGGACGCGGCGTGATGCTGCGGCTGGGCCGCCAGCTGATCTTCATGGCGCAGGCCAAGCACCGCATGCTGTACGCCAGCGCCATCACCTTCAGCGACCAGGAGGAAGACCTGGACACGGCGGTGCTGAACCTGGCCGCCAGCATTCGCGACGAAGTGGGCGACAACCCGGAGGACGTCGAGCGCCTGCTCATCTCCTGGACCGTCAGCCTGGCCACCGACAGCCTGGAGATGGACGAGCGCCTGGCGCGCCGCTTCGCCGAGCAAAGCGGCCTGGCGACGCGGCTGGCGCCGGCCGAGGCCTTGCGCGACGAGGCCGGGCGCGCCGTGTACAGCGCTTTGCCGGCGCTGGTGGCCGCCGCCCCGGTGCGGGTGGCCGTCAACGACAACGCGTCCAAGCTGATGTACCTGGCCGAACGCGCCCTGCCCTGGGCCAGCGTGGCCTCGCTGACGCTGGCCGCCGTGCTGTCGGTGCAGGCCGGCAGCTGGGCGCTGAAAGCCGGCAAGGCGCAGCAGCAGGCCTTGCAGGAAACCCGCGACAGCGAACCCCTGCGCGCCGAGATCGGCCGGCTGGCCGCCACCCGCGCCATGCCCGAGGCCTACGCGGCGCAGCGTACCTTTCTCGAACGCGCCGACGCCCTGCGCGAACAGACCGATCCGGTCGAGGTGCTCAACGCGCTGCGCTCGGCCAGCGCCGGCGGCATCCGCATCCTGCGCGTGCATGTCACGACCACGCGTGCGCAGCAGGCGGGTGCGGCGGGCGAACGCCTGCTGGCGGTCGACGGCGTGCTCGACGGCAGCCAGGGCAGCACGCCGGGCGCGCTGCTGGCGCGCTTTGTCGGCGTGCTGCGCGAGAACGGCTACGTCGCCACCTCGGTCGACCCCAATGCCGCCAGCGCCTCGTCGCAGCCGCCGGCCGGATTCTTCTCCTATCACCTGAGGCAGGCGCCGCCGGTGGCGCTTGCGAGGAAGCAACCATGAAGCCGCGCCACTATGCGCTGAGCGCGCTGGCGGCCTGGCTGCTGCTGGGCGGCTGGGCCGCCTACAACTACGCCACGCAGCCCTCGGTGCGCCTGTACGCCACGCGCGCGCCGGCCGCGGCGGTGCCGCCCGCGCTGCTGCGCGATATCGAGGCGACAGGCAAGCTGGCAGCCTCCCTGCAATCGATGGCGCAGGCCGACGCGGCCGGCGCGGCGCCGGCGCGCAACGTGGCGCTGGCCACCGACGCCCAGCCCGGCCTGCCGCGCGTGGGCGCCGCGCCCGGGCGCGCCGGCGCCAGCGAATCGGCCCGCGTGGTCACCATGATCATGGCCGGCGGACGCGGCGCGCGGCTGGCCATCGTCGATGGCGAGTACGTGCGCGAAGGACAGCGGCTGGCCGACGGCACGCGCGTCGCGCGCATCGACATGGCCGCCGTGACGCTGGAAGACGCCATCGGCCTGCAGCGCACCTACCCCCTGCGCCACGCCTTCAAGGACAACCCATGACCCGCCCCCGCGCCCGGATGACGACATGAGAATCCGCGTCTACGCCACCCTGGCCGTCCTGGCCATAGCCGTGGCCGGCCTGCTGGCCTATCGCCAGTTCGCGCCGACCGCCCAGCCCGCCCCGCCGGCCGCGCCGGTCGAACCGCCCTCGAGCACCGAGCGGCCGCAACCGCCGGCGCCGCCCGCGCTGCCCGAGCCGCCGGCCGACAGCGCGCCGCCACCCTGGGCCGCCGGCGACCGCGCCCAGCCGGCGCCGGCCGCTCGCCCGGCGCCCGCGCCCGCGCCGGCTACCTCGGCGCGCGAACAGGCCATGGCCGAGGCGCACGCCAGGCTGCAACGCCTGAGCGCCTCGCCCGCCCCGGACCTGGCCGAGCTGGACCGCGCGCTGCGCGATCTGGAGCAGGCCCACGGTTCGCCCGAAGTGGGCGGCGTGCGCCTGGACGTGCTGCGCGCCAACCTGCGCGTGGCCGAGCGCCTGTCGGTGCTGGGCCAGCAATTGCAGGCGCTGCAGCAGCAGCCGGCCGGCGAACCGGGCCGCGCCGAAGCGATGCGCAGGATCGGCGACGAAGTCGCGGCGCTGCAGAAGCAGCTGCGTACCGATTACGTCGTCGACACCCCGGCGGCGCGCCCATGACGCGCCGCGCCCGCCTCCCGGCGGCCGGCCGCCAGCATGGCTACACCCTGCTGGAGGTCGCCATCGCGCTGGCGGTCGTCGGACTGCTGGGCGCGGGCCTGTATGGCGCCCAGCAGGCGCTGTACAGCCACGGCAGCCAGGGCCAGGCCCAGGCCGAGGCCGAGCGGGCGCGCCAGGCGGTGCTGGCCTACGCGCTGCGCATGCAACGCCTGCCCTGCCCCGACACCGCCGGCAACGGCTGGGCCAGCCACGCCGACGGCCAGTGCACCCAGGCCTCGGGCTGGCTGCCATACGAAACCCTGGGCCTGGCTGGCGCCGCCGCGCCGGGCGCCAACGGCCGCCGGCTGGCCTACGCGGCGCTGCGCGTGTCCGGCGGCCCCGACCTGTTCCGCCCGAGCGCCGGCGCCGCGCCGGTGGACTACAGCCCCGGCGGCGAAGCGGCCTTGTACGAGGCGCTGCGCCGCGCCGGCCAGATGCCCTATGACGGCGCGGCGCTGCGCCTGGCCACCGCCCGCCAGGGCGTGGCCGACCCATGCGCCGGCGCCGGGCAGGTCAATCCGGCGTTCGTCGTGATCGCGCCCGCCACGCCGGCCACCGGCGGCGCGCTACCGGTTTTCTCCGCCGCGCATGCCGCGCTGGCACGCGGCGCGGCGCTCTGCGCCATCGCCCCGGCCGGCGGGCGCGCCAACCAGAACAGCGACGCGGTCGCGGCAGTCGGCACAGCGGAACTGCTGGGCTGGCTTACCGCCCGCGCGCATTGACACAGCTGCCCAGATGAATTCCCGATCCTTCGCTCCCCTCGCTCCCCTCGCGCTCGTGCTGGCCCTGGCCGGCTGCGCCGACACGCCCCGCAGCGTTCAGAACTTCCCCAAGACCGACCACGCGGCCTTGCAGACCACCTCGAACGCCGTGGCCGAGGAATCGGCCAAGCTGCTGGCCCATAACGACGAAATGCTCCAGCGCGTGCAGCGCATCCAGCCCACCGTGCCGAAACTAGACCCGATCGCACCGCAATACGACCCGCTGGAAGACAAGATCATCAGCGTCAACATGCATGACGCCAAGGTCGGCCAGTTGCTGTGGGCGCTGTCCGACCAGTTGCGCATGAACCTGGTGGTCGATCCGCAGGTGCTGGACATGCCGCAGCGCGCCAGCCTGTACCTGCAGCGCGTATCGGCCCGCGAGGTGTTCGACCGCATCCTGCAGGTATTCGACCTGCACGGCGCGGTGCACGGCAACGTGCTGACCGTGTCGCTGATGCAGGAGCGCGTGTTCACCATCGAGATGCTGGGCGGCAACACCGCGCTGGACATCCAGACCGGCGGCGACGTGTTCGGCGGCAGCGGCAGCAGCGGCGGCAGCAGCACGCTGCGCGGCGACCTCAAGCTCAGCGGCAAGGTCGGCGACGATGCCGACGCCTACAAGCAGCTGGCCGAAGCCATCGGCAAGGTGCTGGAAGACACCTCGTCGGGCGTGCCGGGCGGCGCGCCGGCCGAGAAAAGCCGCTACAGCCTGGACCGCACCACCGGCTCGCTGTACGTGCGCGCGCGCCCGGCCAAGGTGCGCGCGGTCGAGGAGCTGATCCGCCGCAACCAGGCCACCATACGGCGCCAGATCCAGGTCGAGGCGCAGCTGATCGACATCGAGCTGAACGACGGCTTCGAGTTCGGCGTGGACTGGAACCTGCTGACCAACCACCTGTCGGGCCGCTACGGCTCGGGCGCCATCACGGCCAACACGCCGGCCGGCACGCAGCCGGGCAGCGGACTGCTGCCGCGCTCGATCAACATCCCGGCCCAGGTCATCGGCAGCGCCGCCGGCGTGGGCGGCGGCATCGGCTTCGCCAACGACAGCTTCTCGGTGGCCTTGAACGCCCTGCGCTCGTTCGGATCGGTCAAGGTGCTGTCCAACCCGACCGTGCGCGTGCGCAACGGCGTGCCCGCCTATCTCAGCGTGGGCGCCAACGTGCGCTACGTCACCGAGATCAGCACCACCTTCAACAACATCGGCGGCGGCTCGTCGAACTCGTCCTCCGACGTGCAGACCGATTCGCTGTTCTCCGGCGTGGTGGTGGGCGTGGCGCCCTTCATCCACGAGGACGGCCGGGTCGAGCTGTTCGTGCATCCCATGCAGACCCAGGTACAGCCGCAGAGCCTGGCGCTGGTGGACGTGGGCAACGGCAACAGCGTGACGCTGCCCATCATCAACACCAAGAGCATCACCACCACGCTCAACCTGAACAACGGCGACACCGTGGTGCTGGGCGGGCTGATCGACCAGCAATTCACCAACGCCAACAAGGGGCTGCCCGGGCTGTCGGACATCCCCGGCGCGGGCGTGCTGTTCGACAACCGCAGCGACAGCCACAAGAGCCGCGAGCTGGTCATCATCCTGAGGGTACGCGTGATATGAGCCTGATCTACGACGCATTGCGCAATGGCCCGTCCGCCACGGGTCCGGGCGCTCCGGTGGGCCGCGGCTTTGCCGGCGCGCCGGCGCGGCCCGCGCGCGGCGGCCAGTTCGCCAGGAGCCTGGCCGTGGCGGTCGTGTTCGGCGCCAGCCTGGGCATGGCCGGCTGGATCCTGGCCGCCGACGGGCTGGCCGACGGCGCCGGCCCGGCGCGCCCGCTGCCGCCGCCGGCGGCGCCGGACGGCCTGCCCGCGCAGGCGGCGCGCGGCCCCGCCTCCGATGCGCAGCAGCTCAATGCGCTGCTGCGCCAGATGATGGCCAACCAGGAACGCCTGGAAAGCATGCAGGCCGAGCTGGCCGCCATGGCGCCGCCCGCGGCGCCGGCGGTCGGCTTTCCCTTGCCCGCCGCGGGCATGCCGGGCGCGGCGCTGGCGGCGGCTTCGTACGAAGCGCCGGCCGCGCGCATGGAGCCGCCCAGCGTGCCGGCCGGCGCCTTCATCGTGCAGGACAAGCCGGCGCGCGCCGGCGCGGCCAACGCCAATGCGGTGGCGGCCATGGCCGAGGCTTTCGACCGCGCCGCCGCGGCCGGCGACCTGGGCACGGCGCGGCGCCAGCTCGACAGCCTGCGCGCCGCCTTGCCCGGCGAAAGCCTGACCCTGCTGCGGCGCCAGGCCTGGCTGCACATGTACGGCGGCAACGACCGCGCCGCCGCCGAGAGCTATCGTGCCCTGCTGGCGCGCCTGCCCAACGACGAGAACGCCGGCCTGAACCTGGCCATCATCGAAGCGCGCCAGGGCCGGGTGGCCGACGCGCGCGCGCTGCTCGAGCGGCTGCGCCGGCAGCACCCCGATTCACGCGGCGTGCGCGCGCTGCAGGAGCAGATCGGCCATGAGCAACGCTGACGCCCTCGCCGATCCGGCGCACCGGCGCCTGGGCATGCACACGCCGCCCTTTCCGCCCACGCCCGACGCCGAACACTACTTCCATACCGAATGGCTGCAGGCGCGCCAGGCCGAGGCCGCGCACTGCCTGGCCAGCGGCAAGGGCTTCATCCTGCTGACCGGCGAGATCGGCACCGGCAAGAGCACCTTCCTGCGCCAGCTGCTGGCCGCGCTGGCCGAACGCCAGGCGCTCAGGACCAGCCTGGTCTTCAATACCTTCCTGCAGGGCGAGGCGCTGCTGGCGGCCATCCTCAAGGACTTCGGCCTGCCCGCGCACGGCTCGGCGGCCGATCACGTCGAACGCCTGAACGCCTTTTTGCTGGAGCAATGGCGCGCCGGCGCGCTGTGCGTCCTGTGCATCGACGACGCCCAGAACCTGAGCCTGGAAAGCCTGGAGCTGCTGCGGCTGCTGTCGAACCTGGAAAGCGGCCAGGAGAAACTCCTGCAGATCGTGCTGTGCGGCCAGCCCGAGCTGGCCGAGCGGCTGGCCCGTCCCGAGATCCGCCAGCTGACCAGCCGCATCGGCGAGCACATCCGCCTGCACACGCTGGACCGCGCCGAGACCGGCCGCTATGCCGCGTTCCGCCTGGCGGTCAGCGGCGCGGCCGGCCGCATCGACCTGTCGCCGCGCGCCGTCGCGGCCCTGTACCGGCGCAGCCGCGGCAATGCGCGCCGCATCCATCAGATTCTCGACCGCGCGCTGTACGGTGTGCTGCAACAGGGCCACGGACGCATCGACGCCGCGCTGGTGCGCCGCGCCGCCGCCGAGGCCGGCATGGCGCACGCCACGGCGCCGCGCGCCACGCGCCGCGCGCGCCTGCCCATGGCCGCGGCCGCCCTGGCCGCCGGCGTGCTGGGCACCGGCGCGCTCTACGCGGCCGGGCCATGGCGGGCCGCGCCCAGCGCCCCCGCGGCGGCCGCCGCCCAGGCCGCGCCGGCCCCGGCGCACGCCTTCGACGCGTGCCTGGCCGCGCTGGCCGCCGAAGGCGCCGATGCCGCCCGCCTGCTGTGGGTGCCCGACGCGCCGGCCGGCGTGGCGGCGCTGGCGCAAGGCCACGCCGGCCTGTGCGCGCGCGAACGCGACGGCCGCACCGACCTGGCCTGGCGCGCCCCCTGGCGCCCGGAAGACTTCGCCAGCGGCGGCCCGCACCCCTCGGTGCGGGCCCTGCAGCAACGCCTGGGCGCGGCCGGCCTGCTGGCCGCGCGCGCCGACGGCATCTACGGCGCGCAGACGCGCCAGGCGCTGGCCAGCTTCCAGCGCGACCACGCCTTGCCCGCCACCGGCAGCCCCGACCCGGCCACCTTGCTGCTGGCCGCGCTGGCGCTGCCCGCCGAGGCGGCCGCCCCGATCGAGGAACCCGTTACGCATGACTGAAACTACCTTGAGCCCGACGCCCGCCGCCGAAGCCGGCCAGCCCGCCAGCACGACGCTGGGCGGCCTGATGGTCGAACGCGGGCTGCTCACGCCGGTGCAACTGCTGTATGCCGAGCAGAAGCACACGGTCGAACCGCTGCCGCTGAGCCGCCTGCTGATCCAGAACGGCCTGGCCGAGGAGCGCGTGGTGGTGGCCACGCTGGCCGAACTGCAAGGCATCGAGTTCGTCGCCGGCGACATGCTGCCCGAAGCCGACCCGCAAGTGCTGGCCATGTTCAACCGCGAACTGTGCCTGACCCACAACTTCCTGCCCCTGCGCCGCCAGGACGGCGAACTGCAGGTGCTGCTGGGCGAGGCGGTGCCGGCGCGCGTGGCGGCGCTGGTCCTGCAGCGCACCAGCCTGCGCTGCCGCTTCATGCAGGCCGAGTTCTCGCTGGTCACCCGCCTGATCCGCCACAGCTATTACTTCGCGCAGAACCCGCTGGAAAGCCTGCTGGCACGCGAGGTGCGCCGCCTCTCCGACGACCCCGACCACGCCTTCAGCCCCGACAAGGTGCTGGACTACCTGCTGCACCTGGCGGTGCGCGAGCGCACCACCGACATCCACATCACCGCCGAGGCCAACAGCCTGCACGTGCTGTTTCGCGTCGACGGCGTGCTGCGCCCGATGATGGCGCTGCCGCCCAGCCTGCAGCGCCTGCTGGGCTACATCAAGCTGACGGCGGAGATGGACATCTCGGACCAGCGCCGACCGCAGGACGGCAGTTTCCGCGCCCACATCCTCGACGCCGCGCTGACCATCCGCGTGTCGACCATCGTCACCGAACACGGCGAGCGCATGGTCATGCGCCTGCTGCCCGAGCACAACAACCTGTCCGGCCTGGCCGACCTCGGCTTTTTCACCGAAGACGTCGAGCGGCTCGAACGGCTGTTCGCCAAGCCCAACGGCCTGGTGCTGATCACCGGGCCCACCGGCTCGGGCAAGAGCAGTTCGCTGCACGCCGCGCTGCGCATGCAGTCGCTGATCGAACGCAACGTCCTCACGGTGGAAGACCCGCTCGAATACCGCGTGCCCGGCGCCGGCCAGACCGAGGTCAACCGCCGCGCCGGCTACGACTTCACCACGGCGCTGCGCCACTTCCTGCGGCACGATCCGGACGTGATCCTGCTGGGCGAGATGCGCGACGCCGAAACCGCGCAGGCCGCCGTCGAGGCCGCGGCCACCGGCCACCTGGTGCTGTCGACGCTGCACGTCACCAGCGTTTTCGGCGTGGTGCCGCGCCTGCAGCCGCTGGGCCTGGATTCGCAGTCGATCGCCGAGAACCTGCTGGTGGTGGTCAACCAGCGGCTGGTGCGGCAGAACTGCCCGTTCTGCGCCGCCGAGGTGGCCTTCACGGCGGCCGAACGCGCCTGGCTCGGCGTGGACGAGCACGCCACCGGCCGGCGCGGCGCGGGCTGCAACCGCTGCCGCCAGACCGGCTACCTGGGCCGCCTGCCGGCCTATGAGATCCTGGAAATCGACGAAACGCTGGCCAACGCCATCGCCGACAGCGCCGGCCGCGAAGCCATCCGCTCGCTGGCGCATGCGCGCGGCTTTCGCGGCATGGCCGAGCTGGCGCGCGAGCGCGTGCGGCGCGGCCAGACCACCGCCGAGGAAGTGCTGCGCGTGGTCGGGGACGGGCCGGCGCCATGAACCTGTACTACTACCGCCTGCTGCTGCCCAACGGCAAGCTGCGCAGCGGCCTGGTCAAGCTGAGCGTCGAGCGCGACGCCTCGGCGCGCCTGTGGCTGGAACGGCAATACGGCGCCACCGTGGTGCGGCTGCGGCGCATGCCGCGCTGGGCCGCCGAGGCGCACCGCAGCGTCTCCGACGTATTTCGCCCCGGCATCCGCCCCAAGGAACTGTCGGGCATGCTGCGCGACCTGGCCGTGATGACCGGCAGCGGCATCCCGCTGCTGGAAGCGGTGCGCACGGTCTCGGAGGAGAACGCCAGCAAGCGCAGCAACGTCGCGCGCGTAGGCAAGCGCCTGCTGGAAGACCTGGACGCCGGCGCACCGATCAGCGAGGCGGTGGGCCGCCAGCCCGACATCTTTCCCGAGACGGTGCGCAACCTCATCCTGATCGGCGACGAAACCGGCTCGATGGACCGCATGCTGCTGGAATCGGCCGAGCACCTGGAACGCATCGCCGCCATGAAGGCCGATACGCGCCAGGCGCTGATCTACCCGGCCTTCGTGTTCCTGGCCATCTTCGGCGCCGCCGGGTTCTGGATCCACTACGTCATTCCCAACCTCGTCGGCCTGTTCCAGCAGATGAACGCCAAGCTGCCGGCGCTGACCATCGCCGTGCTCGATGGCGCGGCCTGGCTGACGCGCCACTTCGGCAAGGTCACCGTGGGCATGGTGGTGCTGTTCGTCTCGCTGTGGCTGGCCTGGCGCTACTTCAGGCCCATGCGTCGCGCCGGCTTCTACCTGCTGCACCGGCTGCCGGTGAGCAGGGTGATCGTCACCTCGTCGGGCCTGGCCTTCTTCGCCGAATACATGGCCATCCTCATCCACGCCGGACTGGACGTGGTCAAGAGCCTGTCCATCCTGGGCCGCGCCATCGGCGACGACTACTACCGCGACCGCATCGTGGCGATCCGCCAGATCATGGAACGCGGCGAGGGCATCTCCACCGCCATGCGCCACGTCGGCGGCTTTCCGCCCATCATGATGCGCATGATCGCCGTCGGCGAGGAAACCGGCACGCTGGACCGCCAGCTCAGCTACCTGGCCAAGGAATACGGCACCCGGCTGGCGCGCGTCATCGCCATGCTGTCCGAAGTGATCAAGCCGCTGGTGATCCTGATCGCCGGCGCCATGTTCACCCTCTTGATCGTGGCCCTGCTGCTGCCGGTCTACGACCTGGTGCGCCAATCGATGGCCGCCCGTCCGATGTGAGTCCGCCCATGTCCGCCCCACGCCTTTCCCCGCCGCCCGGCCGGCCGGCCGCACAGCGCGGCATCAGCCTGGTCTGGACCGCCGTCCTCATCACCGTGATCGGCCTGGCCATGACGGCCGGCTATCTGCTCATCCAGGCCGGCGCCGAATCGCGCCAGGCGCGCCAGCAGGACGCCGCCCTGGCCTGGGCCGGCCAGCTGCTCGACGGCTACGCCTCGGCCTTCGGCCGCCTGCCCTGCCCGGCCAGCACCGCCGACGGCCTGGAAGATTGCGGCGCCAACCCCAACGGCAAGGGCTGGCTGCCGATGCGCACGCTGGAGCAGCACGGCGCCCTGGCGCTGCGCCCCGACCTGCAGGCCAGCCGCCCCGACGGCGCGGCGCCGGCCATCCGCTACCTGGTCTACCGCGACGCCGCCACCGGCGTGGACCTGGCGCGCCAGGGCGCGCCCGACGCCGACAGCCGCTACCGCGCCAAGCGCCCCGAGTACAAGCCCTCGGCCCCCGCGGCCGGCGACTACTACGTGCGCGACGGCGACCAGAACAGCACCGCCGACCTGTGCCAGGCCCTGCATGCCATCTCGCCGCTGGAGCTGCCGGCCGCCACATCCGACACCTGGCAATTCCATACGCCCGACGCGCGCGCCGGCACGACCGCGGCCGCGTACGTGCGCGACCCCGGCGGGCGCGTGGTCAACGTGGCCTATGGGCTGGCGATCGCCGGCAAGGGCAGCGGCGCCAGCCTGTTCGGCGGCGCCAACGCCACCGCCGCCAATACGCTGGAATGGCCGGCGCGCGCGCACGACGCGCAATACGGCGACCGCGTGCGCGTGGCCGGCGCCGCCCAGCTGGCGCGCACGCTGCAATGCGCCCCGGTCATGGCCTCGCTGGACGCCATGGCCGCCAGCCGCGCCGCGATGGAGCAGGTGGTGGCGCAACGGGTCGAGAACGTGGACTCGGCCGGCAGCGCGCGCACCAGCGTGCTGCTGGCCTATGCCCTGAACACGGCCGGCCTGCTGGGCGATGCGGCGGCCATCAAGACCGCCGTCAGCAACATCACGGTCAGCTCGGTGTTCCTGGGCAACGCCGTGGCCGGCTGCGCCAGCATCATCCTGGCGCCCGGCTTCTGCTGGCAGATCCCCATCCACACCGCCGCGCTCACCACCGCCAAGGTCGCGCTGGTGCAGGCCAGCGCCGCGCTGGCCATGCACGCCTCGATGTATGCGCCCATCGCGCTGGCCGACGCCCAGGTCAAGGAAGCCACCTCCAAGCTGGACGGCAAGTACGGCGCGCCCGACTCCGAGGACCCGGCCATCTGCTCCATGGTCGACGCCATCACCGAGCAGCAGGACGAGATCCGCCGCGAGGCCGACGAGAACCGCGCCGAACTGGCCAGGAACCGCGAGGAAATGGCGCGGCTGCGCAAGATCATCGAAGACGCCGAGAAGGAATTCCGCAACGAGCCGCGCCAGGGCAGCAGCGAAACCCACCGCCAGGAAATCGCCCGCATCACCGCCGCGCGCATCGTCGCCGAGCAGGCCTACGACGCCGTCAAGAGCGAGATCGACAGCATCGACCAGCGCATCAAGGACAGCAAGAAGGGCATGGACTCCATGCGCAAGCAGATCGACGACATCGACCAGGACAAGGCGGTGATCAAGCCGGACGGCGCCTCGGCCGAGCAGTTCGAAATGAGCAAGGAATACTGGCTGGACGTGCGCGCGCGGCTGGTCGAGCAGCTGGCCAAGGAAGAACAGAAGCAGCGCGAACTGGAGCAGGAAAAGCGCGACAAGCAGGAACTGCTCAAGGAACGCGAGACGCAGCGCAAGAACGCGCGGCAGGCCTTCTCGGCGCTGCTGTCGCGCGCGGACTCGGTGGAGATTTCCGAGCCGCAGCCGCCCACCGACGCGGAGCCGTCGCCGCCGCCCATTATCTACTTCGCCTACTGCACCGGCCAGAAGACCTCGGCGCTCCTGAGCATGTGCGGCCTGCTGATCGACCGGTATTACAAGGCCAGCCGCGACTACAAGCACATCGCCGACGCCGACCCGGCGCTGGAGGCCGACATTGCCGACAAGGACCAGCAGATACGCGATCTCGAGAAGGACAAGGCCAATGCGCGCGCCGTGTGCGAGGCGGCCCGCGATGGCGAGCACGCCGACGACTACGACGGCAATCTCTACAACCCCTGGCAGCAGGCGCAGAAACTGATGAACGCCTCGATGCATTACGGCAGCACCGCGCCGGTGGAGCTGCGCAATGACTGAGCGCACCGCCACGCGCCGCCGCCAGGGCGGCTGGAGCCTGCTGGAAGCGGCCACGCTGCTGGCCGTGGCCGGCCTGTTCGGGGTCATGCTGTGGAATCTGCTGCCGGTGCTGCGCCAGGCCGGCGGCGCGCCCTCGCAGCAGGCGGCGCTGGAGCAGGCGCGCCAGGCGCTGGCCGGTTTCGTGCAAAGCCACGGCCGCCTGCCCTGGCCGGCGCCGCCCGGCTCGAACGACGGGCTGGAAAACGCCGCGGCGGCCGGCGGCGCGCAGGCGCTGCTGCCCTGGAAAACGCTGGGCCTGGCGGCCGATCCGCGGCTGGGCTACCAGGTGCGCGGCGCGCTGGCCAGCCCGGCCGCGGTCAGCTTCACGCCCGCCAACCCGGCGCTGCCTACCGTCGAGCTGGCCCGCACGCAACGCAACGACCTGGACTTCTGCGCCGACCTGGTGCGGCTGCAGCGCGCCGACGGCGCGGCCGCGACGCCGCCGCATGCCTACGCCGTGTCGGCGCAGGGCGACGGCCAGGGCGCGGCGCCGCTGCGCCTGGAAACCGGGGTGGGCGAACTGGCCGCCCAGCTGCACTGCCCCGCCTACCTGGCGCGCGCCGCCGGGGCCGCACACAGCGCCTTCGCCGCGCAGGACCTGCGCGCCATCGCGGCGCTGTACGCCACCTACAGCGAACGCCACTACGACATCCGCGTGGCCGAGCGCGACTACGCCGACTACCAGGTCAGCATGGCCCAGCTCACCGTCATGCTCGCCACCTACCAGGTGGCGCATTCGGCGGCCATGATCGCCGGCATGACCATCGGCACCGCCTCGGCCGTCCTCAGCATGGGCAAGTCCACCGCCGTGCTGGCCGCCGCCGGCTACTCGCTCAAGTCGGCCTCGGACACGCGCGACAAGAAGGACGAAGCGCTGGGCCGGGCCCTGGTGTTTCGCGCCGCCACCCATGTCTACCAGGCGCGGGTCGAAGACTACGCGCGCAACGAAATCGACAACGCCCAGCAGGTACTGGGCAGGGGCCTGCAACCATGAGCACGCACGTTCTGCGCCCGGCGCGCCGCCAGCGCGGCTTCTCGCTGGTCGAGGCCGCCATCTCGCTGGTCATCCTGGGCATCATCACCGTGGCGCTGTGGCGCTTCATCGACTTCAGCGCCCGCAATACCCAGGCCGGCCAGGTCGACGACCTGCTCACGCGGGCCGACCGTGCGCTGCTCGGCTATGCGCTGGCGCACGCCCGCCTGCCCTGCCCGGCCAGCAACACCGCCGGCATGGAGAACTGCGGCGCGGGCGAGGCCAGCGGCTACCTGCCCTACGCCACGCTGGGGCTGCCCGAGCCGCGCGCCGGCCAGATCCGCTACGGCGTCCTGCGCGGCGCCGCGGCCATCGACCTGAGCGCCGCCACGCCCATCCTGACCACCCTGCGCACCGGCATGGCCGCGCACCAGCAGCCGCTGCGCATGCTCGACAGCTTCGACGGCGATCCGGTCAACAGCCCCGGACCGCGCGGCCAGGACCTGTGCCTGCGCCTGAATGCCGCCATGAAATCGGCCGACCACGCCGACCGCCTGCGCATCGATGGCGGCGCCGCCGGCGCGGGCGGACAACGCCTGCAGGCCTACGCGCTGGCGCTGCCGGTCGCGCCGGGCGCGGGGCACGGCGCCGGCGCCGCCGGCGATGGCCGCATCTCGCGCGGGCCGGCCTTCGCGCCGGCGCGCGGCGCCTCGGCGGTCAGCGACCAGCCGGCCGGCCTGAGCGCCAGCCCGCGCGAACTGTGGGACCGCCTGCGCTGCGGTGACGCCATGTCGGCCAGCGCCCGGGCGCACGCCAATGCGTCGCTGGCCGCGCACATGCTGACCCAGTCCACCCGCGACTACTACTACCAGCTCGATGTGCTGCACCAGCTGGCGGTGGCGTCCAAGAAGCTGTCCGACGCCAAGGCGGTCGAGGCCGGCGTGGGCGTGCTGACCGGCACGGCCGGCGTGCTCAACTCCACCTCGCAGACCCTCTGGTCGTTCGGCGTGCAGTCATACCTGATCCCGCTCTACATCGCCGCCGAGGCGCACGCCATCGCCAACGCCGCCAAGTCGGCCGCGGTGGCCATCGAGGCCGACGACCTGGTCAAGCAGCTGGCCCGCATCAAGGACGCCACCGAGAGCCTGGCCGACGAGCTGATCACCCTCAACGAGAACGTGCAGGCGCACAGCCTGGCCGCCGCGCGCTCCGGCGTCTTCCTGTATTGAGGCGGCGCGTCCGCCCTGGCCCATCCATGCAAAACCGCAACTCCGTCCGGCGCGCGCGCGCCCAGCAAGGCTTCACCCTGGTGGAAATCTCCGTGGTCCTGGTCATCATCGCGCTCATCATCGGCGCGGTGACGGTGGGGCGCGACGTCTACCGCAACGCCGTCAACCAGCGCATGATCAGCGACTTCGTGCAGCCCTGGGCCATGGCCTACAGCCAGTACGTGGCCGCCACCGGCCTGCCGCCCGGCGACGATCCGGCCAACCCGACCGGCCGCGTCAACGCCGCGCTGGACCGGCCGCTGTGCAATACCGACACCAATCCCGAGCTCAGCACCGCGATGCTGCGCGCCGGCATACGCCCGCCGCAAGGGCGCGGCCCCGGCCTGGAAGACCGCTATGTGTACCAGGACAGCCAGGGCCTGCCACAGGAGCTGCAAGTGTGCCTGCGCGCCGCCAACTGGTCGGAAGCGGCCGCCACGCCCACCACCTACCAGGCCGTGACGCGCAATGTGATGGAGTTGCGCCGCCTGACGCCGGAGCTGGCATCCATGCTGGATCGCCAGGTCGACAACCAGATCGACGCGCGCTTCGGGCGGCTGCGCGAGAACAGCCGCGCCGGCGACCTGACCCGGGACGGCGCGCCCTGGAGCAAGACCGAAGCCGACCTGGACAACGGCCAGGCGGCCACCATGACGGGTTATCTGTTGATGCCCTAGGCGGCGTGGAGCCGCTCGCGCGTCAATTGGCGCAGCACGCTGGGCGCCACGCCGTACACGCCGCTGAAGGCGCGGCTGAACTGCTGGGCGTTGTCGAAGCCGCACGACAGGTAGACCACCGTCACGTTGTCATGCCGCATCCGCTCCGAGGTCAGCAGATCGAAACTCCGTTGCATGCGGCGCGTCTTCAAGTAGCGGGCGAAACCGCCATGCGCCTTGAACAGGCGAAACAGGGTCGAGCGCGACAGGGCGAAGCGCTGGCACACCGCCTCGTAGCCGAAGCCCTGGTCGTGCAGGCATGCGTCGATATAGGCACGGATCTGCGCCAGCGGGTAGCAGCGGCCGTCGCCCTGGGCGACGCTATCGGCGCGGGCCAGGCCGGCGACGACCGTGTCGCGCAGGCCGCGCAGCAGCGTCTCGGACAGCGGGCCGGCCGCCAGCGCCGGCAGCATGCCGGCCAGCCGGCGCGCGGTCACGCCGGCGGCCGGGGCCACCGTGCCCGCCGAGGCGGGCTGCCCCGCGCCCTCGGTCCAGGCCAGGCAGCCGGCGAAATCGTCGCAGGCGTCCAGGCGCCAGGGGCGCGCCAGGTCCAGCAAGAGGCAGTCGCCCGGCGCGGCCGCGGCCTGTACGTCGCCGTCCTGCGCCAGGCGCACATGGCCCGCGCGCAGCGCCACGGCCAGCACGCCCCGGCGGGCATCGCGGGCGATGGCGACGGCCTCGCGCGCCACGCTGAAGCCGCCCGCCTGGCAATCCAGCGCGGCGGCGCCCGGCCCGGCCTGTCCGTGGATGCGCACGCGCCGCGCGCCGTCGGTGCAGTGCGCGCGCATGGACAGCAAGCCGCAGGCCGCCAGCGCGGCCAGGGCGTCGTCCGGCCCCGCGTAGGCAGCGCTGTCGAACGCCGCGCCGGCCAGCGCGTCGTTGGCCGCCAGGCCGGCGCCAGCGGCCCGGCCCCGCGCCGCAGGCAGCGGCGCGCGGGCGTCGGCCAGCCACGGCGCACCGTGCAGGGGCGCGAACTGAAGTGGACGGGGCGAGGAAAATGCGTTCATGGAAACCTTGGACACCGGCATGACACCGAAGCGTAGGCATTCTAGGAATCCAACGGTTTAAAGCGTGTTGAATTAATTCAACACATTCTTGCTATAGTTGAACCGTAAACAAACGTAAATTAAACGCAAACAAGAAACAAACAGCCGTGAATGTCCATGTAGCGGGGGAAACACCAGCGGCGCAGCCGTACGCAGATATCGAAGCGCTGCCTTTTTCGCGCCTGCGGCTGTTGGGGGGCTTCGAACTGGTGGTGCGGGGAGTGGACCGCACCGGCGCCTTTCCATACGAGAAAGCCAAGCTGCTGCTGGCCGTGCTGGCGCTGGCGCCGGGCGAGCGCGTCAGCCGCCGCGAGCTGGCGGCCTGGCTGTGGCCCGAGCTGCCCGACAACGATGCGCGGGCGCGCCTGCGCCATGCGCTGCACGCCCTGCGCAAGGTATTCGCCCAGGCGCCCGAGATGCTGCGCATCGAGAAGGACAGCCTCTCGCTGGACGCGGCGCTGCTCGATATCGACGCGCTGGCCGTCCTGGGCCTGCACCCGCGGCTGGAATACGGCGCCGCCGACAAGCTGTCGGCCTACCAGGGCGCCCTGCTGGCCGGCATCGACCTGCCCGACGGCGAATCCATGCGCGGCTGGCGCGACGACTGCCAGGCGCGCATCGATATCGAGCTGGCCCTGGCGCGCAGCCAGCTGACCGACTTCTACATCGGCCAGGGCCGCGAACAGGAAGCGCTGGTGCACGCCAAGCGCTGGGTCAGCCGCTGGCCCGAGGACGAGGCCTGCCACCGCCACCTGATACGCCTGCTGGTAGCCCTGGACGACCGCGAAGCCGCCATGCGCGCCTTCGACCATTGCACCCAGGTGCTGGCCGACCGCCTGGGCGCGGCGCCCAGCAACGAGACCTGGGCGCTGCTCGAGCCCGGCCAGCACGCCATGCCGGCCATCGCCGCCAAGCCGGCCCGCATCCGGCCCGGCCTGTACCGGCCGCTGGCGGTGCTGGCCATCAACGTCGACATCGACGCGGCCACCTGCCATGACGACGCCGAGCGCGCCATCGACATCCAGCAACGCGCCATACTGCACATCGAGCGCCACGCCCTGGCGCTGGGCGGCTGGCTGGCGCCGCGCGCCACCAGCACCGTGCTGGCCTATTTCGGCTACCCGGCGCTGTCCGAGCGCCCCGCCCATCCGGCCGCGCGCCTGGCCGACCGCCTGGCCTCGGCCGACCTGCCCGACGGCGTGACGCTGGGCATGGGCCTGCATGCCGATGTCGCCCTGACCGAGCCCGACGGCCAGCCCGACGCCGGCAGCCTGGCCGCGCGCCAGGCCGTCCGGCTGGCCTGGCAGGCGCGCGACCGCGAGACCCTGGTGACGCAGGCCTGCGCGGTGCGCCTGTCGGAGTGGCAGCTGGTGCAGACCGGCCGGCGCAGCGACGACTACCAGGCGCTGGGCGCGCCCGCGGCCCACGCCCCGGCGCGCCGCATGTTCGGCCGCAACCACGAATTCGAGCGCCTGACGGCCCTGTGGAACCAGCTAAAGGGGCGCGAGCGGCCCCAGGCCGTGCTGCTGCGCGGCGTGGCCGGCATCGGCAAGACCGCCCTGGCGCAGGCGTTGATCGAGTATGCGCGCCAATCGGGCGGCGAAACCGTGCTGCTGGCCGGCCAGGAACACATGGCGGCCACGCCCTGGCATCCGGTCAAGGCCTGGCTGCGCGCCCACAGCGGCATCGGCGAGATCGAACCCGGCGCCGGCCGGGCCGCGCACGCCCATCTGGTCGAGCGCCTGCGCGCGCACACGGGCCTGCGCGCCGCCGCGGCCGAACGCCTGTGGCAATGGCTGCACGGCGCCGACGACGGCGCGCGCGGCGAGGCGCAGCAGGACATCGATCTGATCGAAATCCTCACCTCCATCCTGATGCAGCGCACGCCGGCCGGCCGGCCGCAGCTCATCGTCTGGGAAAACCTGCACTGGATGGACCCGGCCAGCCTGGGCCTGATCGCGCACCTGGCCGGCCGCGTCGTCTCCGGCCCCACCCTGCTGCTGGCGACGGCGCGCGATGTCTACACGCCGGCCTGGGACCACCAGGCCATCACGGTGCCGCCGCTGGACCGGGAGGCCACCGCGCAACTGGCCGCCTCGCTGGCGCGCACGCACCGCCTCAGCCAGGGCCAGCGCGCCCAGATACAGCAGGAGAGCATGGGCAACCCGCTGTATGCCGGCGAACTGGCCAAATGCGCCGCGCAGCTGGCCATGCCGCAAGGCGTGCCCAGCCTGGCCGACCGCGTGGCGCTGCAGCTGAACCTGCTGATCGAGCCCGAGCGCCACACGCTGCAGATGCTGTGCCTGCTGTGCGACGACGGCCCGGCCGACGCCGCCCGCCTGGCCGAGGTGCTGCAGACCACCGCCGCCGCCCTGGCCACGCGCCTCGAAACCCTGGGCCGCCACGGCCTGCTGCACCTGGACGCGCAGCAGCGCTGGCGCTGTCCGCCGCCCATCGCGCAGGCGGTGCGCCGCTACATGCTGCGCGAGCAGCGCGGCGCCCTGCACCAGCGCATCGCCCAGCACCTGCAGCAAGGCGCCGGCGCGCCGCACGAGATCGCCCGCCACCTGCAGCAGGCGGGCGACCCGCAGGCCGCGCAATGGTGGCGCACCGCGGTCTGGGAGGTCGTCAGGCGCGGCGACTATGCGCAGGCGCACCGCTATCTGGACAACGCCCTGGCGCTGCGGCACCAGATCGAGTCCGATGCCGAGCGCGACGAATTCGAGTTCGCCTGCCACATGGTCCGCGGCGAACTGGCCGGCAACCTGGACGGCCCCGGGTCGATGGCGGCCGCCCAGGCCTATACGCTGGCGGTGCGCGTCAGCCCCGGCGACCCGCAGAGCCGCTTCACCGCGCTCTGGGCGCTATGGAACGCCTGCCAGCACAGCGGCGACTACGACGAGGCCGTCAGCCTCGCGCACCAGCTGCTGAACATGGCCCACGAACACGGCAAGAGCGGCTGGCGCACCTGGGCCCTGTACGCCATGGCCATCTGCGAACTCTGGAAGGGCGATGTCATCGAGTCCGAACGCCTGCTGCGCCAGGCTTTGCAAGGGCTGGTGTTTCCCCATACCGATATCGGCCCGGCGCCCATCCTGGGCGAGAACGCCGGCGCCCTGATCCACGCCATGCTGGCGCTGACCGTCGCCACCCAGGGGCGCGGCGACGAGGCCATGCAGAGCGTGCAGACCGCCATGGCCTACGCCCGGCAGGACAACAACCCCCTGATGCTGGCCGCCAGCAGCATGATGCTGGTCAAGTTCAGCTATCTGTACGAGGACTGGGCGCAAATGGGCATGGTCGCCGGCGCGCTCAGGCAATCGATGGACGCGCACCCGCTGCGCCCGCAATTCCTCTACGCCCTGACCAGCTGCTATGTGGACCTGGCCGCCGCGCTGCGCGGCGATGCGTCGGTGATCGACAATTTCGAGCCGGCGCTGGAGACGATACGGCGCGCCATGCCCACCGCCGAAGTATCCGGCCAGTGCCTGCTGGCCTGCGCCCTCAACGCCCTGGGCCGGCCGGACCGCGCGCTGGTGGCGCTGGACCGCGCCGATCTGCTGTGCGCGCGTTTCCGCATTGCCGGGATGATGCCCGAGACCCTGTGCCTGCGCGGCGACGCCCTGCTGCTGCTGGGCGACCTGGAGCAGGCCTGCGCCGCATGGCGGCAGGCCATCGGCCACGCCAACCGGCTGGCCGCGCTGCAATATGCGCGCTGGGCGCAGCGCCGCCTGGACGCCAACCAGCTGGTGGCGACGGGACCGTGAATGGCCCGCGCCACGGGCGCCTGTCCCCGCATGGGGACTGGCGCCTGCAAGATTTCATGGCCTCTGCCCGTACGTGTGCCTGTCCCCACTGGGACAGGCACACCGTCGCGGACCACGAACGTTTGACTGCCAGGACGACAGGCCCCCGGATGCCCGCACTCAGTTCCCCGCCAGGCCCAGCTTCTTGACGATGGCCTTTTCCGCCTCGAACTGCTCGGCGGCATAGGCCGCGTAGGCCTCGCCATCCATATAGACCAGTTCCTGGCCATATTGCGTCAGCACTTCCTTGAAGGCGTCGGATTGCGCCACCCGCTTGAAGGTGTCGTGCAGGGTCTTGCGCACGTCGGCCGGCAGACCCTTGGGCGCGGCGATGCCGAACGGCGCGTAGACCGCCGGCGTGCCGTCCAGTTCGTTGAGCGACGGCACGTCGGGAAACTGCGCGCTGCGGTGTCCGCCCCAGGTCACCAGCATGCGCATCTTGCCCGACTGCACCATGGGCATCACGGTGGTCGAGCCGGCGTAGGCGGTAAGCTGGCCGCCCATCACGCCCTGGATCACATCGGACTCGCCCTTGTACGGCACGTGGCGCCAGCTCACGCCGTTGCGCGCCGCGATGTCTTCCATCATGACGTTGGAGGCGCTGCCCACGCTGGCGGTGCCGTAGGCCACATCGCCGGGATGCGCCTTGGCGTAGGCGATGAACTCACCCCAGGTCTTGTACGGCGAATCGGCCGCCACCGCCACGCCCAGCGTATAGCCGCTGAGCATCATCACGTACGTGAAATCGCGGGTCGGGTCATAGCCGACGTTCTGGATGTGCGGCATGCGGAACACCGGGCTGGGCAGGATGGCCAGCGTGTAGCCGTCCGGCGCCGCCGTGGCCAGGGCGCGCGCGCCCATGGTGGCGCCCGCGCCGCCCTTGGTCTCGATGATGATGGACTGCCCCAGCTCGGGCGCGGCCAGTTCGGCGAACTTGCGCACCACGATGTCGGTCGAGCCGCCGGGCTGGTAGGGCACGACGATGCGCAGCGTGCGGTTGGGAAAGTCGGCCGCCTGGGCGGCCCCGGCCACGCAGGCCGCGCCGGCCAGCGCCGCCAGCGCGGCGCCCAGTTTGCGATAGAGGTTCATGGTTGTTTCCTTGGTTCTAGGCAGGTTGCCAGCAGGCGTCGAAAGCGCGGACGAAGTTTTCGCCCAGCACGCCCTTGATCTGCGCGTCGCTCAGCCCGCCGCGCGCCAGCGCCTCGGTCAGGCCGCCGAATTGCGCGGGCGTGGGCGTTTCCACCGGATAGCGCGCTTCCATCACGTCGCCGAAGGCATTGGAGAAATCGCCGCCCGAGGCCGCGTACTTGGTGCGCGACATCACCATCACGTGGCGCACCGCCTCGTAGGTGTCGACCGCCGGGAAGTCCGTGCCTATGCCCACGTGCTCGTAGCCCACCAGGTCGCCGATGTAGCGGATGTTGGCCACGAAGTCATCCAGCGTGGGCTGCTGGCCGGCCTGGCCGCGCCAGTTCAGGTAGGCATGGATGCTGCAGCCGACGACCCCGCCGGTGGCGGCCACCGCCTTGATCACCGCATCGGATTTGTTGCGCGGCCGGGCGATCACGGCGTTGGCGTTGGCGTGCGTGAGCAGCACCGGACGCGTGCTGTGGCGCGCCGCGTCCAGGCAGGTCTGCTCGGCGCAATGGCTCAGGTCGATGGCGATGCCCACCCGGTTCATCTCGCGCACCATCTCGACGCCCAGGTTGGACAGGCCGGCGTTGCGCTTTTCCAGGCAGCCGTCGCCGAGCAGGTTGGCCTCGTTGTACGTCAGCTGGATGACGCGCATGCCCAGCGTGTGGAACAGCGCGATGCGCTCGAGCCGGTCGCCCAGCGGACGGGCGTTCTGCCAGCCCATGATCAGGCCCAGCTTGCCCTCGCGCTTGGCGCGCGCGATGTCGGCGGCGCGTTCAACCAGCGTCCAGCCCGAGGCCGGATCCTGGCAGCGCTGGCGCCACGCCATGACGTCCTTGAGCGCCTGTTCGAAATCGGCGCTCATCTCGGTCACGGTCAGGTTGATCGCGCTGACGCCGCCGGCCAGCATGTCGCGGGTGCTGCCGTCGCTGAAGAACACCAGGCCGTCGACCACGACGGCATCCCGGTGCAGGTCTGCTGCCAAAGCCATTTGCATTTCCCCTTGCACAAAGTGTGAATCGGCCTCGCGGCCCGACGAAATCATTCGGAAAACCTCGTAAACCGGAACGGCTGCACCGCCGACTGCGCGGCCCGGCCCCGGATCATCTCCGCCACCAGCTCGCCGACCGCCGGCCCGATTCCAAAGCCATGGCCGGAAAAGCCCGAGGCCAGATAGGCCCCGTCGAGCGCCGGCACCGGCGAGATCACCGGCAGCGCGTCGGGTGTGACGTCGATATAGCCGCCCCACGACGCCGCCACGCTCGTGGCGCGGAAATCCGGAAACGCCTGCACCAGCCGCTGCCAGGCGCGCGCCACCGCGCTGGCCGAGGGCGCCGGATCCAGCACCCGGCAACGCTCGAACGGCGTGGCGCGGTCCAGCGCGAAGCGGCGCGGAATCGCCAGCTCTTCGAAAAAGCGCTTGCCCAGCCGCAGCTTGACGAAGGCATTGTTGGCCAGCCAGGCGCGATAGAACTTGCCCAGCAGGCGGAAGCTGTCGGGCACGATGTCGGCCATCGACGCGCCGAACTGCGACACGGTATAGCCGCCATCGGCGCGCTTGCGGCAGGTGAAGTCCTTGCCGTTGACGGTGGCCGCCAGCGGCAGGTCGCACGGCGCGGTGCGCAGCACCGAACCGCGCACCTTCAGCTGCGGGAAGTCGGCGCCCGAATTGCCGCACAGCAAGCGCGACCACGCGCCCGCGGCCATGACCACCGCTTCGGCGGCCACCCGGCCGCGCTCGGTCACCACGCCGTCGACCCGCCCGGCCGCCGTGTCCAGGCCGCGCACCGCGCACTGCTCGAACAGGGCCGCGCCGTGCCGGCGCGCCAGGGCGGCGATGCCGTGGGTGGCGAGCTCGGGCTCGGCCACGCCGTCCGAGGCGCTGTACATGGCGCCGCTCCAGGGACGGCGCGAGGCCGGCAGGCAGCGCAGCGCCGCCTCGCGGCCCAGCAGGGCGGCGTCCACGCCATAGGTGCGCGCCTGCTCGATCCAATGCTGGTGCGTGGCGGCGTCGCGCTCGTCCTCCTGCAGGTACAGCATGCCGGTGCGGCGATAGCCCACGTCCACCTCGGCCTGAATCTCGGTCCACAGCGCATGGGCGCGCAAGGCCAGCGGAATCTCGGCGGCATCGCGGCACAGCGTGCGCACCCAGCCCCAGTTGCGCGACGATTGCTCGCCGGCCAGGCGGCCTTTCTCGAACAGCGCCACCGAGACGCCGGCCCGGGCCAGGGCGTACGCGGTGCTGACGCCGATGATGCCGCCGCCGATGATGGCGACGTCCACGCGCCGGGGAAGCGCCTCGTTGACGGGCTTGGAATCCTGCATTATCTTATCGGATAGCGATAACATGAATTTGTTATTCGATATTTAGTCATTGTTTCCGGCGGGTGTCAACGACGTTTTCCTGGTGACGGATGGCATCCGGCGGCCGGGCGCCGCAAGGTACTATCGCCTGTCAATAACCCCGATCACATCCGATGGCCGCGCGCCATCGCAAGGCAAGCACACCCATGGCGGAATCGGCATTGCTCATTCAATCGCTGGAAAAAGGCCTGGCCGTCCTGGAGGCGTTTCGCAACAGCGAAACCATGAACCTGCAGGAAATCGCACGGGCCTGCGGCATCACCAGCGGTTCGGCCCAGCGCGTGGCCTACACGCTGGAGCGCGCCGGCTACCTGAAGAAGGATCCGGTCTCGCGGCGCTACCGCGTCACCGTCAAGGCGGTGGGCCTGGGCTACAGCTTCCTGGCGCGCGAGCCGGTGTTCCAGCACGCGCACGCCGTGCTGCACCAGCTCAACCAGGAGTGCGGCGAGATCGTCAACCTGTCGGTACCCGACGACGAGGACAACATGGTCTTCGTGATGCGCATCCCCACGTCCAAGCACATCCCGGTGTACATGCCGGCCGGCACGCGCATTCCGATGCTGTCCTCGGCGTCGGGCCGCGCGCTGCTGGCCCACCTGCCGCCCGATCAGCTGGAGGCGCGCCTGGCCCGCATGGCGGTGCCGCGCCACACCTCGCGCACCACCACCGACCTGGCCGTGCTGCGCCACCTCATCGACGAAGCGCGCGAGCACCGCTACGCCTACGCCGACGAAGAGTTCTACCAGGGCGACATCAACGTGGCGGCCACCATCGTCGACGAAGCCGGCGCGCCGGTGGCCGCGGTCAACATCTCGGTGCCCAAGCCGCGCTGGTCGCTCGAACGCGCCCGCGAGGATCTCGGCCCGCTGGCGGTGCGCGCCGCGCGGGCGATCAGCAAGAACGCCCTCTGATCCCTCCCGGGCGCCACAGCGCCCGCCCCCCCTCCCAGGCCCTCGCCCGCCGTGACGGCGCGGCACGCCGCCGCCTCGACTTCCGCCCCCGAATAAATACCAATCGGTATCTATAGCTGAATATCCAGCGAACAAGGGAAAACCTGGGTATTTACGAGCTAAACAGGCCTATATTCGATCACGGCGTTTCACCGATTGACCCATCACATACCAAATGGTATGTTGACTTCGTCATGCGAATCCGGTCGCAGGAACCGGCTGGCGGCGACCCCCCGCATGCCTTCCCCTCCAACTCTCAGCAAGGAAGTCATCGCCATGGATTCCCCCCGTTGGAAAAAGCGTCCGGAAGGATCGAACTGGGGCGACTTCGGTCCCGACGATCAGATAGGGCGCATGAACCTGCTCACGCCGCAGGCGCGGCTGCGCGCCATCCGCGAGGTCGAGCACGGCATCGCCTTCTGCCTCAGCCTGCCGCTGGACTACCCCGGCGGCAACACCCTGTTCCAGCACCGCAAGGCGCCGCGCTTCTTCTACGAAAAGCGCGGCCCCAGCCACAACTACAACTTCCGCCTGTCCAACGTGTGCGGCTGTTTCAGCGACGTGGTGTCCGACGACGCGGTGCTGATGTACACGCAGTACTCCACCCAATGGGACGGCCTGGGCCACGTCGGCCAGATGTTCGACGCCAACGACGACGGCATACCCGAGAAGGTCTACTACAACGGCTATCGCGGCGGCGTGGAAGTGGTGGGCCCCGACGACGCGGCCGACAACCTGGGCGCCAGGGCCATCGGCATCGAACGGCTGGCCACCGCGGGCGTGCAGGGGCGCGGCGTGCTGGTCGACCTGGAGCGCCTGCACGGACGCGAGCGCGCGCTGGTCGGCTACGACGGCCTGATGGCCGCGCTGCGGGCGCAGCGCGCCAGCGTCGAGCCCGGCGACTTCCTGTGCCTGTACACCGGCTTCGCCGACCTCGTGCTGGAGATGAACAAGCAGCCCGACGGCGAGGTGCTGGCCCGCTCCTGCGCGGTGCTCGACGGCCGCGACGAGAAGCTGCTGCAGTGGATCACCGACTCGGGCATCGTCGCCATCTGCGCCGACAACTTCGCCGTCGAAGCCTATCCGGCCGGCCCCGGCAAGGGCGAACACTACCCGGGCCTGCCGCTGCATGCGCACTGCCTGTTCAAGCTGGGCCTGAACCTGGGCGAACTCTGGTACTTCGCCGAACTGGCGCAATGGCTGCGCAGGCACGACCGCTCCAGCTTCCTGCTGACTGCGCCGCCACTGCGCCTGCCCGGCGCCGTGGGCTCGCCGGCCACGCCGATCGCCACGGTCTGACCCGCCCGCGCGGCGCCATGCCGCAACACGCATCACTGCCGCACCTCGCGGCGCTTCCGCATCCGCGGCGCGCCGCGCACGACAACGACAGGAGACAAAGCCATGACCGTACGATTCCAGGCGCTGGCGCTGGCCGCCGCGCTCGCCCTGCCCGCCGCCGCCCTCGCGCAGGACCCCGCCGCCAACTATCCCGACAAGCCCGTGACCCTGGTCATCCCGTTTCCGCCCGGCGGCACCAGCGACGTGGTGGGCCGCCAGCTGGCCCAGCAACTGGGCGAGACCCTGGGCGGCTCGTTCGTGGTCAACAACAAGGCCGGCGCCTCGACCCTGATCGGCGCCACCTACGTGGCGCGCGCCCCCAAGGACGGCTACACGCTGCTGCTTTCCTCGGGCAGCACGTTCACCGTCACGCCGCACCTGATGCGGCAGATGCCGTACACGCTGGAGGATTTCGCACCGGTGGCGGCGATCGCGACGGTGCCGTTCGCCTTCGTGGTGAAGAAGGACTTCCCGGCCCGCAGCGTGGCCGAATACGTGGCCTACGCCAAGGCCCATCCGGGCAAGATCAACAACGCCACCAACGGCCAGGGCAGCATGGTGCACCTGCTGGGCGAACTGGTGGCCACGGGCCTGCAGGCCCAGGTGACCCAGGTGCACTACAAGGGCGCGGCGCCGGCCACCATGGACATGATAGGCGGCATCGTCGACTCCAACGTCGAGGCTCTGACCAGCGCGCTGCCCAACGTGCAGGCGGGCCAGTACCGCGCGCTGGCGGTGCTCAGCGCCGAACGCCAGCCGCTGATGCCCGACGTGCCGACGTTCCGCGAGCTGGGCTACCCCTCCATCGTGGGCGAGACCTGGTACGCCGTGTTCGCGCCGGCCGGCACGCCGGCGCCCGTGGTGGCCAAGCTGAACGCGGCGTTGCGCGAAATAACCGGTTCGACGCGCTTTGCCGAGGCCATGCGCAAGCTGGGCAACGAGGCGCGCACCAGCACCCCGGCCGAACTGACGCAGATCACCCAGCGCGAAAGCCAGCGCTGGGGAGAACTGATCAAGCAGGCGGGCATCCCGCCGGTGCAGTAAGGGCACGGGCCGGGCCGCCGCCCGGCCCCGCGCTCAGCGCGGCAAGTAGCGCAGGCGCTGCATCTCGCGCAAGTGCTCGACGATGCACTCCTGCGTATCGATGCAGTCGCCAAAGCCGGCCTGGCGCAGCTTGATGGTCGACACCAGCGGCGGCACCGGCAGCGGGTGGCGCGCCGCCCAGGTGGCGTCGGCGTACTGCCACGACAGGCCGATCAGGTCGCGCAATTGCGGCACGGCCAGGCGCTCGCGTTCGGCGATGGCGCGCCAGCGTTCGGCCTGCTCGGGCATGGCTTCGCGCATGCGCGTGTCGACCGGCTCGCCCAGCGGCATGCCGAACAGCGCGGCCAGGCGTTCGAACACCGGCTGCCACAGCACCACGTCGCCGTTGGCGATATTGAACGCCTCGCCGTGCGCGCGCGGCTCGTCCCAGGCCCAGGCGATGGCGCGGGCGATCAGGCGCGCGTCGGTGCACTCGGTCAGCAGGTGCGGATGGCCCGGATAGCGCAGCGGCTGGCCGGCCTCGCGCGACAGCGCCGCGTAGGCGCCCAGCGTGGCCACCGGATTCATGGCGCTGCCCAGCGCCACCCCCAGCACGATCTGCGGCCGGAAGATGGTCCAGGCGTAGCCCTGCGCGGCGGCGCGTTCGGCCAGCAGGTCCTGCTGGTCGAAATAGAAATTGGCGTGGTCGCGCACCGCGTCGGTTTCGCGGGCGGGCACCGGCATGGGACGGCCGGTGTGCACGCCGTAGGCCTTGGTGCCCTGCAGCAGCGTCACATGGCGCAGCGGCGCCTCGCGCAGCGCGTCCAGCGTATTGCGCAGCATGCGCGTATTGAGGTCGACGTTGCCGCTGTCGCGCCATCCCTTGAGCAGGTCGGGCTGCTCGTTGAGCGCGGCGTACACCACATGCGTGGCGTCGCCATGGGGCGCCAGCGCCGCGCGCGTGGCCTGCGCGTCGCGCAGGTCGGCCGAAACCCAGGTCGCCTCGGGCGCGAAATCGGGCGCGCGGCGCGACAGCCCCACCCGCGCCAGCCCCGGCCGCTGGCCCAAGTGCTCCAGCGCGGCGCGCCCCACCACGCCCAGCGCGCCCACCACCAATACCTTGCCTGCCGTCGAGTCGGTCATGCTGCCTCCTTGAGTCGGGTTGGAATGCGGCGGACTCAGGCCTCGTAGTCGAAGGTGCCGTTGTCCATCACCACCACGTCGCGCGCCGCCACGCGGGCCTGGAAGGCCGCGCGGCCCGGGCCGACGCGCCAGATGTCCACGCGCACGATTTCGCCGGGAAACACCGGCGCCGAAAAACGCCCGCCCATGCCGCGCACCGCCGCCGGCTCGCCGCCGCAGCAGGCCTTGACCAGCGCCTGCCCGACCGCGCCGAAGCTGGCCATGCCGTGCAGGATGGGACGGGGAAAACCCGCCTGGCGCGCCACGGCCGGGTCGATATGCAAAGGGTTGAGGTCGGCCGACAAACGATAGATCAGCGCCGACTGCGGCGAGGTGCGCGCCTGGACGCTCGCGTCCGGCGCGCGCGCCGGCACCGCCGGCGGCGGCGGACGCGCCGACGGCTTGCCGCCGAAGCCGCCGTCGCCGCGGCAGAACACCGTCTGGCTCAGCGTGGCCAGCGGCGCGCCGTCGGCCAGGTCGACGAGCTCGCGCTCGGCGTAGATCAGCGCCCCCTTGTCGCGCCCCTTGTCGGCCACATCGACGATGCGCGTCACCCCGCGCACCGCGGCGCGGCCGGCCAGCGGCCGGTGCACGCGCATCGACTGCTCGCCATGCACGGTGCGCAGCCAGTCCAGGCCCAGCGGCAGGTCGCGCATCCAGAACCCCGGATCGGCCAGCACGTTGGCGAAGGTGGGCGCGACCTTCAGGCGGGTCTCGTCGACGAACGGCAGGTCCAGCCCGTCTTCCGGGTCCAGCCCGGCGCCGACGCCCAGCGCATACAGCACGCACTCGCGCCAGTCGTATTGCTGCTCCACCACCGGGATCTCGGCGGCCAGCAGTCGGTCGGGATCGATCGCCATGGCCGCCCTCACACTGTCTCGGCCGTGCCGAGGATCACGGTGGCCTGGCTGGACAGCACGCCGCCGTTGGCATGCGCCATCGACAGGCGCGCGCCCTCGACCTGGCGCTCGCCGCACTCGCCGCGCAGCTGCGCCACCGACTCGATGACGGTGAACAACCCGTACATGCCCGGATGGTTGCACGACAGGCCGCCGCCATTGGTGTTTACCGGCAGGCTGCCGCCCGGCGCGATGGCGCCGCTCTCGACGAACGCGCCGGCCTCGCCCTTGGCGCAGAAGCCCAGGTCCTCCAGGAACAGCAGTGTGTTGATGGTAAAGGCGTCGTAGAGCATCACGTGGTCCATGTCGCGCGGCGCCACGCCGGCCATTTCGCACGCGCGCCGGCCGGACTCCACCGCGCAGGTGACGGTCAGGTCGGGCATGGCCGAAATCTGCCGGTGGCTCACGGCCACGCCGGTGCCCAGCACATGGACCGGCGGGCGCGGCAGGTCGGCCGCGCGTTCGGCGCGCACCAGCACCAGCGCGGCGCCGCCGTCGGTCACCAGGCAGCTGTCGGCCTTGGTCAGCGGATCGCTGATCATGCGCGCGCCCAGCACGTCCGCGCGGGTCAGCGGGTCGCGCGCATAAGCGTGCGGATTGCGCCGCGCCCACTGGCGCGCGGCCACCGCCACATCGGCCAGCTGCTCGCGCGTGGTGCCGTACTGGTGCATATGGCGCGCCGCGGCCAGCGCATAGCTGGACATGGGATAGCGCGGCCGGAACGGCGCCTCGTACGGCTGCGGGTCCGGCATCGAGGCCAGCTTGCCGCCGGCGGTGAGCTGGTTGGAGCCATAGCAGATCAGCGCCACCTCGCACAGCCCGGTCTCCAGCGCCGCCATGGCCGCCTGCAGATGGAACAGGAACGAGGCGCCGCCCACCATGGTGCCGTCGGCGTGGCGCGGCCGGATGCCCAGCCGTTCGGCCACGTTGAGCACCGGCAGGCCCGAAGTGGACATGGCGCAGAACAGTCCGTCGACCTGCGCCATGGCCAGGCCGCAGTCTTCCAGGGCCAGCACGGCCGCCTCCTGCAACTGGTCGAACGGCGTGCGTCCGGGCGCCTGCCAGCGATGGGTATTGCCGATGCCGGCGATGACGGCGCGGCCTCGCAGCGCGCGGCTCATGCGGCGTCTCCTTCGCGCGGCGCGAACACCACATAGGGCTCCTCGCCCGCCACGACGCACGCGCGCACCGGCTGGCCGATGCGCACCCGCGCGGCCTCGATACCCTCGACGCGGCTCATCATGCGGGCCCCGCCGTCCAGCTCGACCAGCGACACGTTGTAGTCGCCGGCGCGGTCGCGCACCGTGGTGGCGGCGTACACACTGCCCCGGCCGGACGACTCGCGCCAGGCCAGCCGCGCGCCGCCGCAGGCGCGGCACACCAGCGCGGGCGGAAAGCGCACCGCCGCGCAGTCCTCGCAGTGCTGCAGCATCAGCCGGCCTTCGGCCAGCGCCGCGCGATAGCGGGCATCGGGCCCGGGGCCGTCGAAACGCGGATCGGTGGCCATGGCCTACTTCCCCTGCCAGACAGGCTGGCGCTTTTCCGCGAAGGCCGCCGAGCCCTCGCGCGCGTCGGCCGACGCGAACACATGGTCGGTCAGCGCCGCCTGGCGTTCCCACACCTCGTCGGCCGGCCAGTCCTGCGACTCGACCACCACGCGCTTGCTGGCGGCCACCGCCAGCGGGCCGTTGGCGACGATGCGCCGCGCCAGCTCGCGCGCCGCGTCCAGCGCCTGGCCGGGTTCGGTCAGCTGGTTGATCAGGCCATAGCCGTGGGCGCGCCGGGCCGGGAACATGTCGCCGGTCAGCGCCAGCTCCAGCGCGATGCGGTAGGGCAGCTGGCGCGGCAGGCGCACCAGGCCGCCGGCCGTGGCCGCCAGCCCGCGCTTGACCTCGGGCACGCCGAACTGCGCATTGTCGGCCGCCACCACCAGGTCGCAGGCCAGCACCAGCTCGAAACCGCCGGCCAGCGCATAGCCCTCCACCGCCGCGATCAGCGGCTTGCGCGGCGGCCGGGCGGTCAGCCCGCCGAAGCCGCGCCCCTCGATGCTGGGCAGCTCACCGCGCAGGAAGCCCTTGAGGTCCATGCCGGCGCAGAACGAGCCGCCGGCGCCGGTCAGGATCCCAATGCGCAGTTCGTCGCTGGCGTCGAGCTCGTCGACCGCCGCGGCGATGCCGCGCGCCACCGCCGGGTTGATCGCGTTGCGGGCCTGCGGCCGGTTGATGGTGATGGTGAGAATGCCGTCGGCGCGGTCGACGAGGACTTCGGCGGCATCGGGGGGTTGCGCGCTCATGGTGGCGTCTCCTTCGGGGTCGGTCGGATGGGTCAGCGCGGCGCCATGCGCAGCGCGCCATCCAGGCGGATGGTTTCGCCGTTGAGCATGGCGTTGCCGATGATGTGCTGGGCCAGCTGCGCGTACTCGTCGGGGCTGCCCAGCCGGGCGGGATGCGGCACCGATGCGGCAAGCGTCTTGCGCGCCTCGGCCGACACGCGCGCCAGCATGGGCGTATCGAAGATGCCCGGCGCAATGGTGCAGACCCGGATCGCCTTGCTTGCCAGGTCGCGCGCGGCCACGATGGTCATGCCCACCACGCCGGCCTTGGACGAGGCATAGCCGATCTGGCCGATCTGGCCCTCGTAGGCGGCCACCGACGCGGTCAGCACGCACACCCCGCGCTCGCCCTCGGGCGTGAGCGGATTGCGCGCCATGCGCGCCGCCACCAGCCGCAGCGTGTTGAACGTGCCCAGCAGGTTGACGCGCACGATGTCGGCGTAGGTGTCCATGGGCCCGGGGTTGCCTTCCTTGTCGAGCAGGCGCACCGGCCCGCCGCGGCCGGCGCAATGCACCAGCGCGCGCAGCGGGCCGAGCGATTCGGCCAGGTCGCAGGCGGCATTCACCTCGTCTTCGCGGGTGACGTCGGCTGGCGCGAAACGCGCGTCCGGGCCCAGTTCGCGCGCGACCGCCTCGCCCGGCGAACCGGGCAGGTCGGCGATGACCACGCGCGCGCCGGCCGCCAGCAGGCGGCGCGCCGCGGCCAGACCCAGGCCCGACGCGCCGCCAGTGACGAGCGCGGTGATTCCTTGTGTGTCCATGGCAGGCATCCTCGTCGATGGAATGGCAGTCCAGCCATAATACATACCGAACGGTATTTTTTCAAAAGAATTAAGTGCAACCGAAAAATCCTTTGTTTTTATTAGGGAAATCGCCAATGATCGAATTGTATGAACTTCATTGACTTCAAAAAATACCTGATGGTATGTTAGTTGCACCGACCCGCCGGACCGCCCGCAGAGGCGCGCGGCGGAACGGCCGGCTTTCATCGCTAGCAACGTTTCACCGTGAAGAACGGCGCCTCCGGACGCCGTACAGAAAGCGACGGCGCACCGCGCCGCTCGCATAACGATCAGGAGACAGGCATGAAGCGGATACACAGACTGTTCACCGCGGGGCTGCTGGCATTGAGCCTGGGCGCGGCGGCACAGGCGCAACAGACCCCCATCAAAGTCGGCGTGATCTTCCCCCTTTCGGGCGGGGCCGGTCCGCAGGGCCAGCACGTCACGCAGGCCATCCAGGCCATGGCGGCGGTCATCAACGAAAGCGGCGGCGTGATGGGCCGCCAGATCGAGATCGTGTCGCGCGACGACGAATCCACGCCCGCGGTCGGCGTCTCGCGCGCCACCGAACTGATCAGCGCCGGCGTGTCGGTCATCATCGAAGGCTGGAACAGCCCGGTCACGCTGGCCATGCAGCCGGTCATCGCGCGCGCCGGCGTGCTGGACATCACGGCGATCTCCAAGGCCGACCCGATTCTTTCGGGCGAAGGCAACCCGCTGGCGATCCGCCTGAACAGCTCCAACTCGCAGGACGGGGCGGTGATCGCCGACTACATCAAGTCGGTGGGCGCCAAGCGCGTGGCCTTCCTGACCGAGAACGACGCCTATGGCAACGGCGCGCAGGAGTCCATCGAAACCTCGCTGAAGAAGCTGGGCCATGCCTACGAAAAAGTGGCCGAAGAGAAATTCCCGTTCACGCAGGCCGACTTCCGAGTCGCCATGACCAACGTGCGCGCCGCCAAACCCGACGTCACCGTGGCCATCAACGCCAACGAAGGCCTGGGCATGCCGGCCATCATCCGCCAGGCCAAACAGTCGCGCCTGCCGGGCAAGCTGGTCAGCGCGGTGGGCACCGTGGCCCCCAGCGTCATCAACGTGGCGGGCGACGCCGCCGACGGCCTGATCGGCGCCGACATCTATTTCCCCGACGTGGAGCCGTTCGCGTCCAATCCCGCCAACCAGCGTTTCGTGGCCAAGACGCAGGAGATGTTCAAGTACACGCCCGACAAGTTCATGGCGCTGGGCGCCACCTCGCTGCAGGTATGGGCCATGGCCGCCAACGAGCTCAAGACGCTGGACCGCGAGGCCATCGCCAAGCGCATCCGCGGCGGCGCGTTCAAGGGCACCGCCATGGGCGACCTGCAATTCGAACCCAACGGCCAGCTGAAGTCGAACTACTACCTGTTCCGCGTCGACGGCCGCAAGATCGTGGTCCAGCCATGATCGCGCAGACCGAGGCCGCCGCGCCCGCGCTCGGCGTGCAGGCGCTGGGCGTGCGCTACGGCGCCCTGGTCGCGCTGGAGGACGTCAGCTGGGAAGTGCGCGCCGGCGAGCTGCTGGGCATCATCGGTCCCAACGGCGCGGGCAAGAGTTCGTGCTACGACGCGGTGTCGGCGCTGATCCCGCGCACCGGCACGGTGCATCTGCACGGGCGCGACATCAGCGCCGTGCCGGCGCACGGCCTGGCCGCGCTGGGCATCAAGCGGGCCTTCCAGCAGAACGCCTTCTTCGACGACCTGAGCGTGCTGGAGAACATGATGGCGGTGCTGGGCGGACAGGCGCAGGCCGGACTGCTGGCCAGCGCGCTCAACCCGCTGGGCGCGGCGCGCCGCCGCGCCCAGGCGCGCGCCTACGCGGCCGGCCAGCTGGAGCGCTTCGGCGTGCCGGCCGCCTGCCACGACCTGCATCCCAAGGAGATCTCCTATGGCATGCAACGCATGCTGTCGATCGCGCTGGCCTACGGCCGCGGCGCCGCCGTGCTGCTGCTGGACGAGCCGGCGGCCGGCCTGGGCGGCGCCGACATGGCCGCGCTGGTGCGGCTGCTGGGCGAACTGAAAAGCGAAGGCGTGGCGCTGGTCGTCATCGAACACCATATGGAGCTGATCATGGCCGTGGCCGACCGGATCTGCGTGCTCAACCTGGGCCGTCCGCTGGCCTGCGGCGTCCCGGCCGCCATCCAGAACGACCCGCGCGTGCTCGAAGCCTATCTCGGGAGCGCGCAATGAACGCCCCGACCACGGACCAGGCCGTGCTGAGCGCGCGGCAGCTGGAAGTCGGCTACGCCGGCAACCGCGCGCTCGGCCTGGACGCGCTGTCGGTGGGGCGCGGCGAAATCGTCGGCGTGATCGGCGCCAACGGCGCCGGCAAGTCCACCCTGGTCAACGCCTTGCTGGGCTGGTCGCGCGGCCGCCCCACGGTGCGCGGCGAAATCCGCCTCGACGGCCGTCGCATCGACGCCACGCCCACCCACCAGCGGGTGCGCGACGGGCTGTTGCTGGTGCCCGAGGGACGGCTGATCTTCGCCAGCATGAACGTCGAGGAGAACCTCAGCGCCGCCTTCGACGCGGGCGGTTCGGAAGGGCGCCGCTTCTATACCCGCGACGAAGTCTTCCAGCTGTTTCCGCGCCTGGCCGAACGGCGCCGCCACCTGGGCGCGCAGCTGTCCGGCGGCGAGCGCCAGATGCTGGGCATCGGCCGCGCGCTGATGATGGGCCCGCGCGTCCTGCTGCTGGACGAGCCGTCCATCGGCCTGGCGCCCATGCTGGTCTCGCAGGTGCTGCAAACGCTGCAAACCCTGGCGCGCTCGGGCCTGTCCATCCTGCTGGTGGAGCAGAACGTGCGCGCCGCCATGGAAGTGGTCGACCGCCTGCTGCTGCTCGAGCGCGGCCGGCTCGTGCTGGAAGGCCCGGCCGCCAGCGTCGGCGCCGATCCGCGCATCGCCCAGGCCTATCTCGGAGCGCACGCCGCATGAATCTACTGCAACAGCTCATCAACGGCATCGTGCTGGGCCATGCCTACGCGCTGATCGCCATCGGCTGGACCCTGCTGCTGGGCGTGGCCCGGCTGGTGAACTTCGGCCATGGCCAGATGTACATGGTGGGCGCCTTCGTCACCTGGTGGGCCACCACCTCGGCCGGCATGCCCTACCTGCTGGCGCTGCCCACCGCCATGGCGCTGGGCGCGCTGATCGGCCTGGCCATGCAGCGCATCATGCTGCGCGCCACCTTCGAGCAGAACCTGGTGTCCATCATGATCATGACGCTGGGCTTCGGCTACGTCATCCAGGGCGCGGCCTCGCTGATCTTCGGCTCGACCGGGCAGATCCTGGACACGGCCTGGTCGCAGCGCGATATCGAGGTCGGCGACCTGTGGGTCACCTGGCAGGACGCCGCCATCGTGGTCGCCGCGATCGCGGTGTTCGCCGGCCTGAAGTGGCTGCTGGAAGGCTCGCGCGCCGGCCGGCTGGTGCGCATGGTGGCCGAAGACCCGAAGCTGGCGCAGCTGGCCGGCGTCGACGTGCGCCGCATCTACTACGGCGTGTTCGCCTTCGAGGGCGCCGCGGTGGCCTTTGCCGCCGGCATGGTGGCGCCGCGCACGCCCATCCTCACCTCGATGGGCTTCGAGGAAGTCATCATCACCTTTGTCGTGGTGGTGCTCGGCGGCATCGGCAGCGTCACCGGCAGCTATGCCGCCGGCGTGGCGCTGGGCGTGTTCACCGCCCTGTTCAGCGCGCTGGTTTCGCCGGCCTACGCCACGGCGGCCGCCTTCCTGGTGCTGATCGGCGTGCTGGTCTTGCGCCCGGGCGGCCTGAGCGCCGGCGCGGCGCGGGGGGTGCACTGATGATCCGCCTGTCGCTGCGCCGCGCCGCGCTCCTGCCGCTGGCCGTCATCGTCCTGTACCTGCCGGCCTGGCTGGGCGGCAGCCCCGCCATCTACAGCGCGGCCGTGCTGATCGCCATCCTCGCCGTCATGTCCTACGGACTGGACGTGGTGGTCTCGGACCTGGGCGAGGTCAGCCTGGGCCACACCGTGTTCTTCGCCACCGGCGCCTACGTCACCGCCCTGCTCTCGACCCGCGCCGGCGCGGGCGCCTGGACCACGCTGGCGGCCACCATCGTGGCCGCGCTGGGCGTCTCGGCGGTGGTCGGACTGGTCACGCTGCGGCTGCGCGAGTTCGTCTTCTCGCTGGTCACCTACGCCGTGGCGGTGGTGGCGGTCACGGTGGCGGCCAACTGGGCCTTCCTGGGCGGCTCGGACGGCCTGCGCGGCCTGCCCACCCTGGACCTGTCTGTAGCCGGCCTGTCGCTGACCGCCGGCAACGACGAAGAACTGTGGCCTTACGCCTTCGGCCTGCTGGTCGTGGTCATCTACCTGATCGACCGCTTCCGCCACTCGCGGCTGGGCACCGCCGCCATCATGGTGCACCAGAATCCGCGGCTGGCGACCATGAGCGGCATCGACCCGGCGCGCGTGCGGCTGCAGGTGTTCCTGTTCTCGGCGCCCATCAGCGCGGCGGCCGGCTGGCTGTACGCCTACCAGCGCGCCTACGTCAGCGCCGACATCCTGGAAACCTACTTCCTGATCCTGATGCTGACCGCCGTGGTGCTGGTGGGGCGGCGCCAGCTGCTCGGCCCCCTGCTGGCCACCGCGCTGGTGCTGATCCAGGAGAAATTCTTTTCGTTCGGCGGCTATGTCGACAAGATCGTGCTCGGCAGCCTGCTGGTGCTGGTACTGGCTTTCTTTCCGCAGGGGCTGATGGGCCTGGTCCGGCCGCTGGCCCGCCTGGCGCGCCGCCGCCAGCCCGCCTCCCCTGTCGCGACCACCCTGGAGAACCCAAAGTGACTGTCATCTGGAAACCCGCATTGGACGACGCCGCCACGCGCTGGCAAACCCTGGCCGAGCGCCTGGGCCGCGAACGCTTCGGCCCGCTGGCCCCCGAGCTGGACCGCGACCAGCGCTATCCCTGGGAGACCATCGAAGCGCTGGTCGAGCACAAGTTCGCCGGGCTGTTCCTGCCCACCCAATGGGGCGGGCAGGGCGCGAACCTGGCCACCACGGTGGCGGCGGTCGAGGCCCTGGGCACGCACTGCGCCTCGACCTCGGCCATCATGTGCGCATACCAGCTGGGAGCCTTTCCCATCCTGCTGGCCGGCACCGACGCGCAGAAGGACTTCTACCTGCGCGAAATGACCCTGGGCCGCGCCACCAGCTTCGCGCTGTCCGAGCGCATCGCCGGCTCGGACGCCGCCGCCATCGAGGCCACCGCCACCCGCGAGGGCGACGGCTGGCGGCTGCGCGGCGAGAAATACTGGATCGGCAACGGCGGCGCCTCGCGCTACTACGTGGTGTTCGCCAAGACCGACCCGGCCGCCGGCGGACGCGGCGTGTCGGCCTTCATGGTCGACAAGGAGCAACCGGGCGCCGTGATCGACGAGCTGTCCGACAAGATGGGCATCCGCGGCACCCAGACCTCCAACCTCAAGCTGGACCTGGTGGTGCCCGACAGCGCCCGCGTGGGCGAGCTCAACCGCGCCCTGCGGCTGGCGCTGCAGACCCTGAACGTGGGCCGCATCATGGTGGCGGCCCAGTCCCTCGGGGTGGCGCTGGGCGCCTACCGCCAGGCCGCCGGCCGCGCCGTCGCCCGCCGGGCCTTCGGCCAGCCCATCGGCGAGAACCAGGCCATCGGTTTCCGCCTGGCCGACATGGCCACCGAGATCTCGGCCGCGCGCATGATGCTCTACGAGGCGGCGCGCGCCTACGATGCCGGCCAGGATGTCTCCAACCTGGGCGCCATGGCCAAGCTGTTCTCCTCGGAGGTATCGCACCGGGTGGTGGACAATACGGTACAGATCTGGGGCGGCCTGGGCTATTGCAAGCCCACCGTGGCGGAACGTCTCTACCGCGACCAGCGCATCCTCGAGATCTACGAAGGCTCTTCCGAGATCCAGCGGCTGGTGCTCTCGCGCGCGGTGCGCAAGGAGGCGGAAGAGGCGGCGAACTGAATCCGGCAATGCAGAAGAGGTATCAATGGCCAGTGCACACCAGACGCCCGCCGACGCCAACGGCGGCGAGTCGCGAGACGAAATCCTGCGGGCGGCCGCGGAACTGTTCATGGAGTTCGGCTACGCGGCCACCTCCATCGACGCCGTCGCCCAGCGGCTGGGCTCCACCAAGGGCCGCATCTATCACCACTACCGCAGCAAGGCTGACCTCTTCTTCGACGTACAGGTCACCGCCATGAACCGCCTGACCGCCCAGGTCGAGCCGCTGGCCAGGGAGGGCGGCAGCGCCGTCGGGCGGCTGGCGGCCATGGCGCTGCGGCACACGCAGATCCTGCTCAAGGAGATGCCGATGCAGAAGGTCGCGGTGCAGGGGCTGGAGCGGCACCTGCTGGAAGCCTCCTCGGCGGCCAAGCGGCTGCGCGCGGTGGTCAAGATGCGCGACGACTACGAGCAGATGTTCGTGGAAGTCATCGACGACGGCATCCGCGAGGGCTCGTTCGTGGACCTGCCGCCGCGCCTGTTGAGCAAACCGTTCTTCGGCGCGCTGAACTGGGCCACCGTCTGGTACAGCCAGCGCCGCCTGCAAAGCGAAGAGGCGATAGACGATATCGCGCATGCCCTGGCGGCCTACGCGCTGCGGGGCCTACTCAAGGACTCCAACGATGAAGCAGCAAGAGAGACAGCCTTATTCCGATACGATCTGGGATGAGGCCGAGACCTGGTCGCGCGACCGCATCGAACAGTTCCAGCTCGACGCGCTGCGGCGCCAGCTGCAGCGCGTGGCGCGCACCAGCAATCACTATCGCCAGGTCTTCGCGGCCGCCGGTTTCGAGCCCGGCGACCTGAAAAGCCTGGCCGACCTGCGCCGCCTGCCCTTCACGCACAAGCGCGACTACCTGGCCGGACTGCAGGCCGACCCCCCCTTCGGCAGCCTGGCCGCCGTCGCGCCGGGCGAAGCGGTCCGGGTGCATTTTTCCTCGGGCACCACCGCGCGCCCCGCGCCGGTGCTGTGGACCCAGGCCGACATCGAGCGCTGGGCCGACCTGTACGCACGCTACCTGTACGGCCAGGGACTGCGCCGCGGCGACGTCTTCCAGTGCATGTTCAACTACGCATGGTTCGTCGGCGGCCTGGGCGCCACGCTGGCGGCCCAGCACGTCGGCGCGCTGGTCATCCCCGCCTCCTCCGGCGACACGCAGCGGCAGATCGAGACCATCTACCAGTACGGCACGCAATGCGTGATCGGCACGCCGTCCTTCATGGCCCACATGGCCGAGGCCGCGCAGGCCATGGGCCGCGACCTGGCCACCTCGCCGGTGCGCATGGTGTGCGTGGGCGGCGAGCCCGGCGCCAGCATCCCCGGCACCCGCGAACGCATCGAACGCCAGTGGGGCGCCAGGATGTACGACTGCTACGGCGCGCTGGAATGCCAGCCCATCGGCTGGGATACCGCCGCGCAGCTGGGCCCCACGCTGGCCGAGGACTTCATCTACGTCGAGATCCTGCACCCCGAAACCCACGAGCCGGTGGCCGACGGCGAACGCGGCGTGCTGGTGCTGACCCACCTGGACAAGCAGGCCTGCCCGCTGGTGCGCTGGTGGACCGGCGACATCGTGGTGCGCGACAGCCGCCCGGCCCCCGACGGCCGCACCCACGCGCGGCTGACCGGCGGCGTGCTGGGCCGCAGCGACGACATGCTGATCGTGCGCGGCGTGAACCTGTTCCCCTCGGCCATCGAGGACGTGGTGCGCGCCTTCCCCGGCCTGACCAACGAATACGTCATCGTGCTCGACGACAGCCTCAAGGATCCGAACACCGGGTTCCTGACCGGCGTGAAGCTGCGGGTCGAGCGCGAAAGCGGCGCGGCCGCCGACGTGGGCGAGCGGCTGTCGCAGCGCCTGCGCGAAAAGCTGCAGGTGCGCTTCCAGGTCGAGGTGGTCGAGTCCGGCACCCTGCCGCGCACCGTGCACAAGGCCAAGCGGGTGATCCATGCCTGAGCCCGCCGAACACCTGCCCCGGCCGCTGGCGGGCCGCCGGGTCGTGGATCTTTCGCAGTTCATCGCCGGCCCCACCGCGGCCCAGTACCTGGCCGACTTCGGCGCCGACGTCGTCAAGATCGAATCGCCGCAGGGCGACGGGGTGCGCACGCTGCAGGGCAACGCCTACGGCAGCTACTACGCGCGCAGCTTCAACACCGGCAAGCGCAGCCAGGTGCTGGATCTGCGGGTGGCGGCCGACCGCGCCGCGCTGGACGCCCTGCTCGAGACGGCCGACGCCTTCATCTGCAACCTGGCGCCATCCTCGCTGGCAAAGCTGGACCTGCAGGGGCCGACGCTGCGCGCGCGCTTTCCGCGCCTGGTCATCGCGCTGGTATCGGGCTACGGCCAGCAGGACGATCGCGTCTGCATGGACACCATCGCCCAGTGCGAGTCCGGCTTCGCGCTGCTCAACGGCGACGAAGACGGTTCGCCGCGCCTGTCGACCAGCTGGCCGGTGGACATGTTCAGCGGCATGTACACCGGCATGAGCTGCGCCATGGCCATGCTGGACCCGGCCGGCAAGGGCTGCCTGATCGACCTGTCCATGATGGAGGTGGCCGCCGCCATGCTGATCGGGCCGGCGGCGCTGGCCGTCAGCGAGGGCGACGCGCTGGGCCCGCCCATGGGCAACCGCGACCGCGCCTCGGCGCCATCGAGCATTTACCGCTGCGCCGACGGCCATGTCTACATACTTGGCGGCGTGGACACCTATTGGGCGCGGCTGCGCCCGCTGATCGGCGCCGACGACGCTCCCTTCGTGGAACGCCTGCGGCGCGCCGCCGATTTCGACGCGCTGGTCGAGGCCTGGACCCTGCCGCAGCGGCGCGAAACCGTGCTGGCGCGCATGCGCGAACTGCAGATCCCGGCCGGCAACGTCCGCCCGCCCGAGGAAGCGCTGGCCATGATCCGCGGCCTGCGACCCGGCGCGGTGTCGCGGGCGCTGCCTTCGGGCGAGCACGTGCCGGCCTTCCCGGCGCTGTTCGACGGCCAGCGGCTGCCGCGCACCGCCACCCCGCACGTGGGCGGCGGCCGGCGCGCCGGCTGAAGCCCGTTCGACTCTTTCAGGAAACCCTTTTCAGGAAAGCCGTCCATGACCTCATCCTCCGCTCCCTCCATCGATGCCTTGCGCGTGCTGCGCGCCGACGCGCTGGCCGGCCGCAGCGCCTTCGTCAGCGGCGCCGGCTCCGGCATCGGCCGCGGCATCGCGCTGCGCCTGCTGTCGCTGGGCATGAATGTGTTCGGCACCGGCCGCCGCGCCGAGCCGCTGGCCGAAACCGCCAGCCTGGCGCAGGGCCTGTCCGGGCGCTTCGACCACGCGCCGTGCAACGTGCGCGAGACCGCCGCCATCGAGGCGCTGGTGGCCGAGGTCGGCCAGCGCCAGGGCATGGACCTGCTGGTCAACAACGCCGGCGGCCAGTTCTTCGCGCCCGCCACCGACATCAGCCGCAAGGGCTGGGATGCCGTCATCGACGTCAACCTCAACGCCGTATTCGTGGTCACCAAGGCCGCCTACCCGTTCCTGAAGGCGCGCAAGGGCGCGGTGGTCAACATTTCGCTCTCGGGCGTGGACCGCGGCTCGATGGGCATCGCGCACTCCATCGCCGCGCGCGCCGGCGTGCTGGGCCTGACGCGCACCCTGGCGCTGGAATGGGCGCGCGACGACATCGCGCTCAACTGCATCGGCCCCGGCGCGGTGATCACCGAAGGCCTGGCCGGCGAAGCCGCGCGCGCCATGCTCGACCGCCTGGTCGAGGCCACGCCCATGGGCCGGCCCACCCGGGTCGAGGAGGTCGCCGAACTGGTAGCCTTCCTGGCTACGCCGGCCGCCCACCTGATGACCGGGCAACTGATCCAGATCGACGGCGCGGCCCACCTGGGCAGCGGCCTGCACATGCTGGCGGCCTGAACCCAACCCCTGTCTCTCACCCGGAAACGAACACCATGAGCAAATTCCTGCGCCACGACCGCGACGGCGCCATCTGGACCGTCACCCTCGACCAGCCGGAAACCCGCAACGCCCTGACCGGCAATACCGCCGTGCAGGAAATCGTCGACCTGTGCGAGGAAGTCGCGCGCGACGATTCCGTGCGCGTGATCATCCTCACCGGCGCCGATCCCGTCTTCAGCTCGGGCGGCAACGTCAAGGACATGCGGCGCTTTTTCGACGACAGCATCAGCGCCGCCGACATCCGCCAGGAATACCGCCACGGCATCCAGCGGCTGACGCGCGCCCTCTACAACATCGACGTGCCCACCATCGCCGCGGTCAACGGCGCGGCCATCGGCGCGGGCTGCGACCTGGCCTGCATGTGCGATATCCGCATCGCCTCCGAGCAGGCCAGCTTCGCCGAGAGCTTCATCAAGGTCGGCATCGTGCCGGGCGACGGCGGCGCATGGCTGCTGCCGCGCGTGGTCGGCATGTCGCGCGCGCTGGAAATGTCGTTCACGGGGGACGCCATGGCGGCGGCCGAGGCGCTGGCCTGCGGCCTGGTGTCGCGCGTCGTGCCGCACGACCAGTTGCTGGCGCAGGCGCGCCAGCTGGCCGAGCGCATCGCCGCCAACCCCGGGGCCACGCTGCGGCTGACCAAGCGCCTGCTGCGCGAAGGCCAGGAGCTGGGGCTGGACAGCCTGCTGGAGCAGTCGGCGTCCGCCCAGGCCATCGCCCACAAGACGCCCGAGCACCGCGAGGCGGTGACCGCCTTCATCGAGAAGCGCCGGCCGGATTTCAGCGGCGCGGCGCGGCGGGGCTGAAACCCCGGGCTACTGCCGGGGCATGGCGCGCAGCTGTTCGCACATCTGCTGCTTCTGCTGGGCGCTGGCGCCGGCGATCTGCTGCTTGCCCTTTGCCAGGCCGGCCGCGAACGCGGTCTCGAACTGCTCGGCGGACACGCCCATGCCGGCCATGGCCTGCTGCTGGCGCGCCTTCATGTCGCTCAGCTCGGCCGGCTTGTAGTCGCCGCAGGCCTGCGCGGCGGCGTGCATCGCGCCCCCCATCTCGGCCATGGCCAGGTGGGTCTCGGCGCCCTGGGCGGCGCACGCGCCGGCCACGCCCAGCGCGGCCGCGGCGACCAGGGCCGTCTTGCTCAGCGTTTTCAACATATTCGGGACTCCTGCGTGGTGGCGCCGCGCCCGGCGGGCGCGGCCGGCGTCAATTCTTGCTGCTCGACAGACTGTAGCTTTCAACGCGGTTGCGCTCAAAATGGACATACAGCGAACGGCTCTCGGGCCGGGCCGCGCCGCCGACCGAACCCAGCCCGACCGCGCTCATGGCGGTGGACAACATGTCGTTGCGGCTGGTGTCGGGGTCGTAGACCATCATCGTGACGCCTTCCGGGCCCTGATTGATGCTGCGCGGCTCGCCGTAGATGCGGCGCACGTCCTCGACCGTCGTCACGCCTTTCTTCAGGTTCTCGCGCAAGGCGGTCGGGCTGTACTTGTCGGCCCCCCCCTGCCCGCTTTGCAGCGTCTCGCACGCCGCCAGGGGCGCGCACAGCATCAGGATCAACAGCAGTCGGCGAATCATCGGTTTCTCTCGTTCTAGTGGTTATCGGTTCAATGACACAAAGCGCCTTGCACGATGCGCCGGGCGCACGCCCGCGAGAGCGCGCGGCATGATAGGCCATCCCGCCCGCACGAATAACGCAAATCGATACAAACGTTACTGAATGATTCTTCGCCGCACCCACCCGTGCGCCCTGCCAGGGTTTTCCCCGAAAATTTTCTTTTATATAGAAAATTTTCCAATAGCCTGCCTATAATTTTCCACAAACAGCAAACCACTCAACCGCCGTACTTTCTTGCGTCGAGGTCCCGCATGTCCAAGTCCCTGCTTTCCCGCCTGGCCAGACTGACCCGCCGCGCCGCCGGCCTCGCGCTGCTGGCCGGCGCCGCCACCGCGCAGGCCGCCTATCCCGAACGCCCGGTCACGCTGGTCGTGCCCTTTGCCACCGGCGGCAACTCGGACATCGTGGCGCGCCTGATCGCCGAACGCATGGGCCAGGCGCTGGGCCAGACCGTCATCGTCGAGAACCGCGCCGGCGCGGGCGGCCTGGTGGGCAACCAGGCGGTGGCGCGGGCCAAGCCCGACGGCTACACGCTGCTGCTGGGCGGCATGTCCACGCAGATCCTGCTGGCCGGCACCGCGCCGCAGCTGCCCTACGACCCGGTCAAGGACTTCTCCGCCGTGGCGCTCATCTCCAAGGTGCCGCTGGTGCTGGTGGTGCCGGCCTCCTCGCCCGCGCAGGACCTCAAGTCCTTCGCCGAATACCTCAGGCAGAAGCCGGGCGCCTACAACTTCAGCTCGGCCGGCGCGGGCACTTCCGGCCACGTCACCGCCCAGTACTTCGCCGACGCCATCGGCGCCAAGGTCGTGCACGTGCCGTATCGCGGCAGCTCGCCCGCGCTGGTCGACCTGGTCGAGGGCCGCAACGCCTACCTGGTCGACACCCCGCCGGTCATCAAGGAGCTGGTCAAGAGCGGCAAGATCCGCGCGCTGGCCTCGTTCACCGAAACGCGGCTGGCCGACCTGCCCGAGGTGCCCACCGTGGCCGAGGCGGGCCTGGGCGAGGTCATCAAGGAAAAGATGCAGCCCTGGCAGGCCCTGTTCGTGCCGGCCGGCACGCCGCCCGAGGTCGAGGCGCGCATCCACGACGCGCTCGGCCAGGCCATGGCCGACCCCGCCCTGCAGCAGCGCCTGACCCAGATGGGACTGGTGCCCATGAGCGGCTCGCTGGCCGATGCCAAGCAGCTGTTCGAAGTAGACTACGCCAAGTGGATTCCCATCCTCGACGGCATGGGCCTGAAGACACCGCGCTGAGCGCTCGCCCTTTCCCCTTCATGCAAGCAGACGACACCCGCCTCGTCGGACAGGCCATCCGGCGCATCCGCAAGGAAAAGAAAATATCGCTGCAGACGCTGGCGGCCCGCTCGGGCGTGGCCACCGGCATGCTCAGCCAGATCGAGCGCGACCTGGGCAACCCCTCGCTGAAGACGCTGGCGCGCATCCGCCAGGCCCTGGACGTGCCGCTGAGCGCCCTGTTCGAGGCCGATGACGAGACGGCGGCCGGCGCCGGCGACCTGGCCGCCCACGTGCGGCGCGACGGCACGCGCCGCGTCATGCAGTTCGGCACGCCGCTCATGACCAAGGAAATGCTCACGCCGCCGGCCGGCCAGCGGCTGCAATTCATGGTGCTGAACATCCAGCCCGGCGGGACATCGGGCGCGCCGCCGCTGAGCTACGCGGCCGAGAAGGGCGGCATGGTGCTGCAAGGCGCCTTCGAGCTGGAGCTCGACGGCCGGACGCTGCAGCTGCAACGCGGCGACAGCTTCCAGTTCGACGGCGCCACGCCGCACGTCTTTCGCAATCCTTACGACGAGCCGGCCAGCATCCTGTGGATCATCGCCCACGAGCCGGCCGCCCAGCGGCACTTCTAGGCCGCGCGCGCCCGCGCTACCAGCGCGCCGCCGGCTCGGGCAGGCCGAGCGCCTGCCGCAGCGCCGCGCACAGCAGATGGAACTCGGCGTCGGCCGTCGCGCTCAGGCGGCGCGCGCGCAGGAAGCCGTGGATCATGCCCGCGCCGATGCGCAGCTGCACGGCGTTGCCGGCCTCGCGCAGCCGGGCGGCGTAGCGCGTGCCGTCGTCGAGCAGCGGGTCGTGGTCGGCCAGCAGCAGGTAGGCCGGCGGCAGGCCGGCGTGATCGGCCGCGCGCAGCGGCAGCGCATAGCCGTCGCGCGTATCCAGCCCCTGCGGCAGGAAGGCGTTGACCGCGAACGCCATCGCCTCGCGGGTCAGGAAGGCGTCGTCGGTGTTGTTCAGGTAGCTGGGCGTGTCCAGGTCGGCGTCCAGCGTCGGGTAGATCAGGGCCTGCATGCGCAGCGCCGGCCCGCCGCGGTCGCGCGCCATCAGCGCGCAGGCCGCGGCCAGGTTGCCGCCGGCGCTGTCGCCGGCCACTGCGATGCGCCCGGGGTCGACCCCCAGCAGCTCGGCCTCGCGCTGCGCCCAGCACAGCGCCGCGTAGGCGTCGTCGGTCGGCGCGGGATAGGGGTTCTCGGGCGCGCGCCGGTAGTGCACGCTGAGCACCTGGGCGCCGGTGTTGCACGCCAGGCTGGTGGTGATGAAATCGTGGCCTTGCGGGCTGCCCGCCACGAAGCTGCCGCCATGCAGGTAGACGATGGTCGGCAGCGGCCCCTCGGCTCGCGGCCGGTACACCCGCACGGGAATCTCGTGGCCGGGCAGGACGATATAGGTATCGCTGACCTCCAGCGACTCGGGATACGGCTCGCGCACCAGCGCCGCGTAGCGGTCGGCCCGCACGCGCCGCTGCGCCAGGGTCAGGGCCTTCAGCCCCGCCATGTCGCCCAATGCGCGGCGCGCGCGCTCCACATATGCCTGAATGCCCGGGTCGTATGCCATCGTCGCTTGCCCATCCGAGGTTATGACGCAACGAATCGACTATACCGGAATTTTTCTTTATATAGAAAATTTCACGGACACCATTCAGGCGCGCAGGGCCGCTACGGCGCCCCGTGCAGCGACTGCCAGGTCAGGCACTCCTCGATGCCGAAGCGCCCGTTCTCGCGGCCCACCCCGGATGCGCCGCGCCCGCCGAACGGCGTGGCCAGGTTCTGGTCGGCGCCGTTGATGATGACCTGGCCGGTCTTCATGCGCCGCGCGAAGGCGGCGGCGCGCGCGGCGTCGGCCGACCACACCGCGCCCGACAGGCCGTAGCGGGTGGCGTTGGCCAGCGCCAGCGCCTCGGCCTCGCCGCCGTCCTGGCCGCCGTCCTCGTACGGCATGAGGGCCAGCACCGGGCCGAACACTTCCTCCTGGGCCAGCTCCATATCCGGCGTCACGTCGGACAGGATCGTCACCGGCACGTGCCAGCCGCGCGCCTGTCCCGCCGGACGGCCGGGGCCGCCGGCCACCAGGCGCGCGCCCTGCTCCAGCGCACGGCTCACCATGGCGTTGACGCGCTCGAACTGGCGCGCGTTGGCCAGCGGCCCCAGCCGGGTCGCCGCGTCGAGCGGATCGCCCTGCGGCCAGGCCTGCGCCAGCGCGGCCAGCGCCTGCTCGGCTTCGGCCAGCCGCTGGCGCGGCACGATCAGGCGCGACTGGCTCACGCAGGCCTGACCGCTGTTGGCCACCGCCATGCGCAGCACCACCGGCAGCGCGCGTTCGAGGTCGGCATCGGGCAGCAGCACGGCGGCCGACTTCCCACCCAGCTCCAGCGTGGTCCGCTTCAAGTGACGGCCGGCTTCGGCCATGATGCTGCGCCCCACCTCGGTGCTGCCGGTGAAGCTGACCTGGTCCACCGCCGCATGCGCGACCAGCGCCTGGCCGATGGCGGCGTCGCCCCAGACCAGGTTGACCACGCCGGGCGGCAAGGCCGCGTCATGGCAGGCCTGGATGAATTGCCAGGCCGCGCCGGGAGCCAGTTCGCTGGGCTTGAGCACCACGGTGCAGCCCGCGGCCAGGGCCGCCGCCACCTTGGCGACGATCTGGTGCAGGGGGAAGTTCCAGGGCGTGATGGCCGCGATCACGCCCACCGGCACGCGCTCGACCAGGCCGTTGCCGATGCGCTCGCGCCAGGCGATGGCGTCCATGCCTTCGCGCGCGAACGCCATGCCCTTCATCGCCATCGGCACCTGCATCAGCTCGCCCAGCCAGACCGGGCAGCCGATCTCGCGCGCCAGGCCCGCCACGATGTCCGGGGCGCGCTGCCGCAAGGCCTCGGCCAGCCGGTCCAGCGCGTCGCGCCGCTGCGCCAGCGGCGTGGCCGCCCAGCCCGGGCCCGCCGCGGCCGCGGCGCGCACCGCCCGCTCCAGGTCGTCCGCCGAGCAGGCGCGCACCGACGCTTCGGCCTGCTCCGTGGCGGGGTTGCACACCGGCAGCACGGTGGCGCCGCCGCATGGATGGAATGCCCCGTCGGCATAGAACTCCGCGTAATCCATCAATAGTCTCCATCGAGCGGATTGGCGGCGGCCTGCGGCCCGGCCATGCCGGCCATGGGCTGCAGGCGCAGCAGATGCCAGGGGCTGGGCACTTCGCCCATCTTCACTTCGATCAGCGCCGGCCCGCCCGACAGCGACGCCTTGATGGCCGCGCCCAGCGCCGCCGGGCTGTCCACCTGTTCGGACGGAATGCCGAACGCGCGCGCCAGCAGCTGGAAATCGGGGTTGCACAGGTCCACCGCCACCTCGGCGCCGAACTCGCGCTTCTGGATGGCGCGCACATTGCCGTAATGGCCGTCGTTGAACACCACCAGCGTCACCGGCAGGTTGTAGCGCCGTGCGGTGGCCAGTTCCTGCAGGTTCCAGCCGAAGCCGCCGTCGCCGGTGATGGACAGCACGCGGCGCCCCGCGCCGCCCACGGCCGCGCCCAGCGCCACCGGAAAGCCATAGCCCAGCGTGCCCTGGTAGCCCGGCCCGATATAGGTGCGTGGCGCATGCACCGGAAAGGCGATGCGCGACAGATAGCCGACCTGCGTCAGCTCGTTGACGAAGATGCCGTCCTCGGGCAGCGCATCGCGCATGGCGCGGATGTAGGCGGCCTGCGGCTCGATCCGGTCGATCTGCGCCTGCGCCCAGGCCTTGACCCGCGCCGCCTGCTCGTGCGTGAAGGCGGTGCGGCTGCGCAACCGTTCCTCCAGCGCCGCCAGCGCGTGCGCGGCGTCGGCGGCGATGGCCACGTCGGGCGCGCGCGGCGCCGTCATGTCGGCGGCGTCGATATTGATGTAGACGAAACGGGCGCGGCCGGCCGGCCACGACGCCGCCGGCATCAGGGCATCGATGAAGCGGCTGCCCACCACGACCACCACGTCGGCGTGCTGGAACACCGCGCGCCCGGCCAGCGAGTTCATGGCCAGCGGATGGTGGTCGGGCAGCGCGCCGCGGCCGTTGTCGCTCATCACCACCGGCGCGCCGATGCGCTCGGCCACCCGCCGCACCGCCTCGTACGCGCCGGTCGGGAACACCCCGCCGCCCACGTACAGCACCGGCAGGCGGGCCTGGCCGATCAGCGCCGCCGCCGCGGCGATGGCCTGCTCGTCGAGCATGGTCGGTTCGGCCGGCCGCGCCGGCGGCGCGGCCTCGTCCTGGCGCGCCACCTCGGCCTGGAAGTAATTGTGCGGAATCTCCAGGCCCACCGGGCGCGCCCGGCCCTGGCCGGCCTGCGCATAGGCGGCGTCCACCGAGGCGCCGATATCGGCCGGCGCGCCGACCAGGCGATGCCATTTGGTCAGGCCCTGGACGAAGCCGCTCTGGTCCTTGATTTCATGCAACAGGCCGTAGCCCTTGCCCACGCCTTCGGCATGGATCTGCGGCGTCACGAACACCATGCGCGACCCGGACGCATAGGCGGTCGCCAGCCCCGCGCCGGCGTTCAGCGCCCCGGGGCCCGGCACCACCATGGCCGTGCCGGTCTTGCCGGTGACGCGATAGTAGCCATCGGCCATATAGGTCGTGGTCTGCTCGTGGCGCGGCACGTACAGGTTGATCTCGCCGGCGCGCTTGCGCAGCGCCTCCACCGCCCAGTCCAGCTGGATGCCCGGGATGAAGAACAGATCCTTCACTCCATTGCGCACCAGTCCTTCCACGAACACTTCACCGCCGGTCATTGCTGCCTTCATGCTGTTTCTCTCCAACTGCGTTGCTGCTCAGGGCTGGCTCTTGGCCTGGCCCATCGCACCGATGACTTTGCCCCACTTGTCCGACTCGGCCCGGGTGTAGGCGGCGAACGCGCCCGGATCGAGGTAGGCCGGCTCGACCGCCAGGGTCAGCAGCTCGGCGCCGACCTGCGGATCGGCCAGGATGGTCTCGAGCTGCGCCGAAACCTGGGCCACGATGGGCGCCGGCGTGCCGGCCGGCGCGAACATGCCCAGCCAGCCGCTGGCGGCGTACCCCGGGAAGCCCAGCTCGGCCACGGTCGGGATATCCGGCGCGGCGATCGCGCGCCGCGTGCCGGTGACCGCCAGGCCGGTCACCTTGCCCGCCTTGATCTGCGGAAAGGCCGAGGTCAGGTCCACCACCGCCAGCGGCACCTGTCCGGCGATCACGTCAGTCAGGGCCGGGCTGCTGCCGCGATACGGCACGGCGACCAGGGCGGTCTTGGCCATGTCGGCATACAGTTCGCCCGCCAGGTGCTGCGAGGTGAACTGGCCCGAGGTGCCGTAGCTCAGGCCGCCCTTGGCCTTGGCCGCCTGCGCGGCGATGTCCTGCATGCTGCGCAGCTGCGACTGCTGGCTGGCGATGAACACCAGCGGAATATCGGCCACCTTGGCCACCGGCGTGAGCTGCTTGGCCGCGTCCAGCGGCGCGGCGTCGGGCAGGTGATGGTTCACCGCGATGGCGCCGGTGGCGCCGATGGCCAGCGTATAGCCATCGGGCGCCGCATGCGCCAGCGCCATCAGGCCGGTCGTGCCGCCCGCGCCGGGGCGGTTCTCGACCACCACCGGCTGGCCCAGGCCGTCGGCCAGCTTGCGGCCCAGCAGGCGCGCCACCCCGTCGGCCGAGGCGCCGGGCGCGAAGGGCACGATCAGCGTGACCGGCTTGGACGGATAGGCGGGCGCGGCCGTGGCCGCGCCGGCGGCGGACAGCGCCGTGGCGGCGATGATCAGACCCTTGAAAATGGCTTGCATGGTTATGTCTCCCGTGTCGTTATCGCGCATTGCTGCGGCGGCGCTATTGTGGGCGCGGGACCGGAGCCAGGGCCATGCGTTTGCGGTGCTCGCGATTCCTCCGGGCGATCAGCCGCGCCGCGCGCGACGGCGCGCGGGCCTCAGGGCTCGCCGGAACGGCGCTCGGCCGACAGCGCACAGGAAATGCGCGCATAGGAAGACAACATGGCGTTGAGGGTCTGCGCCTCGGGCGACAGGCGCCGCGACGCCTTGTGCACCGTGGCGATCCAGTACGGCACCGGCGGCTCGGCCACCGGGATGGGAATCAGGTTGCGGCGCGCCAGCGAATGGTCGAGCAGCGCGCGCGGCACGCGCGCCAGCGCATCGGACTCCATCAGCATGGCGACGATGCTCAGCAGCGAATTGCACACCGCCGCGAAGCGCGGCCGGCCCAGGCCTTCGCGGTCGAACAGCTCCCAGATGCTGTCGTCGTTCATCGCCCCCTGGCGCGAGGTGTCGCCCACCACCACCCAGTCATACCTGACCAGTTCGCGCAGCGACGCCGCGCCCGCGCCGGGATGGCCCGCGCGCCCGACAATGACGGGCTCGGACTGGTACAGGCGCTGGACCTTCAGGTCGCTGGAATCGAAGTTGCGCGGCAACCGGATGACGGCCAGTTCGATCCGGTTCTCGCGCAGCGCGCCCAGCAGGTCCAGGGCCACGCCCTGGGTCAGGTGCACGCTGGTATCGGGCAGCGCCTTGCGGAAATCGCGCAAGACCGCCGGCGCCAGGCGGATCGACGGTTCGATCGACACGCCCAGCGACACGCTGGCCGAGATCTCCCCGGACTGCGCGCGCAGCCAGCCCTCGGCGCGCTCGGCCTCCTCGACGATGGCGCGCGCCATCGGCACGAAGGCCGCGCCCTTGGGCGTGAGCAACACGCCCTTGGCGCTGCGCTCGATCAGGTCCACGCCATATTCCTGTTCGAGCGCGGCGATGCTCTTGGTCAGCCCGCCTTGCGACACATCGAGCGCGCGCGCGGCGGCGCGAAAGCCGCCGTGCGACACCACGGCCATCAAGGCGCGAAGCTGCTGGATCGTCATGGCGGGCCGCCTGTCCGGAACGACCGGCCGCCGCGCGCCGGCGGGGTCAGTACACCGACGGGCCGGACGGCTGCGCGGCCGGCTCGTCCTTGAACTGGCGCACCAGGTCGCGGGCGGCGCGCACCAGCAAGGTGGTGTCCACGCCCACGGCCACGAACAGCGCGCCGGCCTCGATGTACTGCCGCGCCAGCTTGACGTCGGCCGTCAGGATGCCCGGCGCCTTGCCGGCGGCGCGCACGCGCCGGATCGCGTCCAGGATGGCCGCCTGCACGTCGGGATGGCCGGGGTTGCCCAGATGTCCCATCGAGGCCGACAGGTCGGCCGGGCCGAAGAACACGCCGTCCACGCCCTCGACCTGGGTGATCGCGTCGAGCTGTTCCATGCCGGCGCGGGTTTCCACCTGCACCAGCACGCACATCTCCTCGTCGGCCTTGTGCAGGTAGTCCGGGATCTGGTTCCAGCGCGACGAGCGCGCCAGCGCGCTGCCCACGCCGCGTATGCCGCGCGGCGGGTAACGGGTGGCGGCCACCATGGTGGCCGCTTCCTCGGCCGATTCGACCACCGGCACCAGCAGTGTCTGCGCGCCGATGTCGAGGATCTGCTTGATCAGCGGCACATCGCCGATGACGGGCCGCACCACCGGATGCACCGGATACGGCGCCACCGCCTGCAGCTGCGACAGCATCTGGCGCACGTCGTTGGGCGCGTGCTCGCCGTCGATCAGCAGCCAGTCATAGCCGGCGCCGGCGACGGCTTCCGCCGCGTAGGGGTCCGCCAGGCCTACCCACAGACCGATCTGCACCTGGCCTTGCCTGAGCGCGGCCTTGAACGTATTGCGAGGAATATCCATGACCATCCTTATACGAAGCGAAACCTCATCGCGCCGAGCGGACCGTAGTCCGCCTCGAACGCGTCTCCCTTGCGCGCCGCCACCGGGCGGGTGAAGGAGCCGGCCAGCACGAGCTGCCCGGGTTCGAGGGTTTCGCCCCAGGGCGCCAGCTTGTTGGCCAGCCACGCCACGCCGATGGCCGGGTGCCCCTGCACGCCAGCGGCCAGGCCGGTCTCTTCCACGACACCGTTCTGGCGCAGGATGGCGCCGCACCACGGCAGGTCCAGGGCCTGCGGCGACACGCGTTCTCCGCCGGTCACCACGCCGGCGTTGGCCGCATTATCGCTGATCGTATCGAATACCTTGCGCATGGCCCGGGTATGGCGGTCGAACTGCTCGATCCGCGAGTCGATGATCTCGATGGCCGGCGTCACGTATTCGGTGGCCGCCAGCACCTGCTCGACCGTCACGTCGGGGCCGCGCAGCGGCGCCTTCAGCACGAACGCCAGCTCGACCTCCACGCGCGGCGCGATGAAGCGCTCGAACGGAATCGCCAGCTCCTCGCCGGGCTGGCAGGCGTACAGCATGTGGTCCAGCAAGGTGCCGTAGTCCGGCTCGTCGATCTGGCTGGCCTGTTGCATGGCGCGCGAGGTCAGGCCGATCTTGTGGCCGATCACCCGGCGGCCGTCGGCCCGCTGCATGGCGACCCAGGCGCGGCTGATGCGGTAGCCGTCCTCGATGGTGATTTCGGGATGGCGCTTGGAGAAGTGCTCCACCTGCACGCGCGTCTTCTCCGACTCATACAGTTGCGCGGCCAGCTCGCCGATCTGCGCTTCGCTCAGCATTGTTTTTCCCCTTTCTGGAACAAGGCATGCAGGTTGCCGAACTTGGCATCGTAAACCTCGGCGCCCACGTCGATCTGGAAGGTCAGGCCGACGCGGCGCTGCTGCAGCAGCGGTCCGAGCAAATCCCTGGCCGCCTGCGCGATGGTTTCGCCGGCGCGCCGCTGCACGGCCTCGCTGCGTCCGCGCCCCATGCGCAGGTTCAGGTAGGCGAAGCCATAGTCGCCCGACTCACCGGCGTCGCGACCGGCCTGGCCGCCGTCGGCGATGGCGTAGTGCGGCGCCGGATAGGCCAGCACGCGCGTGCCGCCGCTGGGAAACACCTGGCGGCCCTCGTCATCGCGCACCGTCAGCATGGCGTCGGCCAGCCCGCGGCACACCGCGCCCATGTCCAGGTCGCGGTCGAGGTTGCCCGAATAGAGAATGACGAGATGCGGCATATCACACCTTCAGCGGCGAGACGGGGAAAATCGCGTTGATCTGGCCGGTGCCCGAACTGCCGAAGTACGGCGTGACCACCTCGACCGGCTGGTCGTAGTCGGTCCAGCCCAGCGCGCCCAGCAGCATGGCGGTGTCGTGCATGCCGCCCTCGCCCCAGCACTGCTCGGCGTACAGCTTCAGCATGGGGCAGAAGGTCTGCCAATCGCCCTTCTCCCACAGTTCGACCACGCGCCGGTCCACCTGCTCCAGGAACGGATCCCAGACCTTGTGCATGTATTCGGGCGCCGTGCCGTTCTCGGCGAAGTGATGGCTGAGCGAGCCGCTGGCCAGCACCGCCACCGTGCCATCGTAGCGCTCTTCGATGGCCTTGCGCACCGCCTGGCCGAAACGCACGCTGGTGGCCAGGTCATGCCAGACGCACCAGCCCGAAACGCTGACCACCTTGAAATGCCGGTCTTCGTTCATGTAGCGCATGGGCACCAGCGTGCCGTACTCCATGCCCAGCGAGGTGTCGCTGTGCGCGCGCGTGGCCACGCCCATCTCGTTGGCCACGTCGGCGATCAGATGGCCGAGCGCCGGGTTGCCCGGATACTCGTAATCCATGTTCTTGATGAAGTGTGGCAGCTCGTTGCTGGTATAGCAGCCCGAGAAGCGCGGCGCGCAATTGATGTGGTAGTCGCTGTTCACCAGCCAGTGCACGTCGAACACCACGATGGTGTCCACGCCCAGCTCGCGGCAGCGCCGGCCGATCTCCTTGTGGCCGTCGATCGCGGCCTGGCGGCAGCCCTTGTTGGGTCCGTCCAGCTCGCTCAGGTACATCGACGGCACGTGCGTGATCTTGGCGGCCAAGGCCAGCTTGCCCATGGTCATGCTCCCCAGTGCGGAATGTGGTGGTTGCCCAGCGAGACCGCGACGTTCTTCGGTTCGCAGAACACTTCGTAGCTCCAGGTGCCGCCTTCGCGGCCGGTTCCCGAGGCCTTGGTGCCGCCGAACGGCTGGCGCAGGTCGCGCACGTTCTGGCTGTTGACGAAGCACATGCCGGCCTCGATGGCGGCCGCCACGCGGTGCGCGCGGCCGACGCTCTCGGTCCAGACATAGCTCGACAGGCCGTACTCGATGTCGTTGGCCAGTTCGATCGCGTGGGCCTCGTCGCGAAACGGAATCAGGCAGGCGACCGGCCCGAAGATCTCGTCCTGGGCGATCTTCATGCGGTTGTCGACGTCGGCGAACACCGTCGGCCAGACGAAGTTGCCGCCGCGCACGCGCGCATCCAGCTCGGGCGCGTACGAGGGGCGGTCCAGCCCGCCGCACAGCATGGTGGCGCCTTCCTTGCTGCCCAGCTCGATATAGCCGCGCACCTTGGCCAGGTGGGCCGGGCTGATCAGCGGCCCGACGATGGTGCCCTCGTCCAGCGGGTCGCCGACGCGGATGCGGCGCGCTCGCTCGACGAACTTCTGGGTGAAGTCGGCGTAGATGCTCTGCTGCACCAAGATGCGGCTGCCGGCGGTGCAGCGCTGGCCGTTGTTGGAGAAAATCATGAAGATCGCCGCGTCCAGCGCCCGGTCCAGGTCGGCGTCGTCGAAGATCACGAACGGGCTCTTGCCGCCCAGCTCCATGCTGAACTTCTTCAGCCCGGCCGCCTGCACGATGCGGTTGCCGGTGGCCGTCGAGCCCGTGAACGACACGGCGCGCACGTCCGGGTGCGCCACCAGCGGCTCGCCGGCGTCGCGGCCATAGCCGTGCACCAGGTTGAGCACGCCGGGCGGGATGCCCGCCTCCAGCGCCAGCTCGCCCAGGCGCGCCGCCGTCAGCGGCGAAAGCTCGCTCATCTTCAGCACGGCGGTGTTGCCGAACGCCAGGCACGGCGCGACCTTCCAGGTCGCGGTCATGAACGGCACGTTCCAGGGGCTGATCAGCGCGCACACGCCCACCGGGTGGTACAGCGTGTAGTTCAGGTGCGTGGGTGTGGGATAGGTATGGCCGTCCACCCGCGTGCACATCTCGGCGAAGTAATAGAAATTGTCGGCCGCGCGCGGCACCAGCTGCTTGCCGGTCTGCGAAATGGTCTGGCCGCAATCGTTGGTCTCGGTGCGCGAAAGCTCGGGCACGTGGGCGGCGATCAGGTCGCCCAGCTTGCGCACCAGGCGCGCGCGCTCGGCGGCCGGCAGGCCGGCCCACTTGGGAAACGCCGCCTTGGCCGCCGCGACCGCGGCGTGCACCTCGGCCTCGCCCCCGGCGGCCACCTCCGCCAGCGCCTCCTGCGTGGCCGGGTTGATGGTTTCGAAGTACTGCTTGCCGGCGACGGCCTTGCCGTCGATCAGGTGTTCAATCCGCATGTTCGTTCCTTATCGTCCAAATACCGCGTCGCCGACGATGGTGTTGGCCAGCGCGCCGATGCCCTCGATCTCGCAGACCACCTCGTCGCCCTCCTCGACGTTGACCACCCCGTCCGGCGTGCCGGTCAGGATGACGTCGCCCGGCATCAGGGTCATGAAGCCGCTCAGGTATTCGATCAGCGCCGGGATGTCGTTGATCATGTCCGCCGTGCTGCCCTGCTGGGTGACCTTGCCGTTGACCAGCGTGCGCAGGGCCAGCGCGTGCGGGTCGGCGACGTCGGCCGCGTCGACCAGCCACGGGCCCATCACCGTGCAGGTGTCGCGGTTCTTCACGCGCAGGTTGGGCCGGTACCAGTTCTCCAGGTAGTCGCGGATGGCGTAGTCGTTGCACACGGTGTAGCCGGCCACGTGCGCCATGGCGTCGGCCGCCTTGACGTCCTTGGCCGGCTTGCCGATCACCACCGCCAGCTCGCACTCGTAGTGCATGTAGGTGGCGTCGCGCGGGCGACGCGTCTGGGCGCGATGCCCCACCACCGCGCCCGGCCCCTTGAAGAACACCAGCGGTTCGTCGCGCGTGGTGACGGTCAGCTCCTTGGACAGCTCCTTGACGTGGTCCGCGTAGTTCAGGCCGAGCACGATGAGGGTGCCGACTTCGACCGGCGGCAGCCACACCACCGCATCCTCGCCCACCACCCGGCCGTCGGCCAGCAGCAGGCCCTGTTCATGCGGCGTGGCGCTGTGTATGGCCCCGCCGTAGGCAACGCGTGCGCGCTTCATTGCGTTTCTCCATGCAGTTCACCCATGCCCCTGGCGGCCAGCGCGAAGGCCTGGCCGCGGCCCACCTGCGGCTGGTCGACGCAGGTGCCCAGCAACAGGATGTCGCCGGCCGACAGGGTCATGAAATCGGTCACGTCGGCCAGCAGCCGGGCCGCCGGACGCACGCGGCCGCCCATCGAGGCGGCCTGGACCGGCTTGCCGTCCACGCTGGCGTCGATCACCATCGCATCCGGGTCGCCCGCCTCGGCCAGCGGCACGATGCGCGGGCCGATGAAGCACGAGCGGTCGCGCGCGATAAAGCGCGCCGACGGCCGGTAGAAGCTGTCGTGCGGCACCGTCAGGTCGGCCACCAGCACCACCCCGGCGACGTAGTCCAGCGCGTCGGCGGCGTCCACGCGGCAGGCGGTGCGCCCGAGCACCAGGCCCAGGGTCGCGCCCAGCCGCATGGCCGGCACATCGGCCGCCAGCGTGATGGCCCCGCCATCGCGCGCCAGCGTATTGCGCGGCTTCATGTACAGCACCGGCCCCTTGGGCGGGGCCTTGTAGGGCGGCTGGTTGACCGCCTCTCCCAGGCGGTCGAGCGCTTCGCGCTGGTTCAGCAGCGCGCCGTACACGACGCCGGAAAGCCGGTACGGCGGATCGTCGTAAAGCTGCGAAAGCGGATCGGACATCGTGATAATCCTCGAACGTTGCGTAGGTTGCGCGCGCGGGCCGCTCAGTCGGCCGACGCGCCGGAGGCCTTGACCACCTTGGCCCAGCGGTCGCCTTCGGTGCGGATGTAGTCCGCCAGTTCCTGCGGCGTGCTGGTGCGCACCGACACGCCATTGGCCTCGAAGCGCGCCTTGACGTCGGCCTCGCCCAGCACCTTCACCAGCGCGGCGCTGTAGGCCTGCACGGTCTCGGCCGGCGTGCCCGGCGGCGCCACCAGGCTTTGCCAGGCCACGGCCTCGTAGTCGGCCGTGCCCGGCACCTGGCTTTCGCGCACGGTGGGCGTGTCGGGCAGGTTGGCCTGGCGCTGGGCCGAGGTCACGGCCAGCGCGCGCAGCTTGCCCGAGCGGATGTGCGCCAGCACCGGCGCCAGGTCGGCGAACATCATCGAAATCTGCCCGCCCAGCAGGTCGTTCAGCGCCGCCGAGGTGCCCTTGTAGGGCACGTGCGTCATGGAAACGCCGGTGGCGGCGCGGAACATTTCCGCCGACAGGTGCTGCGGGCTGCCGTTGCCGGCCGAGCCGAAGGTCAGCGTGCCGGGGTTGGCCTTGGCCAGCGCCACCAGTTCGGCCAGGCTGTCGGCCTTGACCGAGGGATTCACCACCACGACCAGCGGCACTTCGGCCACCAGGCCGACCGGCGCGAACGCCTCCGGGTCGTACGGCAGCGACTTGTACATCGTGCGGTTGATGGCCAGCGTGGTGCTGGTGGCCATCAGCAGCATGCCGCTGTCGGGCGCGGCGCGCGAGACCAGCTGCGCGCCGATGATGGTGCCGCCGCCGGGGCGGTTCTCCACCACGATGGAGCGTTTCAGCTCGTCGCCCATGTGCTGCGCCACGGTGCGCGCCAGGATGTCGGTCGCGCCGCCCGGGGCGTACGGCACCACCAGCGTCATCGGCCCGTCGGCGGCGCAGGCCGCGCCGGACACGGCCAGGATGGCGGCCGCCTTGAAGAAGTGGGAAAGAAGTTTCATGCTTGCTGTCTCCGTTATGGTTGTGCGTGCGGGGTGCCGCTCAGGCCGCGCCGCGCAGCTGGTCCACCAGCGCCAGGGGATCGGCGGGCAGCGCGTCGCCGCGCCAGGCGACGTGCTGGTCGGGGCGCGAAATCACCAGCGCGTGGCGGTACGCGGGCGGCGCGTCCTCGCCGTCCAGGTCCAGCACGCGCAAGGGCATGCCGCGCCGCGCCGCCGCCTCGACCAGCGGCTGCACGTCCACGCCGGCCTTCAGGCGCAGCACGGTATAGCCATCGCCCATGGCGTCGTACAGCGACGCGCCATCGGCCAGCTGGAAATGCGGCGTGCGGCAGCCGGGCACCGTGGACGGCGTGAAGTCGCCCATGGTGTAGGCCGGCTGGGATTCGCCGTCATAGGCGATCAGCGGCGACTGGTCGTAGAAATAGCCGAAATTCAGCCCGGCGCAGCAGTATTGCTGCACATTCAGGGCATAGGCGCGCTCGCCCACCTGCGCGCGCACCGCGGCGCCGGCCTCGTCCTGCGCCTCGATGTTCTCGGGCACGATGCGCCGTTCGGTCGCCATGGCGTGCGCGTGGTCCATCACGAAGTACGACACCTGCGAGGTAATGGGATGGCGCTCGCTCACATAGGCGTCGAGGATGCGCGCGTCGGCCCAGCCGTTGACGGTGGCGGCCAGCAGCCAGGCCAGGTTGGCCGCGTCCGCGATGCCGGCGTTCATGCCATAGCCGGCGTAGGGCACCCACAGATGCGCGGCGTCGCCGCAGATGAAGACGCGGCGGTCGCGGAAGCGGTCGGCCACCAGGCGGCGGCCGTACCAGTCTTCCTTGCTGATCAGCTCGTACTCGAAGTCCTCGTCCACGCCCAGGATGCGCCGGATACAGAGGTCGCGGTCGACCGACTCGAAATCCGGCTCTTCGTCGCGCAGGTAGTTGTGCACCAGCCACAGCTCCTTGCCGTCGATGGCGTACATGTTGCCGCAGCGCGCCGGGTTGAGCGTGAAGGTCGCCCAGGCCGGCTCGTGCTTGAAAAGCTGGCGCAGGCGCGGCGCGCGGATGTAGCTGGACTGCACCCGCTGGATCACCGCGTCGCCGACCAGCTTGGCGCCGATGGCCGTGCGGATGGCGGAGCGTCCGCCGTCGCAGCCGACCAGGTAGTCGGCGCGGTAGCGCAGCGCCTCGCCGCTGTCGAGGTCGCGGGCGTGCACGGTCACGCCTTCGTCGTCCTGCTCGATCTCCGTCACTTCGACGCGGTTGCGGATGGCGATGCGCTCCATCCCGGCCGCGTGTTCGAACAGAATCGGTTCCAGGTAGATCTGGTTGATACGGTGCGGCGGCTCCATGGTGGGCCAGTTGGTATCCGGCCCCGGATCCTTGCGCTGGCGTCCGGCGCGCCCGGGAATGGGAATGCGGGTCAGCTCGATGCCGGTGGCGCTGGTGCGGTAGGCCACGTCGTGCGGGTACTCGTCGGGCAGGCCCGCGGCGCGCACGGCCTGCGCCACGCCCAGGCGGCGGAACACCTCCATCGAGCGGGCCGAGACGTGGTTGCACTTCACGCTCGGCGCCTCGCCGCGGTGGCGCCGCTCCAGCACCAGCACGGATACCCCGCGCGACGCCATGTCCATCGCCACGGTAAGCCCCACCGGGCCCGCGCCGACGACGATGACAGGATGTTTTTCTGTACTGCCCATGGTTTGACCTGTATCAATCAGTTCGTAGTGAAACCAGTGTATTGAGCGCCCATGGGCAGGACAAACGAGGCTTTTTTATCCATTCATAAAATTCCCATATATATCCGGAAATCGCGCCGCCGCCTCAGGCCAGGCCCGCCACCTCCTCGCAGTGCACCAATTCCTCCTCGCCGCCCTCCAGCGGCCGACCCTCCTGGTCGAGCCAGCGCACCTGCACCCAGATGCCGTCGCCCATGTTTTCCACTACCTCGCCCTTGCGGCCGTCGCGCAGCGCCAGCAGCTGGCCGGGCTGCAACTGCATGAGATTGAGCACAGCGTCCTCCTAGAAAAACATCGTCAGGTTCTTGGCCAGCAGCACGTTCTGCGGCAGGTGGATTTCGCGCCGCACCAGCTGCCAGCCGTCGCCGACGCGGCGCAGGCGGTCGTAGCGCCGGCCGGTGAAGTAATACTCTTCGTACTCGCAGCGGTTCTGGTACATGACGAAGCGGCTGCGCGCGTCCACCTCCAGCGCGCCGCCGACGCCCTCGGCGATGGCGGTCAGCTGCACGTTGCTGACCACCCGGCACAGGCGCGACAGCGGCTCCTCGGCCCAGTGCACGCCGGTCATGATCTGCTCGGCGCGCTTGGTCAGCGTCCACTTCCCTTCGTTGAACCAGCTCATGTCCTTTTCCTCGCGCGTATGCTCGTCCTGCGCGTGCCGGCCGAACTTGACGTTGAAGTTCATCGGCATGAAATAGACCAGGTCCTCGGCCAGGGTATCCAGCCAGCGCGAGAACTGGCGCGTGTCCAGCAGCTCGCATTCGTCGTACATATGCTCTTCGATCTCGCGCTTGATCTCGTAGTAGCGCGCATCGCGCGCCAGCGGCGCGATTGCCGGGCTGTCCCCGGCGGCCAGGGTTTCAGTCATGGCTGTGTCCTCGATTCATGCTCGGGCGCGCCGGCACCGGCCCGCCCTGGTTGGCAAAACATCCGACATCGACCACCGTGCCCGATATGGCCTCGGCCTCGCCGGAAAGCAGGAAGGCCACCGCGTTGGCCAGGTCCTCGCCGCTGGCCGGACGGCCCGCCGCGGTGCCCGCCGCCTGGCGCCGCCTGAACAGCGCCTCGTCGCCGCCCACCCGGCCCACGCTCATGCCGGAGACGATGCCGCCTCCGCCGGGAATGGCCACGTTGACGCGGATGCGGTCGTGGAAATGGTCGTACGCCATGGCGCTGGACAACGCCAGCACGGCGCCCTTGCTGGCCGCGTAGATCGCCATGTCCGGCTTGCCGTAGCCGGCGCCCGAACCGATGTTGACGATGGCGCCGCCGCCCTGCGCGCGCATGTGCGGGATGACCGCGCGGCTCATCAGGTAGATGCCCTTGACGTTGACGGCCAGGATGCGGTCCACCATGGCGGGCTCGGTGCTCAGCACCGTGCCCAGCGGCCCGATGGCGGCGTTGTTCACCAGCCCGTCCACGCGGCCGTAGCGCCGCAGGGCCTCGTCCACGACGCGGCCGGTATCGGCTTCGTCGGCGACGTCCGCCGCCATGACGGCCACCCGCTCCTGCAGGCCCGCCGCGGCCAGCGCCGCGCGCAGGCCGTCGAAACCGGCCGCGGTGCTGGACACCTGGGCCGACTCCAGGCCGAAGGCCAGCACCCGGTGGCCGCGCCGCGCCAGGGACAGCGTGATGGCCTGTCCCAGCCCGAAGGTTCCGCCGGTCACGATGGTGACCGGGCCGTTGCCCTGCCCGCTCATTGCGCGAAACTCGCCGGACCGTTGTCGTTCCTGCCCAGCAGCGTGTCCCAGTCGGCGCCGTTCATGTAGTCGCGCCAGCGCCGGTAGTACTGGCGCGGGTTCTCCTCGCTGACCTGCAGGCTCACGTTGCCGGGCACCGGTCCCTCGTTGGTCACCGCGCCCAGCGATTGCTGATAGTTGTACGGATAGCGCTTGGCGATCACGCCGCGGCTGCCCGCGGTAGCGTAGTTCCAGTTCTCCATGTCGTCCTGCTCGGTCATGCCGGCCGGCCCCGAATAGCGCATGTAGTAAGTGCGCAGGAAGTCCTTCACTTCCTGCGGCGCGTCGGCGTCGACCAGGAAGAAGCGCCACGCCTCGGTCGCCTCCGGGCCGTGCGGATGCCAGATGCACAGGTTGCGCGGCTGCTTGCCATGGAACGACACGTTGGGATAGATCGTTCCCACGAACGGCACCAGGCGGCTGCGCTCCTCGCCCAGCCGGCGCTTGCGCTCTTCATGGCAGTGGCGGAAGTACTCGGCGATGATGGGGTTGTTCTGGAACGTATCCACGAACGGCGCGTTCTCGGGCACGATGGCGCTGTGCACGCCATGGCCGGCGGGGAAGTTGACCCACAGGTGGCGCGCGTATTCCAGCTCGTTGTCGCGCCGCCCCTTGACGCCCACCTCGGCGCTCGGGCCGATGCCGATCAGGTCCACCGACCGGTGGCTGACGTTGTGATAGGTATCGCCCAGGAAGTTCTCGGCGGCGAACTTCCAGTTGCACGGGATGATCCACTTGTGCACGCCCACCAGCACCTCCGAACCGCCTTCGCGGCCGTCGCGGTGGTCCAGCGCCAGGTCCAGGTGCGTCCTGGCGTCGCCCAGGTAGGTCAGGAAATCGGGCGCGTCCTTGTCCCAGCTGGCCCATACGGTGCCCTTGTAGGTTTCCAGCTTGGGCACTTCGATCAGCGACCAGTCTTCCTTGCACAGGTTGCCGTCGTAGATGGCCTTGTACTGCGGCACGCCGAACAGCTTGCCCTCGGTGGTGTAGCTCCAGCTGTGATAGGGGCAGGTGAACAGCTGCGTATTGCCATGGTCGTACTGGCACACCTTCATGCCGCGGTGGCGGCACGAGTTGAGGAACACGTGCACCTTGCCCTTCTTGTCGCGCGTCAGGATCACCGATTCGGCGCCCATGCGCGAGGTGTAGAAATCGCCCGGATTGGGAATCTGGCTTTCATGCCCGACAAACAGCCAGGCGCGGGTAAAGATCTTTTCCAGCTCTTCCTCGAAGATCTCCTTGCTGGAGAAGATTTCGCGGCTGATCGTACCCTGTTTGAGATCGACCATGCGGTCGTAGTGCGTGGGTTGCATGTTCGGCATCCTGGTGAAATCGATTAATTGAAGCGTTCGCAAAGCATGTCGCGGCGCGCCAGCCCGACGGCCTCGGCGGCGCCGCGGCCGGCCTCCACCATGGCGGGCGGCCCGCACAGGTACACGCGCGTGGCGGGGTCCAGCCCCAGCCCGGCCAGCAAGTCGGTGGCGTACCCGGTATGGCATTCGCCGCGCGGCTCGGACTCGGCGGCCAGGCGCACCTGCAGCGCCGGCCAGCGCTCGCGCAAGGCGGCCAGCTGGTCCAGCGCGAACAGGTGGGCGCCCGAGCGCGCGCCCACCAGCAAGGTGGTGGGAATCTCCTGCTGCGCGGGGTCCGCGGCGATGGCCTGCAGCATCGACAGGAACGGCGCCAGCCCGGTGCCGCCGGCGATGAACAGCCGCGGACGCGCTTCGCTGCGCAGGAAGAAACTGCCGTGCGGCTCGCTCAGCGCCACGGACGCGCCCAGCCTGGCCGCCTGGGTCAGCCAGGTCGAGAACACCCCGCCCTCGACCAGCCGGACATAGAAGCGCAGCCGCCGCTCGCCCGAGCCGCAGGCCATCGAATACGAGCGCCACGCGTCCAGCCCCTCGGGCCGGATGCGCACGTACTGGCCGGGCTGGAAGCTGACCGCCTCGGCCACCTCCACCTCCAGCAGCATGGTTTCCTGCGCGATCTGCTCCAGCGCGACCACCGTGCCCGCCATGGGGGGCAAGGGCTGCGCCTGCGCCTCGTCGACCTCGTAGGGCAGCTCGACCACGCAGGGTCCGGTGATGCGCGACACACACGCCAGGATGGCGCCATCGGCCCGGTCGCCATCGGGCAGCACCGCGCGGTCGTAATCGCCCAGCTCGATGGCGCCCGACACCAGCGTGGCCGCGCAGGTGCCGCACTGCCCGTTGCTGCAGTCGGTCAGCAGTCCCAGGCCGGCGTCGCCGGCCGCCTGCACGATGCTGGCGCCGCGCGGGGCGTCGATACGGCGCGCCGCGCCATCGGAAAACAAAAGAGTGATGGGCACCGTGTCCATGGCATCTGCTCCGCTACGATCTCAATTCGCCTTGATGTCCGCTTCCCGCGCCACCTTGGTCCAGCGCGCGATGTCGTCGCCGATGCGCTGTTGCAGCGCGGCGCCGTCGACGTTGCCGGGCTCCATGCCCAGCGGGCGGTATTGCGCGATGGTGTCGGGATCGGCCAAGATTTCCTTCAGCGCGCCCTGCAGCGCCTGCACCACCTCGTCCGGCGTGTCCCGGGGCACGACCAGGCCGGTCCAGACCGGCACGTCGTAGCCGGGCACGCCGGCCTCGGCGATGGTGGGCACGTCGGGCAGCACGCTCGAACGCTCGGCCGTGGTCACCGCCAGCGGCTTGAGCTTGCCCGCGCCGATCTGCGACACCACCGCCGCCACGTCGGCGAAACCCACGTCCACCTCGTTGGCCAGCAGCGCCGACAGCAAAGGCCCCGTGCCGCGGTAGCTGATGTGCATCAGCGACAGGCCGGTCTGGCGCGCGTAGTACTCGGCCGCCAGCTGGAACGTCGACGAGCCCACCCCATGGTTGAGCGTGTGGTCGGAACGCTGCGCCGCCAGGGTCTTCAGGTCGGCCAGGCGCTCGGCCTTGGACTCGGCATTGGTCACCACCACCAGCGGAAACACGCCCAGCATGGCCACCGGCTTGAACGCCTGCCGGGGGTCGTAGCCCAGCTTGGTGTAGATCGCCGGGTTGATCGTCAGCGCGCCGCTGGAGGCCACGAAGATCGTGTAGCCGTCGGGCTGGGCGCGCGCCACGTATTCGGCCGCGATGATCGAGTTGGCGCCGGCGCGGTTCTCCACCACGAAAGGCTGTTTCAGCCGGGCCTGCAGCTTGGCCGAGATCAGCCGCGCCAGGATGTCGTTGGTGCCGCCGGGCGCGAACCCCACCACCACGCTGACCGGGCGCTCCGGATACGCGGCGCGCGCGCCCGGCGCGCCCAGCGCACAGGCCAGCGCCAGCAGCGCGGCCGCCCCACTCAAGATTGATTTCCTCATCGTCCTGTCTCCCGTTTCGTTGTCCGTACTACGTACTGCATTCTCATTATACGGACAACTTGATCGAACGCAACAACCCGCGGCGGCGCGTCCGGCCGCCGGCGCGCCACGCGGTAGACTTGGGCAGGGCTGCGCGGCCTACGACATGGAGAGGACTTTGGAAGTGAAAGACAGCGACAGCGCCGAACTCGAAGAAAAGCCGGAGAAAGGCGGCGACAGCGTGCGCGCGGTGAACCGGGCGCTGGACATCCTGCTGGCGTTCTCGCGCCAGGATGCGGAGCTCACCGCCAGCCAGCTGCTGCAGCGGGTGGGCCTGAGCCGTCCCACGCTCTACCGGCTGCTGTACACGCTGGAGGCCAAGGGCTTCATCACCGCCAGCGGCGACCCGCAGCGCTTCCGGCTGGGGCCGGCGGTCGCGCGCCTGTCGCACATCTGGACCGAAACCCAGGACCTGGCCGCGCTGGCCGAGCCGCTGCTGCGCGAACTGTGGAACGAAACCCAGGAAACGGTCGCCATTTTCGTCGAACAGGGCGAAATGCGGCTATGCCTGGCCGAGCTGCCCAGCCCGCAACCCCTGAATTTCAAGCGCGGCGTGGGCTACACCGAACGCATCGCCATGGGCGCCACCGGGCGCGCCATCCTGGCTTTCAAGGAAGACGCGCTGGAGCACCTGGAGCAATACACGCGCGGGCTGCCGCTCGATCCGGCGCAATTCCGGCGCGAACTGGAGCAGACGCGCCAGGTCGGCTACGCGACCAGCCGCGACGAACTCATCGTCGGCGCGGCGGCGGTGGCCGCGCCGTTCTTCAATGGCGGCCGGGTGGCCGGCTCGATCGGCCTGTTCGGCCCGGCCACGCGCCTGGACGAAGCCGCCGTGGCGGCGCTGGGCCCGCGCGTGGTCGCGCTGGCCCGCAAGCTGTCGCAGGCGCTGGGCGGCTAGCGGCCGCCCGGCGGCGTCGCGGGCAGGTGGGCGCTAGCCGCCCGCCACCCGGGCGCTGCCGCGCACCTGCTCGACCTCGACCGGGAACAGCCCCGGCAGGTCGTCGCACTCCATGACGTGATAGACGCTGTAGCGATACGCCGTACCGGCGCGCAACTCGGGCGGCGTGAACGGGAACGCGATATTGCCGCCGGTCGAAAGCCGGCCCGGAAAGCCGTGGTGCAGCAGGTACTGCTTGGCCACCGTGGCGGCGGCCAGCGCCGCGTCGGCGGTGGACGCCAGGCACTCCAGCAGGAAGAACACCTCGGCGCCGGCGGCGATGCGCGCGCCCGGGTAGACCTGGGTGGCCCCCGCGCCATAGACGCGGAAGACCAGTTCGTAGTCCGCCACGCTGCCTTCCAGGACGGCGGCCACGTTCTTGCGCACGCCGGCCTCGATGGCGGCCAGGTTGGCGATCACGCGCGGATCGCAGGATCCCGCGCACACCACGGCGCGCTCGGCCACCCATTGCGCGCCCTCGATCTTGACGGTTTTCTGGTCCGCCTCGCGCCAGGCGGCGCCGCTGACGCGGGTGCGGCGCGCGTCCACGGCCTCGAAGCGCGCCTGGCTGACGTCCAGCGTCCCGTCGGGCTCCTGCACCGTCATCGGATCGGCCTGCTCGTACAGGCTGTGGGCCGCCACCGAGACCGGCGTGGCGGCGCGCTCCGGGTTCATGCTCTCCAGCGTGAAGCTGTCGCGCTCCAGCGTGCCCAGGATGGCGTCGCGGCCGCCCGGATCGCAGCAGATCGAGGTGCATTCGATGATCTTGGCCATGTGCACGGCCAGCGCGGTGTCATAGCCCAGCATGACCGGTATGGAGGCGAACACCGCGGTATCGCAGGCCCGCCCGGCGACGATCACGTCCGGCTCGCAGGCCAGCGCGCGGATGAAGGCCTCGTTGCCCATCTGCCCGACGATGTGGGCGGCATCGTGCACCGCCGCCTCGTCCAGCGGCGGGATGCGGCCCAGCGGATGCACGCGTCCGGCCCGCAGCTGCCGCGCCACCAGTTCGCGCGGCATGTCGGCGCCGATGACCGCCATCTTGAAATCCAGCCGCTCGGCGCGCGCGATGTCGCGCAGCATGTCCAGCGTCTGGGCCAGGTGCGGCGCCGCGCCCGAGGTGCCGGCGGTGCCGATGAGCAGCGGGACGTTCCGGGCGCGGGCGCCGCGCAGCACCAGCGTCAGGTCGCGCCGCGTAATGGCTTCGGAAGTGGCCAGCCGGCCCGACCCCAGGTAGTACGGCCCGACATCGATGGAGCCCATGTCGCACCCGACGAAATGCGGGTCGCGCGCCATGCCGGCATGAAAGGCGGGCGTGGGAATGCCGTAGCCCAGCTGGCCGGAGGCCGCCAGCGCGCGCAGGGGCTGGCCCGGCGCCAGGCCGGCCGCCAGCAGTGATTGCACAGCCGTCTTCATAGTGTGAGATCCAGGAGAGGGTAATGTTGCTGGGCGCCGTATACGTCGCGGTCGCCCGGCTGGCCGGCCGGCAGCGGACGGTCCAGCACGATCTTGATGGCGTGCGCGGCCTCGTACGGAATGACGCGCACCCAATCGGGCTCGATGCCATACAGGCGCGCCACGCTGGCGGCGCTCAGCGCCTCGCTGTCGCGCGCCACGCGGTAGTGCTCGGCCGTGGCGAACATCAGGTCCAGCGTGGTTTGCAGCGGGCCGGCATTCTTGCTGCGTATGACCTTGGCCAGGTCGACGAGCCGCACGGGCGTGGACGGTTTCATGGCTGGCCCTCCAGCAGGTCGATGCCTGGCGCCGGCATGCGGGCGCGCAGCACCAGGCCGGAGTCGGCCTCGGTCATGTACAGCCATTGGCGTTGCGGCCCGCCATAGGCGCAGTTGGTGATGACCTTGCCGGTCTGCGAGCGCACGCGCGCCAGCGGTTCGCCGTCGGCGTCGAACAGCCACACCGAGCCCAGGCCCGGATGGCAGACGGCCAGGCCGCCGGCCTGGTCCAGCGCCAGGCCGTCCGGACCGAAGCCGCCCGACAGGTTGAGAAACGCCGCCACCTTGGACACGCCGCCATCGGCCAGCAGGGGTGCGCGCCAGACGGAATTGGCGCGGGTCACGGCGATCAGCAGGCTGCCCCCGTCGGGCGCGAGCACGATGCCGTTGGGGCTGGGAATGTTGTCCATCAGGCAGCTCAGCTGGCCCTGCGCGCTGTAGCGATAGACGCGGCCGCTGGGATCCTGCAGTCCGGACTGGCCCTGGTCGGTGAAGTACAGGTCGCCGTTGGGCGCGAAGTACAGGTCGTTGACCCCCTTGAAGCGCTCCAGGCGGGGACGGTCCAGGTACGGGACGACGGCGCCGCTGGCCGGGTCCAGCAGCATGATGCCGTGCTTGTGGTCGGCGATGAAGATGCGGCCGTCGCGATGCACCTTCAGGCCGTTGGGCTCGCCGTCGTATTCGGCCACCAGCTCGAAGTCGCCCGCCGGGCTGATCCGGAACACGCGTCCGTACGGGATGTCGGTGACGTACAGGTTGCCGGCCCGGTCGAAGGCCGGCCCCTCCAGGAAGCTGTGCGCGGTGGCGCCGCGCTTTTGCACGCGCAGCCATTCGGCGCTCTGGTCGCGCTTGCGATACCGCTCGGGCACGCTGCAGAACACCTCGGGGACGATAAGGGAAGGAGGATTGAACATGCGCTTATCCGGTCATCCGGCCCGGGAACCACAGGGCCAATTGGGGGGAGTAGATCAGCCAGGCGATCAGGACATACATCAGCAGGCAGAACGGCAGCGAACCCATGACGACGTCCTTGAGCCGGGCCGACGGCGACACGCTCTTGACGACGAACAGGTTCATGCCGACCGGCGGCGTGATCTGACCCAGTTCGATCAGCACCACCAGCAGCACGCCGAACCATATCGGGTCGACGCCGTAGCTGGCCAGGATGGGGTGCAGGATGGGCACGGTGATCACCATCATGCCGATGCTGTCCATCAGGAAGCCCAGCACCGTGTACAGCAGCACGACGGCCAGCAGCAGCTCCAGGCGGCTCAGCTGCCAGGCGTCGAGCAGGTCGGTGAGGCTGTCGGTCAGGCCCGTCATGGCGATCGCGTACGAGAACAGGAACGCGGCATACACGATGAACAGGATGGCGCCGCAGGCCTTGACCGTCTTGGCCAGCGACCGGCGCAGCGTGGCGACCGAGCAATCGCCCCAGATGCGCGCGATCAGCGCCGCCAGGCATGCGCCCACGCCCGCCGCCTCGGTGGGCGTGGCCAGGCCGGCGTACAGGCTGCCCATCACGCCGACGATCAGCGCGCCGAACGGCAGCAGGTCGGCCAGCGTCTGGCGCAGCGGCGGCGGCGTGTCCTGCTCGGGCGGCGGCGCCAGCCGCGGATTGACCAGGCAGCGCACCGCCACATAGCACATGAACAGGACCACCAGCGCCAGCCCCGGCACGACGCCCGCCATGAACAGCTTGGCGATCGACGTCTCGGTGAAGGTGCCGTAGATGATCATGGCGATGCTGGGCGGGATCAGGATGCCCAGCGTGCCGCCCGCGGCCAGCGTGCCGGTCGACAGCTTGAGGCAATAGCCGCGCGCCTCGAGCTGCGGCAGCGCCACCGAACCGATGGCCGCCGCCGTGGCGACGGACGAGCCGCTGATGGCCGAGAACGCCGCGCACCCGGCGATGTTGGTCTGCAGCAGCCCGCCGGGCAGCCTGCGCACGATGCGGGCCAGCCCGCGGTACACCCGCTGGCTCAGCCCGCTTTCGAGCATGATCTCGGCCATCAGGATGAACAGCGGAATGGCGGTAAGCGTAAAGCTGTTCATGCTGCCCCACGAGCTCAGCCCGAAGCCGCTCAGGCCGTCCCAGCCGGCGTACAGCACGATATAGAGGCTGGCGGAAAGAAAGATCGCGAACGGGATCCACATGCCGGCCAGCAGCAGAACCAGGAACACCCCGATCACCACCACGAACTGGGTCATTTCACTCATGATGCGGGCTCCTGAGACGGGCCAGGCCCTCGAGCAGCTGCGACAGCAGCACCAGCGCCGTCGACAGCGCGCCGGCCACCATGAAAAGCTGCGGCAGGTAGAGCGGCGTGGCCAGCGTGGTGGCGGCACGCACGCCGCGCGCATAGGATTCGCAGACCTGAACGCCAAGCTGCCAGGACAGCATCGCCATGCCGGCCAGGCAGATCGCGTCGAACACGCACTGCAGGATCAGTCGCGCGCGCTCGCCCAGTGCGTTGATCACGAATTCGGCGCGAAACAGCACGCCGTCGTGCAGGGCCACCCCCATGCCCAGGAAAACCAGGGCGACCAGCAGATAGCCGCCCACCTCCTCGACGATCATGAGCGAAAACCCGAACAGGGCGCGGCAGATGACTTCCGCGGCGATCAGCAGCGTCATGGCCAGCACGATCAGTTCGGACAACAGGCGCTGGACGCGCATCAGGCCGGACACCAGCGGCAGGCCGCCTGGCGGGGCCAGCGGTTGAGGCTTGTTCATGCGATGCCTCCCGACGCTTCAACGGCCCAGGGCCTTGCGGACTTCCGCCAGGGCCTGCACGGCCTCGGGGCCCTGCTGGCGCGCCCAGTCTTCCCAGTAGCCGCTCACCAGGTCGGTCGCGGCCTGCTCCATGGCGGGCGTGGACGGCACGATCACCATGCCCTTTTGCCGCAGGGCGTCGGTCACCTCGCCCTCCTCCTTGGCGATCTGCGCCGTCGTGCCGGGCGCCTGGCGCGCCACGGACTCGCGCATCTTCGCCTGCATCTCGGGGCTGAGCGCCTCGAACGCCTTCTTGTTGACGAGGTAGAAACCGTCGAAATAATTGACTGGCAGGCGCAGGTTGTACTTGAGCATGTCGCCCCAGATCTTGCCGCCGCCGGCGCTGGCCGTCAGCGCGCCGTCGATCGTGCCGGCCGACAGCGCGGACGGCACTTCGGCCCCGCCCAGGGTCACCGGAATGCCGCCGGCGCGCTGCACGAAGGCCGCCTGCTCCGGCGAGGAGACACGCAGCTTCTGCCCCTTGATGTCGTCCAGGCCCTCCAGCTTGCGGGCCGAGAAGATGACCTGGTGCGGAAAGCTGAAATGCCCCAGCACCACCACGCCCTGCTTGCCGAAGTCGCGCTCGACATAAGGCTTCATGATGGCGTAGGCCTTGTCGAAGTCCTCCTGCGAGCGCAGCAGCATGGGCAGGCGCAGGATGCCGGCGATGCGCACATTGCCCAGGTAGAAGCCGTCGTCGGCGAAACGGACGGTGCCGTTGCCCACGGCCTGGGTGATGTCGGTGGCCTGGATCGGCAGCGAGCCGGCCAGCCGCAGGCGGAACTTCACCTCCCCGCCGGTGTTTTTCTCGATGTCCTCCATGACGCGCTTCATGCCCTGCACGTTGGCCAGGTTCTCCGACGGGCCGAAGGTATAGGCCATCCAGGTGGCCGCCGTGGCGGCCAGCGGCGCGGCGAACATGGCCGTCGCGACGACGGCGCCGATGAGTTGCTTTTTCATGATTTCTCCCTTGGGGTCTGCCCTGCTATGTATGTTGATATCTAGGGTGCTGCGCGAGGCGCGCCGGCCGGCGCCGGCTCAGGCGCCGCCCAGGCGCTGCTCGGTGGCGATCCACTTTTCGTACTCGAACAGCGACCACAGCTGCCGGTGCGAAAGCATGCGCGCGGCCGAGCCCGCCGTGCTGCCGTCGGCGGCCAGCCCGCGCAGCATTTCCAGCCCGGCGTGCGCGAAGCAGCGGGTCAGGGCGTTCGGATAGATCGCCATGGCAAAGCCCAGTCGCGCGAGGCGGCTGGCCGGCAGGATGGGGGTGCGCCCGCCCTCGACCATATTGGCCAGCACGGGGGCCTTTACCGCCGCGGCGATGGCGGCCAGCTCCTGTTCGTTCTCGGGGCTTTCGACGAAGATCACGTCGGCGCCCGCCTCGGCATAGCGCGCCGCGCGCTCCAGCGCGGCATCCAGCCCGTGGTCGCTGCGCGCGTCGGTGCGCGCGATGATCACCAGGTCGGGATCGATCCGGGCATCGACCGCCGCCTTGATGCGCCCTTCCATCTCGGCGCAGGAGACCAGGTTGCGCCCGCCCTCGTGGCCGCATTTCTTCGGCCAGGCCTGGTCTTCGATCTGGATGCCCGACAGGCCGGCGCGCTCGAAGGCCCGCACCGTGCGGATAAGGTTCAGCGGCCCCCCGTAGCCCGTGTCGGCATCGACGATGACCGGCACCGACACCATGTCGGCCACGCGCGCGGCGCGGTCGAGGATCTCGGAAAACGACATCAGGCCCACGTCGGGCGCGCCGAGGGCGGACATGGACATGCCCGACCCGGTCAGGTAGATCGCCGCAAAGCCGGCCTGCTCGACCAGCCGCGCGCCCACGCAGTCGTAGGCGCCCGGGGCCACCAGCAGCTCGGGCGCGGCCAGCAGGCGGCGCAACGCCGCGTTGCGCCCCTCGGCCTGGCGCAGCCCCAGGGGGTAGTCTTTTCCATGTGAGGAAGTGATCAAGAGAACTCCATCTTTCTTGTAGGCCGCCGCGGCGCGCATGCCCGCCGCGGCGAAGGTCATTGCGCGATCTTGCCGCGCACGGATTGGGCCAGCGTCTTGTACAGACCCAGCTCGGTATCGATGGTGCGGGCGAACGCCGACGGCGAATCCCGCACGACGGGCTTCATGCCGAGTTCGAGCACCTGCGCCTCGAACGCCGGGGACGCGGCCAGCTTGTCCAGCGAGCGCGCCAGGGTGTCGATCACCGCCGGCGGCGTGCCGGCCGGCATCAATACGCCCGCCCAGGCATCGAAACGGAAATCCTTCATGCCCAGCTCGGCGAAGGTGGGCACGTCCGGCAGTTGCGCGTCGCGCTCGGGCGCCGCCAGGGCCAGCGCCCGCACCTTGCCGCTCTTGATGTGGGGCAGCACCGAGCCCAGCGTCGCGAAGGACAGGTCCACGTGGCCGGCGATCAGGTCGATCATGGCCGGCGACGCCCCCTTGTAGGGCACGGGCGTGATGCGGGTGCCCGTCTGCTGCGAGAACAGCTCGGTCGCCAGCATCGGCGACGAGCCGGGCGCCGCGGAGTTGTAGGCGTCGGGATGCTTGCGCACTTCCCGCAAGAACTCCTGGAAGTCGCGCGCCGGGAAATCGTTGCGCACCACCAGGATGGTGGGCGCGATCGCCACGATGCGCACCGGCGCCAGGTCCTTGCGGCTGTCGACCTGCATGTCGGCGGTCATCCAGGGATTGATCGTGATGTTGATGCCGGCGACCAGGCCCGTATAACCGTCGGGCGTGGCCGCGGCCGCGTCCTTGGTGGCGATGTTGCCGCCCGCGCCGGCGCGGTTCTCGACGATGAACGCCTGGCCCAGGTCGGCGCCCAGGTGCTTGGCCACCAGCCGCGCGGCCAGGTCGGTCGGCCCGCCCGGCGCGAAGCCCACCAGCAGGCGCACGGGCCGGTCGGGATAGCCGGCGGCCTGCGCGGCCGGGACGGACAACAGGCCGGCGGCCAGCAGCGCGCAGGCGGCGCGGCGCAATTCTTGCAGCACACTCATGCTCGCTCTCCCCCTGTCAGGCGGCCGCCGCGCCGCGGGCCGCGCGCCAGGTTTCCAGCACCTGCGCCGATTCGGCCACCGGATAGCGCGCGCGCATGAACGCCAGCGAATTGGCGTGCAGGTCCGGGATGGGACCGGTGATCAGGTCGCTGACCGGAACCACGTAGTAGTCGTGGTACGACGCGCCGCGCACCGTGGACTCGACGCAGCCTTCGGTCGTGGTGCCGACGATGACCAGCGACTTGATCCCCTGGGCGCGCAGGATGCCGTCCAGCGGGGTGCGCACGAAGGCGTCGGGGCGGAACTTCGGCACCACCACGTCGCCGGCGCGCGGCTGCAGGCCGTCGACCAGCTCGGCGCCCCAGCTGCCGGGCAGGGTGTAGTCCGGCGACTTGCCGTCGCGGCACTTCAGGCGCAGCCAGGCGGGCGAATCGCTGCGTCCATGGGGCAGCGTCAGCTGTTGCAGGAACACCGTGAAGATGCCCATGTCCTGGGCGGCGCCGACGAACGGAACCAGCGCCGGCAGCATGGCGGCGATCGTATCGATCTTCTTGCCATGGCGCGCGAAATGGCCGTCGGGATGGCAGAAATCATTCTGCACATCCACCACCACCAGGGCGGTATGGCCGGGGGCAATCAGTTCTTCCAGCGTGTCGCATACTTCGACGCCGTTGATCAGCTTCATTGCTTTTCCTCTAGTTTGCGTCCGGCCGTGCCGGTCAGGGTGCTCAGGACTGCGTTGTTGTGTTCGCCCGGCCGGGGTACGTCGCGCCGCACGCCCAGCCGCTGGCCGTCGAACTGGATGGGCAGGCCGGGCACCTTGGCCGGCCTGCCGTCGGCCAGGGTGATCGGCAGCAGGCCCTGGGCGGCGTTCAGGTGCGGATCATCGAACAGGTCCCAGGGCCGCGCGATGGGCGCGAACGGCAACCCGGCCCGCGCGCAGAGATCCTGCAACTCGTCGAGCGTGCGCCGCGCCAGCAGCCGCCCCACCAGGGGGATCAGCGTCGGGCGCGCCTGGGCGCGCGCGTTGTTGTCGCCGTAGGCGGGGTCGCGCAGTTCGGGCTCGCCCAGCGCTTCGGTAAACCGCTGCCACTGCCGCTCGGTCACCACGCCGATGAAAATCTGCTTGCCGTCGGCGGACTGGAACACGTCGTAGACGCCCCAGGCGCGCCTGCCGGCCGACATGGGCGGCGGCTCCACGCCGGTGATGGCCTGCTGCAGCATATGGGTCGACACCAGCCAGGCGGCGTTCTCGAACAGGCCGCTGACCACGTGCTGGCCGCGGCCCGAGCGCTCGCGCTGGCGCAGCGCCGCCATGACGGCGATGGCGCCGAACATGCCGCCCATCATGTCGTTGACCGGCGCGCCGGCGCGCAGCGGCTGCCCGACCGGGCCGGTCATGTAAGCCAGCCCGCTCATCATCTGCGCGACCTCGTCCAGCGCCGTGCGTTCGGCATAGGGACCGTCCAGGAAGCCCTTGAGCGAGCAATAGACCAGGCCGGGATTGCGCGCCGACAGCGCCTCGTAGCCCAGCCCGCGCTCCTGCAGCGCGCCGGGCCGGAAATTCTCGACGAAGACGTCGGCGCCGGCCGCCAGCTCGTACAGCGCCGCGCGGCCGTCGGCGGCGTCCAGGTCCAGGATGACGCTTTGCTTGTTGCGGTTGCAGGCGGCGAAGAAGCCGGCGCCCGCGCCCTTCAGGTAGCGAGTGTGCTCGCCCGGCCGCCCGGCCGCGCCGGGCGGCTCGACCTTGATGACCTCGGCGCCCAGGTCCGCCAGCACCAGCCCGCAGGTGGGCCCCATCACCATGTGCGTCATCTCGATGACGCGCACGCCTTGCAGGGGCAGCATGGCGCCGGACGCGTTCATGCCGCCTCCGTGGGTTGCGCGCCGCCCGCGCAGGCCGCCTGCGCGGGCGCGGCCAGCCCGGCGCGGGCCGGATCGGCATAGCGGAACCCCCGGTGCACCCCCGCGTCGGCCAGGTGGCCGTACAGGGGTTCGCCGGGCAGCGCGGCGGCCAGGATGGCGCGCGCCTGCAGCAGCCGGTCCAGGTCGATGCCGGTATCCACGCCCATGGACTCGAGCAGGTAGACCAGGTCTTCGGTCACGATATTGCCGGTTGCTCCCGGCGCGTACGGACAACCGCCCAGGCCGCCCTGCGACGCATCCAGCGTGGTCACGCCGGCTTCCAGCGCCGCCACCGCGTTGGCCAGCCCCTGCCCGCGCGTGTTGTGCAGATGCGCGCCGCCGGCGCGCTCGCCCAGCAGGCGCAGCAGTTGGCCGAACATGCGCTTGACCTGGAACGGCTGGGCGACGCCCACGGAGTCGGACAGACCGACGGAATCCACGCCGGCCCGCGCCAGCCGCTCGGCCATCTCCATCACCCAGCGCTCGGGCACCGCGCCTTCGCGCGAGCAGCCGAAAGCCGAGGCAATACCCACCTCGACCTCGACGCGCGGGCCCTCGCCCGCCATCTCGTCGCGGTACGCGCAGATGGTGGCGATGGCCTCGATCGACTGCTCGCAGGTCATGCGCACATTGGCCATGTTGTGCGTCTGCGAAGCCGAGACCGGCACGGTGATCTTGTGCGCGCCGGCCGCCAGCGCCCGCTGCGCGCCCTTGAGGTTGGGCACCAGCGCCAGCACGGTCAGCCCCGCGATGGCGCGCGCCCGGGACACGACCGCATCGGCGTCCGCCATCTGCGGTAGCCACTTGGGATGCACGAACGAACCGACTTCCACCTCGCGCAGGCCGGCCGCCGCAAGCGCGCCGATCCACCGCAACTTGGCCTCGGTGGGCATGACCGCCTGGACATTCTGCAAACCGTCGCGGGGGCCGACTTCGCTGATCAGGATTTTTTCCACTTGTGCCTGCTATTTCTATCTGATAAAATTAACTTCTGTTTAATAGAATAAATGCCGCGTTCTTGCCGTGTCAAGACCGGCGTCGTCCGCCCATGCCCCGATATCCCGTCCGTCCGGCAGACCGCGCGCAAAGCGCCGAAGGCGGCGTCACCGCGGTCGACCGCGCCCTGACCCTGCTGACCGCGTTTCGCGTCACCGACCAGACGCTGTCGCTCAGCGAGCTGAGCGAGCGCGCCTGCCTGGTGCCCAGCACCGTGTTACGGCTGCTGGCTTCGCTGATGCATTTCGGATTCGTGCTGCGGCGCCCCGACGGGCGCTACGCATTGGGGCCGGCGGCCGCGCGCCTGAACCGCGTCTACGCCGCCTCGTTCAACCTGCAGGATGTCGTGCTGCCTGCCCTGCAGGAGCTGGTCGGGCAAACCCGGGAAAGCGCCTCGTTCCATGTGCGCCAGGGCGCCCACCGGCTGGTGCTGTACCGCGTCAGCTCGCCGCAGCCCCTATCGGACCAGAGCCACGCGGGCGATCTGCTGCCGCTCGATCGCGGCACCGGCGGCCATGTGCTGATGGCTTTCAGCGATACGCCGGGCGAGTTCTACGAGGCGCTGCGCCTGCGCGGCTACATGGCCTCGCCGGTGAGCGACCGCTCGCCCGAACTGGCGGGGATTTCCGCGCCGGTTTTCGACGCGCAAGGCATGCTGGCCGGCGCATTGACGCTGACCATGCCGGTGCATCGCTACAAGGATGCCCACATCCCGGTGCTGCGCGAAGCTGCCGCGCGCCTGAGCGCGGCGCTGGGCGCCTAGGCCGGCGAGGAAAACTCGCGCCTGAGCAACTCGGCGAAGGCCTGCGCCGAAGGCGACAGGGCGCGCGCTTCCTTGAACACCACCGAGGTGCTGCGCAGCACCACCGGGCGCACCAGCCGGCGCGCCACCAGGTTGGTGTAGTGGGTATGGGCCAGGATGGACTGCGGCACCACCGCCACGCCCAGGCCGCTGGCCGCCATGGCCAGCGCCGTGGTCAGCAGCGATACCTCGAAGGCCACCTGCAGCTCCACGCCGGCCTGCTGCGCGGCGCGCTCGATGCTGCGGCGCACGCCGTAGCCGGCCTGCACCACGATGACCGGCAGGCCCGACAGCTGCTTCCATGTCATCGGCCGGCCATGCCCGAACGCCGCGTCGGTGGCCACCGCGCACAGGTGGTCGCCCAGGAACTGATGCTGCTCCAACCCCGGCACGGCGCTCTCCAGCGTGCCCACGCCCAGGTCCACCTGCTCGCTCAGGACATGCTCGGCGAACATGGCGGGCGCGCAATCGTCCACGCTGACCTTCACGCCCGGATGCAGGTCCAGGAAGCGGCGCACCACCTTGGGCAGCAGCGTCTGCGCCACCGTGGAAGTGGCCGCCACCCGCAGGCGGCCGCGCCGCACGTCGGCCAGGTCCATCATGCTGGCGCTCAGCGCGTCCAGTTCGCCCAGCACGCGTTCGGCGTAGGCGATGGCTTCGAGCGCGGCGGTCGTGCGCCGCAGCGCGCGCGTGGTGCGGTCGAACAGGCGCACGCCCAGTTTTTCCTCCAGCTCCTTGAGCAGGATGGTCACCGCGGGCTGGGTCAGCGACAAGGCTTCGGCGGCCGCCGAAAGCGTGCCGGTGTAATAGACGGCGACAAAGGCGCGCAGTTGCCGGATCGACGGCAGGCCCTTGAGCGACGGGGCCTTCTTGTAGGCGGCGGCGGGAGAACGGGACGGGCTGGGCATCGCAGCATCGTAGCCAAAACCCCCGCGCCGCGCCAGGAAGGCGGCGCCGGCCGGCGCCGCCTTTGCCGGCCGCGCTCAGGCCTTGAGCTGGTCGCGTATCGGCAGCGCGCGGATGCGCTTGCCGGTAGCCGCGAAGATCGCGTTGCACAGCGCCGGCGCGAAGGGCGGCACCGCCGGCTCGCCGACGCCGCCCAGCGGCACGTCGAAACCATGCTCGACCAGATGCACCGCGATCTCGCGCGGCGCCTGCGGCATGCGCGCCACCTCGTACTGGTGGAAGTTGGTCTGGGTGGCGCGTCCCTTGGCGAACGAGATCTCGCCGCTCACGGCCAGGCTCAGGCCCATCACGCAGGCGCCTTCCACCTGGGCGCGCACGCGGTCCGGATGCACCTGCGGCCCGCAATCGACCGCCACGTGCACGCGCGGCACCGCGATCGCGCCGTCCTGGCCCACTTCCACCTCGACCACGGTGGCGATGTAGGTCACGAAGCTGTAGCTCACCGCCACGCCCAGCCCCCGGCCAGCCTCCAGCTTGCGGCCCCAGCCCGCTTCGCGGGTGGCCAGCTCGACGACGTGGCGCATGCGGCCCGTATCGAGCGGGTACAGCTCGGGCGATTCGCCGTAGTTCCAGCCATCGGACATCGCCGCCGGCGCAATGCGCCGTGGCGGCCCGATCAGCTCCAGCAGGTAGTCGCGCGGATCGCGGCCCAGCGCATGCGCCATTTCCGCCACGAAGCTCTGCACCGCGAATGCATGCGGGATGTTCGACACCGAACGGAACCAGCCGATGCGCGTATGCGCCGGCACCGGCACCGACTCGACGCGGAAGTTGGGGATCTGGAACGGGATGTTGATCGCCGACATGCCCAGCTCGAACGGCTGCTGGCCCTCGGCGCCGGCCGCGAAGGTCGAGCCGATGGTCGGCGCCGCCGTGCGATGCAGCCAGGCCACCGCCTTGCCCTGCGCGTCCACGCCGGCCTCCAGCCGTTCGACCGACACGGTATGGAAGTAGTCGTTGGCCAGGTCGTCCTCGCGCGACCAGGTCACCTTGACCGGCTTGCCGTCCATGGCCTTGGACAGCAGGGCCGCCTCGACCACGAAATCCGACTTCGACTTGCGCCCGAAGCCGCCGCCCAGCAGCGTCTGGTGCACCGTGACCGCGCCGATATCCAGGCCCAGGTGGCGCGCCACGTTCTCGCGCGTGCCATAGGGCGATTGCACGCAGGCCCAGACTTCGCACTTGCCATCGGCCAGCCGCGCGGTCGCCGCCGGCGGCTCCATGGTGGCGTGCGCCAGGTGCGGCAGGTAATACTCGGCCTCGATGCGGCGGGCCGCGCCCGCCAGCGCCTGCATCGCGTCGCCGTCATTGCGCACCGGCTTGGCCGGCTTGCCGGCGCCCTCGCTCAGGGTCTTGCGAAACGCCGCCGAGTCGTAGGCCGCGTGCGGGCCGTCGTCCCACTCGATTTCCAGCGCCTGGCGCCCCTTGAGGGCGGCCCAGGTGTCCGAGGCAATCACCGCCACCCCGCCCAGCGGCGCGAACACCGGCGGCGTGGGCCCGGCCGGCAGCTCCACCACCTTGACCACGCCGGGCACCTTGAGCGCCGCCTCGGCCTTGTAGGCCTTGACCTTGCCGCCCAGCACCGCCGGCCGCGCCACCGACGCGTACAGCATGCCGTCCAGGCGCGTGTCGATGCCGAAGTGGGTCTTGCCGGTGACGATGTCCTCGATGTCCACGCTGCGCGCGCCCGGCTTGCCGATATAGCGGAACTGCGCCGGCTGCTTCAGGCGCAGGGCGGCCTCGGCCGGCACCGGCAGCGCCGCGGCGGCCGAGGCCAGCTCGCCGTAGCCCAGCTTGCGGCCCGACTTCTCGTGCACGACCTCGTGCTGGCGCGCGGCCACTTCGGCCACCGGCACGTCCCACTGGCGCGCGGCGGCGGCCTCCAGCATGGCGCGCGCGGCCGCGCCGACCCGGCGCATGGGCAGGAAGAAATGCCGGGTGCTGCGCGAACCGTCGGTATCCTGGTTGCCATAGCGCGGCTCGTCGCCCGGCGCCTGGATCACGCGCACGCGCTCCCAGTCGGCCTCCAGCTCGTCGGCCACCACCATGGGCAGGCTGGTGCGCACGCCCGTTCCCATCTCGGCGCGGTGCGCCACGATGGTCACCAGGCCGTCGGCGGCGATGGACACGAACACCAGGGGATCGTCCACCGTGCCGTGCGGCATGCCGTCGGCGCCGTACTTCTTTGCTTCCTTGGCCGCCTCGCCGGCGGCGCGCACCACCCCGCCGGCCCCCACCACCAGCACCAGGCCGGTCAGGGTGGCGGCCGTCCTGAGCCACTCGCGCCGGGCGGGCGAAGCGGGCGCCAGGCCGGCAGGCTCGTCCGCCATGGCGGCATGCGGCTGCGCAAAACGGTCGAACGCGTTCATTTGGCCACCCCCTTGACGGCAACCTGCTTGATGGCGGCGCGGATGCGCGGATAGGTGCCGCAGCGGCAGATATTGCCGCTCATCGCCGCGTCGATATCCTCGTCGCTGGGTTTGGGATTGCTCTTGATGAGCGCGGTGGCCGACATGATCTGGCCCGACTGGCAATAGCCGCATTGCGGTACGCCGATCTCGGTCCAGGCCTGCTGCACGGCGCGGCCGACCTCGTCCTCGCCCACCGCCTCGATGGTGACGATGCGCTTGCCGGCCGCCGCGGCGACCGGCGTGATACAGGAGCGCACCGGCTGGCCGTCCAGATGCACCGTACAGGCGCCGCACAGCGCCATGCCGCAGCCGAACTTGGTGCCGGTCATGCCGAGCCGGTCGCGGATGACCCACAACAGCGGCATGTCGTCGGGTGCGTCGACATCCTGGGATTTGCCATTGATCGTCAGTGTGGCCATGCGGACTCCTTGCGTAGGGAAGGCGGATCCGCGCGGCGCATCGCACGGCGCGGCGTCTGGCCATACTAGCGCAGGCGCGCCCGCGCCACCACCCCGGCCCCGCGCCGCGCCCCGGCGGGCCGCAAAGTGGTCTGCCACTATCCAACAATGTGGCATGAATCAACCTGCCATATCGCTCCTAGAATCGGACACCTGCCGCGGCCGTCCGGCCCGGCATGGCTGATAGCAGGAGTCATCGATGCACACGCCCACGGCAGTCCTTCGGCCCGCCGATTTCCTTTCGCCCATCGTCGCCGCGCTGATTTCGGTGCTGGTGAACTACGGCGGCACCTTCGTCCTGGTCTTCCAGGCCGCCGAACTGGCCGGGCTGTCGGCGGCCCAGACCGCCTCGTGGGTCTGGGCCGTGTCCATCGGCGTGGGGGTGACCGGCATCGCGCTCAGCTGGCGCTACCGCGAGCCCATCATCACGGCCTGGTCCACCCCGGGGGTGGCCTTCCTGGCCACCGTCATGCCTTTCACGCCGTACGGCGAGGTCATCGGCGCCTACCTGGCGGCGGCCCTGGGCTTTGTCGTGCTGGGCCTGTCCGGCGCCTTCGAGAAGCTGGTGCGCATGATCCCCGCCGGCATCGCGGCCGGCCTGCTGGCCGGCATCCTGCTGCAGTTCGGCATCAGTGCCTTCGGCGGCGCCTCGGCCGATCCGCTGCTGGTCATCGCGCTGCTGTTCTCGTATGCGCTGCTCAAGCGCTATACCTCGCGCTTTGCCGTGGTGGGCATCCTGGTCATCGGCCTGGGCCTGCTGGTGGCCCAGCAGCGGGTGGACTTCTCCGCGCTGCACCTCAGCCTGGCCGCGCCGGTGTTCGAGATGCCGCGCTTCTCGCTGCATGCGCTGCTGGGCGTGGCCCTGCCGCTTTTCGTCATCACGCTGACCGGCCAGTACATGCCCGGCATGCTTGTGCTGCGCAACGACGGCTTCAAGACCAGCGCCAACCCCATTCTGGTGGCGACCGGGCTGGGCTCGCTGGCCATGGCGCCGTTCGGCGCCCATACCTTCAACGTCGCCGCGATCACCGCCGCCATCTGCACCGGCCGCGACGCGCACGAGGATCCCCGCAAGCGCTATATCGCCGGCCTGGCCTGCGGCGTGTTCTACATCCTGGTGGGCCTGTTCGGCGTCACGCTGGCCGCGCTGTTCATGGTGCTGCCCAAGACCTTCATCACCACCCTGGCGGGGCTGGCGCTGCTGGGCACGATAGGCGGCAGCCTGGCCGGCGCCATGGCCGACGCGCGCACCCGCGAAACCGCGCTCATCACCTTCCTGGCCACGGCGGCCAATATCACGCTGCTGGGCGTGGGCGGCGCCTTCTGGGGGCTGGTGGCCGGGCTGGCCGCGCACGGGCTGATCCACTTCCGCCGGCCCGCGCCCGCCGCGACCCCGCCTGTCCTGCTTTCCCCCACGTCCCAGGAAACCCGATGAACGACCTTCTTCCCGCCGCCGCCGTGGCCGCCGGTGCACGCGCCCTGCCCTTGCGGCATGCCGACCCCGAAATCTGGCGCGCCGTCGACGCCGAGCGCCAGCGGCAAATGCACTCGATCGAGCTGATCGCCTCCGAGAACTTCGTCAGCCAGGCCGTGCTCGACGCGCAAGGCTCGGTCATGACGAACAAATACGCCGAGGGCTATCCGGGCCGCCGCTACTATGGCGGCTGCCGCCACGTCGACGTTGCCGAACAGGCCGCCATCGAGCGCGCCCGGCGCCTGTTCGGCTGCGCCTACGCCAACGTGCAGCCGCACTCCGGCAGCCAGGCCAACCAGGCCGTATACCTCGCCCTGCTGGCGCCCGGCGACCGCATCCTCGGCCTGGACCTCAAGTCGGGCGGGCACCTCACCCATGGCGCGCGCGTCAATCTGTCGGGCAAATGGTTCGAGGCGCTGAGCTACGGCGTCGATCCCGTCTCGCACCGCATCGACATGGACGAGGTCGAGCGCACGGCCCGGCGCGAGCGGCCGCGGCTCATCATCGCCGGCGGTTCGGCCTATTCGCGCGTGCCGGATTTCGCGCGCTTTCGCGCCATCGCCGACGCCACCGGCGCCCTGTTCGTCGCTGACATGGCCCACTACGCCGGCCTGGTGGCCGGCGGCGCGTTCCCCTCGCCGGTGCCGTTCGCCCACGTGACCACGACCACCACCCACAAGACCCTGCGCGGCCCGCGCGGCGGCATGATTCTTACCAACGACGCCGACATCGCCAGGCGCATCGACGCCGCGGTGTTCCCCGGCCTGCAGGGCGGTCCGCTGATGCATGTCATCGCCGCCAAGGCCGTGGCCCTGGGCGAAGCGCTGCAGCCCGGCTTTCGCGCCTATGCGCGCGCCGTGATCGACAATGCCCGCGCGCTGTGCGCGCGGCTGGCCGAGGGCGGCCTGTCGATCGTCTCGGGCGGCACCGACAGCCACCTCGGCGTGGTCGACCTGCGGCCATGGGGGCTGGCCGGCAATGCCGCCGAACGGGCGCTGGAAGAAGCCGGCATCACCCTGAACAAGAACGCCGTCCCGGGCGATGCCGCCAGCGCTACCGTCACCTCGGGCATCCGGGTGGGCAGCGCGGCCTGCACCAGCCGCGGCATGGGGCCGGCCGAGTTCCGGCAGATCGCCGAACTGATCCTGGCCGTGCTCGGCGGGCTGCGCGAGGGCGGCCGCGCCGGCTGCCACGACGCCGTGCGCGCGCGGGTGGCCGAGCTGAGCCGGCGCTTTCCGCTGCCTTACTGACGACCGCGGCGCGCTCAGGCCTTCAGGGCGCGCCGCAGCCGCAGCACGGCCGCCTCGATCTCGTGCGCGGCCAGGCAGGCGTAACCGAGAATCCATCCCTGGCGGCCGCCCTCGCCCGCGTACAGCCCGCTCAGGCCGGCCAGGCGCATGCCGGCGGCGGACGCCTGGGCGATGGTCCTGGCCTCCGACCAGCCGCGCTCCAGCAGGCAGGGCACCTGCAGGCCGCCGGGCGGCCGTACCGCGGTGGCGATCCCCCGCAGCGACTTGCCGAGCGATTCCAGCAGCGCGTCGCGGCGGCCCGCATACAGCTTGCGCATGGCGCGCACATGCGAGTTGTAGTGCCCGTCGTCCATGAAGCGGGCCAGGGTCAGCTGCGTGAGCTGCTGCGTGTGCCCGTCCATGATGGCGCGCGCACGCGTGAAGGCCGGCACCAGCTGGCGCGGCAGCGCCATGTAGCCCAGGCGCAGGCCCGGATACAGCGTCTTGGCGAACGTGCCCAGGTAGATCGTGCGCTGGTGACGGTCCAGGCCCTGCACACAGGCCGTCGGCAGACCGTCGTAGTGGAACTCGCTGTCGTAGTCGTCCTCGATGATCCACCGCCCCTGCGCGGCCGCCCACGCCGTCAGGTCGAGCCGCCGCTCCAGCGACAGGGTCGCGCCGGTGGGGTACTGGTGCGAGGGCGTCACGTAGACGCAGTTCGCGCCGCTGCGGTCCGCCTTGAGCAGATCGGTGCGTATGCCGTGCGCGTCCACGTCGATCGGCACGATCCGAGCCTCGGCCGCCTCGAACGCCTTGCGCGCGCCGAAATAGCCGGGATTCTCCATCAGGATCGGCTTGCCGGCGTCCACCAGCAACTGGGCGCACAGGAACAGCGCCTGCCGCGTGCTGCTGAGCACCAGTATCTGCTCGGCGTCCACCTTGGCGCCGCGCTCCAGGTTCAGGTAGGCGGCAATCGCGTGGCGCAGGGGCTGCGCCCCTTGCGGATCGCCATGCAGGAGCACGCTGGCGCGATGGTCTTTCAGGGCCTGGCGCTGCAGCCGCTCCCAGACGTCGACGGGAAAGGTGCGGGTTTCCGGAAGTCCGGTGGCGAACGCCCGGACCTGCCGCTGGTCGGGCACCCCGCCGCTGTCGTGGATCCGCCGGCCGCGCCGGCTCAGGCCCGCCTCGGGCGCCGCCTCGGCGCGCGGCTCGCCCGCCGCCATGCGGCGCCGGCGCGCCGCGCCCAGCAGGCGCGCGCCCACCGTCTCCGAGACATAGCTGCCCGAGCCCTGGCGGCGCACGATGAAGCCGTCGCGATGCAGTTGCACATAGGCATTCTCGACGGTGTCGCGCGCCACGCCGAGCGAGCCCGCCAGTGTGCGGGTCGCCGGCAGGCGCACGCCCGGCCCGAGCGCGCCGTCGAGGATCAGCGCGCGCAAGGCGCGCTGGATCCGCTGGTGCAGGTCGAGGCGTTCGAGGTCCGTGCTGTTGAGCCGGATCTTCAGCGTCGCAAGCTGGAAAGCCTTCGTCACGCGGTCTGCCATAAGCCCTCGAATCGCTGTCTGCCAGCCTGCCATTCTAGGCCCGGCCGCTCAGGCTCCCGGGCGCGGCCGGCCCGCCAGGCTCGCCCGGGTCTGCATGAACAGCAGTTCCGAGTACTCCGAATAGGGCGCGGCCGTGCCCAGGAAGGCGCGCAGGCTGTCGCGCAGCTCGCGCGCCAGCGGGTCGCGCTCATAGGCGCCGGCCAGCAGCTCGTTGGTGATCTCGTGCATGCGCTTGAGCACGTCGTCGGGCAGCAGGCGCGCCACCACCCCGTGCTGCGTGCGCAGGTCCTCGAAGGCCTTGCCATTCTTGGCGACCAGTTCGTTGAGCATCACGCCATTGGCATAGTAGGCGCCCACCCGCACCAGCTCCTTGTATTCGGGACTCAGCTTGTTCCAGGCGTCCAGGTTGATGAACAGGTCGAACTGCCCTTCCGGCTCGTGCCAGCCCGGAAAGTAATAGTTCTTGGCGATGCGCTGGATGCCCAGGGTGGTGTCGATGTACGGTCCGGTCAGCTCGCAGGCGTCCACCGCCCCCGACTGCATGGCCTGCAGCACTTCGCCCAGCGGCATGCCGACCACCGCCACGCCGCACTCGCGCAGCACTTCGCCGGGCAGGCCGCTGACGCGGAACTTCAGCCCCTTGAAATCGTCGATCGAATTGATCTCCTTGCGAAACCACCCCATGGGCTGCACGCCGCAATTGCCCAGCGGGAAGAACTTGGCGCCCAGCCGCTCGTACACCTTGTCCGCCAGCGCCTGCCCGCCGCCGTACTGCAGCCAGGCGTTCTTTTCCTGGGCCGTGGTGCCGAACGGCATGCTCATCACCAGGTTCATGGCGATCGACTTGCCCGACCAGTAGCTGGCGTAGCCGTGGCCGCAGTCGAGGGTGCCATCGAGCACCGCGTCGAAGGTCTGCATGGCCGGCACGAGGTCGCCGGCGCCGAACACCTCGATCTGGAATGCGCCGCCGGTCGCCTTGTCGAGGAAATCCGCCAGCGCGACGACCGGCGTGGTGTAGCCGGGCGCCGAGCGGGTCCAGGCCATGCCCATGCGCCAGCGCACGCGCGGCTTGGCCAGCGCCGGCGGCGCGGCGCCGGCCAGCACGGCGCCCAGGCCGCCGACGCTCGCGGCCCGCAGCAGGGTGCGGCGCTTGTTGTCCGGATTCGGGTTCATGTTGTCTCCTTGTGCGTTATGAAGGCGCGCGGGCGCGCGCTCAGTAAAGAACGGCCGGCAGCCAGGTCGCCAGGGCGGGAAAGCCCAGCAGGGCCGCCACCGCGCCCACCTGCAGGGCGATGTAGGGCAACACGCCGCGGTACGCGGTCTCGGCGCCGATATCCTTGTAGACGCCCTGCAGGTAGAAAATCGCGAACCCGAACGGCGGCGTGAGATAGCTGGTCTGCAGCGTGACGGCCAGCAGCACGCCGAACAGCAGCGGGTCCACCCCCAGCGACAGCAGCGGCGGGCCGAAGATCGGGATGACGACGAAGATGATCTCGAACGAGTCCAGGAAGAACCCCAGCACGAAGGCGATCAGCAACACCAGCAGCAAGGCGCCATAGAGATCGCCCGGCACGCTGGACAGCAGTTCGCGCGCCAGGTGCTCGCCGCCCAGCCCCTTGAACACCAGCGAGAAGATCGCCGCGCCGATCATGATCGTGAACACCATCGCCACCAGGTGCCCGGTCGCCATGCAGACCTGCCTGAGCACCGGCCAGGACAGCGCCTTGTACATCCAGGCGATCAGCACGGCGCCCATCGCCCCCACCGCCGCCGACTCGGTCGGCGTGGCGATGCCGGCCAGGATCGAACCCAGCACCGCGACGATGAGAGCCAGCGGGGCCACCGCGTCCACCAGCAGTTGCCGCAGGCCGACGCGCTGTCCGGCGCCGCGCGGCAACGGCGGACAGGTATCCGGCCGCAACAGCGCCCGGTACAGCACATAGCCCAGGAACAGCGCCACCAGCAGCACGCTGGGCAGCACCGCGCCGGCGAACAGGTCGCTGACGGTCACCGGCCCGCCGGGGCGGTCCGGCGGCGTGACGCCGCGCAGCATGTCGCCGATCAGGATCAGCACCGTGGACGGCGGGATCAGCTGCGACAGCGTGCCCGACGCGCAGATCGAACCGGCCATGTACGACGGCTGGTAGCCGGCGCGCCGCATCGCCGGCACGCTGATCAAGGCCAGCGTGGCCACCGTCGCGGCGACCATGCCGGTGGCCGCCGACAGCAGGGTGCCGACCATCACCACCGTGAACGCCAAACCGCCGCTGAGCGAGCCGAACAGGCTGGACGTGGTCACCAGCAGGCGCTCGGCCGCCTTGGACTTCTCCAGCATGATGCCCATGAAGACGAACAGCGGGATGGCCACCAGCATTTCATTGCTCATGATGCCGTACAGCCGCCCCATCACCCCGCCCATGGTGCGCCACTCGAACACGTCCAGCGCCGAACCCAGCAGGGCGAACGCCACGCCCACCCCCGACAGCGTGAACGCCACCGGGAAGCCGAACATCATGGTGCCCATCACGGTGGCGAACATCAGCAGGCAAAGCACGTCGCTCAGGCTCATGGCGAGGCCTCCTGCGCAACGCCGCGCGCGCCGGCCAGCGTGCGCGCCGACTTCAGCAGCAGCGACAGGCCCTGCAGGAACAGCACCAGGCAGAAGACGTAAACCAGGCTCTTGTGCACATAGGCGAACGCCAGCCCGCCGGCGTTGGGCGAGGCTTCCAGGAAGCGCCACGACCGGGCGATCGGCCGCCAGCTCTGCTGCACGATCACGAACAGCGTCGGCCACAGCAGCAACAGCACGCCCAGCGCGTTGACCAGCGCCTGCTTCCTGACGTGCATGCGCGAATGGAACAGCTCGACGCGCACGTGGCGGTCATGCAGGAACGTGTTGCCGGCCATGCAGATGAAGAACACACTGGTCAGCCACACATAGCTGTCCTGCAGCCAGATCAGGCCTATTCCGAACACATAGCGCAGGACGACCACCGCGAAAGTGACGAGCAGGATGGGCAGCATCACCGTGCTGGCCAGCCGGCCCATCCTGTCGCTGAACAGGTCCAGGACCTGGATCAGCCTTTCCATTACCGTTCTCCCGATTCATTGCGTGGCGCCGCGCCGGCCGCCCCGTGAACGGCCGCCGGCTGGCGGCCGCGTATGCGCCCGGCGACCCGCCGCGCGCGCTCAGGCCGCCGTCGACTCATCCTCCAGCGGACGGCGCGTCTCCATGTTGAAACGGCCTTCGTAGATCGCCGGCTGGCGCGTCGTCGGCCCCATGTACTGGACGTAGAGGATTTCCCCGTCCTCCAGGGTGTTCAGCGCGTACTCGTAGTGCGGATCGGGATGGAACATCATCGATCCCTCGCCATAGACCTTGCCTTCGATCTCGAACTTGCCGCTCAGCACGTACCAGATCTGGGCGAAATAATGGTTGTGCAGGGGGTGGCCAGAGCCCTTCTCGTAGCGGACGATGCCGGCGTTGGGGATGGTGCGGTCGTCCTGCACCGGGTGGAACATCATCTTCGAGAATTGCCCCTCGTAGCGCAGGTTCTCCCACGCGATGTCGTCGCGGTGCATGGCCTGCATGGGCCGGTGGGCCTCGGTCAGCGGGCCGCCGCGCCCGCCCGGGTTGAGGATCCTGGCTGAAGTGATGGGGTCGATATCGCTCATGTGGCTCTCCATGTAAGAATTCCGTATGTCTAAAATGGGATCCCATTTAGATAAAAACGGATCCTACATAACACAGCCACGGACCGGCATCCGGGATTACCCGCAAGGCGGCAGCCGCGCGCCGACGCGTCCATTTCCGGACCGGGGAGCATCCTCACTACAATCGGTGCCTGTGCCGGCGCGCTTTGCCGCGCGCCGCCCCGCCTTGAACCCGCGCGGACGCGACCGGCAGGCATGCCGGCCCGGCTGTCCCGCATAGACAACGAGACCGATGAGCGCAAGATCCGCCCCCAAGAGCCAGACCCGATCGTCGACGGAAATCTCGGAAGAGATCCTGCGGCGCATCCAGTCCGGCCGCTATCTGCCCGGGGACAGCTTGAGCCAGTACGAGCTGGCCAGCGAGTTCGGAACCAGCCGCACCCCTATCCGCGAAGCCCTGCGCTTCCTGGAGGCGCGGCGCGCCATCTCGCTGACCGACACCGGCCGGGCCATGGTCGCCATTCCCTCGGTGCGCGCCATCCGCGAGGCCTTCGAAGTACGGGCCGAGCTGGAGGGACTGGCCGCGCGGCTGGCGGTCGACTGGATCGAGGACAAGCATCTCAAGCTGCTCGCCCAGCACCAGAAGCACTACGCCAGCACGCTACGCTCGCGGGTGCGCAATGAGCGCGGGTCGGAGTGGCTGCAGCACAACTTCGACTTCCACCACCTCATCACCGAACTCAGCCACAACGAGCGGCTGCTCGACATGGTCAGCGAACTGCAAAGCAGCAGCGTCTCGGACGTGCTGGGCTTCGCCTCGAAAATGCCGCCGCGGCTGATGGAAGAGAACATCCAGCAGCACGAAGCCATCATTGCCGCGCTGACGCGGCGCGACGGCGCCGCCGCGCGCGAAGCGATGATCGAGCATGTGCTGCGGACCATGCGGCTGGTCATCGACTGGATGGAGTCGCGCTAGGGCCTGGTCAGCGTCGTCCAGCGCCGGCAGCTCACCGACCCGTGCTCGCCGTGGCGCCGCGTGCGGCAGTCCATGCCCGCCCTGGCCTTGCCGCCCTGGAACGGAAACACGAAGTCGTATTCGGCCGGGACGACGATGTTGAGCGCCTCGTCGTGGAATCCCATCCTGCCGCGCTCGACGAAGCGCGCCAGCCCCTCCTCGTAGTAGTCGGGGCCGTTGTCGTAGATGAAAGGCCGCAGCACCGGGCGGTGCGCGCGGTCGATGTAGACCCAGCCCTGCGCATCGCGCACCAGCGCATGGCCGTGGCGGTCGAAGTCCTGGGCGGGCGCGGCGGGCGCATGCAGCAGCAGCGCAAGCGCGCCCATGGCCGGCAACAATCTCATGGGGCGGGCTCTCGGCGACAGGGCGGCGCCGGATGGCGCGCCGGCCATCATTGTCGCCGATGCGCACCCCGAACCCGCCCCGCGGCGCGAGGCAATGGTCAGGCCGGCTGGAAGCGCCGGATGGATTTCTGCGTTTCCTCGACCAGCAGCAGCGCCAGCCGCGACGGCACGCGGTTCTTGGCCGAGACGGCGAACGCCTCGACCTCGATGGCCGGCTTGAACGGGATGATCTTCAGCCCGCCGCCGTGCCTGGCCTGCGCCATGGCCGAGAACAGATCGACCACGGTCACGCCCACGCCGGCCTGCGCCAGCAGGCAGGCCGTCTCGGAATAGCGCACCTCCACCGCGGTGCGGTAGGGCGTGCCGGCCTGCTTGAAGGCATTGAGCACCAGCGGGCTGAGCCGCGAGCCCAGCTCCAGCCCGATCAACGGATACGGCGAGATGTCCTGCGGCGTGACGGACTTGCGCCGGGCCAGCGGATGATCGGCGGGCGCCAGGCACACCATCCGGACGCGCGCCACCGGCAGCATGTGCAGCTTCTGCTCCAGCTCGGGCTCCAGCGCGATGGCAAAGCCGATGTCGGCCGCGCGCGACTCGATGATCTCCACCACGTTGTACGAACGGCGCACGTCGAAGAACACCTTGACCTTGGGCCGCTGCTTGAGCAGGTCGTTGATGGCCGCCGGCAGCACCGAATGCCCCAGCTGCGGCGTGGCGACGATGCGCAACTGGCCCAGCCGTTCGTTCTTGAGCTCCTCGACCGTGTGGTTGAGCGCCTTGGACAACAGGAAGATCGATTCGGAGTCGCGGAACAGGATCTTGGCCTCTTCGGTCGCGCTCAGGCGATTGCCCACGCGATCGAACAGCGTGAACCCCACCTGCGATTCCAGCTGGCGTATCGCGCTGCTGACCGCCGGCTGCGAAATCTGCAGGGCGCGGGCCGCGCCGACCGTGGTGTGGCTTTGCATCACCGCCCGGAATATCTCGATCAGTCGCAGATTCACTATAAGTCCTGTTTATAGAAATGATCCAAAATTTAATAATTGATTATTTCATCGGACTATTCATAATTCAACTGCGACCAGGAGGCGACAGGAATTCGGGCCTCCATGAAACCTATACAGCCACCCAGGGGGAGATTCATCATGAAGGCAATACTGCAACGGTCCATCGCGCTGCTGGCCTTGGCCGCGGGGATGTCGTCGGTCGCGTGCGCCGACGAGGTCAAGATGCGCGTGCTGGGCTGGTACGGCAACCAGCCGCAATCGCAACAGGTCGAACGGCCCTTCTGGAAGGACCTGCCCAAGCGCAGCAACGGCGCGTTCTCGGCCAATTTCCGCACCATCGACGAACTGGGCCTGAAGGGCTTCGAATCGCTGCGCACGCTGCAAAGCGGCGCGTTCGACGTGGTGTCGTTCCAGATCAGCTTCGTGGGCGGCGACGCGCCGGTGCTGATGGGCGCCGACCTGCCCGGCGCGGCGTTCGACTTCGACCAGCTGCAGAAGAACCTCGACGCCTATCGCCCCATCCTCGAAAAGGAACTCAACGACCGCTTCAAGGCCAAGCTGCTGACGGCATGGTCGTTCCCGTTCCAGATCCTGTACTGCAAGGGCGACATCAAGACGCTGGACGATCTCAAGGGCAAGAAGGTGCGCGTCAGCGGCACCTACACGGCCAAGATGGTCGCCGACCTGAACGCCGCCGGCGCCACGCTGGCCGGCCCCGAGGTCTACCAGGGCCTGATGCAGGGCGTGGTGGACTGCGCCATCACCGGCAGCCAGTATGGCAACAGCAACGACTGGTTCGAGGTCGCGCATTCGCTCAGCCCCATCCCGCTGGGCGGCGCCGGCGTGGTGCTGCAGGTGGCGCGCAACGCCTTCTGGGACAAGCTGTCGGCCGACCAGCAGGCGGCCCTGTCGGCCGAAATGAAGCAGCTCGAAACCGCGCTGTGGGACATCAGCCGCAAGGGCCACGAGGACGGCATCAACTGCAACGTCGGCAAGCAGCCTTGCACCGGCAAGCCCGGCAAGATGCAGCTGGTCGAGCCCACCGAGGCCGACGTGCGCGAAGTCAAGCAGCTGCTCAAGACCTCGGTCGTGCCGATGTGGATCGAGGATTGCTCGAAGTTCTCCAAGACCTGCGGCGACGACTGGTTCCGCACCATCGGCGCGGCGGCCGGCATCTCCCGCTAGCGCACCCTGCCCTGGCGCGCCGCCCCGCCCCGGGCGGCGCGCCGCATTCACCGGGAACCGATCGTGACTAGACTTCTGGAACTGCTGTGCCATGGCCTGCGCGCCATCACCAACCGGGCCTGCCTGGCGGCTGGATGGGCGCTGGTCGCCCTGTCGGCGGTCATCGCGCTGAACGTGCTGGCCCGCAAGATCTTCAGCTTCTCGCTGCAGGGCGTGGACGAATATGGCGGCTACTGCCTGGCCATCTGCGCCTCCATCGGCTTCTCGCAGGCCGCCTACGACCGCGCCCATATCCGCATCTCGGTGCTGACCGACCTGCTGCCGGCGCGCCTGCGCGCCTGCAGCGATGTGTTCGCGCTGACGCTCCTGACCTCGGTCGCGCTCACCCTGGCCGTCAAGGCCACCGGCGTGGCCTACGACTCGTATTCGATGCAGGCGCTGGCCACCAGCGCGCTGCGCACGCCGCTGGCGATCCCGCAAGCCATGTGGGCCGCCGCGCTGTGCTGGTTCGGCCTGGTGCTGGCCACCCAGCTGCTGCACTCGCTGCTGCTGCTGGCGCGCCGCGACTGGAGCGGCATCAACCGCAACTACGGCACCCCCAGCGTCGACGAGGAAGTCGCCGAGGAATTGCGCTCGGCCAACGAGCGCATGGCCGCCAAACTCGAAGGAGCGCACTGATGCTGCTCGGAGCCCTCTATTTCGGCGGCCTGGTCCTGTTCCTGATGGCCGGCATCCACGTGGCCAGCGCGATCTTCATGACCGCGGTGGTCAGCGACTGGATGAGCATGCAGGTGCTGCCCAGCATGATAGGCAACACCATGTGGAGCACGATGAACGAGTTCCTGCTGGTGGCCATCCCGCTGTTCATCCTGCTGGGCGAGATCCTGACGCGCAGCGGCGTGGCCGACCGCATGTACAAGGCGCTGGCGGCCTGGCTGCAATGGTTGCCGGGCGGCCTGCTGCACACCAACATCGCCACCTGCGCGCTGTTTGCCGCCACCTCCGGCTCCAGCGTGGCCACGTCGGCCACGGTCGGCACCGTGGCCCTGCCCACACTGCAGCGCCTGGGCTACCGCGAACGGCTGGTGCTCGGTTCGATCGCTGCCGGCGGCACGCTGGGCATCCTGATTCCGCCCAGCATCAACATGGTGGTGTACGGCGCGCTGGCCGAAGTGTCGGTGGGCAAGCTGTTCGCCGCCGGCATCATTCCCGGCATCATCGTGCTGCTCCTGATGATGGTGGTGATCGTGATCATGGCCCTGCTGGGCAAGGTCGCCCCGGACAACGAGAAACTGCTCATCCCGCTGGCGATGCGGCTCAAGCTGCTGATCGACGTGCTGCCGGTGATGTTCATCTTCGGCCTGGTGATGGGCGGCATCTACCTCGGCATCGCGACGCCGACCGAAGCCGCCGCGCTCGGCGTGGTGGGCGCCATCGCCATCGCCGCGGCCAACCGCACGCTGTCGGTCGCCATGCTGCACGCGGCTTTCCTGTCGGCGCTGCGCACCACCGCCATGGTGGTGCTGGTCGTGACCACGGCCTTCGTGCTGAACTTCTCGCTCAGCCTGGCCGGCATCCCGCAGGCGCTGTCCGAGTACATCGGCCAGCTCGGCTGGTCGCCCACCGCCACCATCTGGGTGCTGGTGGTGTTCTACCTGGTCCTGGGCTGCTTTCTGGAGGCCATCGCCATGATGGTCACCACCGTGGGCGTGGTGGTGCCGCTGATCGTATCGCTGGGTTTCGACCCGCTGTGGTTCGGCATCTTCATGACCATGATGATGGAACTGGCGCTGATCACCCCGCCGGTCGGCCTGAACCTGTTCGTGGCGCAGAACATCCGCCTGTCGCGCGGCGGCATCAGCGACGTCTACATCGGCGTGCTGCCGTTCGCCTTCGCCATGATGGTTTTCGTCACGCTGCTGATCTACTTCCCGCAGATCGCGCTGTGGCTGCCCAACCGACTCTTCTGACGCATATTCCCGACGTATGTCTTCCATGTATCTATCCGCCAGCACGCTGAGCGCCGACGCCTTCTCGCAATATGGCGAGGTGGTCGAGAACCGCGGGGACACGGCCAAGCGCCCGCTGTCCACGCCCTTCGGTTCGGCGCGCCCCGGCGTGACGCTGGGCTTCACCGTCAACCGCCTGCACCGCCAGCCGCTCGACGGCATCCGGGTGCGCACGCTGGAGCGGCATCCGCACTCGGCGCAGACCTTCATCCCGCTGGTGCCGTCGCGCCACGTGATCGTGGTGGGCCTGTCCGGGCCGGACGGCGCGCTGGCGCTGCCGACGCTGCGGGCCTTCGTCACCAACGGCCGCCAGGGCGTGTCGTACCGCACCGGCGTCTGGCACTATGCCTTCACCGCCATCGACACGGACTCCCAGGTCGCCGTGATCCTGGGCAAGACCGGCCGGGACGACGACACCGAATACACCGAACTCGACCAGGACGCCCTGGTCGTCTTCAACGAGGAATGACGATGCAGACAGACCGCTCGCTACTGACCCGCCGCGACTTCGTCGGCTACGGCAGCACGCCGCCCGACCCGCAATGGCCGGGCCAGGCCCGCCTGGCCCTCAACATCGTCGTCAATTACGAAGAAGGCTCCGAAGCCTCGTTCGAGGACGGCGACGGCCGCAGCGAACTCGGCCTCACCGAAGTCACCGGCGGCAGTTTCCAGGGCCGCGACCTGGCGGCCGAATCCATGTTCGAGTACGGCAGCCGGGTCGGCATCTGGCGCGTGCTGCGCCTGCTGCGCGAGCGCGGCATGACCGCCACCTTCTTCGCCTGCGCCCAGGCGCTGGAGCGCAATCCCGCGGTGGCCCAGGCCATCCGCGAAGGCGGCTACGACGTCTGCTGCCACGGCTGGCGCTGGACGCCGCTGCAGGCCCTGTCCGAAGCGCAGGAGCGCGAGGAGATGCAGCGCGCCATCGCGTCGATCGAACGCACCACCGGCCAGGCGCCGGCCGGCTGGTACTGCCGCTACGCGCCCACCGTGAACACGCGCAAGCTGGTGCTCGAACAGGGCAGCTTCCTGTACGACTCCGACAGCTACAACGACGAACTGCCCTACTGGGTGGACGCCGGCGACCGCCACCACCTGGTCATCCCGTACACCCAGGCGCACAACGACGCCAAGTTCGTGCGCAGCGGCATCGCCACCGCCGACGACTTCTATGCCTTCCTGCGCGACTCGTTCGACATGCTCTACGCCGAAGGCGCCACCCAGCCGAAAATGATGTCGGTCGGCCTGCACATGCGGCTGGTCGGGCATCCCGGACGGGCCGCCGGCCTGGCGCGCTTTCTCGACCACGTCGCGGCGCACGAGCGGGTCTGGGTGTGCCGCCGCCTGGATATCGCCCGGCACTGGCACGCTTCGCACCCGCCCGCGGCGCGCTGAGCCGCGCCATGCAGCCCCTGCACCTGCTCGGCCTGGACGAGGCGCGCGAACGCCTGATGGCGGGCGACTGCGACAGCGTCGACCTGGTCCGGGCCTGCCTGGACCGCATCGCCGCGCGCGAAGAGCACATCCGCGCCTGGGCCTGGGTCGACGCCGAGGGCGCCCTGCGCAAGGCGCGCGCCATGGCCGGCGCCAGGCCCGACCCGCGGCGGCCGCTGGCCGGCCTTCCCATCGCGGTCAAGGACATCATCGACACCGCCGACATGCCCACCGCCTATGGCTCGCCCATCTACGCGGGACACCGTCCGGCCTGGAGCGCCTATTGCGTGGCCGCCATCGAAGCGGCCGGCGGCATCATCCTGGGCAAGACGGCCACCTCCGAATTCGCCCACTCGGCCCCGCCGGCCACCCGCAACCCGCACGCGCCCGGCCATACGCCGGGCGGCTCGTCCGGCGGCTCGGCCGCCTGCGTGGCCGACTTCATGGCGCCGGCGGCGCTGGCCACCCAGACCGGCGGCTCCACCATCCGGCCGGCGGCGTTCTGCGGCGTCGTCGGCTACAAGCCCAGCCTCGGCCTGATCGACCGCACGGGCGTCAGGCCCATGGCCGAATCGCTCGATACCGTCGGCCTGATGGCCCGCGCCGTGGCCGACATCCAGCTGCTGGCCGGCGTGCTGGCCGGCGTGCCGGCCACGCCGCCCGCTTCGGCCGCGCCGCGCATCGGCCTGTACCGCACCCCGCACTGGGAGCGCATCGAGCCGCGCAGCCGCGACGCCCTGCTGGCGCGCCTGCGGCGCCTGGAACAGCGCGGCGCGCGCGTGGCCGAGGTGCCCGACCTGCCGGCCCTGCATCCGCTGTACCAGGACCACCGCGACCTCATGAACCACCAGGCCGCGCGCGCCCTGCTGCACGAGTACCGGCACCATCGCGAGCAACTGAGCCCGGCGCTGCGCGCCGCCCTGGAGGCCGGCCAGGCCTGCTCGCCGGACGCCGTGCGGGACGCCTGGCAGCGCACCCGCCGGGCGCGCCGCGCCTACGCCGACCTGCTGGCCGACTACGACCTGGTCGTCACGCCGGCCGCGCTGGGCGCCGCGCCCGCGGGCATCGCGTCCTCGGGCGACTCGCTGTTGAACCGCAACTGGTCGCTGCTGGGCGTGCCCACCCTGAGCCTGCCCAACGGCGCCGACCCGCGCGGCCTGCCCCTGGCCATGCAGCTGGCGGGCGGCCATGGCGCCGACGCCGCCCTGCTGGGCTGGGCGCGCTGGATCGAAGCCGTCGCGTAGCGGCGGCCGGGCGCGCCTCAGCCGCGCGGCGCGAAGCGGCGCAGGAAAGCGGCGAACACCTCGGCGGCCTGCTGCGCGTCCTCGGGGCTCAGCGTCTCCAGCGGATTGTGGCTCACGCCGCCGTTGCCGCAGCGCACGAACAGCATGGCCACGTCGGTGATCCGCTGCATCACCATGGCGTCGTGCCCGGCGCCGGACGGCAGCTCATGGACCGCCAGGCCCGCCTCGGACAGCGCGGCGCCGAACTGGTCCATCAGCCAGCGCGCGCACGGCACGCTGTCCACCGGCGGCACCGGGTCCAGGCTCGCCCGCACGCCGCGGCGGCGGGCGATCCGCTCGATGCCCGCGCGCACGTCGGCCACCGCCGCCTCGCGCACCGGGTCTTCGGCGGCGCGGATATCGATGGAGAACTGGCACACGCCCGGAATCACATTGCCCGAGCCATTGGGCACCTGCAACTGGCCCACGGTGCCCACCAGCGAGGGCGCCTGGCTGCAGCGCGACTCGACCAGCAGCACCATCTCGGCGGCGGCCGCGCCCGCGTCCTGGCGCAGGTTCATGGGCGTGGTGCCGGCATGGCCGGCCATGCCCTCGACGCGGGCCATGAAACGGCTGCTGCCGGCGATCTGGGTCACCACGCCCAGCGGCAGCCCATGGTGCAACAAGACCGGGCCCTGCTCGATGTGCACCTCGACGAAACCCAGCAACGTGGCCGGATCCAGCGCGGCGGCCCGCAGGGCCGCGGGGTCGCCGGCGCCGGGCAGGCCGCTTTCGGCCAGCGCCTGCGCCAGCGTCACGCCATCGGCGTCCTGGCGCGCCAGCAGCGCGGGATCGAAGCTGCCGGCCAGCACGCCGCTGGCCAGGAAACTCGTCTTGAAGCGCAGGCCCTCCTCCTCGGCGAAGGCCACCACGTCCAGGTGGTAGGGCAGCCGCACGCCGGCGTCGCGCAGCGCGCCGGCCACCGCCACCGGCAGCAGGATGCCCAGCCGGCCGTCATAGCGGCCGCCATCGCGCACCGTGTCGAAATGCGAGCCGGTCATCAGCACGCGCGGCGCGGCCACGGCGGGGTCGGCGGCGTAGCGGCCGATCACGTTCCCGATGGCGTCGATGCGCACCGCCATGCCGGCGGCCTCCATCCATCGCGCCAGTTGCGCCTGCGTCGCGCGGTGCGCCGGCGTCAGGTAGGCGCAGGTCAGGCCGCCTTCCATGTCGGAGTGGCAGGCAAGCCGGGCGGCCTGGTCGACGATGACCTGGCCCAGGGATGCGGAAACGGCAGTCATGGCGGATCTCCGGAAAAAGTCGGGACAACGGCGCCCATCAGCGTTCGGCCAGCCGGGCGGTGACCTCGCGCGCGGTCGACATGACCAGCGGACACCAGTCCTGCACCACCTGTTCGACCGCCGTCACTTCGCTGGAATACGAGACGCCGATGGCAGCCACGTCGCCCGTGGCAGGATCGCTGATCGGGCAGGCAATGGTGATGTCGCTGGCGAAGTCCTCTTCCACGCCCAGCACGTAGCCGTCGCGGCGCGCCAGTTCGACGCGCTCCATGATGCGATCCATCTGCCAGATGGAGTTGGGCATCAGCGGCTTGAGGTCCGAACGCTCCAGCACCTCGCGCACCTGCTCGTCCGGCATGGCGGAGAAGATGGCGATCCCGGTGGCCGTGCAGTAGGCGGGGATGCGCGCCCGTTCGCCCAGGTCGTTATTGAGCATTTCCTGACTGGTATAGCGTACCGGGAAGACCGTGTCCGTGCCGTCGAGCATGGCCAGGTTGACCGAGGCATTGGTCTTGCGGCGCAGGAACTTCAGATACGGGTTGGTGCACACGACGAGACGATTGGTCTCCAGGTAGCGCTGGCCGATATCCAGGCAGCGGCGCGACAGGCGATACTCGCCGTCGCGGCCCACTTTGTCCAGGTAACCCAGCCGCCACAGCGTGTGCGCGGCACGCTGGGCGGCGCTCTTTTCCATGCCGATCTCGCGCGCCGCCTGCGAAAAGCCGCTCGTGGGCCTGGATTTGTCGAACGCCTCGAGCAACCGAAAGGCTTTGGCCACGCTGTTGACGAACAGATGATCCTTGTCCGCCTCGCCAGCGGCCTTCTTGGACGCCATAGATCCCTCCAAAATTCCGAATGCCGCCCTGTCCAGGAGCGGCAGTTTGTCCCGAATGCCGGACTGCCGGCGCTACGCCAGCGGGCCCGCCCCGCCGCGAGGCAGGCAGTGGCCGGCCAGCCTGACCCAATAGGCGGCGCCGACGGCGGCAATCTCGTCATTGAAGTCATAGCCGGGGTTGTGCAACCCGCATACCGTCGCCGTCTCGCCCTCGCGCCCCCCGCCATTGCCCAGCATCAGGTAGCAGCCGGGCAATGCCTGCAGCATGAAGGCGAAATCCTCCGCCCCCATGGTCGGGATGAACCCGTCATTTAACCATTTCGGCCCCAGCCATTGCGCGATTGCATCGCGGCACAGCGCCGTGGCGCCGGCATCGTTGATGGTGGCCGGCACCGCATGCTCGATCTCGACCTGCGCCGTGCAGGAAAACGCCGCCGCCACGCCCTGGGCGATGTCCCGTATGCGCGCGCAGGTCCGTTCCAGCACCGGCGGCGACAGGGTGCGCAGCGAGCCCGCCAGCCACGCCTGGTCGGGAATGACGCAATGGTTGTCGCTGCCGCCCAGCTGGGTGATCGACAGCACCACGCTGTCGTGCGCGGCGGTATTGCGCGTCACCACCGTCTGCAGCGCCTGATGCAACGCCGCCACCGCGGCCACGGGGTCGATGGCCTGCTCGGGCAGGGCGGCGTGGCCGCCCTTGCCGGTATACGTCACCTTCACGCGCGAGGACGACGCCATGATGGGCCCGGCCGTCAGCGCGAACTTGCCCGCGGCCAGGCCGGGCCAGTTGTGCAGCCCGAATACCGCCTGCATGGGATGGTCGCGGAATAGCCCGGCCTCGATCATGGCGCGCGCTCCGCGGCCATTCTCCTCGGCCGGCTGGAAGATCAGGTAGATCGTGCCGTCGAAGTCGGGATGGCGCTGCAGGTACCGCGCCGCGCCCAGCAGCATGGCCGTGTGGCCGTCATGCCCGCAGGCATGCATGCGGCCCGCATGGCGCGACGCGTGCCCGAACGTGTTGGTCTCGTGGATCGGCAAGGCGTCCATGTCGGCGCGCAGGCCGATCGCCCGCCTGCCATCGCCGGCGCGCAGCACCCCGACCACGGCCGTCTCGCCCAGCCCATCGAGCACCGGTATGCCCCACTCCTGCAGGCAGGCGCGCACCCGCCCGGCCGTGCGGTGCTCCTCGAAGCTGAGCTCGGGATGGGCGTGCAGGTCATGGCGGATGCCGCGCATGAGCTCTCCCGTCTCCCGCCCGACCGCCTCGACCAGCGCATCGGCGGCCCATTCGGGCCGCGCGCCGGCCGTCATGCCACCCTCCGCAGGAACTGCCGGATGCGCTCGCTGGCCGGCGCATCGAAGAAGCTGGCCGACGGCGCGTCCTCGAGCACCACGCCGCCTTCCATGAACACCACCCGGTCGGCCACGTCGCGCGCGAACCGCACTTCGTGCGTCACCACGACCATGGTCATCCCCTCGTCGGCCAGCTTGCGCATGACGCTGAGCACTTCGTCGCGCAGCTCCGGGTCCAGCGCCGAGGTCGGCTCGTCGAAGAAAATCACTTCGGGCTTCATGGCCAGCGCGCGCGCAATGGCCACCCGCTGCTTCTGGCCGCCGGACAGGCGGCTGGGGTATTCGTTCTCCTTCTCCGCCAGCCCCACCTGGCGCAGCAGCGCGCGCGCCTGCTGGATGGCCTCGTCCTTGCCGACGCCCTTGACCTGCACCGGGCCCTCGATGATGTTCTTGATCACCGTCATGTGCGAGAACAGGTTGAACGACTGGAACACCATCGCCGTCTTCTGGCGGATCTCGCGCACCCGGCGGCGCTGCTCGCGCTTGAGACCGGCGCCGGCCTGCACCGCCACCCGCGTGCCGCAGATCGTGATCGCGCCTTCGTCCGGCACTTCGAGGAAGTTGAGGCTGCGGATGAAGGTCGTCTTGCCGGACCCCGACGGCCCCATCACCACAACCACCTCGCCGCGCCGGATCGTCAGATCCACGCCCTTGAGGACCGTGTTGGCGCCAAAGGACTTGCGCAGTCCTTCGACCTGGACCACCGGCTGTCCGGGCGCTTGGTCGTGTTGTTTCATGACATCCCCTTGCCCAGCTTGCTCTCCACCCAGACCTGGATGAACGTCAGCATCTGGTTGATCACCCAGTACAGCGCGCCGGCGATGATGAACATCTCCATGTAGCGGAACGTATTGGAGCCGATCTGCTCGGCCATCTTGGTCAGTTCGACCACGGTGATGGTCGAGGCCAGCGACGTATCCTTCATCAGGGCTATGTAGCGCGTGCCCATGGTGGGCGCCGCGATCCGGATCGCCTGCGGCAGGATGATGCGGAACAGGCTGCGCGCCGCTCCCATGCCCAGCGACTGCGCCGCCTCGATCTGGCCGCGGTCCACCCCCAGGATGCCGGAGCGGAAATTCTCGCTCAGGTAGGCGGCCGAGCACAGCGACAAGGCCAGGATTGCCGTCGGCACGGGTTCGAGTTCGATGCCGTAGTGCGGCAGGCCGAAGTAGATCAGCAGCAATTGCAGCAACAGCGGCGTACCGCGGAAGATCGACACATACCAGAACGCCAGCCAGCGCAGGGGCGCGATCGGCGACAACCGGAACAACGCCAGGACCAGCCCCAGCGCGGTGCCCAGCACCGCGGAACTGAGGCCGAGCAGCAGCGTCATCAGCAAGGCGCCCTGGATGATGGGCGCCGCCTTGTGCAGCAATTCGATCATCGCGCGTCCTTGGGCAGCTTCCTGAGTTCCTCGCCCATTTCGATGCCGGCCAGCCACTTGCGCGAGATCTCGTTCAGCGAGCCATCATCGACCATCTCCTGGATCACCTTGTTGACCATCGCCGCCAGGTCGTCCTGCCCCTTCTTGAAAGCAATCGCCCCGATGTCCTGAGACAGGTCCGGGCCGGCGATCTTGACCGGGAAACGCCCTTCCTTGGCCGCCGTCATGCCGGTCACGCGGTCGGTAATGCGCGCATCCACGCGACCGATCGCCAGGTCTTGCAGGGCCAGGTAGAAGTTGTCGTACACGCGGATCTGCGCGTCCTTGACATGCTGGCGCGCCCACGCCTCGTCGGTGGTGCCGGCGGCCACGCCCAGGCGCTTGCCGGCCAGGTCTTCCAGCGAACGGATGGACGTATTGTCGTCGCGCACGAAAATGTTCTTCGACACGACCATGTACGGATTGGAGAAATCGGCGGACTTGCGGCGCTCCTCGGTGGGCGTGAGGATGGCCACCACCATGTCGTAGCGGTCGGCGTTGAGTCCCGAAATGAAGTTCTTGTACGAGTCGGTCACGAATGTCACCTTCTCGAACCCCATGCGCTTGCCCATCTCGCGCGAGACGTCCAGATTGAAACCGATGGGCTTGTTGGTATCGTCCATGTAGCCCCAGGGCTTGAGCGAGTCGGACGTGGCGATCCGGATCTCGTTCTTGGCGCGAGCCTTCTCCAGCACGGTCTCGGCATGGGCGTGGGCCAGGCCCAGCGCGAGCGGGACGGCCATCATCCACTTGAGCATGGCGGGCATTTTGCGGATCACTGCATTCATGTCTGTAACTCCCCATTGGATGGACGGCCTGGTATGCGGCCGCCCGTGTCTTCGATCAGCGTTGTCAATCAGGGTCGCTGCACGTTGAAATGCGCGGCTAGCAATGCGCCGCCGCTTCCAGCAGGCCGGTCAGGCCCCGTTCTATGGTCTGTTCGTCGGTCGCGAAGGAAATCCGCACCGATCCCGGCGCGCCGAACACCGCCCCCGGAACCGCCGCCACGTGGCGCGTCTCCAGCAACCATTCGCAGAAAGCCTGGTCGGGCTCGGGATCGCCACGGAAGCGCTCGCCGCCAGCCAGCGCCTCGGACAGGTCCAGCATGGCGTAGAACGCGCCGTCCGGCCGCTGCAGCCGCACGCCCGGCTGCCCGTCGGCGATCTGCATGACCAGGTCGCGGCGGCGTCGATAGGCCGCCGCCATGGCATCGATCGACTCGCGCGGACCGTTGAGCGCGGCCACCGCGGCGGCCTGGCTGATCGAACAGGGCGCCAGCGTCGTCTGCGCCTGCAGATTGGCCATTGCCTCGATGATGTCGGCCGGGCCGCCCGCGAATCCCAGGCGCCAGCCCGTCATCGCATAGGCCTTGGATACGCCGTTGACCACGACGATCCGCCCGGCCAGGTCCGGGCACAGCTTGCGCAGCGATACCGGCGGCTCGGCCGTGTAGTTCAGATGCTCGTAGATTTCGTCGGTCAGGATCAGCACGTCCGGCCGCTCGCGCAGCACCTCGCCCAGCGCGCGCAACTCCGCGCTGCCGTAGACCAGCCCCGACGGATTGCTCGGCGTGTTCAGGATCACCCAGCGCGTGCGTGGGCCGAGCGCCCCGCGCAGGGCTTGCGGGGTCAGCTTGTAGCCATCCTCGGCGCGCGTGGCCACGAACGCCGGCACGCCGCCGGCGGCATGGACCATGCCGGTATAGGCCGCCCAGTACGGCACCGGCAGCAGCACCTCGTCGCCGGCCTCCAGCGTCACGGCCAGGGCATTGGCGATCACCTGCTTGGAGCCGGTCCCGACCATCACTTCTTCGTCGCTGAACGCCAGGCCGTTTTCGCGCTGGAACTTCTGGCGCACGGCATCGCGCATGGCCAGCGAACCGCGCACCGGGGTGTAATGCGTGTCGCCGCCGCGCATGGCCTGCACGGCGGCCTCGATGACATGCGCCGGCGTGTCGAAATCGGGCTCGCCGGCCGTCAGCGACGCGACCCGTATCCCCTGGGCCTGCATATCGGCAACCTTGGCGATGGCGAGATAAATCTTGGACGTGGTCACGCGCGCCATGCGCGCCGCGACGCGCCGCCCGGCGGCAACGGCCGCCGGTTCGGAGATCGTATTCATTCAGGACTCCAGTGCTTCGAATGCCTGCCGCAGTCGCAGCAGGGTTTGTGGGCCGGCCGGCTGCAACGGCAGCCGCGCATCCCCGAACGCGAAGCCCTTGAGCTGCAGGGCAGCCTTCAGGCCCACGGGGTTCATTTCGGAATAGACCGCGTCGGCCAGCGCGGCCTGGCGGTGATGCAGCTGCAAGGCCTGCGCCATTTCGCCGGACTCGACCAGCGACTGGATGCGCGCCCAGGGCGCCGGATCCAGGTTGGACATCGCCAGCACGCCGCCGACCGCGCCCAGCGCCACCGCGGCGGGAAACAGCGGCTCTTCACCCGACAGCACGGCCAGCGTGTCGCCGGCCAGGTGGATCAGGCGGGTCAGCTTGGCGAAATCGGAACCGCTGTACTTGATGCCGACGATGGTCCCGTCGCCGGCCATCGCCGCGATGGTTTCGGCGCGCAGCTCCACGTTCGTGCGGCGCGGAATCTCGTACAGCACGATGGGCAGGTCCACGGCCGCGCGGTAGCGCTCGAAATAGGCGCGCACGCCTGCGTCGCCGGCCAGCGCGTAATACGGCGTGACCACCATCAGCGCGTCGGCGCCGGCCTCCCTGGCCGCCAGGCCCGCCTGCACGGCGTCCTCGTAGCCGGTGGCCAGCACGCCGGCGACGACCGGCACGCGGCCCCGGGCAGCCTCCACCGTCCAGCGCACCACGTCGGCGCGCTCCTGCGCGCAGAGCGCGGGATACTCGCCGGTGCCGCCCAGCGGCGCCAGCCCGGCCGCGCCCCGGCCGATGAGAAACTCGATATGCGAGCGCAGCACATCGCGATCCACGCCGCCTTCCCGCATGAACGGGGTGGGCGTGGCCGTGATGATGCCGCGCAAAGTCCTGGCACTGATCAACATCTTCCACCTATCAATGAATTGCATTGCAATTTATATGAATCACAATATAATGATAGATGATTGAAATATAGCGCCTCAATGCGGGTTTTCCCTTCTCGCGGACGCAGGCCGGCGCGCGGGCGCGCCATGGCGCATTCCCGCGTCGGGTACTTGTTCATGAGGAGATTGCACGCGCGCCGTACGGACGACGGGCGGAGAGCGCATCGGGCGCGCCCGCCTTCACGCAAGGATTCGCTTCTGGAGCCGGTCCCCGCATGGGGACTGGCGCCTGCCCGTGCGTGTGCCTGTCCCCGCTGGGACAGGCACCGGATGCCGCGCCAACGCCCGCACCTGCTGGTGCCTGTCCCGCGGGGACAGGCACCGGATGGCATGCCCTACCCCCGGTAGCCCAGCTCGCGCGAGATGACGCGGGCGGTCTCCTGCAGCATGGGCCGCACGCGCGCCACCACGGCGGCGTCCATGCGCGCCAGCGGGCCGGAAATACCGATGGCGGCCGACACCTTGCCGGTAGCGTCGAACAGCGGCGCGCCCATGCCATAGACGTCCTCGCGCCACTCGCCCGCGTTCTCGGAGAACCCCTCCTCGCGCACACGCCGCAGCTCCGCCTTCAGGGCCGCGAGGCTGCCGATGCTGCGGGCGGTGTGCTTGACCAGCTTGGCCGGCAGCGCCGCCGCCAGATCGTCGCAATAGGCCAGCAGCATCTTGCCGGTGCCGGTGCAATAGGCGGGCGCGCGCCCGCCCACGCGGGTATATGAACGCACCGGCTGAGGGCTGTCGATCTTGTCGATGTACAGCACGTCGGCGCCGTCCAGGATGGCCAGGTGCACGGTTTCCTGGCTCTGCTTGACCAGCGCCTGCATGTGCGGGCGGGCGATGCGCGACAGGTCCATGCGGTCGGCGATCTGCGTGCCCATCTCCCACAAGCGCATGGTGCACCGATAGCGGCGCGTCAGCGCGTCCTGCTGCACATAGCCGCTTTCCATCAGCGTCTGCAGCAGGCGATGCACGTTGCTCTGCACCAGGTCGAGATCGGCGGCCAGTTCCGTAATACCCATGGGCTCGGGGCTGGCCGCCAGCCGCTCGAGCAAATGCAAACCCTTGACCAGTGTCTTTCCCATAAGATCCCGCGGCGCGCCATGCCGCGCGCCGATGCTCAGTGTCCGGATAGCGGATTCTACAAGATGGAATCGTCTCCCACTTCCGGCCGGCGCCAGGCGGCGCCGCTCAATCGCCGATGCAGCGCAGTCCGGTACCGCCGCCATGCCGGCGCGCATAGCGGGCGCGCTGCATCGCCAGGTACGACAGGGCGATGCGGCGCGCCTCGAACATGCGCTGGAAGCTGCCCATGTCCATCACGCCGCACGACACCGCGAAGAACGTGCCCCAGGCCTGCTCGGGCACCCGCTCGCCAGGCATGCCCGCCTCCACCTGGCGGGTGCGCTCGATCAGCGCCTCCGATGGCGGCGGCACCTTGCGATAGGTGCCGCGGTCTTCATAGTCCACTTCCGCGCACATGTTCAGCCCTCCTCGCCCATGTCGGCCCCGATCACGCCGCACGCCCCCGAGGGCGTGCCATAGGCCAGCCGCGCGCCGGCCCGGTCCCAGGCCAGGCAGGCGACGCGGTCGCGTCCGGCCTGCCCCAGTATGCGCCGCAGCGCGCCATCGGTGCTTTCCAGCACCATCAGCCCGTCGGCGTAGCCAACCGCGACCCAGGGCCGCGCCGGATGGCAGGCCACCGCGCTCACCTCGCCGTCGGGCCGCTCTCCCAGGGCCAGCGGCGTGCTGCCGATGGGCCCTTCCTCTCCCTCGAAGGGCCACAGGACCGCGCCGGCCGACCCATCGGTGACCAGCCATTGCCCGCCGGCCAGCCACGACCAGCTCCCGACCGCACGCGGATAGCCGACCATGCGGAAATGCCGCATGGTATCCAGCCGCCAGCCATGCAGCACCGCATCGCGCGTGGCGACCAGCACGAAGCGGTCGTCGGGCGAGAACGCCACCCGCGTGGGCATGCCTTTCCAGCTCAGTCGTTGCGGCTCGCCGCCGGCCTGGCGGTCGTACAGCGCCAGGCCGTCGTAGCCGGCGACCGCCAGCCAGCGCCCCCCATGGCTGAACCGCAGCGCCTGCACCGGCCGCTCCTGCGGCAGGGCCGGCGGCTCGCCGTCGCGCCCGGCCTGCCAGACAGTGCGCCCGCTGGCGTAGGCCAGGGCGCCATCGGCGGCCACGGCCAGCGCCGTCACCCATTTGTTCGGCACGCTGGCCACGCAGTCCGGCTCGCCCGCGCCGGCGCGCATCACGCGCCCGTCCTCGCCCGCGCTCAGCAGCCAGCAGGCCGCGCCGGGCTCGCCCGGCGCCGCGCAGGCCGACAGCACGTCGCCGTCGTGCAGCGCGACGACGCGGCGCCGGTCGCCGTGCTGCACGTGCAGGCGGCCATCCATCGCCAGGAAGAACGCCTGTTCGCCGGCGAACCCGGCCCGCAGGCAGGGCACGCCCAGGTCCAGGCGGTTGAGCATCTTCATTGCGACCGGCACGCCTCGAATCCGGCGCGCAGCGCCTGGGCGTCCAGGCCCCGCCCGATGAAGACCAGCTTGCTGGCGCGCGGCTCGTCGTCGCGCCAGGCGCGCTGGTGCTCGCCCTCGACGATCATGTGCACGCCCTGGATGATGTAGCGGCGCGCATCGTCATCGAGCGCCAGGATGCCCTTCATGCGCAGGATGTCCGGCCCCTGCTTTTCCACCAGGCCATGTATCCAGGGAAAGAAGCGCCGGCCATCCAGGGCGCCGGCCTGCAGCGACACCGACATCACCGAAATCTCGTGATGGTGGTGGTGGTGGTGGCCCGCCGCCCCGTGGCAATGCTCGTCATGCTCGTGTTCGTGCTCATGGCCGCAGGCGGCCGGCGCCGCGCGCGCCTCCAGGTCGACGCAGCGCTGCAGGTCGAATGCGCCGATGGCCAGGATGCGCGAGAGATCGATCTCGGCGCGCCGCACGCGGTGGCAGGCCGCGTACGGATTGATCGCCGCCACCCGGCGCTGGACCTGCTCGGCCTCGTCGGCCGACACCAGGTCCACCTTGTTGATGAGCACCACGTCGGCATAGACGATCTGGTCCTCGGCTTCCTGGCTGTCGGCCAGCCGCAGCGGAAAATGCTTGGCGTCGACCATGGTGATGACCGCGTCCAGCTCGGTCTTCTCGCGCACCTCCTCGTCCATCATGAAGGTCTGCACCACCGGCGCCGGATCGGCCACGCCGGTGGTTTCCACCACGATGGCGTCGAAGCGGCCGGGCCGGCGCAGCAGCTTGTGCAGGATGCCGATCAGGTCGCCGCGCACGGTGCAGCAGATGCACCCGTTGTTCATCTCGTAGATTTCCTCGTCGGACTCCACGATCAGATCGTTGTCGATGCCGATTTCACCGAACTCGTTGACGATCACGGCGTACTTGCGCTCGTGCTGGCCGGTCAGGATGCGGTTGAGCAGGGTCGTCTTGCCGGCCCCCAGGTGGCCCGTCAACACCGTCACCGGCACCTTGCGCGTGGCTTCCGACATGACTGCCCTCCTCCTCAGATACGCTCGAGAATGTGCATGCCGCGGTTGCGGTCGATGATGTACATCAGCCCCTCCTTGGTCAGGAACACGTCGTTGGTCTGCGCCCGGTCAAAGCCCGGGATGTCCGGCTCGAAATGCGCCACTTCGCGCGGCGCGTGCGGGTTCTTCACGTCGACCACGCGCAGGCCCTTGGCGAACCACGCCACCGGGATCTCGGTGCCGTACACCTGCTCGGCCGGCTGGTGGCAGCCCGTGAACTCGGGCATGTTCTTGTCCATCAGCTCTTCGATCTGGTAGGTGGAGATCGGCACCGGCTGGGTCTCGTCGGTAATGTCGAACAGCCACATGAACGGCGGCGGCGACGGGCGCACCTTGCGCACGTCCTCGTCGGCCACGATGGCGATCTTGCGGCCGGCCAGCTCGAACGGCAGCGGCAGCACGGTATGCGTGGGGTGCGCGAAGGTCGGGCTGTACGCGAACTTCGACACCAGCTTGGGCTTGCTCATGTCCTCGATGTCGAGGATGACCATCCCGCCGTGCCAGTACGCCACGTACAGGCGGTTGCCGCGCCGCAGCACCTGGTGGCACCACGTCATGCGATAGCCTTCGTCGGGCGTCTCGCCGCCGGCGACCCACTGGCCCGGCATCCACCAGCGGCCCACTTCGCGCGGCTTGGCCGGATTCTCCAGGTCCAGGATCATCGCGATGTTCAGGTGGTAACCCTCGACCTCGGGCGTGATGTAGGCGTGGCGGCCGTCGAAGTCGAAGCGGTGCACGCCGGTGCCGGCGGTCTTCCAGAAGCAGATCTGGCGCGGATTGGTGGGATCCGACACGTCATAGATGGCCAGGCCGCCCTGGAAGTTCTCGCCCAGGATGTACGGCGGCGGGCACTCCCAGTTGACCAGCATCAGGTCGTTCTCGACCCGCACCTTGTGCGTGTGCACGCCGTCCGGAATGGGAATGTGCGCCACCTGCCGCGGATGCCGCGGATCGCTGATGTCCACGATCGTCGTGCCCGCCGGGGCGTCCATGTGCGCGATGTAGGCGTAGTTGCCCTGCACGTAGACCTGCCCCCCGCCGGCGCAATCGAAATACGCCACTTCCCGCAACCCCTTGATGCTAGCCATGAATATCCTCCAGGTAACCGCGCATCACTGCTTTGCCAGCAAACCCAGCGAGTCCAGCAGCTTGGTGTGCTGCTTGTACTCCGACCACAGCATGGCCTTGGTCTGGGCGCCGTCCATGTAATCCACTTCCACTTCGCGCGAGGCGATGAACTTCTTGAAATCGTCGTTCTGCATGGCCTGCTTGAAGGCGTCGTGGATGTATTGCTTCACGCCGGCGTCCATGTTCCTGGGGCCGAAGAAGAAGAACTTCAAGCCCACGCCCACGTCGTAGCCGATCTCCTTGAAGGTGGGCACGTCGGGGTGGTAGGGCACGCGCTGGGCCTGGAACACGCCCAGGATGCGCAGGCGGCCTTCGTCGACCAGGGCGCGGCCCTCGCCGGCGTTGATGACGATGGCGTCGACGTGCCCGCCCAGCAGCGCCACGCTGCTTTGCGCCCAGCCCTTGTACGGCACCTCCAGCACGTTCAGCTTGGCGGCCTGCACCAGCTGCGCCATGTTCAGGTGCGAGGCGGTGCCGTTGCCGGTGTGGCCCAGGCTGTACTTGCCGGGCGACTGGCGCACGGCCTTGATGAAATCCTGCGCCGTCTTCCAGTCCGCGTCGCCGCGCACCGCCAGCATCTGGTACGACGAGAACACATTGATGATGGGGTCGATATCGTCGGGCGTCTTGTACGCCAGGCCCTTCATCATCTGCGGCGCGTCGACCACGGCGCCGGTGGGCGTGAAGCCGATGCTGCTGCCGTCGGGCCGCGCATTGACCACCGACGCGATGCCGATCGACCCGCCCCCGCCGGGCCTGCTCACCACCGCCACGCCGTCGGGAAACTTGGCATGCGCTTTCTCGGCCACCATGCGGGCGACCAGGTCGGTCAGGCCGCTTACCGTGAACGGGTTGACGATGGTCATGGTTCCCCTGGGCGCCTGCTGCGCGCCCACCATGCCGGGTAGAACGGCGAACAGCGCCGCCACAATCAGCTTCTTCATACCACCACCTCCTGGTCTTTCGATGATCTTTGCGTGCCGGCGCGCCCGACGTTGGAACTGGCCTTGCGTGCACGGGAGTGGTTGCTGCGGGTGCTGCTGCGCGGCGGTTTTCGGCCGCCTCGTTAATTCTATTTTATGGAATCAAATTCTAAATTAAGCCGTCGATGCGAGATCATACGAGCCGGTTTTTGCCGCTGTCAAGACGCGATTTCCACGACTTCCGCGCGGCGGCGCGCGCCGGTCGCGCAGCGCCGAAAGCCGCGCTGGGCGGCTGGAAAAAGCAGGCCGGAAAGACGGCGCTCAGCGCGCGGCGGTCACCTGGACTTCCACCAGGTAGCCCGGCAAGGCCAGCCGCGCCTCGCTGGGCGTGCGGGTCGGGGCCCGGCCCGGCACCACCCACGCGTCCCACAGCGGATTGATCGCTTCGAGATCGCGCATATCCTTGAGCAGCACCATGGCCGACAGCAGGCGCGACTTGTCCGTGCCGCAACGCGCCAGCAGCGCGTCGATCTGGGCCAGGATCTGCCGCATCTGGTCCTGCACCGTACCGCCCGGGTCATCGGCCACCTGGCCGGCCAGGTACACCGTGCCGCCGTGGATGACCGCCTTGCTGTAGCGTGGGCTGGTCTCGACATACTGGATATCGCTCATCTGCTGCACTCCCCTCATACGTTATGGATGGTCAGCCGCGCGCCGCCGCCATGTGGCGGTCCAGCGCCCGGGCCAGGTCGGCGATCAGGTCGTCCGGGTCTTCCAGGCCGATGTGCAGCCGCACCAGCGGCCGCCCGCCCAGGGCCGCCGCCGACGTGCTGCGCACCGGATGGCTGGGCAAGGCCAGGCTTTCGAAGCCGCCCCAGCTCACGCCGATGCCGAACAGCCGCAGGTCGTCCACGAAGCGCGCCAGCGCGGCGTCGTCGCCGGCGCGAAACGCCACGCCGAACAACCCGCTGGCCCCGGAGAAATCGCGCCGCCACAAGGCGTGGCCGGGACTGTCGGGCAGCGCCGGATGCAGCACCTGCTCGACCTCGGCGCGGGTACTCAGCCACTGCGCCACGCGCAGCGCGCTGGCCTGGTGGCGCGCCAGCCGCACCCCCAGCGTGCGCAGGCCGCGCAACGCCAGATAGCAATCGTCCGGGCTGACGGCGTTGCCGTATTGCGCGGCCGCGCGCCGCACCGCCGGAAACTGCGCCTCGTTGGCCACCGCCACGCCCAGCATGGCGTCCGAATGGCCCACGATGTACTTCGAGGCCGACTGGATGCTGATGTCTATGCCCAGGGCCAGCGGCTGGCAGAACCACGACGTGGCCCAGGTGTTGTCCACCACCGAGACCAGGCCGCGGCGGCGCGCCACCTCGGCCAGCGCGCGCAGGTCCTGCATTTCGAAAGTCAGCGAACCGGGCGCCTCGCCATAGATCACGCGCGTGGCGGGCCGCACCAGCGCGTCCAGGTCGGCGTCCGGCGCGTACCAGGTGGTCTCGACGCCCAGGCGGGCCAGCTCCTGCTCGCAGAAGGCCCGCGCCGGCCCATACACCGTGTCGGCCATCAGCAGGTGCTGGCCCGGTTCGAGCAGGCTGCCCAGCACGCGCGTGATGGCCGCCAGCCCGCATGGAAACAGCATCGCGCCATGGCCGCCGTCGAGCTCGGTGCAGGCGGCCTCCAGCGCCCGGCTGGTCTGGCTGCCGAAGCGGCCGTAGTACAGGCTGTCCTGCTTGCGCGACGCCGCCGCCTGGTAATCCGCCACCGACGCATGCAGGAAGGTCGAAGTCCTGCACGGCGGAATGTTCACCAGCCCCTCGAACCGCTCGGGATCGCGGCCCAGGTGCACCAACCGGGTATCGGGTTTCATGGCGCGGGCTTCCCGGTCAGGCCACGTCGAACTTCACGCCCTGCGCCAGCGGCAGCGCATTGCCGTAGTTCACCGTATTGGTGGTGCGGCGCATGTAGGCCTTCCAGCTGTCGGAGCCGGCCTCGCGCCCGCCGCCGGTTTCCTTCTCGCCGCCGAACGCGCCGCCGATCTCGGCGCCCGAGGGCCCGATATTGACGTTGGCGATGCCGCAATCGGACCCCTCGGCCGACACGAAGCGCTCGGCCTCGCGCAGGTCGTTGGTGAAGATCGACGACGACAGCCCCTGCGGCACATCGTTCTGCTGCGCGATGGCCTCGTCCAGGTCGCGGTAGCGCATCACGTACAGGATGGGCGCGAAGGTCTCGCGCTCGACCACCTCGCTCTGGGCCGGCATCTCGACCAGCGCCGGCCGCGCGTAATAGGCCTCGGCGTGGCCGCCGACCTGCTCGCGCGCGCCGCCGGTCACCCGGCCTCCCGCCGCGCGCGCGTCGGCCAGCGAGCGCTGCATGGCATCGAAGGCGGCCTGGTCGCGCAGCGGACCGATCAGGGTGCCGCTGTCGCGCGGGTCGCCGATGGCGACCGACTCGTAGACCTGCTTCAGCCGCGCCACCAGGTCGTCGGCGATCTGCTCGTGCACGAAAATGCGGCGCAGCGAGGTGCAGCGCTGGCCCGCCGTGCCCATGGCCGAGAAGGCGATGCCGCGCAGCGCCAGGTCCAGGTTGGCCGAGGGGCAGATGATGGCGGCATTATTGCCGCCCAGTTCCAGGATGGAGCGCCCGAAGCGTTCGGCCACCTTCGGCCCCACCTTGCGGCCCATGGCCGTCGAGCCGGTCGCCGACACGATGGGGATGCGGTGGTCGTCGACCAGCACCTCGCCGACCTCGCGCCCGCCGATCAGCACCTGCGACAGATGGGCCGGCGCATCGCCGAACCTGGCCAGCGCCCGCTCCAGCAGCGCCTGGGTCGCCAGCGCCGTCAGCGGCGCCTTCTCCGAAGGCTTCCACAGCAGCGAGTCGCCGCACACCAGCGCGATGGCCGCGTTCCAGGCCCAGACGGCCACCGGGAAGTTGAACGCCGAAATAATGGCCACCGGACCGGCCGGATGCCAGGTTTCCATCATGCGGTGCTCGGCGCGCTCGGTGGCGATGGTCAGGCCGTACAGCTGGCGCGACAGGCCGGTGGCGAAGTCGCAGATATCGATCATTTCCTGCACCTCGCCTTCGCCTTCGGAGAGGATCTTGCCGGTCTCGATGCTGACCAGCCGGCCCAGCTCGGCCTTGGCGGCGCGCAGTTCCTCGCCCAGCAGGCGCACCAGCTCGCCGCGCCGCGGCGCCGGCACCTTGCGCCAGGCCAGGAAGGCCTGGCGCGCGTCGTCCACGCGGGCGCGCGCCTGCTCGGCCGTCAGTTCGGGCAGGCGCGCGATGGCCTGCCCGTCGATCGGCGAGCGCACTTCCAGCGTGCCGCCGTCGTACCGCGCCGGGTCCACGCCCAGCTGCTGCAACAGGCGCCTGGTTTCCTCGGGAGTCGCGCAATGCACTGTCGTCATGATCTGGATCCTTTCAGGTGATGGTCGCGAGCGGCGGGCGGCGCGGGCCGCGCCCCGGCAGAATGTCGCCGGGCCGCCAGTTTTCTATTTTATGGAATTCGATTCCAAAAATATGATAAATGAAAAAACCGTTCCGGCACAACACCGGCGCGCGAGACGGGCGCGAACCCGTTGCACTACTATCTGTCGGGCTGCCTCTTGATGCGAGTCGATGACGATGATGGAACCCGGCCGACCCCGCACGCGTGGTGGACCTGGCCGCCTACGTAGCGCGGGCCTGCTGTCCCACCCTGCTGCTGCGCGGCGGCCGCTCCGACTACCTGCAACCGGCCATGGTCGAACGCATGCGCGCCCTCAACCCGCGCATCGAAGCGGTCGAGATCGCCGACGCGGGCCACTACATCCATGACGACCAGCCCGCGGTGTTCGCGCGCCAGGTCTGCCGTTTCCTGAAGCCACGCGGGCCGGCTGGCGACTGATCGCCGCGCTCGCGCAGGCCGCCGCGCGAGCGCATCGCAAGCTGCTAAGGGTTTCCACTATTCAGCGCGCATCGACGCAAAAGCGCGATGTTGCTACCATGTTTCGAGCAGCATCGCGGCTTTCCGTTGCCGTACGTATCGTTCCTGCGAATCACCCTCAGTGGTCGCCCAGCCAGTGCTCGTTAGGCAATTGACGTACATGAATACGACCCGTATGCAGCGCATGCCGCCGCTGAACGCATTGCGAAGTTTTGAAAGCGCGGCGCGGCACGAGAGTTTCCTGAAGGCCGCCGCGGAGCTGCACGTCACGCCAGGAGCCGTCAGCCGCCTGGTCAAGTCGCTGGAAAGCTATCTGGGCGTCGAACTCTTCATGCGTTCGCACCGCGGCGTGGCCATCACGCCGCAAGGCAAGGCGTTCGCCGAGGACATCCTCGAAGCCTTCAACAAGATCGGCGTCGCCACGGACCGCGTCCAGCAGCATCTCGGCGACCGCGGCCTGAGCATCTGCTGCCACCCGACCTTCGCCGCGCACTGGCTGACCCCGCGCTGGGCGCAGGTCCAGGCTGCGCTGCCCAGCACGCAGATCAACGTCAAGACGACCCTCGCGCCCGAACTCGAAAGCACGGACGACTACGACTTCGTCGTCAAGCTGGGCCCCGATCCCGCCGCCGAACAGGCCTGCAGCGGCGGCGTGGCCGCCGAGCGCGTGCTGGATGTCGAGACCTTCCCGATCTGCTCGTCGGCCTTCCTGCAGCGGCATGGCGGCGAACTGGGGCTGGACGATATCGAGCGCTATCCGCTCATCCACGCGCAGCTGCGTCCGCAGGACTGGAACCGCTGGCTCCAGTCGGTGGGGCAGCCGGCCTTGCGCCAGGCGCCCGGGCTGGTGTTCGAGAGCCTGACCCTGGCCTACAACGCGGCGATGTCGGGCGCGGGCGTGGCCATCGGCATCCACGCCTTCATCGCCGACGACATTGCGTCGGGCAGGCTGGTGGCGCCGTTTCCCCATGTGCGAAAAAGCCATATGGGGTTCAACATCTATTTCAACGCCCAGCGGGCGGCGCGCGTGCCGCGCATCGAACAGATCCGCCGCTGGATGGTCCAGGAGCGCAACAAGACGCGCGCCACCGACACCGCCGAGGCGCTCAGAAAGTCGGCTTTTGCAGAATGATCGATGCGTCGGCGACGACCATGCCCGGGTCCAGGCTGCGGCCGCGCACCATGACCGGGTTCAGATCCAGCTCGGCGATCAGATGGCTGCGCCGGTAGTAGAACTCCGAGACGTCCGCGATCAGCCTGGCGAACGCGCCGATATCGGCCGGTTCCCTGCCCCGGGCGCCGTCGATGATCGGAAACGCCTTGTGATGGCGCAGCGCACGCTCGGCATCGCGCGCTGACAGCGGCGCCATGCGGATCTCGGGCGCGCCCAGCAGTTCGGCGTAGATGCCGCCCGCGCCCACGACGACGACGGGCCCGAAGGTATGGTCGGTGCGGCAGCCGACGAACCATTCCATCAGGACCTCGCCCACCATCGATTCGACCAGCACTTCCCCGCCGGCCACGCCGGCCCGCCGCGAGCGCTCGCGCAGCTCGCCCCGCGTGCGCTCCAAGTCGTCCGGCGCCACATTGAGCGCCACCAGCCCCAGCTCCGACTTGTGCAATACCTCGTCGGCGCACAGTTTGACGACGGCCGGCCCGCCGCGGGCCTCTCCCGGCACGGGAAACCCCGCCATGGCCAGAATGCGCTTGCTGTCCGCCTCGTGCACCACCTGGCGTCCCTCGTCGATCCATTGCTGCAACAGCAAATCGATCTGGTCCAATTTCGTTCCCGCCCCTGCCATGGAAATCGCTGTGCTCATGTCTACGCCTGTTCGTCAGGAGATGTCCGTGTCGCCACGTATGGCCCGGAATGCCAGGGCCACCCGGCCGGTGTCGCCATAGATCGGAATGCCGCTGCGGGTCAATATCTCCAGCGACTCCGGCGTCTGCTCCGGCGTGCCGGTCCAGCAGACCACCACGGGTTTGTCGGTGCTGCGGTACATGCGGACAATGGCGTGCGCGAACGCCGGATTGCGGATGAACGTCGAGATGATCGCGAAGCCGTCGAGGTTCTTCGCGCGCGCGAACAGGTTCAGCACCTCCTCGAACAGCGACTCCTGCGTCAGGATGGCGCCGGACAGGTCGATCGGATTGCGGCTGGCGCCGAATTCCGGCACCTTCGCCTTGAGGCGCTCGAGCGTGTCCGGATCGAACGGCGGCACGGTAAAGCCGTCCAGTTCCAGCAGGTCCGACAGTTCCACGGCCAGGCCGCCGGCCACCGACAGGATGCCGACCGCGCCGCCCTTCATCCGCCTGCCGTTGGCCAGGGCCATGGCGACGTCGATGGCGGTGGCGCTGTCGCGCGCGCGCACCACCCCGAGCTGGCGGAACACCCCGTCGATGACGCGGTCGTCCGACGCCATGGCGCCGGTATGGCTGCTGGCCGCGGCCACGCCGGCGGTCGAGCGCCCGCTCTTGACCACCACGATCCGCTGCTGGGCGCCGAGCCGTTGCACGCTGCGGGCGAAATGCCGGCCGTTCTTGATCTGCTCGATATAGCACAGCACGACCCGGCACTCCGGCTTGTCCGCCAGCGCGTGGATATAGTCCGCGGCCGTCAGGACGGCTTCGTTGCCCGAGCTGACCACGCAGCACAGGCCGACGCCGCGGCGCATCAGGTTGTTGGCCATATAGCCCGCCATCGCGCCGGACTGCGACACGATCGCGACCTTGCCCTCCAGCATCTGGTTGTACATCGGGCTGAAGGTCATCTGCAGCTTGACGCCCGGCACCACCACGCCCTGGCAGTTGGGGCCGACGACCGGCAACTGGGTCTCCAGGCAATACTGGCGCAGCGCCGTCTCCAGCGACGCCCCGCGCTCGCCGGTCTCGGTAAAGCCCGAGGCCAGGATGACGGCCAGGCGCAGCCTGCCCAGCGGCACGGAGGCCAGCGCCGTCACGACCATGTCGGCCGGCACGGCGAACAGCGCCACATCGACCGGCTCGTCGATCTCCGAGAACGCCTGCACGAACCGCACGCGCTCGTAGCCGGACTCGAAGACGCCGGGCTCCACCGCAGCCCGGCACACGCCGTAGATATTGCCGGCAAAGCCATTCTTGACCACGTTGCGCAGGATGACATTGCCCAGCTTCGCGTGGTCGGCGGAAATGCCGACCACGGCGACGGCCCTGGCCTTGAAGAGCGCGCCGATGGCGCCCTGCAGGTGATCGCCGTTGACCGTAAGCTGTGTCACGGATTTCATTGCCACGACGTCCATCTCATTGCGCCTTCAATCCGAGTTCCTTGACCAGGGCGCCCCATTTCACCGTCTGGGAAGCCAGGACTTCGTCCATCTCCTTGGGGGTGGACGCCGGCAGCTCCCAGCCCAGCCCCTCTATGTAGCGCGTGCGGGCCTCCGGGGTGCCGAGCGCGGCCTTGATGGCGGTCTGCAGCTTGTCGGCGATCGCCGGCGGCACGCCCTTCGGCCCGGCGATGCCGAACCACTCGGTGGCCTGGAAGTTCGGAATCACCTCGGCGATGGTGGGCACATCGGGAAACAGCGGCGAACGGGTATCGCTGGTGACCGCCAGCACCTTCAGGCTGCCGGCCTGTACGTGCGGCAGCACCGATCCCAGGTCCAGCACCCCGATGGGCAGCCGTCCGGCCACCAGGTCCGCCTGCGTGGCGCCGCCGCCCTTGTAGGGAATGTGCACGAACTTGGTGCCGGCCAGCTTGTTGACCAGCTCCATGGAAAGGTGCGCCATCGAGCCCACGCCCGACGTCCCGTAGCTGCCGTACTTGCCCGGATCCTGCTTGACCTTCTCGATCAGTTCGGCGAAAGAGGCCACCGGAACCGACGGGTGCACGACCACCAGCTTGGGCGCGCGGTTGACCACGGTGATGCCGGTGAAATCCTGCGGCATGCGGTAGGGCATGCTCGCCTGCATGCCGGGCATGATGGTGTGGCCGGTCACCAGCAGCACCAGGTGGTAGCCGTCCGGCGCCGAGCGGGCCACCGCCTCGGCCCCTATCATCCCGCCCGCGCCGGTGCGGTTCTCGACCACGACCTGCTGGTTCCAGGTCTTGCCCAGTTGGTTGGCGATGTAGCGCGTGACATTGTCGGCCGGACCGCCGGCGGAGAACGGCACGATGATGGTGATAGGTTTGGACGGATAGCGGTCCGGGCTTTCGGCGGCCTGCGCGGCCGCGGGTCCGAGCGTAAGCAGCAGCCCGACAAGTAACGAGCGGATCATGGTTGTCTCCTGTCACTGTTTTATGGATTGCGGGCTTCCCGTCGGAAGATCTCGCGATGGCGGCCTGGCCGGCGTACACATGTTCGGTGAGCGCCCTCCCGGCCGGCAAACGACTTTTTTTCCCGATGGCCTACAAAAACTCAGCCATGGGAATCCAGGCTGAGAAAAACTGAGCCACCCCTGCGAAATAGTCGGTTGCCGCCTGATTTCGGCCGTCGATATAGTCGTCTCCATCCTCACATCCCAGGCAAAACAAGGAGACAGCGATGAGAGAAGCCGTAATCGTTTCAACCGCGCGCACCCCGATAGGCAAGGCCTACCGCGGCGCCTTCAACCAGACTCACGGCGCCGAACTGGGCGGCCATTCGCTGCGGCACGCCATCGCCCGGTCCAAGGTCGAACCGGCCGAGATCGAGGACCTCATCATCGGCTGCGGCATGCCCCAGGGCGCCACCGGCTACAACATCGGCCGGCAGATCGCCATATGCGGCGGCCTGCCGATCGAAACAGGCGGCACCACCGTCAACCGCCTGTGCGCGTCGGGCCTGCAGGCCATCGCCATCGCCGCCCAGCGCATCATCGTGGACCGCGTGCCCGTCATGGCCGCCGGCGGCCTGGAATGCATCAGCATCGTCCAGGACGAGCACCATAACGGCGTCAAGAAAAGCCCCTGGATCGAGGCCCACAAACCGCATACCTACGACGCCATGCTGCGCACGGCCGAAGTGGTGGCGCAGCGCTACGGCGTCAGCCGCGACGCGCAGGACGACTACGCCTTCCAGAGCCAGATGCGCACGGCCGCGGCGCAGCGCAACGGCCTGTTCGACGACGAGATCGTCCCGATGACGAGCGTCAAGCTGAGCAAGAACAAGGAAACCGGCGAGACCTACGAAGAAGAAGTGACCTTGCTGCGCGACGAGGGCAATCGCCCCGACACCACGCGCGAAGGTCTGGCCACGCTGCAGCCGGTGATGGAGCCGGACACTTCCATCACCGCCGGCAATGCCTCGCAGCTCTCGGACGGCTCGTCGGCCTGCATCCTCATGGAGGCCAAGGAAGCGGAACGGCGCAATCTGGAACCGCTGGGCGCGTTCCGCGGCTTCGTGGCCACCGGCTGCGAACCGGACGAGATGGGCATCGGCCCCATCCTGGCGGTCCAGACGCTGTTCAAGCGCTTCGGCCTGCGCATGGAAGACATCGACCTCTGGGAGCTCAACGAGGCCTTCGCCAGCCAGACCGTGTACTGCCGCGACCAGCTCGGCATTCCCAACGAACTGCTCAACGTCAACGGCGGCGCGATCTCGGTGGGGCACCCGTACGGAATGAGCGGCGCGCGCATGGTCGGCCACGCGCTGATCGAGGGCCGCCGCCGCGGCGCGCGCCTGGTGGTGGTCAGCATGTGCGTGGGCGGCGGCATGGGCGCCGCCGGGCTGTTCGAAGTGTACCGATAAGACAGGAAGGAGAAACCATGTCCGAATTCACGCCCAAGACCATCCTGGTGGAAGTCCGCGACCACGTCGCGTGGATCACCATCGACCGCCCCGACGCCATGAACGCGCTGGCGCGCGAAACCGTCATCGAAATCGACCAGGCGCTGCAGCTGCTCGAAGCGCGGGCCGATGTCCACGCGCTGGTGTTCACCGGCCAGGGCCGCGCGTTCTGCGCCGGCGGAGACCTGAAGTACTTCAAGGAAACCGTGGGCAGCGGCGACATGAACAAGTTCCGCGCCTACCTGAACCTGTGCCAGAACATGTACCGCCGCGTCGAGAACTTCCCGCACCCGACGATTGCGGCCGTCAACGGCGTGGCGGTGGCCGGCGGCATGGAACTGATCATTTCCTGCGACCTGGTCATTGCCGCCGAGTCGGCCAAGATCGGCGACGGGCACGCCAACTTCGGCATCATCCCGGGCGGCGGCGGGGCGATCCGCCTGCCGCGCAAGATCCCCATGGCCCTGGCCAAGCGCCTGCTGTTCACCGGCAATCTGCTGCCCGCCCGGGAACTGGCCGAATACGGCCTGGTGAACCAGGTCGTCCCGGACGAGCAGTTGACCGAGGCCGTCCAGGCCATGCTGGCCCAGATCACCAAGAATTCGCCGCTGGGCGTGCGCCTGATCAAGCAGCTGATCAACGATGGCTACGAACAGCCCCTGGACACGGCGCTGCGGCTCGAAGTGGTGGCCTGGGAAAGCTATGGCCTGAGCAACGACATCAAGGAAGGGCTGCAGGCCTTCCAGGACAAGCGCAAACCCAGGTTCTCCGGAACCTGACGCCGGCTGGCGCCGCAACGACACCGATACGCCCGAGACGGACACCATGGACACGCAGACCTCATCGCCCGACACCAAGCAGCAGTACCAGCCCTTCGTCTGGGAAGACCCCTTCCTGCTCCATGAGCAGCTGACCGAAGACGAGCGCATGATCCAGGCGACCGCGCACGCCTACGGCCAGGAGCAACTGCTGCCCCGCATCGTGCATGCGCACCGCACCGAGACCTTCGACCGCAACATCTTCCTCGAGCTCGGGCAGCTGGGCTTTCTGGGCGCCACGCTCGAGGGATACGGCTGCGCGGGCGTCAACCACGTCAGCTACGGTCTGATCGGGCGCGAAATGGAACGCGTGGACAGCGCCTACCGCTCGTCGGTCAGCGTGCAATCGAGCCTGGTCATGTACCCCATCCATACGTTCGGCTCGGAAGACCAGCGGCAAACCTACCTGCCCGGCCTGGCCTCGGGCGAACTGGTGGGGTGCTTCGGCCTGACCGAGCCCGACCATGGCTCCGACCCCGGCAGCATGGCCACCCGCGCGCGCAGCGTCGAGGGCGGATACCGCCTGTCCGGCGCCAAGAGCTGGATCACCAACTCGCCGATCGCCGATGTGTTCCTGATCTGGGCCAAGGACGACGCCGGCGATATCCGCGGCTTCATCCTCGATCGCGGCATGCAGGGCCTGTCGACCGAGCGCATAGACGGCAAGTTCTCCCTGCGCGCCTCGATCACCGGCACCATCGCCATGGACGAAGTCTTCGTGCCGCACGACCGCATGCTGCCGCACGTCAAGGGGCTGCGCGGCCCCTTCTCGTGCCTGAACAAGGCGCGCCTGGGCATCTCGTGGGGCGCGCTGGGCGCGGCCGAGGCCTGCCTGCACCAGGCGCGCGAGTACGTGCTGGCGCGCACGCAGTTCGGCCGGCCGCTGGCCTCGAACCAGCTCGTCCAGAAGAAACTGGCCGACATGGAGACCGAAATCGCCATCGGCCTGCAGGCCAGCCTGCAGGTCGCGCGCCTGATGGACCAGGGCCGCGTCTCGACCGAGGCCATCTCCATCATCAAGCGCAACAATTGCGGCAAGGCCCTGGAAATCAGCCGCGTGGCGCGCGACATGCTGGGCGCCAACGGCGTGTCCGACGAATATCACATCATCCGGCACATGATCAATCTCGAGGCCGTCAACACCTACGAGGGCACGCACGACATCCACGCCCTGATCGTCGGGCGGGCCATCACGGGAATCCAGGCGTTCTACGACTCCGGGAGCACGCAATGACACGGCAGAGAAACCGCGAGGGGCTGGAGTTCACGGCCGCCAACGCCCAGGCGATCGAAGCCTTCGACGAAACCGTCAAGCGCTACCTGCAATTCCACGGCGACATCGGCGGCGCGCTCAAAACCACCCTGGCGCACGACGCGCAAATGCCGATGGCGCTGGTCCTGCGCGGCTACTTCTACCTGCTGATGGGGCTGCGCCCGCTGGCCGACAAGGCCGCGCAGCTGGCGGCCGGCCTGCAGCCCGGGCGCGCCGCGCTCACCGAACGCGAACAGCGGCACCTGGACGCCCTGGCGTGCTGGTCGCGCGACTCGCTGCGCGCGGCGACCGAGCACTGGGAGCGGATCGCCCGCGCGCATCCGCGCGACATCCTGGCGGTCAAGATGGCGCATTTCGGCTGGTTCTACCTGGGCCGCTCCGCCCGCATCCGCGACGGCATCGCGCAGGCCATCGATTTCTGGTCGGAGGACGATGCGCTGTATCCCTACATGCTCAGCATGCTGGCCTTCGGCCAGGTCGAGGCCGGCGAGCTGGCCCAGGGCGAGGCCAGCGGCAGGCGCGCGCTCGAACTGACGCCGCACGATCCGTGGGCGGTGCATGCCGTCGCGCACGCGCTGGAGCCGACCGACCGCAAGGCCGACGCGCTGGCGTGGATCGCCCGCCACGAGCGGCACTGGAGCGAAGCCAACAACTTCCGCCACCACATCCACTGGCACCGCGCGCTGATCCATCTGGAGCAGGGCGACGCGCAGGCCGCGCTGGACTGGTACGACCGCACCGTGTTCGCGGCCGATTCGGTGGAATACCTGGATGTCTGCAACGAAGCCTCGCTGCTGATGCGGCTGGAACTCAGCGGCGTCGATGTCGGCCGGCGCTGGGAAGCCGTGGCGCAGAAAAGCGCCGCGCGCATCGACGACCAGGTCATGGGGTTCGCCGACGTGCACTACGCGATGGCGCTGTGCAGCAGCGCGAACCCCGAGCACCGGCAGCAGGCCCAGGCCCTGGCCGAGCGGCTGGAGCGCTACAGCCAGGGCGGCACCGACAACGCCCAGGCCTACCGCCAGGCCGTCGTGCCGATCGTCGGCGCCCTGCTGGCGTTCCGCCAGGGCCGCTACCGGGAAAGCGCCGACGCGCTGCTTGCCTGCGCCGACGTGGCGCACGCGGCCGGCGGCAGCCACGATCAGCGCGATGTGTACGAATACCTGACCGCCGAAGCGCTGTTCCGGGCCGCCCCCACCCATCCGGACACCATTGCGTACCTGGCGCGCCGCTCGTTCCGCGCGCCGCACAACCCGCACAACTGGCGCCTGTACCTGCAGTCGCTGGAACAGTCCGGCCAGGACCGGACCCTGGCGGCGGCGACCGCGCGCCGCCAGGCCGCCGCCCACGCCACCGCATGAGCCCGCCCATGACGACGCCCGCCCCCGCTTCCCCTTGCTACGCCAGGTTCTCGGTCGACGAAGCAGGCATAGGCCTGCTGACCCTGGACGACCCGGCCACCCAGAACGCCATGAGCCTGGCGATGATGGACGCCCTGGCCGCCATCCATCCCGTGATCTGCGCCACGCCGCAACTGCGCGTGCTGATCGTCACCGGAGCCGGCAAGGCCTTCTCGGCCGGCGGCAACGTGCACGACATGCTGGAGCGGCGCGGCGTTTTCGCCCCCGAGGATCCGCTGGCCGCGCGCGACCTGAACCTGGAGCGCGTGCACGCCATCCCGCGGGCCATCCACGGGCTGCCCATGCCCACCATCGCGGCCGTCAACGGCCACGCGGTCGGCGGCGGCTGCGACGTCGCCCTGATGTGCGACATCCGGATTGCGTCCGACCAGGCGGTGTTCGCCGAATCGTTCCTGCGGGTCGGCCTGTTGCCCGGCGATGGCGGCGCCTGGTTCCTGCCGCGCGCGGTGGGCCTGTCGCGCGCCATGGAAATGGCCCTGACTTGCGATTTCATCGACGCGCGCGAGGCCGAACGAATCGGGCTGGTATCCCGGGTGGTGCCGCACGCCACCCTGCTCGACGAAGCCTACGCCCTGGCCCGGCGCATCGCGCGGCATCCCCCGCGCATCGCCCGCATGACCAAGCGCCTGATGCAGTTCGGCGCGCATGCGACGCTGCACGATACGCTGGAGATGACGGCCTCCATGCAGGGCATGGTGCAGACGGCCGACGAGCACAAGGACGCCGCCCGGGCGATCGCCGACGCCGTCGCCAGCCGAAGCCGGCGTTGAAACATGCGGGCGCCGGGCCGCCCGCAGGGGCAGCCCGGCCGCCGGCTAGTCGATGCGCGCGCCGGCCTGCTCCACCACCTTGCCCCAGCGGTCGTATTCCGACTTGATGTAGGCGCGGTACTTGTCGACCGAGCCGCCCAGCACGATGGTGCCCTGCTGGTCCAGCTTCTGGCGCACGTCGGGCGAGGCCAGGGCGTCGTTGATGGCCTTGTTGATCTTCGCCAGCACCGGCTCGGGCGTGCCGGCCGGCGCCACGATGCCCTGCCAGGCCAGGCTCTCGAAGCCCGGGATCAGCGTTTCCGCCACGGTCGGCACGTCGGGCATGCCCGACCAGCGTTCGCGGCTGGTGATCGCCAGCGCGCGCAGCTTGCCGGCCTGCACCGGCGCAATCACCGTGTTCAGCGTGGTCGTGGTGAACTGCGTGGCCCCGGAGATCAGGTCCACCTGGGCCGGCGCCGTGCCCTTGTAGGCCACGTGGGTCGCCTTCAGGCCCAGCGTGCTCAACAGTTGCGCGGCGGTCAGGTGCTCGATGGCGCCCACGCCCGAGGACGCATAGTTGTACTTGTCCGGCCCGGCCTTGACCATATCGACCAGCGCCTTAGGCGTCTGCGCCGGCACCTGCATGTTGGCCGCCAGCACCAGCGGCACGGCCGCCGTCAGGCCGGCCGGCGCGAAGTCCTTCAAGGGGTCGAAACCGGGCGAGCGGTAGACCCAGGGCGCGATGACGATGGACGAGGTGTTGTAGAGCAGCGTGTAGCCGTCGGCGGTGGCCTGCGTCAGCGCGGTGGCGGCGATATTGCCCGCCGCCCCCGCCTTGTTCTCGACGATGACCGGCTGGCCCAGCTCCGTGCCCATTTTCTCGGCCAGGATGCGCGCCACGTTGTCGGTCGGCCCGCCCGGGGCGAAGCCCACCAGCAGCCGGATCGGCTTGGACGGCCAGTTGTCCTGGGCGAACGCGTGGCCGCCGGTGGCCAGGACGGCAACGCCGCACAGCAGCGTGGCGCGCAGGATTCCGATTGGTTTTTTCATGTCTCTCTCCTTGTAGAAATCGCCGTTGTTACACGATGCCCGGCATCTTGCGCCGGGCCATGCTACTGCCGCCTGACGAAACGCATGGGGGTGTACACCATCACCACCTCGCCGCGCTGGTTGACGACATGGTTGCGCGTGCGCACCAGGCCGCGGTCGGCGCGGCTCTTGCTGGGCCGCGCCTCGATGACCTCGCAGCGCACGTGCAGCGTGTCGCCCACGTACGTCGGGCCCTCGACCTTCAGCTCCATCTCCAGGAAGGCGAAGCCGGTGTGCTGCATGCAGGCCTGCATCAGCAGGCCCTCGACCATGGAAAACACCAGCGCCCCCGGCACCACCCGGCCGCGCATGTCCGACTGCGCCTGGACGAACTCCGTATCGGTGAACAGCACCTCGGTAAAGCCGGTGGCGTTGACGAAGTTGACCAAGTCCGCCTCGGTGATGGTGCGCCCCACGGTGCGGAACCGGCGGCCCAGCGGGAACTCGGCGAAGTGCAGGCCCAGGCCCACGTACGGAACGCCATCGGCGTCCTCGATTTCCAGTGCCATGGCGCGCTCCTATACGGTGGCGATCGGGTTCAGCGGCGAGCCCACCGCGCCGGGCAGGTGCAGCGGCGGCGCGGTCAGCAGGAAGGCATGGCGCTCGTGCCGCTCCAGCCATTCGGCCAGCGGGCTGAGATGCCACAGTTCGCCCAGGTGCAGGCCCAGCTTGAACAGGCAGCGCTCGTGCAGCGGCAGCAAGGCATGGCAGCCATCGCCCTTGAAATCGTAGGGCCGGTCCTCGACCGCATAGTTGTCGGCGATCAGCGCGGCGATGCCGCTGTCGTCGATCCAGTCCAGCAGGCGGCTGTCCGAACCATCGAGCACGGCGCACGAACGCGCCAGCCGCTGGGCGTCGGGCTTGCCGCCCATGCCCAGCACCACGTCGGCAAAGCCGGTGTGCAGGCACAGCATGTCGCCCTTGCGCACCTGCACGCGGTCATGCTCGATCACGCGCATCAGATCGTCGTAGCCGACGCGCTTGCGCTCGTCGCCGAAATGGCGCCGCAGGTCCAGCAGCACGCCGCGCCCCTGCACGCCCTTGGCCGCCATGTGCTCGATCCCCAGGCGATGCGCGCGCGACGGGCTGTCGCGGTCCTCGCGCCGGTGCGAGAAGTTCTCCTTGCCGGTATAGCCGTTGTAGAACACGATCTCGGCCACGCCGTCGCCGTCGGCGTCGAAATGCGAACCGATGTGCGACAGCGCGTCCCATTGCGTCGAGTACTGCAGGCTCATGGCCACCATGTCGTCGCACGCCACGTCGGTGGTGTTGTGGTCGTGCTCGAAGGCGTGCAGGTACATGGGCTTGTCGTCGCGCCGCGTCGGCATCAGGCGCGGCGGATGGCGCGCCGGGTTCAGCACGTTGCCGCCCGGCATGTCCAGCGGCAGGCTGAGGCTGAACACGATCCCTTCCTGCACCTCGGCCACGGCCTCGCGCACCTTCTCGGGGGTCAGCAGGTTGAGCCGGCCGAGCTGGTCGTCATCGCCGAAATCGCCCCAGTTCGAGCCGGGGGGCCGTTGTTTCCATCGTCGGGTCATGGGTTGTCTCTCCTGTTATCGGTGCAAAGGGTCAGCGGCGCGCCACGGCCAGGTCCACGACCTGCGCCGGCAGGTCGGCCAGCAGATGGCGCTTGATTTTCTGGGTTTCGGTCTTGGGAATGGCGGGCACGAACGAGAAATAGCGCGGCGCCATATAGGCCGGCAGGCGCGCCTTCAGGAAGGCCTGCAGCGCGCCGGCGTCCGGCTCGCCCTGCAGCACCACGTACGCATGCACCTCCTCGCCCATGATGTCGTCGGGCACGCCGACCACCGCGCAATCGCGCACCTGATCGTGCTTGAGCAGCTGCTGCTCGACCTCGGTGGGCGCGATCATCTCGCCGCCGCGCCGGATCAGTTCCTTCTGGCGGCCGTCGAAGTACAGGAAACCGTCCTCGTCCAGGTAGCCGCGGTCGCCCGTGTGCAGCCAGCCCTGCTTGAGCGTGCCGGCCGTAGCCTCGGGATTGCGCCAGTACTCCGAGAAGAACACGTGCGGGCGTTCGGAACGCGCCACGATCTCGCCCTTGGCGCCGATGGCCACCGGCGCGCCGGCCTCGTCCACCACGGCCAGCTCGATGCCCGCGCGCGCATGCCCCACCGAGCCGAAGCGCGCCCGCTGCGGCGTGTTCATCGACACCCAGCCGCCGGTTTCGGTCATGCCGTACAGCTCGCGCACCGAGATGCCGAAGCGCGACTCCACCGCCTCCCAGACGCGGGCCGGCGCACCGCCGCCCACGCACCAGCGCAGGGCGTGATCGCGGCGCGGCTCGGGATAATGCTTGTCGAGGATCGACAGCACGGTGCCCACATAGGTAAAGCCCGTGGCGCCGTGGGCCACCGCTTCGTCGAAAAAGCGGCTGGCCGAGAAGTTGCGCAGCAGCACCAGCGTGGCCCCGCAGCCCAGCACCGAGGCCACCGCGTACATCTGCGGGTTGGCGTGAAACAGCGGCAGGAACACCAGGATGCGGTCGGCGCGGGTCAGCGCCAGCGACTGCACCATGTCGTCGCTGGCGGCCACATAGGCGCCATGCGGCAGCGTCACGCCCTTGGGCAGGCCGGTGGTGCCCGACGTGAACAGGATGCTGTTCAGGTCGCCCGCGGCGCACGGCGGTCCGGCCCAGCGCGCCGGCGGCTCGGCCGGCGGCAGGTCCATCGCGGCGTCGATCTCCAGCACCGGCGGCGCGCCCTCCATGGCCGCCAGCGTGTCGCGGCGCGGCGCCAGCAGCTCGGGCTCGATGATCAGCAGGCGCGACTCGCTCTTGGCCAGCGAGTAGCAGAAACCCTCGCCCACCAGCCCGGTGTTCAGCGGCACGCATACCGCGCCCAGCTCGCCCAGCGCGAACCAGCAGGCCAGGAAGGCCGGGCGGTTGCCGCACATCAGCGCGATATGGTCGCCCGGCCGCACGTCGGCCTGGTGCAGGCGCGCCGCCATGGCGCTGACCATGTCGGCCAGCTCGCGGTAGCGGTACTGGCGGGTTTCGAAAATGAGCGCAATGGCGTCGGGCTGGCTGTCGGCCAGGCCATACAGGCGGTCGGTGATCACGTCTTGGTTCCGGACAGGTGGTTGGCGGCGAAGGCAAGCAATTGCTTGCCGATGGTGTTCTTGAGGATCTCGGACGAACCGCCGGCGATCTCGTAGGCCTTGGCGTCGCGCAGATAGCGGCCGAACGGCGCGTGCTCGGTCACGCCATAGGCGCCGCAGATCTGGATCGCCTGCTCGGCCGCGCGCGTGGCCACCTGGCTGGCGGCCAGCTTGGCTTCGCTGGCATAGCGCGCGATCTCGCGGTGCTCGTCCAGCGCCACGCAGGCCTCGTACACCAGCAGGCGGGCGGCGTCGATATGGGTCGCCAGGTCGGCGAAATACCACTGGATGCCCTGGAAGCCCAGCACCTTCTGGTCGAACGCCTCGCGCCCGGCCGCATAGGCCAGCGCGTTGTCGAACGCGGCGCGGGCAATGCCCAGGCTGATGGCGCCGGCCATGGTGCGCGAAAAATCCAGCGTGGTCACCGCCTGGCGCACGCCCTTGCCCTCGACCCCGATCAGGTGGTCGTCCGGCACCACCACGCCGTCCAGGATCAGGTCCACGTGGGGGCCGTTGCGCAGGCCGAACGTTCCGGAGGTCGGGCCGTCGAACGTCGACACGCCCGGCATGTCGCGGCGCACGAAGAACGTGGACACGCCATGGTCCGTCTCGGCCAGCACGATATAGGCCTCGGCGGCCGAGCCCGAGGTGATGAACGACTTGCGGCCGTGCAGCGTCCATCCGCCGGGGCCGCGCCGCGCCTTGGTGTCCAGGCTGCGGATATCGCTGCCGTGGTTCGCCTCGGTCAGCGCGTAGGCGGTGATCAGGCCCTGCGCGAACTCCGGCAGCACCGCCGCCTTGAGCGACTCGGCGCCGAACTGGTTGATCAGCGTCTGCGCCTGCAGAATCGTGATCAGGCTGATCCCCACCGCCGCGCTGCCGTACGAAGCCTCCTCGAACACCGCCGCGCAGTGCCCGTACGAGGCCGCCTGGCCGCCCCACTGGCGCGGCAGCGTCAGGCTGGTATAGCCGTGGCGCGCCATGGCCTTGATGATCCGCACCGGGTACACATCCTGCCGGTCGATAGCCTCGGCCTCGGGCAGCACGGTTCCGGCCACCACGCGCCGCAGCTCGCCCAGGAACGCCGGATCCACCCTGTCGCGCCACAGCGCGGGACTGCATTGGTATGACTTCGCGATATCGATCATGTCCTTGCCTCCTCCCCGAACGCGACGACGCCGCCGGGACTGGGTTTGGACTCTAGAAACGAAACGCGGCAAAATCGCGGATACGCCTAAAAAGTTCCGCGATACGGAACACTAGTACCAACAGCCAGAAAAATGGCGGCGCGCCCGGGCGGCGCGGCGCCGCAACACACCGGCAGGAGGCAGCAATGGAGGACAACGGCACCGCGCGGGCCGGCGGCGGCGACACCGTGCAAAGCGTCAGGCGCGCCCTGGAGATTCTGCGCATCCTCTCCTACAGCTCGTCGTCGAGCGGCATGCGCTTTTCCGACCTGCAGGCCCAGAGCGGGCTGAGCAAGGGCACGCTGCACCGCTTCCTCAAGACCCTCAGCGCCGAAGGCTTCGTCGAGCAGGCCGCCGGCAGCCGCGTCTACTACCTGGGCCTGGAATTCCTGTCCATGGGCGAGCGCGCCTCCAACCGCCTCGACATCCAGGCCGTCACCCGGCCTGCGCTGGAGCGGCTGGCGCAAAGTACCGGCGACACGGTCATGCTCACCATACGCAGCGGGCTGGACGCCGTCTGCATAGACCGCAAGGAAGGCTCCTTCCCGGTCAAGGTGCTGACCCAGAACATCGGCACCCGCCGCCCGCTGGGCGTGGGATCGGGCAGCCTGGCATTGCTGGCCGCGTTCGGCGACGGCGAGGTCGAGAACGTGCTGCGCCGCATCCAGCCGCGCCTGCAGCCGTATCCCAGCCTGGACGTGGACAAGCTGCGCGCCCAGGTGGCCGACACGCGCCAGCGCGGCTACGCGCTCAACCCGGGCTACCTGCTCAAGGGCATGTACGGCATCGGCGTAGCGATCCACCTCGCCCGCCAGCCGGTCGCCGCGCTCAGCATCGCCGCCCACTACGGCCGCATGGGCCCGGATCGCCGCAAGACCATCGCCGCGGCGCTCAAGCGCGAGGCCGACCGGGTCACCGAGGAACTGGGGTAGAGCGCGCGAGCTCGCCGCTCAGGCGCGCTGCTGCCACTGCGCAGCGGCCTGCTTCAGGGCCTCGAGCGCCGCCTTCACGGCCGGCCGGGCCAGCGCGTTGGGCAGCATGGCGGCACGGATCTTCCGGTTGATCGGCGGATTCAGGCTGATCGTCCTGACGCCGTCGAAATGTTCGATCCAGCCCAGCCCCATCGACGGCAGGACGGTCACCAGCCCCATCTGCCGGACGAACTCGATGGTCGCGGTCATGTTGCTGCAGTTGCAGATCTCGTTCGGCGTGAAGCCGGCGGCCTGGCATGCGCGGATCAGATGGGCGCGATACGCGGGCGCCGCCTGGTTGATGACCCACTGCTGCTGCGCCAGCTCGCGCAGGCGGACACTGCGCCGGTTGGCCAGCCGGTGCGTGCTGGCCACGACCAGCACGAAGCGGTCCTCGCCCAACTGGGCGAACTCCAGCGGCCTGGCTGGCCGCATCACGTCCGCCCATTCGTCGATGACCGCAAGGTCGATTTCACGCGCGACGACCGCCTTAAGCCCGGAATTGGATTCCGTCTCGGTAAAGCGCAGGGCGATCTGCGGATGCTGTTCGCGCAGGTTGCGAAACGCCAGCGGCGCAAGACCGGTGGCCAGCGAACCGAACGCCGAGACCCTGACCTCGCCGGTGATCAGCCCGCCGCCCGATTGCAGGTCGCTCTCCAGCCGGTCGACCAGGCCGAAGACCTCGGCGGCGCGGGAGGCCAGCCGCTCGCCCGCCGGCGTCAGCCGCACGCCCTGCGACGAGCGTTCCAGCAAGGCTTCGTTCATCTCCTTTTCCAGCAGGGCGAGTTGCTGGGAGATGGCCGGCCGGGTCAGGCCCATGACTTTGGCGACCGCCGTAATCGAACCCATGACGGAAAGCTCGTGCAGCAGGCGTAGGCGATTGAGGTTGAGCATGGCGGGCTTGCGCACTGGCGGCAACGCTGGGACCAGCGAATCTTAGCGTAAATTAAATTTACGCTACAAGTCAGTTTTACTGTCGTTTTAAATTTCCCACCACTGCCTATAATTTTTTCGCATGCACACACTCATGGACAGGCAGCGCATGGAAACGACCAAGGGCGCGAACGCCCGCACGGACCGGTTTGGCAACCCCGTGGACCCGACAGTGGGATACGCCCGGGGCGAAATCCTCAAATCCAGCGTGGAGGAACGGCAGCGGCTGGTCCACGCGCAACGCATCGCGACCCGGCGGCTGGAGCGGCAAGGCCGCGATTCCATCGCCATCTTCACCGGCAACCTGCGCACCTTTCCCATGCAGGCCGAACGCATGCCCATCGTGTGCGACGAATGGACCGGTCCGGGGCTGGTCGACGAGGCCTTCCAGGACGCCGCGGTGCGGCACGTGGGCGGAACCCGGCCCATGCATACGGCTACGCTGCTTAACCGCACCAGCGGCGGGCTGATCGCCGCGATCGGCGCCCTCAGCCAAGGCCGTCCTGTCGTCAGCGCGGTGCCCGCGGCCAGCAAATCGCACGCTTCGGTCTCGCGCGGCAGCTATGCGGCCAGGGTCGAACTGGTCGAAAGCGACAGCGCCGAGGGGCTCAGGCAGGCGGTCGCCACCCACGAACCCGCCCTGGTGCTCATCACCACGGTATCGAGCAACCTGGACCGCCTGCCCGAAGCCGACATCGCCGCCATGGTGGACATCTCCCGCCAGCGCGGCGCCGTCGTGCTGATAGACGACGCCTACGGCGCGCGCATCCGGCCCATCCTGCATGGCGGCGCGCATGCGCTTGCGCTGGGCGCCGATCTCGTCATCACCAATTGCGACAAGGCCGGCATGGTCGGCCCGCGGGCCGGCCTGCTTGCCGGCCGCGACGCGCTGGTCCAGCGGGTCGCGGCGAAAGCCGCCGAATTCGGCAGCGAAGCGCGCTCGCCCATCATCGCCGCCGTCACGGAGTCCCTCCAGATGTTCGACCCCGCCTGGCTGCGCGAAGAAGCGGCGATGGGAGAGCAGCTGACCGTGTTGTTCGAGCGGAAGTTCGGCCGGCAGCGGGTCCTGCGCAGCGACCTGGGCCCCATCATCGTGGAAGACGACCTGGTCGAGATGGTCCTGGAACGCGCCGGGCTGAAGGCCGCGGACACATCCCTGGTGCCCGCCGAGGTCACCTCCGCGCTGGGTGCCATCCTGCTGCGCGACCACGGCGTGCTCACGACCAACACCCACGGGCAGCCGGGCGCCAAGGTCTCGCTGCGCCTGCGCCCTACCCCCGAGGGCGTGGAGCGCCTGGGCGGCCTGGCCGCCGTGGTGGACGCCGTGGAGCGCTCGCTCGACACCCTGGCGGCGATGATGAGACACCCCGACGCCGTGGCCAGCCTGGTGATCGGCAAGGAATAGACCATGCACAAGGAATCCGCATTGGCCGCGCTGGACCGGCGCCTGGACGTACTGAGCAATATCGACATCGGCGGCAGGGGCGTGGAAGCCCTGCTCGAAGCCTCCCGTGCCAAGCTGGGCAACGCCTCGCCGGTCGGCGTCGCCGCCGACATGCTGGCGAGCCTGCGACAGGGCGCCACCGTGCTGTACACGACCGGCTCGGTCTCGCGCGCATGGATCTCGCCGCGCGTGGGGGAAAACGACGGCCCGGCGGGCACCGCCGTGCTGGCGCGCGCCCTGACGCTGGCGCGCGGCACGCACAACGTGGTCGTATGCGAAGCAACCCTGGTCGAAGGCCTGGCCGCGCTCTTCACCGTGGCCGGATTCTCGGTGCTCTCGTTCGACGAGGCCAGGCACGCCAGCCAGGACGGCAGCCTCGCGGCGGTCTCGTTCGAGACTTTCACGGTCGATACTGCGGATGCCGACCGGCAGGCCGAACGGCTGCTCGCCCGCGTCAAGCCGGACTTGCTGATCTCGGCCGAACGCGTCGGCCGGGCCCCGGACGGCGTCTACTACAGCATGCGCGCGATCGACTACGGCCAGGGACGCGCCCGCATCGACCACATCTTCGATCTCGCCCTCGCCCGCGGCATCCCCACGCTTTGCATCGGCGACGGCGGCAATGAAATCGGCATGGGGCTGATCGCCGACGCGGTCTCCCGCCATGTGAAGCATGGCGAGAAAATCGGCGCCATCTCCGCGTGCGACGTGCTGGTCTCCGCCGCCTGCAGCAACTGGGGCTGCACCGCCATCGCCGCCGCCCTGGCGGCCCGGCTGGGCATGGCGTCGGTCCTGCATACGGCCAGCCTCGAGGAGCACCTGCTGCGCCGCGGCGTGGACATGGGCCTGATCAACTCGGTCGACAACCGCGTCGACCCCAATGTCGACGGCATTCCCTTCGCCACCCATCTGGCCCTGGTCCAGATCATCGAAAGCATGGCGGCCCGCCATATCGCCCAGGCCCCGCGATAACACAGCACAAGAGGAACGATATGCCCACCACCAAGCCCGCCCCCCTCCAATGGCTGACTCGCTGCGCCGGCGCGTTCGCGCTCTCGCTGGCCGGCGCCGCCACCGCCCTGGCCGCCGACTGGCCTCAACGGCCGATCACGCTGGTCATTCCGTTCGCGCCCGGCGGGTCGGCCGACTCGCTGGGCCGCATCCTGGCCGAGAAGATGGGACAGACGCTGGGACAAAGCGTCGTCGTGGAGAACCGCCCCGGCGCCGCCACGGTCATCGCAAGCAGCTACGTCGCGCGCGCCAAACCCGACGGCTACACCCTGTACATCGGCATGATGAACCTCCATGGCATGGACAAGGTGCTCTATAGCGGCGTCAACTACGACGGCATCAATGATTTCACGCATATCAACAAGCTGGTCAGCTTCCCGCTGGTCGTCGTCGCCCGCAACGAAAGCCCTTTCAACAACTTCACCGACCTCATCGCCGCGGCCGGGAAAAGCGCGCGGGGCATCAGCCACGGCAGCGCCGGCGTGGGCTCGTCCAACCACCTCGCGGCCGTGGAGTTCATGCGGGCGGCCAACGTGAAGCTGCTGAACGTCCCCTACAAGGGCGGCAACCCGGCCGCGGTGGCCACCATCGCCGGAGACGTCGACGTCAGCTTCGCCACGCCGCCGACCGTCATGCCCCTGATCAGCGCCGGCCGCATCAAGGCGCTCGGCCTGACCTCCTCCGAGCCATCCACGCTGTTCCCCGGCATTGCCTCCGCGAGCCAGGCCGGACTACCCGGCTACGACTTCAAGGTATGGCACGGACTCTACGGCCCCGCGGGCATGGATCCCCAGGTGACGCAGCGCCTGTACGAGGTGTCGACGGCCGTCCTGACGGACACGGAAGTTCGCGAAAAGCTCAACAGCCTGGGCATGGAGGCCCAGCCCTCCGCGTCGGTGGCGCAGTTCAACCAGTTCGTCCGCACCGTCGCCAAGGACACCGCAGGGCTCGCCGCCCGGGCCAAGGCGGACCAGTAGCGCAGGCCGGCAGCGCCGGCCGGTTGCGCCGCCCCCAAACGGCCGCCTCAGTCCAGCTTGACGTTGGCCGCCTTGATCACGTCCGCCCAGCGCTGCATGTCCTGCGCCAGGAAGGCCTTGAACGCCGCGCCGTCGGTGACCTCCGGCACGAAGCCGGTGGCGCCGATCTTCTCGACCACGCCGGGGTCCTTGAACGCGTCGATCGTGACCGCCGAAACCTTGGCCAGCACCGCCGGCGGCGTGCCGGCCGGCGCGAACAGCGCCGTCCAGGCGTCGGCCTCGACATCGCGCACGCCTTCCTGCGCCAGCGTGGGCAGGCTGTCGAGCTGCGGCGCGCGGTCCTTCGAGGCCACGGCCAGCGCCACGATCGAGCCGTCCTTGATGAAGGGCAGGACGCTGGGCAAGGTGGCGAACGACACATCCACGAACCCGCCCAGCAGCCCCTGGGCGACCTCGCCCGAGCCCTTGTACGGAATATGGGCCATCTTCACGTCCGCGCTGCGCATGAACATCTCGGCCACCAGGTGCGAGGCCGAGCCATTGCCGCTGGAGCCCACGTTCAGGTTCGCGCCGGGCTTGTTGGCCAGCTCGATCAGGCCGCGCACGCTGTCCACGCCCAGGTTCTTGCGCACCACCAGCACGTGCTGCATGCGCGCCAGCCCGGCAATGGGCGTGAAATCGCCCAGCGCGTCGTACGGCAGGTTGGGATAGAGCGCCGAGTTCGCGCCATGCGTCTGGTTGGTGCCCAGCAGCAGCGTATAGCCGTCGGGCTGCGCGCGCGCCACTTCCTGGGTGCCGATGATGCCCGAGCCGCCGGGCTTGTTCATGATGACGGCCGGCTGGCCCAGGTTGTCGTTATAGGTCTGCGACACCGTGCGCGCCACCGACTCCAGCGCGCTGCCGGCCGGATACGGCACCACGATGCGGATCGGCCGCGTCGGATAGGCGTCCTGCGCCAGCGCCTGGGGCGCCACCACGGCCAGCGTCAGCGTCACGGCGGACAGGGAACGGAACAGCGATTTCATTGCAGGTCTCCTCCAGTGCTTGCCCGCCTTCCCGGACGGGCTTCGATATCGGCGCGCACGCCGGTGTTCATACAGCCAGGAATCCGCCGTCGACCGCCAGCACCGCGCCGGTGACATAGGCGGACATCGACGACGCCAGGAATGTGACGGGCCCGACCAGGTCGTGCGGGCTGCCGAAGCGGCGCATCGGAATGCGCGCCATCAGCGCGCCGCGCCGCTCGGGGTCGTCCCGGCTGGACTGGGTCATGGCGGTTTCGATCACGCCGGGCGCCACCGCGTTGACGCGGACGCCGCACGGCGCCAGCTCCAGCGCCAGCACCTTGGTCAGCATCTGGGCGGCGGCCTTGGACGTCGAATAGGCGATGGACTGCGCCGATGCCCGGCTGGCCGCGATCGAAGTGATATTGACCACCGCGCCACGGGTGGCCGCCAGGCTCTCCAGGCAGGCCAGCGTCATGTTGCGCACGCCATCGACGTTCACGTCCATGGCCTGGCGCCACAGCGCGTCGCGCTCGCCGCCATCGAACGCATGCCTGGGACGCACCCCCGCGTTGTTCACCAGCACGCCGAGCGCCCCCAGGTCCTCGCCGACCAGGCGCGCCACCGCGGCGCAGCGCGCCGGGTCGCGGACATCCAGTTCGTAGGCGGCGGCGCGCGCGCCCTCGGCGCGCAAGGCCTCGGCCGTGCGGCGCGCGCCGGCCAGGTCGATATCGCACACGGCCACCGCCGCGCCCTGCGCCGCCAGCCCGCGCGCAATCGCCGCGCCATTGCCCTGCGCGGCGCCCGTCACCAAGGCGATTACATTGTCCAGCAGCATGCCGCCCGCTTCCCCGTGAAAACCATCACTGTAGAAACAAAGCAGGCGGCGGGTTGTATCGCGCGCTACAAAACCGGGGGCATTTTCACGCCGGCCTCAGAACGGCCCCAGCCGCGCACGCAGGCGCTCGGCGTCGCGGATCTCCACGCCCTTGCCGCGCGTGTCGACCAGTCCCTCCTCGGCCATGGCTTTCAGCGCGCGGGTCACCGTCACCCGGCTCAGGCCGGTCATGCGGGCCAGCTGCTCGTGCGTCAGGCGCAACGCGCGGGTCTCCTCCGAGCCCGCCGCGATGCGGCCCAGCAGGCCCTCGAGCCGCTCGCGCGGACTGGCCGAGGTCGCGCGCAGCAATTTGCCGATGAGAATGCGGTGCTTGATGCCCAGCAGCTGGATCAGCGACACCGCCAGCCCGGGCTCGCCGGCCAGCACCGGCAGCAGCTCGGAGACGCGGTACTCGGTCACGACCGCGGGCGTGACCGCCCTGGCCGTGACATAGCGCGGCTCGTCGACGAAGGCCGAGGCCTCGCCGAAGATCGCCTCCGGCCCGAAGATCTCCAGCAGCAGGACGCCGCCGTTGGCGCCGTGCACGACCGTGTGCAGGAAACCCGAGCGCACCAGGAAGAAACTGTCGTGCACGTCGCCCTGCCGGTAGAGCGCCTGGCCTTCGGCGTACGCGCGCACCCTTCCCAGGTCGGTGCGCAGCAGCCAGCCCGCGCCGAATTTGCGCGACGTGTCCCAGGACGAATAATTGACATCGATGGCCACGGCCCTTCCTGCGTGCAAGCGCGCCGGGCGGCGCGCCATCGCAGGTTACCCGAAAAGCCGCGCGCCTCAGCCGCCGCGCCGCTGGCTGGCGATCTGCGCGCCCAGGCAGGCGGAGATCCTGCCGGCCGCTTCGACCGCGCACTCGATCATCGACTCGACGGTCGGGCCGCTGCTGATCTGCGTGGGCCGGCCGACGCTGACCGCGGCGATCACGCGGCCGGTGAAGTTGTAGACCGGCGCCGCCACCGACACCGTGCCGCGAAACGAGCCGTCCTCGGAAACGGCATAGCCCTGCTGGCGGATCTGCACGATCTCCTCGATGACCGTGTCGCGCCTGGAGATATCGAAGGCCGAAAAGCGCTTCTCGGCGTATTGCCCCAGCTTCTCCAGGATCTCGTCGTCGGCCAGGTCGGCCAGCAGCACCTTGCCCATCGCGGTGGTCGCCAGCGGCACTTCGGAGCCGGGCGCGATGCGGATGTCGTAGTGGCCATAGTCCTGGATCGTGATCAGGTAGATCACGCTCAGGTCGCGCATCACGCCCAGGAACGCATTGAGCCGGTGGGCGTCGACCACGTTGCGCAGCACCGGCGGGGCGCAGGTTTCGATGCGCGCCGAGCGCAGATAGGTGCGCCCCACTTCGAAGGCTTCGTAGCCGATCCGGTACTTGCCGGACTCGGGGTTCTTCTCCAGGTAGTTCAGCTCGGAGAGCGAACTCACCAGCCGGTGCACCACCGCCACGGGCAGCCCCACGTCGCGGGCCAGTTCGCGCACGCCGATCTCGCCGCCGCAGTGCGCGACGTGGCTCAGCACCCGCAGGCCCTTGGTCATCACCTGGCTTCCGCCCGACTCGGCCCCGCCTTCCTCCTTGCGGGTTTTGCTCCCGTCTGCCGCCACTGTGGCTTCCTCCATCTTATGTTCTGCAAAATCGTTCCGATTATAGAAACAATCGTTCCGCCTTTCAAATTACGAGGCGCATCCCCAGCATACAAGCCCCTTCCCCCGCTCAGGGCGGAGTAATGGGAAACCCTATATTGACGCTGGCACGCGCAGCGGCGATGATGCGCTCATCTTATTCGGAACGATGTTCCTATATTAGGAACACTCAACACAAGCTGCATTATTTATAGCAGGAGTTGCCATGAAGGTCATTCTTTTCCATGAGGCCATCTGCCCGGCGGGCACCACGTGGGCCCAGCGCATGAAGGAAGTCGTGGACGAGGCCGTCCATGCGGAAGCCTGCGGGTTCGACGGCTACGCCATGTCGGAACAGCACTTCGCCAGCGGCGAGGCCATCACCTCGGCGCCGGAGATCGTGCTGCCCTACGTGGCCGCGCGCACCACGAAGATGCGCCTGCGCATCGCCTCGGTCAATCTGCTGCCCTACAACCACCCTATCCGCATCGTCGAACAGATGGCCACGCTGGACCTGCTGTCGGGCGGGCGGGCCGAACTGGGCGGCGCGCGCTCGAACAACCCGTACACGCTCGACGCCTTCGGCGTGGACGCCAAGCTGACGCGCGAGTACCGCGACGAGTTCCTGGCCATCATAGGCAAGGGCTTCACCCAGGAAAAGCTGGAACACCAGAGCCCCTACTACAACATCCCGCCGCGCCGCATGTCGCCGTGGCCGGTGGGCCGACGCCCGGTGCCGGTGCACCTGTCGGCCACCAGCCTCGAATCGCACGAGGAAGCCGGCCGGATGGGCGTGGGCGCCATGAGCGGCCTGAGCATCCTGGGCTGGGAATACGCGCAGGCCTGCATCGACGCCTATCGCAAGGGCGCCGAGAACGCGCAATGCGTGGCCGGCTCCATCACCAAGCGCCAGGCCCTGTTCTCGGTCGGCGTGAACTGCCACGCCGATCGCGCCACGGCGCTGCGGCAGACCGAGGAAAACACCCTGCGCTTCGTGGAAGTCATCATGGACTGGATGACCAAGCTGGCCAAGCGCTCCGAAGGCTATGAGTACTTCGCCCAGATCGAGCGCATCCGCGCCAACATGGACAACCTGCAATACCTCATCGACAACGCGCCCTACATCATGGCCGGCACGCCCGACGACCTGATCGAACGCTGCCGCCGGCTGCACGAAATGGGCATCGACGACCTGATCTGGCGCATCGACGGCATGGGCCACGAAACCAACAAGAAGGCCCTGGAGCTGATCGGCAAGGAAGTGCTGCCGGTCGTGCAGAGCTGGCCCGAACACGAGTACTCGACACCCAGCTCGACCTGGAACCAGAGCTGATTTCACGCCGGCACACGGCCAAGGGGAAGAAATGAAAGCATCGAAACTATTCATCGCCGCCGGCGTGGCCGCGGCACTGGCCGGCGCCGCGCCGACAGCCGCCGGCGCGGCCGACAAATTCGTGTTCGCCTGGCCGTCGGCCATCAACTCGGGCGTGGCGCCGCTGTCCTACGCCAAGAAGCTGGGCTACTGGCAGGACGAGCGCATCGACCTGACGGTGCAGGTGCTGACCGGCTCCGGGGTCATCGTTCCCCAGCTGCTGGCCGGCAACATCCAGGGCGCCTACTCCAGCCTCGAAACCCTGGTGGTCGCGCGCCAGCCCGGCAAGCCCGATTATCCGATCCTGTTTCCCTATAACTACCTGCGCAACTCGATCTGGGAATTCGCGGTGCTGAAGGACTCGCCCATCCAGTCCTTCGCCGACATGAAGGACGCGACCATCGGCGTGCTGGGGCTGACCTCGGGCAACATTTTCATGTCGCGCGCCATCCTCGCCAGCCAGGGCGTGCCGGCCGGCGACGTCAAGTTCCTGGCCGTGGGCACCGGCGCGGCCGCGTTCGACGCCCTCAAGACGCGCCAGGTGCAGGTGCTCAACCTGTTCGACACCGCCCACGTGCGCGTCGAGCAGAACGGCATCCCGATCCGCCGCGTGCCGCTGCCCGCCGCCTACCAGGGCCTGTCCAGCCACGGCATCTCCGTCACCCGCAAGCTGTATGACGAGAACCCGGACCTGATCGCGCGCTTCGGCCGCGCCCTGACCAAGGGCACCGTGGCCTGCCAGGCCAACCTGGAGAGCTGCATCCGCGCCTATTGGGACGACTACCCCGCGATGAAGCCGCGCCCCGACCAGGAGCAGGCCACGCTCGAGCGCGAGAAGGAAGTGCTGAAGGTGCGCATGGCCAACCTCAATTACTTCCGCGACGGCCAGCCGCGCCAGTACGGCGCCTTCTCGCAGGAAGACTGGACGATGCTCATCGAGGCGCTGAAGCTGGGCAACGAAGTCACCAAGACCGACATCCCGCTGGACACGCTTTATTCGAACAAGCTGGTCGCCGAATACAACAAGTTCGACGCCGACGCCGTGGCCAGGCAGGCCCGGGAGCATTGAGAACGCCGTACGCCAGGAAGCAAGCCCATGACTGAACAATCCGGGGGGCCGTCGGTCCCCCAACTCCAGATCGACGCGCTGTCGGTCACTTACGAAACGCGCCGCGGCAGCCTGCTCGCCGTCGACAACATGACGATGAGCGTGGGCCGCAAGGAATTCGTCGCGGTGCTCGGCCCCTCGGGCTGCGGCAAGTCCACCCTGCTCAAGATCGTGTCGGGCCTGCTGCGGCCCAGCGGCGGACAGGCGCTGCTGGACGGCAGCCGGATCGAAGGCCCGCGCCGCGACGTCGGCATCGTGTTCCAGCAGCCGGTGCTGCTGCCGTGGAAAACCGTCGTCGAGAACGTGCTGGTGCCGATCCGCGCGCTGCGCCTGAACGAGAACGAGCACCGCGGCATCGCGCTGGACCTGCTCAGGCTGGTCGGGCTGGAGAAGTTCGCCGACCACTATCCGCGCGAGCTTTCCGGGGGCATGCAGCAGCGCGTGGGCATCGCGCGCGGCCTGGTGCACAACCCCCGCCTGCTGCTGATGGACGAGCCGTTCGCCGCGCTCGACGCCATGACGCGCGAGCAGATGTCCGAGGAGCTGCAAAGCATCTGGATGGAAACGGACAAGGCCGTGCTGTTCATCACCCACTCGATCCACGAAGCCGTCTTCCTGGCCGACCGCGTCATCGTCCTGTCCGAGCGCCCCGCCAAGGTCATCGACGACGTCGTCATCGACCTGCCCCGCCCGCGCCAGTCGAACATCGCCTCCAACCCGCGATTCGGCGAACTGTGCGCGCATCTCAAGAGCCACTTCACCACGGCTGCCAATCGCACGGAAAGCCCCGTCGCGAATCATTGACGGGAACACACACCCATGGGAAATCGATTCTCCAACGTCCTGCTGCCCCTGGTCACGCTCGTGCTCATCCTGGGCCTCTGGGACATTTCGGTACGCTGGCTGGGCATGCCGGCCTATCTCCTGCCGCCGCCGCTGGACGTATTCCGCGCGCTCTGGCATGGCTACTCCACCGGACTGCTGTGGCCGCACCTGCTGACCACCACCGCGGAGACCATCGGCGGCTTCGTCCTCGGATGCAGCGTGGCGCTGGTCGTGGGCGGGCTGGTGGCGGAATTCCGCCTGCTCGAACGCATGGTCTACCCCTACGTCGTCGCGCTGCAATCCATGCCCAAGGTCGCGCTGGCGCCCCTGCTCATCGTCTGGTTCGGCTTCGGCCTGATGTCCAAGGTCGTGCTGGTCGCGCTCATCTGCTTCTTCCCGATGTTCGTCAACGTGGTCACGGGGCTGCGCAGCGCCCGCCAGGAACTCATCGACCTGTACACCGCCTTTTCCGCCAGCCGCTTCCAGATCTTCCGCGACATCAAGCTGCCCTCGGCCCTGCCCTCCATCTTCGCGGGCTTGCAGATCGCCCTGGTGCTGTCGCTGCTGGGCGCGGTGGTGGGCGAGTTCGTGGCCTCGCAGAAAGGGCTGGGCAGCCTGATCCAGGCCGCCTCGCTGAACTTCGACCTGCCCATCATGTTCGCGTGCATCCTCACCCTGGCCTTCATGGGCGCCATGGCGACGCTGGTGGTGAACTGGGCCCAACGCCGCCTGCTGTTCTGGCACGAGACCACGGCCGGACAGGACCGCAAAGCAAGGTAAGACCATCATGATCGACGCAAGAATCGTGGCCATCTCGGCCAGCCCCTCGCCCACTTCCAAGACCGCGCTGTTCGTCGACCACGTGCTGGCGCAACTGGGTCCGCGCGGCCGGCAGGCCCGCCACATCCGCGTGCGCGACATCGATCCGCGGGCGCTGCTGGCCGGCGACTTCGGCGACGCGGCGCTGCGCGAGGCCGCCGCGCTCATCGAACAGGCCGACGCCGTCATCGTCGCCACGCCGGTCTTCAAGGCGTCCTACTCCGGCCTGCTCAAGGCCTTCCTGGACGTGCTGCCGCAGTTCGCGCTGGCCGGAAAGTCGGTGCTGCCGCTGGCCACCGGCGGCAGCGTCGCCCACGTGCTGTCGGTCGACTACGCCCTGCGGCCCGTGCTGCAGTCGATGGGCGCGCGCCACGTCATCCAGGGCTACTTCCTGGCCGAAAGCGACGTCCTCGCCGCGCCCGGGCCGTTCCGCATCCAGAAGCCGGCCGAAGAGAAGCTGGCCGAAGTGCTGCACCACTTCCGTTGCGTGCTCGACGCGCCCGTGGCCGACACCCTGCTCGGACACCCACGCCCCAACCGCTCGCCCGGCGCGGCGGCCCAGCTCGGCTGCGCCTAGGAAGACCATGACCTCATCCCCTGACATCGGCGCCTGCGCCTACATCGGCGGCCGCTGGACCGAGGCGCCGGCCGCGCGCACGTTCCGCACCGCGCTGCCCCACGACACGCGCCAGGGCGGCCGGGAATTCGGCTGCGCCACGCCGGCCGAGGCCGACGCCGCCATTGCCCACGCCACGGCCGCCGCCGCTGCCTGGGCCGCCACGCCGGCGCTGCAACGCGCCGAGCCTCTGCGCAGGGCTGCCGCGCTGCTGCTCGAGCGCCTGGACGACCTGACCCGCCTGCTCGCCCTCGAAGCCGGCAAGCCCCTGCAGGAGGCGCGCGGCGAAGTGCTCGCCGCGGCGGGCTTCCTGAACGCCTACGCCGGCTGGCCGGCCTGGGGCGGCCAGGGCGCCGTCAAGCGCAACGGCGCGCTGCGCATCGTCCAGGAAAAATTCCCGCGCGGCGTGGCGGCCATCATCACGCCCTGGAACTACCCCCTGTCCAATCCGTGCCAGAAAATCGGCGCGGCGCTGATAGGCGGCAACCCAGTGATCTGGCGGCCGTCGGTCTGCACCCCTGCCGTGTCGCTGGCGTTGATCGAAATCATGCACCAGGCGGGCTTTCCCGGCGGCGTCTTCAATGCCCTCATCGAGGACGGCGAGGCGATCTCGCGCGCCCTGGTGGCCAGCGAGGCCGTCGCCGCCGTCAGCTTCACCGGATCGACGCGCGTCGGCCTGCAGGTGGCCGCCGCCGCGGCCGGCCGGGGCGCGGCCGTGCAATGCGAGATGGGCGGCAAGAACGCCGCGGTGGTCATGCCCGACGCCGACCTCGATCTCGCCGCCGAACGCATCGCCTTCGGCGCCTTCGGCTTCGCCGGCCAGAAATGCACCGCCGTCAGCCGCGTGCTGGTCCACCGCCACGTCGCCGACGCCTTCCTGGAACGCCTGCTGGGCATCGTCCGCGGCCTGCGGCCCGGCCTGCCGCACCAGGAGGAGTCCTGCCTGGCCCCGCTCATCTCGGCGCGCCAGCGCGACCTGCTGGTCGACGCCATCGCCCAGGCGCGCGAACGCGGCGCCCGCCTCATCGAAGGCGGCGCCCCCATCGAAGACGCCCCCTATGCGCACGGCAACTACCTGTCGCCGGCGCTCATCCAGGTGCATTCCGTCGATGACCCGCTGTGGACCGACGAATACTTCGGCCCGGTCCTGGCGTTCCGCGTCTGCGACGACCTGGACCAGGCCATCGCCGAAGTCAACGCCACGCGATACGGCCTGGGCGCCGCCCTGTTCAGCAACGACGCGCGCGCGATCGGCCGCTTTGCCGACCAGGCGCAGGCCGGCGTGGTGAAGATCAACGACGTGCCGCCCGGGCTGTACCCGCACGTCTCCACCGGCGGCTGGAAAGCCTCCGGCCTGGGCCCCAACGAACTGTCCGAAGACGGCGTCGATTTCTTTCTGCACAAGAAATCCGTCTACCTGGCCTGACGCCGCCACCCCACGATTTGCATTGAAGGAGAACACGCCATGGCACACGATCCGATCGAAGTCTGGAAAAGGATGCCCATGAAAGTCTGGCCCGAGCGCTACTGGCTCATCGACGTGCCGGCCGAGCACGGCGAGGTCGCCGCGCGCGCGCTGGCCCACAGCCAGGGCAGGTACGTGGCCGTCATCCGCGACCAGACCGGCTTTTCCCTGGTCGTCGACGAGCAGACCTGGGCCGGGCACGGCAGCGCCCAGGCCGAGCGGCAGAAATTCGGCCCGCTCAAGGTGATCTCCACCGACGGCCCGCTGCCGTTCGACGTCACCGGCTTCATCAAGGCCGCCCTCGAACCGGTCAACACGCTGGGCATGAAGGCCGCCCCCCAATGCGGCGCGGCCGCCGATCATTTTTTCTGCGCCGAGGCCGAGGTCGACAAGGTCGTCGCCGTCTTCGAACGCTTCACGGCCGGCTTTGGCGCCGCCCGATGACCCGGCCGCAGACGGACATGGCGCAGCCATGGCTGACCATCCACGAAGGCGGCTCGCCGCTGGTGTGCAGCATCCCCCACGCCGGCAGCTGGATCCCGGACGAGCTCAGGGACGACTTCGTCTCCGGCTGGGACGCCGTGCGCGACTGCGACTGGTGGGTCGACCGGCTCTACGATTTCGCGCGCGACCTGGACGCCACGCTGGTGTGCACCAAAGTGTCGCGTTCGGTCATCGACGTCAACAGGCCCGCCGACGGGCGCTCGCTCTACCCCGGGCAGGCCACCACGGGGCTGTGCCCCACCACCAACTTCGACGGCGCGCCGCTCTACCGCGCCGGCCGCGAGCCCGATGAAGCCGCCATCGCCCGGCGCAAGGCGCAATACCACCAGCCCTTCCACGCGGCGCTCGCAAGCCAGATCGCGCGGCTGCGCGACCGGCACGCCGCCGTCGTGCTGTACGACTGCCACGCCATCCGCTCGCGCATCCCGCGCCTGTTCGACGGACAGCTGCCCGCCCTGAACGTCGGCACCAACGACGGCGCCAGCTGCAGCCCGGAACTGCAGGCCATCGTCGCCGAGGCCTGCCGCGCCAGCGGTCGCGACTACGTCGTCAACGGCCGCTTCAAGGGCGGCGCCATCACGCGCCAGTACGGACAGCCCGACGCCGGCGTGCACGCCATCCAGATGGAACTGGCATGCCGCGCCTACATGCATGAACCCGCCGACGCCCCCAGCGAGGACAACTGGCCCTCGCCGTGGTCGGCCGACGCATCCGCCGCATTGCGCGCGACCCTGCAAACCCTGCTGCAAGCCCTGCGGGATTGGGCCGCGCGCCAGAAACCGAATCGCTGATTTATGCAAGCAAGCCACATCATTGACTACCTGAAGCTCGATGCGGTCGAGCTGTCCGAGCACATCGCGCGCGGCGACATGACCGCCGAGCACGCCATGCGCTGCGCCCTCGAGCTGGCCGGCCGCTACGACGAACCCTACGGCGTGCTGTGCCATGCCCACCCCGAGGCCGCGCTGGAAAGCGCGCGCCAGGGGCGCCCCGGCACCCGCTTCGCCGGCGTCCCCTTCCTGCTCAAGGATTCGGGCCTGCCCTCCACGCGGCTGCCCTCCAGCGTGGGATCGCGCCTGTTCTCCGATACCCGCTACGCCCAGGACTCGACCCTGGCCAGCCGCCTGGAGCAGGCCGGGCTCATTCCCTTCGCCCGCACCCGCGTCTCCGAGCTGTGCATGGCGCCGACCAGCGAGGCCGTGCGCTACAGCGGCCCCACGCGCAATCCCTGGGCGCCCGAACGCTCCGCCGGCGGCTCCAGCGGCGGCTCGGCCGTCGCCGTCGCGCTGGGCATCGTACCCATGGCGCACGGCAGCGACGGCGGCGGCTCGGTGCGCATCCCCGCCGCCTGTTGCGGCGTGTTCGGCTTCAAGCCCTCGCGCGGCCTGCTGCCGGTCGGCCCCCTCAAGGGCGAGAGCCTGGGCGGCATGGCCACCGACGGCGTGCTCAGCCAGACCGTGCGCGACAGCGCCGCGCTGCTCGACGCGGTCAGCGGCTACGAACCGGGCAGCCCCTATGCCTCTCCGGTATGCGCCAAGCCGCTGAGCGCCAGCGTCGTGCCGGCCATCGGCCGGCCGCGCCTGCGCGTGGGCGTATGGCGCGAAGCCTGGAACGGCGTGCCCATCGCCCAGCCCTGCCTGCAGGCCGTGCAGCAGGCCGCCGACCTGTGCCGCGAACTCGGCCACGAGGTCGTCGACCTGCCGCTGCCCAACTTCAACTACGACCAGTTCGTCGACGCGCACGCCACCATGCTGGCGACCACCATCGCCCGCCTCGTCGACGCGCGCCTGCGGCAAACAGGGCGGCCTCTCGCGGACGGCGACCTCGAGCCCGCCATCGCCGACGGCTACACCCTGGGCAAGCGGATCGACGCCATCACCTACGCCGGCGCCGTCGATTGCTTCCACGGCGTAGGCCGCGCCATCGAACGCGCCATGGCGTCCTGCGACCTCATCCTCTCGCCCGCGCTCACCACCCTGCCGGTCAAACTGGGCACGCTTACTCCCGTCGGCGGCTTCCTGGACTTCCGGCGGCGCGTCTCGGAATACACCACCTTCCTCGCCATCATCAACGCCTCCGGCCAGCCGGCCGCCAGCGTTCCGCTGCACTGGACGGCCGACGGCCTGCCCGTGGCCGTCCAGCTCATCGGCCACTTCGGCCAGGACGACATGGTCATGCGGCTGGCCGCCGAACTCGAGCGCGCCGCCCCCTGGCATGGCCGCCTGGCACGCTTTCGCGGCGAGGCGTACGCCCAGGCCCTCGAGCGCGCGGCTTGATCACGCCCGCGCCTTGCCTCGTGGAAAAAACGCCGCCCGGCAGGCAGGGCGGCGTCCGCGATCGGCCAGGCTGCCGTAAGCGCTAATCCAGCCAGGCCGTGAAAGACGCCGGGTCCGCCCGATCCGGACGGAAGGTATTGACGGGCGCGTCCACATCCGCGTGGCCCAGCGACAGCGCGCACACCAGGCGCTCGCCTTGCGCGCCGACGTGCGGCAGGACCACCGACGAGAAGCGATTCCAGGCCGCCTGCACGCAGGTATGCAGGCCTTCGGCCCGCGCCGCCAGCATCACGTTCTGCACGAACATGGCGGTATCCACCAGCGCGCCTTCGGCCAGTATCTCGTCGTTGGTGAAGAAAATCCCCACGGGCGCGCCAAAGAAATCGAAATTGCGCAGCAGTTGCTCGTTCATCCGGACCCGATCGCCGCGGGCGATGTTCAGCACCCCGTACAGGCCGAAGCCGCAGGCGCGCCGCCGTTCGATGTACGGCGACACCCACTCGACGGGGTAGTACTGGTACGGCTCGCGATAATCGTCGGCCAGCGCCGGATCCTCGCTCAGGGCATCGTGCGCGGCGCGCACCTTCTGCGACAGCGCGGCGCGGCTGGCGCCCTGCACCACGTACACCTTCCATGGCTGGTTGTTGGAGCCGGACGGCGCCCAGCTTGCGGCCCGCAGGATACGTTCCAGCGTTGCGCGCTCGACCGGATCGGCCAGGAACTCGCGGCAGCAGAAGCGGCTTTCGATGGCGGCATACACGCTCTGCGGATCCGCCACGACCGTACGCACGGGCGGCGCCTGCAAGGAGGCGAGCATCAGGTTCTGAGGGGTTTCAGCATTCATCCTTGGGCCATTATTCCGGGTTCGGTGCATCGCCGAGGCACGCCTGGCCTCGAGCGAAACGAGCATACCATCTGCACCCGCACGCAGCCCGCGCGCCGGCGGCTTGCCCGCCGCCGCCTCCAATGCTCCGCCCAATGTACGGAACGCAGCCCTGCTGTCCCTTGCGCCATCCGTGCGCACGCACTCAAACTCGCTTCAGCCGGCCACGCCCGACGGCGCGGCCCGACGGATACGCATCAACGCTATGGAGCCGTACTGAACATGCGCTACGAAGACTTTGAATTCCTGCTGTGCGAACCCCGGGACGACGGCGTCATGCTGGTCACGCTCAACCGGCCCGACGCCATGAACGCCACCAACGACCGCATGCACTGGGAACTGACCCGGATCTGGGGCGTCGTCAACGACGACCCGGGCGTCAAGGCGGTCGTGGTCACCGGCGCCGGCGAGCGGGCGTTCTCTGCAGGCGGCGACCTGTCCGTGGTGGAGGCCATGTCCAACAGCCACGAAACCACCATGCGGGTCATGAAAGAGGCGTCCGACATCGTCTACAACATGCTGGCCTGCGACAAGCCGATCATTTCCGCGATCAACGGCACCGCCGTGGGCGCCGGCCTGGCCGTGGCCCTGCTGGCCGACGTGAGCGTCATGGCCGAGGATGCGAAGCTGACCGACGGGCACGCCCGGCTGGGCGTCTCGGCGGGCGACCATGCCGCCATCATCTGGCCGATTCTTTGCGGCATGTCCAAGGCGAAGTACTACCTGATGACCGCGGACTTCGTCGACGGCAAGGAAGCCGAACGCATCGGGCTGGTGACGTTCTGCGCGCCGCGCGCCGAGGTCCTGCCCAGGGCGCTCGCGATTGCCGCCAAGCTGGCGCGGGGCAGCCAGACGGCCATCCGCGCGACCAAGAAGTCGCTCAACAACTGGATGCGCACCGCCGGCCCGGCCTTCGACAATTCGCTGGCGCTGGAAATGCTGTGCTTCCTGGGTCCGGACGTCAAGGAAGGCCTGGCCGCGCTGCGCGACAAGCGCGCCCCCGACTTTCCCTCGGCGCGCCTGCCCTGACCCGTCAAGCCGCGCAAGCGGCGCCCCATTTCCCGGAGATCGCATGAACGCTGCTCCCAGCCCCGCTTGCCCGCCCGGCGACTGCCCGCCGCTCGAACAGGCCGTGGTGCGCTTCATCCAGGACCTGCAATACGAACACATCGACGCGGCGGCGCTGGCCGGCGTGAACCGCCTGATGCGCGACCAGCTCGCGCTGCAGGTCGGCATCTCGGCCATGCCCTGGTCCAGGCAATTGCTGGACTACGCGCTGACCCAGCAGCGTCCCGGCGCCAGCCGCGTAAGCGCCTCGGCGCTGAAAATGAGCGCCGCCGACGCCGCATTCGTCAATGGCTCGTACGGTCACGGCTTCGAGTACGACGACGCCCACGGTCCCAGCTACAGCCATCCGGGCAGCTGCGTCATCCCCGCCGCCCTGGCGATCGGCGAGGAACTGGGCTCGCCGCTGCGTGACGTCATCACGGCGATGGTGGCCGGCTATGAGGTCTACACGCGCATCGGCCTGCTCGCCGCGCCCGAGCTGCTGCGGCGCGGCTACCACCCGCACTGCACCCTGTCGAACTTCGGCGCCGCCGCCGTGGCGTCGAAGCTGCGCGGCTTCGACGCCGAAACCACCCTCCACGCGCTGGCGATCGCGCTCAGCCATACCTCCGGCACCACCGAATACTCGTCCACGGGCGGCTCCATCAAGCGCATCCATGCCGGCCTGGGCACGCGCAACGGCATGATGGCGGCCGACATGGCGCGGGCCGGCATCACGGGGCCGCGCGCCTTCCTGAGCGGCAACAAGGGATTCTTCAGGACTTTCCTGCAGCGCCCCGCGGGCGAGGCCCCGCAGCAGCGCTTCGCGCCCGGCCAACCCTTCCAGGTCGCGACCGTCTGGCTCAAGGCCTATTGCGCCTGCTACTGCACCCACGCCTACATCGACGCCCTGCGGCCCTACGCCGAGCGTCGCGGCGAGATCGTCGACATACACCTGAAGATCACGCCGCACTTCAATGTGGTCGTCGGCACCGCCAACGCCTGCGCCTACGAGCCCGCCAACATCGAGCATGTGCAGTTCAGCCTGCCCATCCAGGCGGCGCTGGCCGTCCAGGGCCTGGGCAACGGCTACCGTGTCCATCGCGACTACCTGGACGGCAAGGTGGACATGGCGCCGGTCATCGCCATGGCGCGCGGCATCCGCATCACCGAGGATCCCGCCCTCGAGGCGCGCCATCCCGGCAAGTTCGTCGCCGACGTGACCGTCACCTTCCGCGACGGCAGCGCCGAGCATGTATTCGTGGCGGACCCGATCGGCACGGACACCAACCCCATGCCCGAGCACGAGCAGGACGCCAAGTTCATGGAGCTGACCGCCGACACCCTGGGCCAGGCGCGCGCGCGGGCGCTGCTGGCCGCGCTACGGAAGATGGATCCGGCGATGAAGGCCGCCGACCTGATGGCGCTGTGCGAACCCGCGCCATGACGCCGCGCCGGCGCCCAGGCATGACCCGATGCCCGGGCGGGGCCGGCCCGCCTTGCGGGCTGCCCTAGCCGCGCTGGCCCACGCCGTCGAAGAACAGGTCGCAAAGCTGTTCGGCAACCTTCTCCAGCGACCCTTTGCGCGGGTTGAACCAGTATCGGATCGATTGCACGCTGCCCAATATGAACATGCGCGCCAGATGGAGATCGACGTCGCCGCGCAACCGGCCTTCGGCGCGCAGGTCCTCGAGCAGGCCGGCCCACAGTTTCTGGTAGCTCTCGCGCCGCTTGCTCTGGCGCTCGCGCACCTTCTCGGGCAGCTGTTCTATCAGGCTGCTGCTGGCCAGCGTGTACTCGCCATGCTTGACCATGCCGGCCATCTGTCCCAGCACGGCCGCGCGAAAGCGCTCTTCGGCCGTGGCGCCGTCGCCCAGGGCCTCGACCCGCTCCGTCATGTGCTGGATGATGGCAGTGGCGCCGATCTCCATCACCTCGTCGACCAGGTCCTCCTTGGACGGGAAGTGATAGTAGATGCTGGCGGTTTCTATGCCGGCCTGCTGCGCAATGCTGCGCATCGTCGTTCCGGAATAGCCTTGGGCGCTGAAAATCCGCGCCGCCAGCCGCAGCAGATTCTCACGCGTTTCGCCGGCGCCATTGGAACTCGTCTGCCTTCTTGCCATTGCTCTGACTAGTGTAGGTAAGGTGCATAAATTCTAACACCTGGAAGGTAAAAAAACCCAGTGGCAAGGCGCTTTTGGAGCGCCGGCCGCACGCTTGCCGCGCGGCCGGCGGCAAGGCATCGCAAGCGCTCATCGCACCGTCTTGCGATCGCGCGGCGCCGGCGTCACGACCGCTTGACCAGCTCGGCCACCCGCTGCCAGCGCTTGTCCTCGGCGGGAATGCTGGCCTGGAATTCGCGATACTCCATCAGGTCGACATACAGCGACTGGTTGGCGCAGAAGTCCTTGAATTCGGACGAGCGCACGATCCTGGCAAGCGCGTCCGACAGCTGCACGACGATGGGGTCGGGCGTCCGTGCCGGCGCGAACGCGGCCATCCATGACGACACCTCGAAACCCGGAATGCCGCTCTCCACCCCGGTCGGGACGTCGGGCAACGCATCCCAGCGTTGCGGGCTGGTGACGACGAGCGCGCGCAGCCGGCCGGCCTGTATCATCGGCAGCACGCCGGCCGCCCCTTGGCAGGTGAACGCCACGATGCCGGCCGCGGTGTCGGTGACGGCCTGCGTATTGCCCTTGTAGGGAATGTGCCTGGCGCGCGTGCCGGTCAGGTCGTTCATGATGGCGGTGCACAGATGCGATGTGCTGCCCACGCCGCCCGAACCGTAGTCGATGCCATCCGGATTGGCCTTCATGGCGGCGAGCAGGTCGTCAAGCGTGTTGTACGGCGAGTCGACGGGCACGACCAGCGCCAGCGCGGCGCTGCATGCGCGCGCCACGCCCTTGAAGTCCCGCACCGGATCGTAGGTGGCCGCGGCTTCGCCGGAATACAGCGCCGAGAAGTGCGTGATGCCGGTCATGAGCAAGGTATGGCCATCGGCGGGCGCCTTGGCCACGGCGGCGCTGCCCAGCGCGCCGCCCGCCCCAGGGCGGTTCTCGACCACCACCGGCGCGCCGACCAGGCCGGCCAGCGGCGGCGCCAGGAAACGCGCCACGGTGTCGACCGTCGTTCCGCTCGAGGCGGCAACCATGAGCCGGATGGGCTTGTCTGACAGTTGCTGGGCCAGTACGTGTCGCGACTGCAATGCCACGGGCAACGCGGCCCAGGTCTTGAGGAAGTGGCGGCGTGTAAACATCAGTTGTCTCCGATGGGGCGGACTTGTCGCGATGCGAGTGTCCGACTGGGTTCTGAAGCACGACTCGATTTCCGTGAATCGATGCCACGCCGCACGCCGGCGACTGCGGGCCGGCTCGCCGTGGCACGAGGCATTCAATCCAATCGCGCCAGCACGCGTCAACGCAGGCGCCGCATTGTTCCGTACATCGACGGGGACACAGCGGGGCCTCTTGCCGCCCTTACTCTCGCGCGCCCCTGCACGGCGCGCCGGGATGGAGAGGGTTCACTCGATTTCCGCGCTGGCCCGCATGGCCAATTGCCCCTGCGGGCCGCGCGCCCACAGCTGGGCGGTGTTGCCCGCCACTTTGCCGTTGACCGAGAACGCGGCCGTGTCGAACAAGGGGCTGACGGCCTTGAACTCGAACCCGCGGATGGTCTTGCCGGGATGGTTGCGGCGCAGTTCCTCCATCAGCAGGGTGGCGATCAGCGGGCCATGCACCACCAGGCCCGGATACCCTTCCTCCTGCATGGCGTAGGGACGGTCGTAGTGAATGCGATGGCCATTGAATGTCAGGGCCGAAAAGCGCATGAGCAGCACCGGGTCGGGCGTGACGGCGCGCGAATACTGTTCGTCCACCGGGGCCGGCGTGGGCTGCGGCGCCGGCGCGCCCGCGGCGGGCGCGTCCCGATACACGATGTCCTGCTCCTCGCGGATGGCCACGCCCGCGTCGTCGCCGATCTCGTGCAGCACGGTCACGAAAACGAGCTGGCCGCTGCGCCCCGATTTGACCTGGATCTGCTGGATCGTGGACAGGCGCGTGACCGCCGCCCCCACCGCCAGCGGGCGCAGGAACCGCAGGCGGCCGCCGGCCCACATGCGGCGCGGCAGGGTAATGGGCGGCAGGAAGCCGCCGCGCCGGGGGTGTCCGTCGGGACCGATATTGGACTGGCGCTCGCCGGGCAGGAAGTACAGCCAGTGCCACAGCGGCGGCAGGTGCGCCGGCAGCGCCGACGCATGCTCGTCGTCCAGCGTGCCGCGCAGCAGGCGGATCGGCGTCGAACCGATGTGATCGGCGCTCGTTTCGGTGCGGCCGATCCAGGCGTCGTAGGATGGCGGATTATCTGGGTGCATGCCAACTCGCTCAAAAAAAAACCGGCCGCGCATCCGCGCGACCGGCGATTGCGGCCGTCGCGCCTCAGAGGGCGTCGATCAGCTCCGGGACCGCCTGGAACAGGTCCGCCTCCAGGCCGTAGTCCGCCACCGCGAAGATGGGGGCCTCGGCGTCCTTGTTGATCGCCACGATGACCTTGGAGTCCTTCATGCCCGCCAGGTGCTGGATCGCCCCGGAAATGCCCACCGCGACATACAGCTGCGGCGCCACGATCTTGCCGGTCTGGCCGACCTGCAGGTCGTTGGCCGCATAGCCGGCGTCCACGGCCGCGCGGCTCGCGCCGATCGCCGCGCCCAGCTTGTCGGCCAGCGGGGTGATCACGTCGGCGAACTTCTCGGCCGAACCCAGCGCCCGGCCGCCCGAGACGATGATCCTGGCGGCCGTCAGTTCGGGACGGTCGCTCTTGGTGACTTCGCGGCCCACGAAGCGGCTCTTGCCCCCATCGGGAACCGCCGCCGCCGTCTCCACGGCGGCCGAGCCGCCGGTCGGCTCGGCAGCGTCGAAACCGGTGGTGCGCACCGTCACGACCTTGACGGCATCGGCGCTTTGCACGGTGGCGATGGCATTGCCCGCGTAAATGGGGCGCTCGAACGTATCGGCGCCGACCACCTTGGTGATGTCGCTGATCTGGGCCACGTCCAGGCGGGCCGCCACGCGCGGCGCCACGTTCTTGCCGCTGGCGGTGGCGGGAAACAGGATGTGGCTGTAGTTGCCGTCCGCCTGCGCGGCCAGCACCTGGGCGGCCAGGCTCTCGGCCAGCCCGTCCTTGAGGCTCGCGCCATCGGCGTGGACGACCTTGGAAACGCCCGCGATCCGCGCCGCGGCCTGCACCGCGCCGGCGGCATTGTCGCCGGCCACCAGCACGTGCACGTCGGCGCCGCAGGCCAGGGCGGCCGTGACGGTATTCAGCGTGGCCGGCTTGATCGAAGCGTTGTCGTGTTCTGCAATAACGAGTGCGGTCATTTCTGTTACCTATCCTTGGATCACTTTTGCTTCGTTCTTCAGCTTTTCCACCAGCGCGGCGACATCGGCGACCTTCACGCCGGCGGCGCGCTGCGGCGGCTCGCTCACCTTGAGCGTCTTCAGGCGCGGGGCGACGTCCACGCCGAGGTCCTCCGGCTTGATCGTGTCCAGCGGCTTCTTCTTGGCCTTCATGATGTTGGGCAAGGTGACATAGCGCGGCTCGTTCAGGCGCAGATCGGTGGTGATGACGGCCGGCATGTCCAGCGACAGGGTTTCCAGCCCGCCGTCGACCTCGCGCGTCACGCTGACCTTGTCGCCGGCCAGCTCGACCTTGGACGCGAAGGTGGCCTGCGGCAGGTCGGCCAGGGCCGCCAGCATCTGGCCCGTCTGGTTGGCGTCGTCGTCGATCGCCTGCTTGCCCAGGATGACCAGGCCGGGCTGCTCGCGGTCCACCAGGGCCTTGAGCAGCTTGGCCACCGCCAGCGGCTGCAGCTCGGCCCCGGTCTCGACCAGGATGGCCCGGTCGGCGCCGATGGCCAGGGCCGTGCGCAGGGTTTCCTGGCACTGCGCCACGCCGCACGACACCGCGATCACTTCGCTGGCTTCGCCCTTCTCCTTCAGCCGCACGGCTTGCTCGACGGCGATTTCGTCGAAGGGGTTCATGCTCATCTTGACGTTGGCGATATCCACGCCCGTGTTGTCCGACTTCACGCGGACCTTCACGTTGTAGTCCACCACGCGCTTGACGGGAACGAGAATCTTCATGGGGCCATCCTTCGGAATCAGTAGGAGCGGGGCAGCTGCAGCACGTGCTCGGCCACATACCCCAGAATCATGTTGGTGGAAATCGGCGCCACCTGGTAGAGACGGGTCTCGCGGAATTTCCGCTCCACGTCGTATTCGCAGGCGAAGCCGAAGCCGCCATGCGTCTGCAGGCAGGCGTTGGCGGTTTCCCAGCTGGCCTTGGCCGCCAGGTACTTGGCCATGTTCGCCTCCACCCCGGCGTTCTGGCGCGCGTCGATCTTGCTGCACGCCTGCCAGCGCATCAGGTTGGCGGCTTCCAGTTCGATGAAGCATTCGGCCAGGGGAAACTGGATGCCCTGGTTCTGGCCGATCGGCCGGCCGAACACCTTGCGCTCGTTGGCGTAGTCGCGCGCCTTCTCGAGGAACCAGTAGCCGTCGCCGATGCACTCGGCGGCGATCAGCGTGCGCTCGGCGTTCAGGCCTTCGAAGATCACCTTCAGGCCCTTGCCCTCGGTGCCCAGCAGCGCATCCTCGGGCAGCTCCAGGTTGTCGAAGAACAGCTCGTTGGTCTCGTGATTGACCATGTTGAGGATGGGTCGCACGGTCAGGCCGTTGCCGATGGCCTTGTCCAGTTCGATGATGAAACACGACAGGCCGTCGCTGCGCTTTTGCACCTGCTCCACGGGCGTGGTGCGCGCCAGCAGGATCAGCAGGTCGCTGTGCTGCACCCGGCTGATCCAGACCTTCTGGCCGTTGACCACCCACCGGCCGTCCTTCTTCACGGCGGTGGTCTTCAGCTTGGTGGTGTCGCTGCCGGTGGTCGGCTCGGTCACCCCCATGGACTGCACGCGCAGTTCGCCCGAGGCGATCCGCGGCAGGTACTTGCGCTTCTGCTCCTCGGTGCCGCTGAACACGATGGTGTTCATCACGTACATCTGGCCATGGCAGGCGCCCGAGTTGCCGCCGCTGCGGTTGATCTCCTCCATGATGACCGAGGCCTCGGCCATCGAAAGCCCCGGACCGTCGTATTCCTGCGGGATCAGCGCGGCCAGCCAGCCGGCCTTGGTCAGGGCATTGACGAACTCCTCGGGATAGCCGCGCTTCTCGTCGATCTGCCGGTGGTACTCGGGCGGGAACTGCCTGCACAGGCTACGCACCGCATCGCGGATTTCCTGATACTGGTCGGGGGCAGAAAGTGCGCTCACGGTAGGTGTCTCCAGAGAATAGTGAGATATGCAATAACAATAGTATTATTTGATCGATCTTAAAAAAAATAGAATTTCCTGATCGAAGCATCAATTTTTTGCATTGGAAGGCCATGGACATCAAGCAACTGCGCGCGTTCGTCACCGTGGCGGAAACCGGCAACGTCACGCGCGCCTCCGGCCTGCTCAACCTGGTGCAGCCCGCCGTCTCGCGCCAGCTGCGCCTGCTGGAGCAGGACCTGGGAACCGAGCTGTTCGACCGCGGGCGCCACGGCATGCGGCTGACGCCCAACGGCAAAACCATGCTGGAATACGCACGCCGCATCCTTGGCGAGGTGGCGCGCGCCAAGGCCGAGATCCAGCCCACCGAGGGGCCGGTGGCCGGCATCGTCAGCATCGGCCTGCTGGCCAGCACGTCGGATCTGCTTGCCACGCGGATCGCCGCCGAAGCGGCGCGGCGCTATCCGCAGATCCGCCTGCGGCTGACGATAGGCTACGCGGGCCACTTGCGGGAGTGGCTGGAGGCCGGAGACCTGGACGCGGCCCTGCTGTACGGGAAAAAGGACATCCCGGCCCTGCACGTCAAGGCCCTGCTGGAGGAAAACCTCTGGGTCGTGGCCCCGCCATCGGCCCGGCTGACGCGCACGCGCGCCCAATCGCTCGAACGCATCAGCCGCCACCCCTTCATCCTGCCCGCCGCGCCCCAGGGGCTGCGCGCCGTCATCGAGCATGCGGCCGCCGAGGCGGGCGTGACGCTGCGGATCTTCGCCGAAACCAACGCATTGAGCGTCCAGAAAGACCTGGTGACGCAAGGCCATGGCTGGACCATACTGCCGGCGGCGAGCGTGGCGCCCGACGTGGAAGGCGGCCGGCTCAGCGCGGCGCCGCTGGCCGGCGGCGGGCTGAAGCGAACCATCGTGCTCGGCGCGGCCAGCAGCCGGCAGGCCACCACGCCGGTGCGGTGCGTGGTCGGCGTGCTGATCGATTGCGTCAAGGCCACGCTCGATGAACGGCGCTGGCCGGACGCCCGCTGGCTGGGTTAGGCGCATCGCAATGTCCGCGGCGCCTATATGACCCGCCGCCGCCGCAGGTCGGCGATGGCGTGCGGGTCGACGCCCAGGTCGGCCAGTATCGCGTCGGTATGCTCGCCGTTGAGCGGCGCGCGCCGCTCGATGGCTGGCGGGGTGCGCGACAGCGAAACCGGGGTGCTGAAGATGGGCACCTTCCCGGGCGCGCCGGGGTAGTCCATCCACTGGATGAGGTTGGCCGCCCTGACCGTCTCGTCCTCCAGCGCCTGGCGCGGCGAATTGACCCGGCCGGCCGGAATGCGCGCCTGCTCCAGCAGGGCAAGCGCCTCGTCCAGGGTCTTGTCCCCGCACCAATCGCTCATGATGGCGCTCAGGACCTCGCCATGCTCGCCGCGCAGCCTGTCGTCGGCGAACCGGGCGTCCTCGAACAATTCGGGGCGCTCGACCAGCCGCGTCCAGCGCTTGAACATGGCCTGGCCGATGACCTGGGTGATGAACCAGCCGTCGCGGGCCTTGAAGATATCGGACGGCGCATAGCCGGAAGCCCGGTTGAGCGTGGCCTGGCGGTCCAGTCCCAGCAGGGCCTCTTCGATCAGCGCGCCGCTGGCCATGTTCAGGCCCGTGCACAGCAGCGAGGCGCTGACTTCCTGGCCCTTGCCGCTGCGCTTGCGCTCGTACAGGGCCAGCATGGTGCCCAGCGCGCAGGCGAACGAGGTGGCGAAGTCCACCACCGGCACCATGGCCTTCTGCGGCTGGTCGGGCGTGCCGGCCATGTACACGGCGCCGCTCAGCGCCTGCCCCACACCGTCGAAGCCCACCCGGTCGCGCACCGCCTCGGCGTCGCCGAACGCGTTGGAAGCCACCAGGATGATCCCGGGGTTGATGCCGCTGAGCGTGCCGTAATCCAGCCCCAGGCTTTTCAGCGTGCGCGGCGGCATGTTGGCGATGACCACATCGGCGCCGGCCACCAGCTTGCGCACGATCTCGCGCCCCTGCGGGCTGTCCAGGTCCAGCGTCATCGAGCGCTTGTTGCGGTTGAGCTGCAGGAACATGGCGCCCTCGCCGCCTTCGGTGACGGGCACGATATAGCGGTCCTCGCCGCCCTCCACGCGGTCTATCCTGATGACGTCGGCGCCGTAGTCGGCCAGCAGGGCCGCGCAGTAGGGGCCGGCGATGAAACGGCCAAAATCAAGCACCTTGATGCCTTCGAGTACCTTCATGAACTGTTTCTCGTTTTCCGTGATTCCGGCGCATGCGCGCCGCACTGGGCTCAGTGCCCGATGACGTTGAATTCGGTTTGCAGGGCTTCCCGCATCGCGAGCAGGCGCGGCCCGAGTTCGCGCGCCACGCGCGCCCGGGTCATGGTCTGGCTCGTGCCGATGCAAGCCAATACGAATGGGGAGCTTCCTTCGAGCAGCACCGGCGTGGCCAGGGCCCCCAGTTCGGGGTCCCATTCGCCGATGGACGTGCAGTATCCGGTTTCGCCGACCTGCGCCATGCCCTCCCAGACGCGCCGCCGCAGGCGGCTCCAGTCACGCGCCATGCGCCGCTCCACGTTGTCCAGCAGATAGCAGCGCTCCAGCTCGGGCAAGGCGGCCAGCATCGACCAGCCCATCGGGGACTGCGCGATGCCCACCCGCATGCCCACGTGCAGCGGCAGCGCCACCGGAGACTCCAGGCTGCGCCGGCACTCGAGCACGACCAGGTCCAGCCGGTCGCGCGCGGCCAGGCACACATGCACCTTGTGCTGCCGCGCGAAGGCCGCCATGCGCTCGCCCGCCAGCCCCTGGATGGCCGAATGGGCAATGGCCGCATAGCCCAGGCCCAGCACCGCCGGCGCGAGCCGGTACTTGCGCTCCGCCTCGTCATGCAGCAGGTAGCCCAGGTGCACGAGCGACTGGGCGATGCGCGACACCGTCGAAGGCGGCAACCCCGTGCGCTGCGCGAGCTGCCCATTGCCCAGCCAGCGCTCCTGCGGCGAGAACGCCGAGATCAGCACCAGCGCGCGGACCAGCGGCGTCACCACCGTCAGGCCCGGCTCGGGGCGCAGCCAGGCGGACATGTTGAGCAGCGCGGGCTGCACAACGCCGGGTTTGCGGGCGGCGGGGGGGCCGGAGCTCATCGCCAGCGCGGCCTCAGGCCGCGGCCGCGCGCACTTCGTCGAGCGCGGCCGGGTTGTCCAACGACGAAAGATCGCCCGGCGGCTGTCCGCAATACACGCTGCGGATGACGCGCCGCATGATCTTGGAACTGCGCGTCTTGGGCAACTGGCTCACCACGTGCACCCGGCCGGGCCGGAACGGGCGGCCCAGGCGCTTGTCCACGTGGCCGATCACGGCGGCCTGCAGCGCGTCTTCCGGAACGCTGACGCCCGGCCTGGGCACGATGAACACCACCAGTTTCTGGCCCTTGGCAGCGTCGGCCACCCCGATGGCGGCCGCCTCGGCCACGTCATGCAGCTCCAGGACGACCTCCTCCACCTCGGCCGGGCCCAGGCGCTTGCCGGCGACCTTCAGCGTGTCGTCCGAACGCCCCATCATGAAGAAATTGCCTTCGGGGGTGCGCAGGGCCAGGTCGCCATGCACCCAGATGCCCGGGATGGCCTGCCAGTAGGTTTCGAGATAGCGCGCGTCGTCGTGCCAGAACGATTGCGTCATCCCCACGAAGGGCGCGCGCACCGCCAGTTCGCCGACCTCGCCGGTCACGCTGTTGCCTGCGGGATCGACGACGTCGACGGCCACACCCGGAGAAATGGTATTGAAGCCGCTGGGCGGGATCGGCCGGATCGGCACGCTCGACAGCAGCGCGCCGGACACCTCGGTGCCCCCGGTGTAATTGACCAGCGGCGCCGAGCCGTCGCCGAAGCGCTGCTGGAACCAGATGAAATGCTCGGGCGCGATGCCCTCGCCCGCCGTGATCAGCACGCGCACCGTGGCGCGCTCGCCCGCCAGCGCCAGCGTCTCGTTGCTGGCCATGCCGCGGATCAGTGTGGGCGCCGAGCCGAAGTGCGTCACCTTGTGGCGCTCCACCACCCTGGACATGCGCGACCAGTCGGGATAGTCCGGCGCGCCGTCGTAGCACACCAGCGTGGCGCCGCGCAGCAAGGCGCAGCCCAGCACCAGCGTGCCGGCGATCCAGCCCATGTCGGCCGGCCAGCAATACACGTCGCCCGGATGGACGTCGAAATGCACCAGCGAATCGTGCGCGATCTTGATCGGGAAGCTGCCGTGCGTGTGCACGACGCCCTTGGGCTTGCCGGTGGTGCCCGACGTGTAGATCACCATGAAAGGCGTATCGGGCGTCACCGACACGGGATCCTCGCCCTGGCCCTGCGCGGCCGTGGCCACCTGCTGCCAGTCCAGGTCCCGCTCGTCCTGGGCGCTCTCGCCTTCGGCGCGCTTCCAGACCACGTTCTCGAGCAAGGGCAGCTGGCGCCACGCGTCGCGCAGCGCGCCCTGCACGTCCACGCGCTTGGTGCGGCGCTGAAAGCCGGTGGACGCGATCACCATGCGCGCCTCGGCGGCCGACAGGCGGGCCACGATCGCGTCGACGCCGAAACCGCTGAACAGCGGCACGACCAGGGCGCCCAGGTGCACGATGGCCAGCAGGGACACCGTGGCGTCGACGCCGTTCTCCATCAGCAGGCCGATGCGGTCGCCCGGCTTGGCGCCGTGCCGCGCCAGACCGGCCGCGAAGTCCCGCACGCGGGCCTCGAGTTCCTGGTAGGTCAGCGAACTGACGCTGCCGTCCTCGCGCTCGCCGATCACGGCAGTCTGCCCCGCGGTGGCCGGATTCCTGGCCCAGGCGTAGATGGTATTGACCCAGTTCAGCCTGCCGCCAGGAAACCAGCTGGGAAACTGCGGCCCGCGCGCCAGGTCCACATAGCCGGTGGGCGGCTCGTCCCACGCGATCGCGCACTCGCGCATCACGGTGTTCCAGTAGCGCTCGGGCTCCTCCACCGACAGACGCATGAGGTCGTCGTACGAAGCGGCGCCCAGGGTGCGTATCAGCTGCGCGATACCGGAGTTCTGCAGTTCGCGCTGGCCCGGCTGCCAGACATGGGAGGGATCGTTGGTATGCATCGTCTTGTCTTCTCAGGCGCGCTCGACAATCATGGCTATGCCCTGGCCGCCGCCTATGCACATGGTCTCCAGGCCGTAGCGGGCCCGGCGCCGCTGCATTTCGTGCAACAGCGTGGTCATGATGCGCACGCCGGTCGCGCCGACGGGGTGGCCCAGCGAAATGCCCGAACCGTTGACGTTGAGCCGGTCCTCCAGCGCGTCCATCGAACTTCCCCAGCCCTTGACGCAGGCCAGGGCCTGGCAGGCGAACGCTTCGTTCAGCTCGATCAGGTCCATCTGGTCGAAGCCCAGGCCGGTGCGCGCCAGCACCTTGCTCACGGCCGGAACCGGGCCGATGCCCATGCGCGCCGGATCGCAGCCGGCCGCGGCCCAGCCGACCAGCCAGCCCATGGGTTCGAGGCCGAGCTCCTCCAGCTTGTCCTCGGCGACGATCAGGCATGCCGCCGCGGCGTCGTTCTGCTGGCACGCATTGCCGGCGGTGACCACGCCCTCTTTCATGATGGTGCGCAGCCTGGCCAGGCTCTCGGCGCTGGTCTCGCCGCGCACGCCTTCGTCCTGGCCGACCACCAGGGGTTCGCCCTTGCGCTGGGCAACCGGGATCGGAACGATCTCGGCATCGAAATTACCCGCCGCCTGCGCCGCGGCCGCCCGCTGGTGGCTGCGCGCGGCGAAAAGATCGGCCTGCTCGCGGCTGATGCCGTACTCGCGCGCCAGCGTCTCGGCGGTCTCGATCATGCCGCTGATGCGGCCGAAGCGGCTCTCGGGCTGCGAGCGCTCGCGCCCCCGGTCAAGACGGTCGTGCAGCGTGACCGAGCCGGCGCGCTTGCCCCAGCGCATATCCGTGGTGTAGTGCTCGACATTGCTCATGCTCTCGACGCCGCCGGCCATGACCACGTCGGCCGCGCCCGTCTGCACCATCATGGCCGCCGTGGCCACGGCCTGCACGCCGCCGCCGCAGCGGCGGTCCAGCTGCATGCCGGCCACTTCGATCGGAAAGCCCGCCTGCAGGGCCACCCAGCGCCCGGTGCAAGGCGTCTCGCCGCTGGCGTAGCTCTGGGCGAACACCACGTCGTCGATGCGGGCCGGGTCCAGGCCCGTGCGCTGCACGATGGCGCGCGCCACGGCGGCGCCCAGTTCTTCCACGGGAACCGCCTTCAATGCCCCGCCGAATGCCCCCACGGGCGTGCGCAGCGGAGAAACTATGGCTGCTCGTCTCATTTCAAACACCTATGCATATTGATGGAAAACCAGGTGCTGGCGCTTGTCCGGAAAGCGCCACACATTATTGCCTTCTATCCCGGCCCGCGCAGCAAGGGCGCGTTCAGCCGTAGCGTCCGCCCGTCACGTGCAGCACCTCGCCGCTGATGAAGCCGGCGCGCTCGCTGGCCAGGAAGGCCACGGCGTCGGCAATGTCGTCGGGCTTGCCCACGCGCTTGATCGGCTGGGCCGCGACGGCCTGTTCCTTGATGGTTTCGTAGGTCGACAGGGCCTGGACCATCTCGGTTTCCATGAAGCCCGGTGCAACGCAATTGCAGGTGATGCCGTAGCGCCCTTCTTCCTTGGACAGCGCCTTGGCCAGGCCGATCAGGCCGGCCTTGGCGGCCGAATAATTGGCCTGGGTCGGATTGCCCAGGTGGGCGCGCGAACTGATGTTGATGACGCGGCCCCAGCCCTGCTCGATGAAATGCGGCATCACCGCCTTGGCCGACAGGAAGGCGCCCTTGAGCATGACCGCCATCACGAAGTCCCAATCGTCCTCGCTCATCTTCACGAGATACTTGTCGCGCGGCGCGCCGGCGTTGTTCACCAGGATGTGCACGCCGCCGAAATGCGCCACCGTCTCCTCGACCAGGCGCTGCACGTCGGCGGCCTTGGTCACATCCCCGATGATGCAATGGGCGGCCAGGCCGTCGTCCTGCATGCGCCGGGCCGTCTCCCGCGCCAGTTCGGCGTTGATGTCGGTGATGACGACCTTGGCGCCTTCCTCGGCCAAGCGCCGCGCCGTGGCGGCGCCCAGGCCGCGTGCCGAACCGGTAACAATGGCTACTTTGCCAGTCAGACCCAGATCCATTTCCTCTCCTGTTGAAATCGTTCGTTCAGCGCAGTTCGACCCGCGAATTGTTCAGCACCACCACATCGCGCTCGACCGCGGTGGTGCGCAGCGATACCGTGTTGCCATCGACCCACATCTCGGTGCGCAGCGTATCGCCGGGCCAGGCCGGCGCCGTGAACCGTACGCGCATGCCCTGAAAGCGCGTATCGTCGTAGTCCAGCACCGTGCGCAGCACGGCGTGGGCGGCCACCCCCATCACGGCCATGCCATGCAGGATGGGCCGCGCAAAGCCCGCCGCGGCGGCCACCGCCGGGTCTGCATGCAGGGGGTTGAGGTCCGCGCTCAGCCGGTAGATCAGCGCCAGCTGCGCCGGCGTCGCCAGCTCGCAGACGTGATCGGGCGCGCCCTCCGGCATGGCATGGGCGGCCGGCGGCGCGCCCGCGCTGCCGCCCTCCCCGAAGCCGCCGTCGCCGCGCAGCAGGCTCAGCTGCACCACGGAGGCAAGCAGCTGGCCGCTCGCCGCGTCGGTGATGTCGCGCGTCTGCTGCAGGAAGGCGCCCTTGCCTGGCCCTTTGTCCCACAGCCCGGTGATGCGCGTCGCGCCCGTGACGCGCCCGCTGGCGGGCAACGGCGCGTGGATATGGATTTCCTGCTCCGCATGCAACAGCTTCTGCCAGGTGATCCCGGTATCGCTCTCGCGGGCCCAGAACCCGGGATAGGCCAGGATGTTGGCCATGGTGGGCATGGCGCGCAGCGAATTGCCGTCCTGCCCTTCGTAGACATAGCGCAGCTGGCCGCCGTCCATGGGATCGGCGCCCAGCCCCAGGCCCAGGGCGTAGAGGGCGGTGTCGCGCAGCGAATAGGCATGCTCGATGACCGGGAAAGAGCGGGCAAGCAGATGGCGAGGATCGATGGACATGGCGGGCAGGTAGGCTGGGAACTGCCGCATACGATGAAAGCCGCGCCCGTTCCGGTCAACCACTATCCGCACTTTGTTCCGTACCTTGGCAAGGGCTTGCAGCGGCGTCCCCCGAATCCGCCCACGCGAAGGCCGCCAATCCAATTCCATCTTTCGGAACAATCATGGCAAAGCGCTTGCCCCGCGCCCGCGCCGGGCGCAGCATCGGCGCATCGCTTCCCTTTTTCCACTACCCGACATGATCCGCGACCAAGAAACGCTCAACGGCCTGCTCGACACCATCTCCCGCTTCGTGCGTGAACGCCTGATTCCCAACGAGGAACTCGTGGCCGAAACCGACGAAATCCCCGCAGACATCGTCGCCGACATGAAGGCCATGGGCCTGTTCGGCCTGACCATCCCCGAGCGGTTCGGCGGACTCGACCTCACCATGGAAGAGGAAGTGCTGGTCGTGTTCGAGCTGTGCCGCGCCTCGCCGGCGTTCCGCTCGCTGCTGGGCACCACGGTCGGCATCGGCTCGCAGGGCATTCTGTTCGATGGTACGCCCGAGCAACAGGAGAAATACCTGCCGCGCCTGGCCACGGGCGAAATCATGGCGTCGTTCGCGCTGACCGAGCCCGAGGCCGGCTCCGACGCCGCCTCCCTGCGCACCACGGCCATCAAGGACGGCGACGCCTACGTCGTCAACGGCACCAAGCGCTTCATCACCAACGCCCCGCACGCCGGCATGTTCACGCTCATGGCGCGCACCAACCCGGCCGAGAAAGGCGCGGCCGGAGTATCGGCCTTCATCGTCGACGCGGGCACGCCGGGCATCAGCTTCGGCAAGCGCGACAGAAAGATGGGGCAAAAGGGCGCGCACACGTGCGACGTGATCTTCGAGAACGTACGCGTGCCCGCCGCGAACCTGATCGGCCTGAAGGAAGGCCAGGGGTTCAAGACGGCCATGAAGGTGCTGGAGAAGGGCCGGATCCACATCGCGGCCGTGTGCGTGGCCGTGGCCGAACGCATGCTGGACATGGCGCTGCGCTATGCGGCCGAGCGCAAGCAGTTCGGCCAGCCCATCGGCACCTTCCAGCTGGTGCAGGCCATGCTGGCCGACAGCAAGGCCGAGATCTACGCGGCCCGCAGCATGGTGCTGGACGCCGCCCGCCGCCGCGACGACAAGCTGCCCAACTCGACCGAGGCCTCGTGCGCCAAGATGTTTGCCTCCGAGATGTGCGGCCGCGTGGCCGACCGCGCCGTGCAGATCTTCGGCGGCGCGGGCTACATGAGCGAGTACGCCATCGAACGCTTCTATCGCGACGTGCGCCTGTTCCGCATCTACGAGGGCACCACGCAGATCCAGCAGACCGTGATCGCGCGCAACATGCTGCGCGAGCTGTAGGCCCCGAACCGCGCGACACCGGCGATCCGAACCACCAGGCCATGACTACCGCCATCAAGAGCATGCTCGTCGCGAACCGTGGCAAGATCGCGGTCCGGGCGATGCGCGCCGCCGCCGAACCGGGCATCAAGGCCGACGAAAGCTGCGTGATCGGCCCGGTGCAGCGGCGCAACCAGCAAGTCATCGAACGCGCGCGCGCGCCCCATCTCCGCGACGCCGGACGCCAGGCCTTGTTCGAGGCCCGCGGCCACTTGGCCGCGCCATAATCATCTTCGGGCGCCCGCCCCACGGACGGCCCGGCCAGGGTGGCGGGAAAACCCTAATCGTTTTTCGGCGCCAGCTTTATTCTAATGAATGTTAGTTTGATAAGTGTGTTTCGCCAACGGCATGCTTCCTCGACTTCCTGACTCTTCACCGGCTGCCCAGAGCCGTCGCCCGACCGTCGCGCCGTTTGCCAGGGCGCTGTCCGTCCTGGCGTCGTTCTCGCCCGGGGACCAATGGCTGAGCAACAGCGAGTTCGTCGCCCGCACGGGCTTGCCGGCGTCCACCGTGACCCGCATGACCAGCACCCTGGTCACGCTCGGCTACCTGCATTGCGCCCCGGACACGCGCCGGTTCTGTCTCAGCTCGTCGGTGCTGGCGCTGGGCTATGGCGCGGCGGTCGACGCCGAGATCCACCGGCCCACCAACCAGCTCATGCGCGTGTTCGCCGAACACCACCAGGTCAACGTGCAACTGAGCTGCCGCGACCGGCTGGACCTCGTGGTCATGGACAGCTGCCTCACCGACGCCCTGCCCGCCTTGCTGCAACCTGGCGTGGGCACCCGCCTGGGCATGGCGTCCTCGGCCGCCGGCTGGGCCCTGCTGGCCTGCCTGCCCGAAGCCGAGCGCGATTACCTGCTGCGCGCCCGGCCGCACGCGCCCGCCGAATCGAAAAGCGACTGGAACCCGATGCGCCGGCACGCCAACGAAGCCATTCTCCAGGTTCGCAAGGACGGCTTTTGCGTGGCCCTGGGCGAGTCCGGCCATCCCATGACCATGGTGGCCGCGCCCATCCGCCGGCCCGGCCTGGCGCCCTTGGCCGTCAGCTGCATGGGGCCCGCCACGCGCATCGGCCGGGCCCGCAGCACGCGCGAGCTGGGGCCGGCGCTGGTCCGCATGGTCGAGGAAATCCAACGAGTGTGGAATACGTCATGATATCCCTGCCCGACGCCGTCGACGAGCATGACTCGGAAAGCGCCGCCCTGATGACGGTGGAGCGCGGCCTCAAAGTGCTGCGCGCCTTCCGCTCCGACCGCACGCCCCTGAGCAACGCCGAACTGGTGCGGCGCACCGGCCTGCCCAAGGCCACCGTATCCCGGCTGACATCGACCCTGCTCCAGGTCGGCTTCCTGCGCCAGGTGCCCGGCCGCCGCGAATTCGAGCTCGCGGCGGGATCCCTCGGCATCGGCCATGCCTACCTCGATGCCAACGAAATGCTGCAGGCCGCGCAGCCGCTGCTGCAGAACCTGGCCGACCAGCTCGACGTCTCGGTCGCGCTGGGCATCCAGGACGGCCTCGACCTGCTCTATATCGGCTACCGGGTCAGCCGCAAGGTGGCCACGCTGCGCCTGGGCGTGGGCTCGGTATTGCCCATGAGCACGACCTCCATAGGACGCGCCTACCTGTGGGCGCTGCCGTGCGACCAGCAACGCCAGCTGATCGCCGAATACAAGCGCCACGCGGGCGACGAAGGCGACGCCCTGGAACGCTCCATCCACGCCTCCTTCGACGAACTGGCGTCCACGGGCACGTGCGCGGTGATGGGCGGCTATCAGCGCAGCACCTTCGGCGTCGCCATGCCCATCTGGGCGGGCCGCCAGCGCATTCCCATCTCCATGAGTTGCGGCAAAGCCGACGTCGAACTCGATCTGCAGGCCGAACGCGAACGCATCGCGCCCGCGCTCAAGCAGACCGCCGCCGCGCTGCAGGAATTGCTGGCCGACTTCGACGGCCAGCTGTAGCCCGGCCAGGGCTACAGCTTCTCGAGCAGGCGCCGACGCTGCAGCTTCCCGTTCGCGCTCACCGGCAGCTCATCGATGGCAATGATGCGCGCGGGCCGCTTGTAGGGCGCCAGCTGCGTGCGCAGATGCCGCCGCAAGGCCGCCATGTCGGGCGGATTGGCGCGATCCTGCACCACGAAGGCAATCACGGCCTCGTTGCCGTCATCTTCCTTCCGGCCCACGACCGCCGAACGCAGAATGCCCGCGAAGCCGTTGAGCACGTGTTCGACTTCGGCGGGATAGACGTTGAAACCCGAGCGGATGATCATTTCCTTGATGCGGCCCACGACAAACAGCGCCCCATCGGCATGCAGCTCGCCCAGGTCGCCGCTGGCGTACCAGCCGCCGTCGCGCATCACCTCCGCCGTGGCCTGGGCGTCGCGGAAATACCCAGGCATCAGGCCCACGCCGCGCAGCCAGATTTCGCCGCGCTCGCCCGCGGGCAGCGGGCGGCCCGTGGCCGGGTCGACGATGCGCAGCTGCGCGCCGGCGAAGGCGTAGCCGGAACTGGTGTCGGCGCGCGACTCGCCCAGGCGCGTGGCATGCAGCGACCCGGCGTACTCCGACAGGCCGTATCCATGATGCAGGGTCTGCCCGAAGACGGCCTCGACCTTCTGCTTGAGCGCCATGTCCAGCGGTCCGGCGCCTGCGTACAGGTAACGCAGCCGCGGCGCCTCGGGCCGCTCGATGCCATGCTCGGCGCAATACTGCAGCAGCCGCGCAAACAGCGCCGGCGGGCCCTGCACCTGGCTCACGCCTCGGTGCGCCAGCGCATCGAACAGCTCCGCCGGGTCGAACTGCGGACGCATTTCCAGCGCGGCGCCGGCATGCAGCGACGCCAGCAACACCGTACCCAGTCCGAAGATATGGGTCATGGGCGCGTAGGCGTAGACCTTGTCCCGCGCATCCAGCGCGCGTGATTCGGCCGAGACGCGGGCAAAGTGCAGCACCCCGCGGTGGGTCATCATCACGCCCTTGGGCATGCCCGTCGTGCCCGATGTGAAGATGATGGCCGCCACCTCCTCGGCCAGCGGGCCGGTCTCGGCCACCGCTTCGGCGCGCACCGCCGACCGCACCAGGCCGTCGAGGCACGAGGGCCGCACGTCGTGGCGCAAGGCATGGGCCATGGCGGCTTGCGACACGCCGGCGGTAAAGTAGGTGACCCGCGCATCGGCCTTGGCGGCGAAGGCCTCGACCTCGCCCTGCGCCATGCGCGCGTTGACGCCACAGGACCAGGCCCCCACGCGGCTGCACGCCATCAGCAATGCCGCGTGCTCGGCGCAGTTCTCGGCCACCACCAGCACGCGGTCGCCCACGCGCACGCCATCGGCGCGCAGCTCGCGCTCCAGCCGCTCGGCCATGCCGCCCAGGTCGGCGTAGCTCAGGGTCCGGTCCGGCAGGTGGATGAAGGCGCGCTGCGGCGCCTCGACCAGCCAGCGGTCCAGCAAATCATGGATGCGTGCGGCCATCGCTGGACTCACCTCGCTTGCCATGGGCGCCGGCCGCTCATGCGAAAGCGGCGCCGCAGCGGGCCAGGGCCTCGTGCGCCTGGCGCTCCAGCCCGGCGCGGTGCTCGGGCGCCGCGATATCCAGCATGCGCCGCACCCGGCGCGACAAGGGCAGCCCGCGCAAGTCGGCCACGCCATGCTCGGTGACGATCAGGCCCGCATCGCAGCGCGGCGTGCTCACGGGCCCCGACAGCTGCGCCACGATGCGCGTGGCGCCCTTGGCCGTGGCCGGCAGCGCCACGATGGGAACGCCGCCCCTGCTGCGCGCCGCGCCGCGCAAGAAGTCCACCGCGCCGCCCAGGGCGCCGACGTAGACCCCGCCCGCGACCTCGGCGTTGACCTGTCCGGTCAGGTCCACCTCGACCGCCGAGTTGATGGCGACCAGCTGGTTCAGGCCGGCCAGCACCTGCGGGTCGTGCGTGTAGTCGGTGCCCCGCAGCATGAGCCGCGGGTTTCGATGCGCCCACTTGCGCAAGCGCGCCCCGCCGGTCAGCACCCCCGCGATGCTCACGCCTTCGTCGCGGCCCTTGCGGGCGTTGGTCAGCACGCCGGCCTCGGCCAGCGCCACGATGCCGTCGCCGGCCGCCCCGGTGTGCAGGCCCAGGTCGCGCCGGTCGTGCAGCGCGGACAAGACCGCCTCGGGCAGCTTGCCGATGCCCACCTGCAAGGTCGAGCCGTCCTGCACGTGGGCCGCGATATGGCCCGCGATCGCCTGTTCCACCGGGCCAGGCGCGGCGCTGGCGGCATCCAGCGGCGGGTGCTCCGCCTCGACCAGCAGATCGAAGTCGCCGGCGCGCAGATACACACTGCCGTGGGTCCAGGGAATCTCGGGGTTGACCTCGGCGATCACCACGCGCGCACGCTCCAGCGCGGCGGTCAGGTATTCATGCACCAGGCCCAGACTGTAGCGGCCGTCTTCGTCCGGCGGCGACACCTGCAGCAACACCACGTCGGCGGGCAGGACACCGGCGCGAATCAGCGCCGGCAGCTGCGAGTAATGACTGGGCACGATGTCCAGCACGCCCGCCAGGGCCAGCTGGCGGTGCGAACCGCTGGCCGTATAGCCGAAGAAGTCGATCACGTCGGCCAGGCCGGGATGCAGCGTGTCGGACGCGCCTATGCCGACGAACACTTGCAGCCGTCCGCCATGGGCCAGGGCATGGCGATGCTCGGCGACTGCCCGCGTCAGCGTGAGCGGTTCGGCGGTGGCCTGTCCCCACCACAACGTGTCGCCCGCTCTCAGCAGGCCCTGCAAACAATCGATCGAGAGACGCTTTTCCATTGTTTCCCTATTCAGCGGGCCTGCACGCCTGCCAGTTCGGACAGGCGTTTGGCCTTGTCGAACTCCCCGGGGGCCGAAACCTTGAGTTCGGCGGGCCCCTGGATGGCCACGTCCAGCCCCTGCTTCAAGCACAATTCCTTGAATTCCGGCTGCGCGGCCGCCGCCGTGAACGCATCGCCCAGGGTTTGCACGATGGGTTCGGGCGTGCCCGTGCGCACCAGCGCGAGAATGGGCGCGACGAAGTCGTAGCCCTTCAGGCCGGATTCGTCCAGCGTCGGAACCTCAGGCAGGGATGCCGAGCGCTTGAGGCTGGTTACCGCAAGGATGCGGATTTTCCCCGCCTGCAGCAAGGGGATCGTCACGCCCGTGCCATTGATCCCGACCTGGGCCTGGCCGGACGCCACTTCCATCGCCGCCTGCGAGGCCGACTTGTACGGAATGTGGCGCAACTCCACCTTGGCCTGGTTGAACATCATCACCGCGGCCAGGTGCGACGAGGTGCCCACGCCCGGCGAGGAATAGCTGATGGTGTCCGGCGCCTTCCTGGCCGCCTCGAGCAGATCCTCGATGGTCCGGAAAGGCGAGTCCGCCGGCACGAAAACCACCATGGGCGACTGGGCGAACACGCCCACGGGAATGAAATCCGCTTTCGCGTCGAAGTTCAGCTTGCTGTGGATCGCGGGCAGCATGAAGTGCGCGCCGGTGGAAAACAGGACGGTGTAGCCGTCCGGTTCGGTCCTGGCCACGAAATCGGTGGCCAGCACGCCGCCCGCGCCGGCCTTGTTCTCGACCACCGCCGGCTGGCCCAGCTTCGCGGCGGCCTGGTGGGCCAGGAAGCGGGCCGTGATATCGGTGCCCGTACCCGGCGCATTGCTGACAATGACGCGCACGGGCTGGTCGGGATAGGAAGCGGCATGCGCCCATATGGGCAAGGCCACGCTGGCGATGGCCAGGCAGAAGAAACGGCGGTTGATCATCGAGTCTGTCTCCGATAGGTGGAAAGGCGCCGACTTCGCATGCCGCCCCCTGGCCAATACCGGCCTGGCAGCTTGCCGTCGGTCTGGCTGCGAATATTGCCACCGGCCTGGGCCGCGGCAACCGGCGGCGACGGCTTGTTCCGTACATCAGCACCACGCCCGATGCGAAAGGCGCCGCATGGCGCTTGCGGCCGTCTCCCGAAGTACGGAACACAAGGCGCGCGTACATTGATAATCGTCCGCGCCGCCGATCTAATCCCCGGATACCAGGGAGAAAGACATGGACATGAAAATCGCAGGGCAACGCGTACTGATCACCGGCGCCTCGCAGGGCATCGGCGCCGGCCTGGCGCAAGCCTTCGCGGCCGAAGGCTGCCACCTCGCGCTGACCGCCCGTTCGGCCGACAAGCTGCAGGCGCTCTCGGAAGACTTGCGCGCCCGCCACGGCGTGCAGGTGGACGTACTGGCGCTGGACATGACACAACCGGGCGCGGTCGACGAGGTTGCCGCCTTCGCGGGCGATGTCGACGTGCTGGTGAACAACGCCGGCGCCATTCCCGGCGGCGACCTGTGGGACGTGGACGCGCGGGCCTGGCGCCAGGGCTGGGAGCTGAAAGTGTTCGGCTACATCGATCTGACGCGGGCGATCTACCCGCGCATGAAGGACCGCGGCCATGGCGTCATCCTCAACAACATCGGCAACGGCGGCCAGAACCCCGACTTCAACTACATCGCCGGCTCGACCGGCAATGCCGCGCTGATGGCGTTTACCTGTGCCCTGGGCGGCCGCAGCCTGGAAGACGGCATCCGTGTCATCGGCGTCAACCCCGGGCCGGTGGCCACCGAGCGCATCGCCAAGGTCCTGCGCAGCCACGCCGCCCGGCTGCTGGGCGACGAACAGCGCTCGGACGAACTGCTGGCCGGCTATCCGCTGGGCCGCACCGCCACCGTCGCGGAGGTCGCCGACCTGTTCGTCTACCTGGCGTCGCCGCGTTCGGCCTATACCAGCGGAACCATCGTGACCATAGACGGCGGCATTTCGTCCAAGCGATCCGTGGCATGAGCACGTATCGACGCATTTTCTCGCCGCTGCGCATCGGCGGCGTCGAGATTCCCAACCGCATCGTGCGCACCGCGCACGCCACCCGGCTGGCCCAGGGCTACGTCAATGACGATTTGATCGCCTACCACCTGGAACGGGCCAAGGGCGGCGCCGGGCTTTCCATTCTCGAAAGCACGTCGGTCCACCCTTCGTCCACGTTCTCCCTGACCGCCGCCGACGACGGCGCGATCGCCCCCATGCGCCGCCTGGCCGACGCGATCGCGCCCACCGGCATGAAGCTGTTCACACAGCTCTGGCACGGCGGCTATACCGACCCCGCCGCCGACGGCGGCCTGCCCTGGGCGGTCGGCGCGCTGCCCGGGCGCTACTCGGTGGCGCCGCCGATCCCGATGACGACAGAGCAGATCGGCGAACTGGTCGAGGCCTACGGCAAGGCGGCGGCCCGCATGCAGGCGGCCGGCCTGCATGGCGTGGAAGTGCTGGCTGGCGCCGGCTACCTGTTTTCGCAGTTCTTCTCGCCGGTGCTCAACCAGCGCGACGACGCCTACGGCGGCAGCTTCGACAACCGCATCCGAGCGCTGCTGGAAACGCTGCGCGCCATCCGCAAGGCGACCTCGCCCGACTTCGCCGTGGGCGTGCGCATCGGCGGCAGCACCGACGCCCGCATCCTCTCCACCGACGACGTCAACGCCATCGCCTTGCGCGCCCAGGCCGAAGGCCTGATCGACTTCGTGAACATCACGCATGGCGACTACTACTTCCACGTCGAGCGCTATGCCGGCATGGACCGCCCGGTCGGCTACCAGTTGCCCGCCAGCGACCGCGTCAGCGAGGGCCTCACCGTGCCGCGCATCATCGTGGGCCGCTACGCCACGCTGGACGATGCCGAGCAGGCCCTCAAGGAAGGCCATGCCGAGATGATCAGCATCGTGCGCGGCATGATCGCGGACCCGATGCTGGTGGCCAAGGCCCGTGACGGCCGGGGTACCGAAGTGCGCCCCTGCATCAGCTGCAATCAGGGCTGTATCGGCGGCGTGTTCACCGGCCGCATGCGGTGCGCGGTGAACGCCGTGGTCGGCGACGAGCACCGGCTGGCCGAGGACCGCATCGTCGCGGCCGCGCAGCCTCGCAAGGTCGTGGTCGTCGGCGGCGGCGTGGCCGGCATGGAGGCCGCGCGGGTGGCCCGACTCATGGGCCATCACGTCACCCTGATAGAGGCCACCTCGGACCTGGGTGGCCTGCTCAACTACGCCAGGCTCCTGCCCAAGCTGCACCTGATCGGCGACATCGCCATCTGGCTGGAAAGCGAGATCTATCGCCTTGGCGTGGACGTGCGGCTTGCGACCTACGTGGAAGCCGACGAAGTCCTGGCCGAACAGCCCGACGTCGTCATCGTCGCAACCGGCTCGCAACCCGCCGACGCCGGCGAATTCCGCCAGACGGCCGACCCGGCCGCGTCGCTGGCCATCGCGCCGCAGGCGCGCGTGCTGACCTCGTTCGAGTTGAGCATGGAAAGCCGCGGCGATTTCGGCAAGACCGCGCTGGTGTTCGACGACGTCGGACACTACGAAGCCATAGGCTGCTGCGAAGCGCTGATCGAGGCCGGCGCCGAGGTCACCTATGTGACGCGCCACCAGATGTTCGCTCCCGCCGTCGAAGGCACCGGGCGCACGCAGGCGGCCCTGCAGCGCTTCTACAAGGCGGGCAATTTCCGCATCGTGACGCAGTCGGCGCTGGTATCGATCGACCGCGGCAGCGCGCGGATCCGCTCCCTGTATGGCGAGCGGACCGAGACCGTCGCCGCCGACACGGTCGTGCTGGCCGGCTACCGGCAGTCGCAGAACGACGTCTGGGAGACGCTGCGCGGGCGCGTGCGGCAGCTGCATATCGTGGGCGACGCCCTGTCGGCGCGCGACATCCAACCCGCGATCCGCGAGGGCCACCTCGCGGCCCGGTCCATCACCTGAGCCGCGGCCAGGCCTCAAAGGCCCAGATATGCCTTCTTGATATCCGGGTCGTTGAGGAACACCTCGGCGGGGCCGTGCTTGACGACCGTCCCCGACTCCAGCACGTAGCTGTAGTCGCTCACGCGCAGCGCGACCTCGGCGTTCTGCTCCACCAGCAATACGGTCACGCCCTGCTGGTTGATGTCGCGCACCACTTTGCTGATGACATTGACGAAGGCCGGCGCCAGGCCTATCGTGGGCTCGTCCAGCAACAGCATGCTGGGCGCGCTCATCAGCGCGCGGGCGACCGCCACCATCTGCTGCTGCCCGCCGGACAGCGAGTTCGCCGGGCTGGGCAGCTTGGCCTCGAGGTCGGGAAAGTAATGCAGGCAGGTCGCCAGCAGCTCGGCCTTCCTGCGCGCGTCGTCGATCCGGTAGGCGCCCATCTCGAGGTTCTCGCGCACCGTCATGCTGCCGAACAGCCGCCGGCCCTCGGGCACCAGCGCTACGCCATGCCCGAGAATCACATTGGGCTCGCGGTTGGCCAGCGGCTTGCCGCCATAGTGGATCTCGCCCCCGGCCACCTTGACCAGCCCGGTGATGGCCTTGATCAGCGTCGACTTGCCGGCGCCGTTGGCGCCGATCAGGCTGACGATGGTGCCGCCCTTGACCTCCAGGTCCACATCGATGATGGCGGGAACGGTCCCGTAGCTGACCGACAGCTTGCGCACCGTCAATGTATTTTCAGAGGCCATGCGCTTCCCCCAGGTAAGCCTTGAGCACCGTCTCGCTGGCCTTCACCTCGTCCGGCGTGCCGCTGAAGATGATTTCCCCATGGTGCAGGACGTAGATTCGATCGCAGATATTCATCACCGCGCGCATATTGTGCTCGACCAGCAGAATCGACATGGCGTACTCGGACTTGAGCCGCCGGTAGACACCGAGCGTCTCGGCCACCTCGGTCTGGTTCAACCCGGTCAGCGGCTCGTCCAGGCACAGCAGGGACGGCCGCGCCGCGAAAGCCATGGCCATGCTCACCAGGCGCTGCAGGCCGTGCGGCAGGTTGCGGGCGATGTCGTTCTCGTGGCCGGCCAGGCCGAACAGCGCAATCGCCTGCGCGATGACCTGCTCCTGCTCGCTTGCCGCCACGCGGCCGGTGCGCCGGCCGCCGAGGCAGCCGATGAGCACGTTGTCGCGCACGGACATGGACGGCAGGTAGCTGCCGTGCTGGAAGGTGCGCACCAGGCCCTGCTTGCTGATGCGTTCCGGCTTGGCCTTCGACATGTCGGCGCCGGCGATCTCCAGGCTGCCCGAAGTGGGCCTGAGAAAGCCCGAAAGCAGGTTGAACGTCGTGCTCTTGCCCGCCCCATTGGGCCCGATCAGGCCGACGATCTCCCCCTGCGCGATCCGGATGTCGACGCCGGACACCGCCAGCAGGCCCTTGAACTGCTTGGAAAGATTCTGCCCCGTGAGCAGCATTGATCCTGTCTGCATGCGGTCCTCTCAGCGACTCTTGAACAGGCCCATCAGGCCCTTGGGCATGAACAGCACCGACACGATGATGGCCAGGCCGTAGAGAATATGCTCGTTGCCTCCGAGAGTCTGCGCATAACTGGCGATACCCACCAGCAATACCGCCCCGATGACGGGCCCCAGCGGGCTGTCCTCGCCGCCCACCTTGAGGTAGGCCAGCGCGAAGGTGGAGAGCATGAAGCCGAAGTCCAGCGGGCTGATGACGTTGCTCGCATAGGCGTGCACCGAGCCCGCCAGGCCGGCCACCGCCGACGCGACCGCGAAGCACAGCACCTTGGTCATGAATACCGGAATGCCCAGGCTGCGCACCACGTTCTCGTTGTCGCGGATGGCGACGAAGACCTTGCCCAGGTTCGAGCGTTCCACGAACAGCAATGCCAGGATCAGCACGAAGCACAGCACCGTCGCGAAATAGTGGTAGTGCGCTTCGAGCCAGATCGGCGGGAAAATGCCCACCAGGCCCGAGTTGCCGCCCAGCACGTCGGTGCGGGTGTACAGAATCCGCAAGGCCTCGGTGAACGCGAAGCCGATCAGCAGGAAGTACGGCCCCTTCACCTTGAGCGTGATGCAGCCGAACACCACGCTCACCGCCAGCGCGAGCAGCGCGCTCAGCGCCAGGGTCAGGAAGAACGGCAGATCCAGGAAATTGACGATATAGCCGGTGCAGTACGCGCCTATGCCGAAGAACGCCGCCGTGGCGAAATTCAGCTCGCCGATCAGCAGCACGAAGCGCAGGCTGGTCGCCATGACGGCGGCGACGCTCATCCACACCACCAGGTTGCCGATATAGCCGCTGCCCAGGGCGATGCAGCCGACCAGCGCCGCGGCGATGAGCAGGATGAATACGAGGTCTTTGCTTTTAGTCATTGCCGAAGAACCCCTTGGGCTTGATCAGCAGTACCAGCATCACGATGACGAAGATGGTCAGGTTGGCCGCCGAAGGGTCGAAGTAAAACCCGATGAATGATTCCAGAAGCGCGATCAGCAGACTGCCGAAGATGGCTCCGACAATGCTGCCCATCCCGCCCACCACCACGGCGATGAACCCCTTGACCAGGTACGAATCGCCCAGCGTGGGCGTGACCGCCGCCACCGGCGCGATCAGCATGCCGGCGATGGCCGCCACGCCGGTCGCGATCAGGAAACCATAGAGCGCGATCTTGCGGTAGGCGATACCCTGCAGCATCGCCGCCTCGTGGTCGATGGCCACGGCGCGCAGCGCCTTGCCGAACTTGGTGCTTCTGAGCAGCGCGATGATCAGGGTCGTCAGCGCCACGGCAAACACGAACAGCACCAGGCGCTGTTTCGAGACCGACAGGCCCAGCAGGTCGACGTTGCCGTCGATCAGCGCGGGAACGGGACGCACCGCTCCGCCGAAGATCTCGAGCATGAGGCCCTCGAAGAACAGCACCAGGCCCGCCGACAGGATGAACGAGCCGATCATGTCGCGCTCCAGCCGCTTGAAGCCGAACTGGTAGAGCACCAGACCGAACAGCAGGCAGGCCGCCAGTCCGGCCAGGCCCGCGAGCAGGTAGACCACGAAGGGATTACCCACATGCGGGGCCAGCCAGGAAAGCGCCAGCGACAACACCAGTGCCGAAAAGGTGAAGAACTGGCCGTGAGCGAAGTTCACGACCTTGAGCACGCCGAAGATGATCGTCAGCCCGAGCGAAAAAAGGATGTAAACCGAGCTGATCTGCAGCGCCGTGAACAGCAACTGGAGGTTGTCCTGCATGAGCGTGGCTCCTGGCTTATTTGTGCACGCGGCCGACTTCCTTCAGCGTGGTCCCAGATATCTGGGTGATGATGACGGGAAGCTGCATCTGCTGGTCGCTGCCATAGACGCTCTTGCCACCGAAATCAACCTCGCCGAAGAAGGACTGGAACTTGACGTCGGGCATGGCCTTGGCGACCTGTTCCGGATCCACGCTCTGGGCCTTTTCCATCGCCGCCTTGATCGCGTACACCGCGTCGTAGAAGCCGATCTGCACCGAATTGATGTTCTCGCCGGTGACTTTCTTCACGCCGTCGTTCAGCTCTTTCTGATGCGCGCTCAGACCATCCACGGCCACCGCGGCGCCCAGGTACGTGCCGTCGACGGCGTCCTTGCCGGTCGCCAGCAAACCATCGGCCCCGGTGCCCACTTCCACCACCTTCACGCCGTTCCAGCCCAGGGCTTTCAATTCCCGGAACACCAGGCCGGCATCGGCCGGCGGCGTGGAGGCCAGGTCGACCAGGTCTGGCTTGAGGGAATTCAGCTTGGCGGCAATGGGCTGGAACTCGCTGGTGCCGCGCTCATACCAATCGCTTACCAGTACTTTCACGCCATTCTTTTCCCACGCGGCCTTGGCCACCTTCTCGGTTTCCTGGCCCGTCGCGTCGTTGGGGTTGAGCAACGCCACGGTCTTGATTTCCGGGTGCAGCTTCTTGACGTGCGCGATCATGGGCTCGGAGATTTCATTGACCGAGTTCATCTGCGTAAAGGTCAGCGGAAACTTCGGCCCTTTGATGGAATTGCCCCAGGCCGCGGTGAACAGCAGCACTCCCCTGCGCTCGGTCAGCGACTGCAGGGCGCGCACCGGCGCCACGCCGATGCTGCCCGCGACGTACTTCACGCCGTCGCGCGACACCAGCGCCTGCGCCACCTTGGCGCCTTCGGCGGCGTTGTACTTGTTGTCGTAGCCGATGCACTCGAAGTCGTAGACCTTGCCCTGGACCTTGACGCCACCCGCGGCCTTGATCTCTTCGGCCGCCTTCGCGCACAGCCACTCGGAGCCCTTGCCCCAGTTGGCGCCGGCGCCGGACAGGGGAATCGACATCCCCAGCTTGATGGTCTCCGCGTGGCTCAAGCTGGCGGCCGCCAGCATGGCGATCGCGAAACCGCTCTTGAGCGTTACCGCAAGGTGAAACGATGTTTTCATGATGTCTCCTTCGGAAGGGCTCGTGAAGGCTAAGCCGCCTGGCCCGTACGCATTAGATGCGTGGAGACAGAACCCGGTCAATCCGGACCGCGCGGTTGTTCCGTACCCTGGAAACGCGCGCCGGGCGCGACATCATGGCGGCATCGCGGCCGCTCTCAGCCGTCCTTCCGGCCCGCGGCAAAGTGCGTCACGCCGGCCTCCAGCGACGGCGACTGGGTTCGATAGCGATGCTGCATCCAGCGTTCGTGGCGCAATCCATCGGACAGCGGCAGTTCCATGGACTTGCGCGCCATCGCCTTCATCGACGCCAGCGCCAGGGCGTCGGCGCGGGCGATTTCACTGGCCAGCTCCAGCGTGGCGCGTTCCAGTTGTTCGGCGGGCACGGCCCGCGCCGCCAGGCCAAATTCGCAAGCCTGCGCTCCCGTCATGCGTCGGCCCGTCACCAGGTAGTACATCGCCCGCTGCAGGCCCAGCTTGCGCGGCAGCCGCTGCGAACTGCCGCCGCTGGGCAGCAGGTTGCGGCGGATGTGCTCATCGCCAAGCTGGGCCTGGGCATCCGCGATCATCAGGTCGCAGGCCAGCGCCAGCTCGAAGCCTCCCGCCATCGCATAGCCGTTGATGCTGGCCACGACGATCTGCGGCGCCGACTCCAGCCGCTCATAGGTATCCTGCATCAGGTCCTGGTGGCGCATATGGGCTGCGCGGTCGGCCAGCACCCCGCCGGCCAGCCACTTGAGATCGTTGCCCGCGCAGAACGCCCGCCCCTGGCCGCGAATGACCAGCACCTTCACGTCCGCGGCCGCGCAGCACTCGCGCACCGCATCGTTGAGCCTTTGCAGCGTCGGCCCATCCAGGGCGTTCATCCGCTCGGGGCGGTTCAGCGTCAGGCGCCGCACATGGGGCGCGGGATTGTCGATCAACAATGTCATGCTGGGTTCTCCGGCGTCACCGCCATCGGATGGGTCAAACCATTCGCAGGATGTCGTCCAACTCCGCGCGTTCGGTGCGGTACCCATTGGCGGGATGCGCGTGGTCCGCGTAGCCGAACGAAATCCCGCACACCACGGCGCGCCCTTCGTCCAGGCCGAAATACCGCCGGATGAATCCCGACTGCATCGCCAGCGCCGCCTGCGGCGTGGTCGCGACACCGTGGGCGTAGGCGGCCAGCAGGAAGGCGCTGACAAAGCCGCCCACGTCCACCGCGCCATACGCGCCCAGCTCCCGCGCGACCGTGACGATCGCCACATGGGGCGCGCCGAACAGGCGGAAATTCTCGAAAGACTGGCTTGCGCGGCGCGCCTTGTCGTGCCGCTCGATACCCAGCGCCTCGTAGAGCTGCAGGCCCGACCTGCGCCGCCGCTCCAGGTGGACGCCCCGGTACTCGGCCGGGAACGGAAAGTCGGAGTCCAGTCCGGGGTGCTGGCGCGCCTGCTCCATCAAGGCCACGCGGAAGCGGTCCGTGCTCTGGCCCGACGCCACCACCAGTTGCCAGGGCTGGGTGTTGCACCACGAGGCGGTGCGGCGCGCCACATCGACGATGCCGCGGATCACCGCCTCCGGCACCTGGCTCGGCAGATAGGCGCGGCAGGTGAAGCGCCCGGCGCTCAGGCGCTTCAGTACTTCGATGTCGGCGTGGCCTGTGGTCATGAATGCGACTCCCGGCGGATCAGTCCCGGCCCAGCGGCGGCGCCGCCGGTTCGGCGGAGAAGTGGTGCTCCAGGATGCGCCAGCGGCCTGCCTCCCGCCGCAGCACCAGGGTGGCGCGCAGGGTCGAACGCGTCCGCGCCTGGTCGGCCAGCGTGAACGCGAAGCACACCATGCCCTGGGCCAGTACGCAGTCCTCGCCGAGCATGCGCAGCGCCGTCTCCGACAGCGTCATGCCGCCGGCCAGGATCACGCCGTCGTAGGTGGCGAAGTAGGACCGTATGGCCGCGCGCCCCACGTAGTGGCCGGGGCGCCCGCCAAACAGCAGGCCGTCCTCGCAGTACGTGGCGGCCAGGCCGTCGGCGTCCCAGTTCGCGCCCGCGCGGTTCCATACGGCGCACACCTCGTCCAGCGCGGGCTGGGCGATATCGGAAAGATTGGCCACGCGCGCCTCCTCAGTTCTTCGCCGCGCCGGCCGCGCTCATCAGCTTGCGCCATTTCTCCAGCTCTCCCGGCCCGGCCGCCTTGGCGGTCGCGGCGTCCTGGATGTCCACCTCCAGGCCCTGCTGCTGGCACAAGTCCTTGAACTCGGTCGTGCGGGCCGCGGCGGTGATGCCGGCGGACAGTTTGCCGACGACGGCCTGGGGCGTGCCGCGCGGCACGAATATCCAGATCGGCGACGCCGTCTCGTAGCCGGGATAGCCCGCCTCGGCCACCGTCGGCACATCGGGCAGGCTTTGCGAGCGCTGCAAGGTGGTCACCGCCAGGGGACGCAGGCGGCCGCCCTTGATCAGCGGCAGCACCGTGGACATGCCGTTGAAGCTGAGGTCGATCTGCCCCGATGCGGCGTCCAGCGCCACCTGGCCCGGCGCCTTGTACGGAATATGGCTGAGCTTGACCTTCGTTATGTCCTCGAACAGCGTCGCGGCCAGGTGCGAGGTCGTGCCATTGCCGGATGAACCGTAGGTAATGATGCCCGGCTTCTTCCTGGCGGCGTCGATCACGTCGCCCAGGGTCTTGTACGGCGAATTCGTCGACACCGAGATCACCAGCGCCGAGTTGGCGACGCGGGCGACCGGCTCGAAGTCCTCGACGGCATCGTAGGGCGTCTTCATCACCAGTTGATTGGTGTAGTGCTGCGCATAGGTGGCCAGCAAGGTATGTCCGTCTGGCGTCGCCTTGGCCACGGACTCCGTGCCTATCATGCCGCTGGCGCCGGCCTTGTTCTCGACCACCACCGGTACGTTCCATGCCTTGCCCATGCTGGCGGCGATCTGGCGTGCGGTCAGGTCCGTGCCCGACCCCACGCCGGTCGGCACGATGATGCGCACGGGCTTGCCGTCGGGGAAATCCGCTCCCATGGCGGGGCTGGCCAGCACAGCCAGCACGGCCAGCGCCGCGGCGCCGAAGAGTGTGCGCGCAATCGTCATGATCGTCTCCTTAGATAAAGGTCTGTCTTTCTTGGTATGCAAGGATTTGCGCGTCCGGCAGCCAGCCGCGCAGCGCGGCGACGGCATTACCGGTATCGAGCGGCGCGGGCGGTTCGGGCCGCGCCGCCGGGGTGCGCGAAAAGCGCGGTCCCGGCGCGGGATGGACGACGCCCTCGATGTCGACCAGCGTGCCGCGCGCGCGGATATGCGGATGCGCGCGCGCTTCGTCGAAATCCAGCACCGGCGCCAGGCAGGCGTCCGATGCCCCCAGGATCTCGGTCCACTCGTCGCGCGTGCGTTCCCTGAACCGAGCCGCCAGAACCTGCTTTGCTTCGGGCCACGCGGCGCGGTCCATTTGCTTCTGCAGCAGCGGATGGTCCTGCAGCTGCAGCTTCTCCAGCAACAGCCGGTAGAACTTGTCCTCGATCGGCGCCACCGACACATACTTGCCGTCCGCGCACTCGTACACCTCATAGCAGGGCGCGCCCGTATCGACCAGGTTGGTGCCGCGCTGCTTGCCGTGCATGCCCGCGCCATGCATGCCCATAATCACCGTCATGAGCGACGCCACGCCATCCACCATGGCGGCATCGACCACCTGGCCCTGGCCCGAACCGCGCGCCTCCAGTATGCCGGCCAGCAGGCCGAAGGCCAGGTACAGCGATCCGCCCGCGTAATCGCCCAGCACATTGAGCGGCGGCGTGGGCGCCTGCCCGGCCCGGCCCATGGCATGCAAGGCGCCCGTGATGGAGATGTAGTTCAGATCGTGCCCCGCCATCCTGGCCAGCGGCCCATCCTGCCCCCAGCCCGTCACCCGGCCATAGACCAGCCGCGGGTTGCGGGCCAGGCACACGTCCGGCCCCAGCCCCAGGCGCTCCATCACCCCCGGGCGAAAGCCCTCGATCAGGGCGTCGGCCTGGCCGAGCAATTCCAGCACCATCCCGACAGCGGCCGGGTCCTTGAGATCGACGCGGATGGACTTGCGGTTGCGCAGGCCCAGGTCGAACCGCACCGGGCGCGGCGCCCCCAGTCCGGACGGCTGCTTGCGGTCCACGCGGATCACCGTGGCGCCCAGGTCGGCGAGGAACATGGCGGCCAGCGGCCCCGGGCCGATGCCCGCGATCTCGACCACCTTCACGCCGGCAAGCGGGCCGGGACGACGACCGGCCATCGCAGCATCGCCCATCTCAGATCACCCCTTCGCTGCGCAACTGTTCGAGCCGGGCGTCGGACAGCTTGAGCAGGCCCTGGTAGATCTCGTGGTTGGACGCCCCGAGTTCCTGGGCGGGTTGCCCGAACTTCGACGGTGTGCCGGAAAAGCGGATGGGCAGGCCCATGCCCATGGCGTCGATATCGGCCAGGCCCGGGTGCTCCAGCTTCACCACCGCGCCGCGTTGCCGCAATGCCGGATCCCGCAGCACCTCCTGGGGGGAGCGCACCGGCGCGGCCGGCACGCCCCGCTTTTCCTGCAATTCGTGCATGACTTCGGCGCTGGTATGGCGGCGCGTCCAGTCTTCGATCATGGCGTTGATCTCGGCCGCGTGCTTCATCCGCGGCCCGCGCGTGGCGTAGCGCGGATCCTCGGCCAGCTCGGGCTTGCCGATGGCCTGCATGAGACTGCGGAACCAGTCCGGCTGGAAGGCCACCATCGCCACATGGCCGTCGGAGGTGCCATAGACCCCGAACGGCACCAGCCGGTCATGGAAGTTGCCCGAGCGCTTGGGATAACCGTGCTCCATGAACACGTCGAAGTGCTCCTCGGCGACCAGCGAGGCCAGGCAATCGAGCATCGACACCTGCACGCACTGCCCCTCGCCCGTCTTGCCGCGATGGATCAGCGCGGCAAGAATCCCGTTCACCGCGTACAGGGGCGCGACCATGTCGGCAATCGGCAGCGCCCAGCGCGTGGGCGGGCCATCGGGCACGCCGGTCACGTCCATGATGCCCGAGAGCGCCTGCACGATGATGTCCATGCCCTTGAGCTTCGGATACGGGCTGGGCTCGCCGAACGCCTTGACCGAAGCGTAGACGATCTTCGGATTGGCCTTGCGCACGCTCTCGTAGTCCACGCCCAGGCGGGCCGTGGTGCCCTCGCTGGCGTTCTCGATCAGGACATCGCACTCCTTGGCCAGCTCCATGAAGAGCGCCCGGCCCTGCTCGGTCTTCAGGTTCAAGGTGACGCTTTTCTTGTTGCGCGCACGGTTGAGCGTGGTCAGGGACACCTCGTCCTCGTGCCTGACGCCGAAGTGAATGCCGTCCTTGCCGACATAGGGCGGATTGTTGCGCGCGATGTCGCCGCCGCCCGGCGATTCGACCCGGATCACTTCGGCGCCCAGGCCGCCCAGCAGCAGCGAGCCCAACGGGCCGGCCAGCGCCACGGTCAAATCAAGAACACGTATACCTTCCAAAGGTCCTGCTACTGCCATGGCCGTCTCCTCAAGCCCTGCGCGGTCGCGTCCCGGCCATCGAAGGCCGGGTTGGCGCCGCAACCATTATCGGGAACATCCGCGCCCGCCGGTCAGTACGACTTGGGCAGCCCCAGCTTGCGCTCGGCGATGTTCGACAAGACCAGCTGCGGCGAAACAGGCGCGATGTAGCCGATCCAGGCCTCGCGCATGAAACGCTCCACGTGGTACTCCTTCGCATATCCGTAGCCGCCGTGCGTCAGGATCGAGTTCTGGCACGCTTGCATGCAGGCCTCGGACGCCAGCAGCTTGGCCGCATTGGCCTCCGACCCGCAGGACTCCCCGCGGTCGTACAGGTCCGCCGCGGCCAGCATCATGTGATTGGCGGCCTCCAGCTCGGCCCAGCTGCGCGCCAGGGGATGCTGGATTCCCTGGTTCTTGCCGATGGGACGGCCGAACACCACGCGCTCCTTGGCATACTGCGTGGCCAGCTTCAGCACGGCGCGGCCCATGCCGACCTGCTCCGCCGCCACCAGGACGCGCTCGGCGTTCATGCCGTGGAAGATATAGGAAAGCCCCTTGCCCTCTTCGCCGATCAGGGCGTCCTTGGCCACCGGCAGGTTGTCGATGAACAGCTCGTTCGTATCCACCGCCCCCCGGCCCAGCTTGTCGATCTCCCGGATGTCGACATAGTTCCGGTCCAGTCTGGTGTAGAACAGGCTCAGCCCTTCGCTGTGCTTCTTCACTTCCTCGATCGGCGTCGTGCGGGCCAGGATCAGCATGTGGTCGGCCACCTGCGCGGTCGAGATGAAGACCTTCTTCCCGGTGATCAGGTAGCTGCCGTCGGGCTGCTTCCTGGCCACGGTCTTCAGCTTGGTCGTGTCCAGGCCGGGGTCGGGTTCGGTGACGGCGAAGCACGCCTTGTGTTCGCCGCGGCCGAAGGGCGGCAGCCAGGCCTGCTTCTGCGCCTGCGTGGCGAAATGCACCACCGGCTGCAGGCCGAAAATGTTCATGTGGATGCTCGAGGCCGCGGCCTGCCCGCCGCACTCGGCCACCACGCGCATGAACAGCGCCGCCTCGGTCACGCCCAGGTTCGCCCCGCCCACCTCCTCCGGCATGCAGATCCCCAGCCAGCCGCCGCTGGCGACGGCCTCGAAGAACTCATGGGGAAACTCATGCTTCTTGTCCTTTTCGCGCCAGTACGAATGGGGAAAATCCGCACAGATCTTCTCCGCCGCGTCGACAATGGCCTGCTGCTCCTCGCTGAGCCGATAATTCATGCTGCTTCTCCTTGTGGCGACGGCATCAGGCGGCGGGCTTGAGCATCATCAGGCCCGTGCGCACCGCCGTGCACACGATCTCGTCGCGCTGGTTCCTGGCCACGTGCCTGAAGGTGACGATGCCGGAATCCTTGCGGCTCCTGGACAATCGGGTTTCGAGGATCTCGGTCTCGACGCGGATGGTGTCGCCGTGGAAGGTGGGCTTGGGAAACGCGATCTCGCCGAAGCCCAGGTTCCCCAGCGTGGTACCCAGCGTAGTCTCGTAGACCGTGATGCCGGCCACCAGCGCCAGCAGGAACATGCTGTTGACCAGGCGCTGGCCGTAGATGCTGTTCGCGCTGTACTCGGCATCGATGTGCAGCGGCGCGCAGTTGTAGGTCATGGCCGAGAACAGCACGTTGTCGGTCTCGGTGACGGTGCGGCGGATGGCGTGTTCGACCACCATGCCGGGTTTGAAGTCTTCGAAATACAGGCCTGCCATATGGATCTCCTGGGTATGTCGGGTTGTGGCGGCGGGGCTCAGCCGTTGAAGGCCTTGGCAAGCGCAATGACCTCGTGCGCGGTCTTGACGTGGGCGATGTCGATGTGTTCGCCGTCGTACATGACCGATGCGCGGCCTTGCGCCTGGGCGGCGTCGAGCGCGTCGATCATCCCCTGGTAGTACGCCACGTCCTCGGCCGTCGGGGTATAGGTGCGGTTGATCGTTTCCACCTGCATCGGATGCAGCGCCAGCTCGCCGGACATGCCGAGCTGGCGGTCGAACGCGGAGGACCTGGCCAGCCCCTCCAGGTCCTTGATCTGTTGCCAGATGCCGCCGATGGCCTGCTTGCCCGCCGCGCGCGCGGCCATGACCACGCGCGATTTCAGGTATTCGGTTTCGCGGCCGTCCGGCGTCCAGACGAACTTCAGTGCACGCCCCATGTCGGCGTTCTTGGCCGTGGCGCCGACGATGCCGACCACGCGCGGCATTTGCGCGATCTCGTAGCACAGCTGCATCGAGCGCGCCGTCTCCAGCAGGGGAATCAGGCCGATGGAGCCCAGCGGCAGATTGGCGCGCGTTTCCGCCTCGGCGATCATGCTCGAGGCCATGTACACGTCTTCCGGCCCCCAGGGCTTGGAGATGACGATGCCCTCGACGCCGGGCTGCGCCACGGCAAGCAGGTCGTCCAGGTCATAGATGTGCGCGCTGCGGTTGATGCGCACCCAGATGCGCTGCCCCTGGGCGATCAGCGCGGGGATTTTCCGCGCGACCAGCTCGCGCGCGGCCAGCTTCTCGGCCGGCGGCACGCTGTCCTCGAGATCCAGAATCAAGGCGTCGGCCTTGGCTAGCGCAGCCTTGTCGAGCATGGACTCCTTGTTGCCGGGAACGAAAAGAAAGGAACGGATAGGCTTTACTTGCGTCGTCATGTCCACCTCGACTTGGGGGTATCGATCAGATTCCGTCGGCCGCCAATCTACCAACTGGCAGTTAGTTGCCTAACAACAGTTAGTTAGTTTGACGACGAAAGCGCGGGCCCGAAACTAGGGTTTTCACTGAGCAGGGAAGTCGGAGCCCGCCGCGTGCGGCGGGTGTGGCGCGCCGTGGCGCCCTTGCGTTCAGGCGCCGCACCAGGCCTGGCGACGCAGGCCCGGAAGGTCGCAGCAGCGTGCGACCGCCTGGATCAGGCGGGACGACCGGCGTCAGGGCCGGCGGCGGCCCGGGCGGCGATATATCCGAAGGTCAGCGCGGGGCCGATGTTGATGCCCGCGCCGGGATAGTTGCCGCCCATGATGCTTTGCGTATCGTTGAATTGAATGATTATTTAATTCCACCTATCCGCCCAGTCGCCCTGCCCGCGAGCGATGGCAACGCATGGCCACGCCGTGGCTCAGGGCAGCCGGGCGGATGGAAAATCGGGAGTCCGCTTGTTGCGCACCGCGTCCAGGCCCTCGCGGGCGTCCGCGCCGAGGAATCCGAGCATCTCGATGCCCAGCGACGCATCGAAGATCGGCCCGGCCATATGCATCCAGTTGTTCAGCGCCTTCTTGGTGCCGCGGATGGCGGTCTGGCTGCCCCGCGCCAGCTTGGCGGCGATGTGCATCGCCCGCTCCATGAGTTCGTCGCGGGCCACGGCGAAGGTAACCAGGCCCAGCCGCTCGGCCTCTTTGCCATTGATGAAGTCAGCGGTCATCAGGTAGTACTTGGCCTTGGCCATGCCGCACAGCAAGGGCCAGACGATGGCGGCATGATCGCCGGCTGCCACGCCGATGCGGGCATGGCCATCGGTGAACGTCGCGTCCTCGGCAATGACGCTCACGTCGGCCAGCAGCGCAACCGCCAGGCCGGCGCCCACCGCCGTGCCGTTGATGGCCGAGATGATCGGCTTCTCGCAGGCGAGCATGTTGTAGACGATATCCGCCACTTCCTTCATGACGGCCGTGACCACCTCCGGATTGCCGATCATGCCTTCGATCCATTCCAGGTCGCCGCCGGCCGAGAAGGCCCGGTCGCCGGCGCCGGTCACCACCACCACCTTCACGCTGGCGTCGTCGTTGATCACGTTCCACAGCTTGCTCAGTTCCCAGTGCAGGCGCGCGTTGGTGGCGTTCATGACGTCGGGGCGATTCAACGTGGCCAGCAGCACGCCATCCGGGCGGCGGTCGAAGTCGATGTGCTTGAAGTCGTCGTAGTTCATATCAGCCTTGATCGTGGTTCCAGGGAAATATCCTGTTGACGGGCAAAAGGGTGTCACGTAAGCTAAATGAACATTCATTCGATGTCAATTTCAAGCGCACGGACAACGGCGGGGGAGTCGCAACCGACTATGAACAGCAAGGGCTTTCTGATGGTGACCATGGAACCGCCATCCGCCATGGACGAAGAGTTCAACGAGTGGTACGACACCGAGCACCTTCCCGAGCGCGCGGCCGTCGACGGGTTCGAGACGGCCCGGCGATACGTGTGCGTGGACGGGTTTCCGCGCTATATGGCGGCGTATGACCTGAGCTCGCCCGCCGTGCTGGAAGGCGAGTCCTATCGCAACATGGCGGGCGAGCGCTTCAGCCCGTGGTCCCAGCGGATACTGCGCAAGGTCAAGGGCCTGTGGCGCGTCACCGGAGAACAGATCTACCCCGGCCAGGCACAAGCCTGCCAGGCGCCGCGCCTGCTGCTGCTGCACTACCGCGGCATCGCGCAAGCCGCGGCCGCCGCGCTGATCGACGATCTGCGCGCCACTTACGAACCGCACGACCAGGTCAGCCAGCTGAGGCTCATCCGCTACGAATCCGGCGCCGGCGAGCCGCCCGGCCATGTCGCACTCATCGAAGGCAAGGGCAGGCTGGGCGCCTTGGATGGCCCCGCCCTGGAGGGGGAAAACGGCCGTTGCATCGTGGTGGCAAACGAGTACGCTCGATACTGGGCATATGCGCCCAATCCCGTGCTGGGGAAAGTGCTGGACGACTGACCGCGGCGCGCGGCCCCGACGGACACCTCGACACTCGCACTGGTTCAAACATGGCTCAGGAAAATTATCGAATGACTGATCATTCAACAAATCCGCTCCAATTCGGATTTCCGCTTGGCGCTGGCCTGGCTGACCCCTCGGAGGATCCGCTGCCGCTTGGCGAACGCGTCGCGGCGAAGGTTCTTGCCAGGCAGGCGCAAGCCGCGCCGGATCGGCCTTTTGTGCACTTCAACGGACAGTGGCTTACCTATTCGGAAGCCGACCGGCGCGCCAACCGGGCCGCCCACGCGCTGGCCGCCGCCGGCGTCAAGCGAGGCGATCGCGTCGCCATCGACCTGCACAACCGCCTCGAGTATCTGGATCTGTGGTTCGGCCTGTCCCGGCTCGGGGCCGTGCAGGTGCCGATCAACACGGATTACCGCGCCCCGCAGATTGCCCACACTTTCAGGCGCTCGGGCATCGACGCCGTGGTGGTGCAGGCCGCCTTGCTGCCCGAACTGGAAGCGGCGCTCGAAGGCCTCGACAGCCGGCCGGTGCTGCTGTTGCTGGACGCGGACCCCGCGCAGGTGGCCGCCACCCGCGGGTTCGATTACGCCGAACTGGTCGCGGGCGCCTCCGACGCCCCGGTGCCGGGCTGCGCCGATGTCAGCGGCGCGGACATCGGCGCGGTCATGAACACCTCCGGCACGACCGGCCCGTCCAAGGGCGTGCTGCTGACGCACGCGCAGCAATACATCCTGGGCCGGATGATGGCCGCGGACATGCATCTCGGGCCGGACGACGTCTACTACAACTACTTCCCGCTGTTTCACAACACCGCGCAGGCTATGCTGACCATCCCCGTCATGCTGGTCGGCGCCCGCATGGTGCTGACCGAACGCTTCAGCGCATCGCGTTTCTGGCCCGAGGTACGAGAGCACGGCTGCACCGCTTTCTACTACATCGGCGAGATCCTGCACATCCTGTTGAAGTCGACCACCCGGGCGGACAGCAAGGGATCGACCTTGCGGGTCGGCTGGGGCATCGGCGGGGCCGCCGACGACCTCGTGACGTTCCGCGAGCGCTTCGGCGTCGACCTGCGTTCCGGCTATGGATCCACCGAGGCCAACGTGCCCTGCTACGTGCCGCACGGATCGGTCAAGGCCGGCAGCGCCGGGCGTGTCGCGCCCGGGTTCGAGATACGCATCGCCGATGAGCACGGCCAGGCCCTGCCCGCCGATGCCGTGGGCGAGATCCTGGTGCGGGCCGCCGAGCCCGGCGCCCTGATGGCCGGCTACGACGGCGATCCGGCGGCGACCGTCGCCGCATGGAAAGACCTGTGGTTCCACACGGGCGACTCCGGCAAGCTGGACGCCGACGGCGATCTCTACTTTACCGGCCGCATCAAGGACGCGATCCGCGTGCGGGGCGAGAACGTATCCGCTTTCGAGGTCGAACGCGCCATCAGCGAGGACGCCGCCGTTCTCGAGGTGGCGGCGATCGCGGTGCCGTGCGAACTCGGCGGCGACGACGTGAAGATCGTCGTGGTCGTGCGCGACGGCGCGCAGCCGGATCCCCAGGCGCTGGTCGAGCACGCACTCGCCCGGCTGCCCAGGTTCGCGGTCCCGCGCTATGTCGAGTTCGTCGACGCCCTGCCCAAGACGCCCACCAACAAGGTGATGAAGCACGTCCTGCGCGCCCAGCCGTTTACCACCAATACATGGGACCGCCTGCAAAAGCCGCGGTCCGGCACCTGAATCCAACGGAGACCGTTTTGTTCGATTTGAGCGGAAAGACCGCCCTCGTCACCGGGGCAAGCCGTGGCATAGGCCAGAATGTCGCGCTGTGCCTGGCGCAGGCGGGCGCGAACGTCGTGCTTTGGGGACGCGACCAGGCGGAACTGGAGCAGACCCGCGCCCGCATCGACGAATACGGCGTGCAGTCCACCATCGACGCCTTCGACATCACCGAGGCCGAATCGGTGCGGCGCGCCACGGCCCAGGCCATCGAGCGCTTCGGCCACCTGGATGTGCTGGTGGTCAACGCCGGCGTCAATGTGCTGCGTCCTTTCCTGGATTGGACGCCGCAGCAGTGGGACCACATGATCGGCGTGAACCTGGTGGGCGCGATGCACACCCTGCAGGCCGTCGGCCGGCACATGACCGAGCGCAAGCAGGGCAGCATCATCACCATGTCGTCCATCTACAGCCACGTCGGCGCGCCCGACAACAGCGTCTATTGCCTCACCAAGGGCGGCTTGCTGCAGCTGACGAAAAGCCTGGCGATGGAATGGGCCCGCCACAAAGTGCGCGTCAACGCGATTTGCCCGGGCTGGATAGAAACCGACCTGACCGCGCCTTACATGCAGGACGAGCAGGTGCGCGCCGCCGGGCTGAAGCAGATCCCCCTGCGCCGCTTCGGCCAGCCCAGCGACATCGGCCCGATCGCCGTCTACCTGGCCTCCGACGAGGCGCAATGGACCACCGGCCAGAGCTTCGTGGTCGACGGCGGGCAGATCGCCCGCTGAGGAGCCGCACCATGTCCATTGCAACCTCGAACCTGCCGGGCGTGAAAGAAGAGCACGAGCTGCTGCGCTCGCAGGTGCGGCGCTTCGTCGAGCGCGAAGTCATCCCCCATGCGGATGCATGGGAGCGCGACGGCCAGACGCCGCGCTCGGTGATCCGGCGCATGGGCGAGTTCGGCATGCTCGGCATGCGCTTTCCGGAAAGCTACGGCGGCGCCGATGCCGACACCACCGCCTCGGTCGTGTTCGCCGAAGAGCTGGGCCGCAGTACGTTCGGCGGCTTCTCCATCACCATCCTGACCCAGACCGATACCGCTTCGCCGCCCATCGCCGCGGCCGGGACGCCGGAGCAGAAGGCGCGCTACCTGCCCGCCATCGCCCGTGGCGATTGCCTGGTCGCCATCGCCATGACCGAGCCCGACGTGGGCTCCGACATCGCCACGCTGCGCACCCGCGCCGTGCGCGATGGCGACGCATGGGTCCTGGACGGCGCCAAGACTTTCATCACCAACGGCGTGCACGCCGACCTGTACGTGGTGGCCGCGCGCACCGATGCGTCGGCGCGGCCCTCGCAGGGCGTTTCGCTGTTCCTGGTGGACAAGGGGACGCCGGGGCTGCGCGTGGAGCGCCGGCTGGACAAGATGGGCTGGAAAAGCTCCGACACGGCGCAATTGTCGTTCGACGGCTGCCGGGTGCCGGCCGGCGCCTTGCTGGGCGAACCGAACCGCGGCTTCGCCGCGCTGATGAAGAACGTCCAGAACGAACGCCTGGTCCTGGCGGCGCAGGCCCTGGGTGAATCCCAGGCCGCGATCGCCCGGACGCTGGAATACACCAGGCTGCGCAAGGCCTTCGGGGCCACCCTGTGGGACAAGCAGGCCATCAGGCAGCGCCTGGCCATGCTGGCGGCGCGGGTCGAAAGCGCCCGCCACTTCGTCTACAGCGTCGCCGCGCTGGACGCGCGCGGCTTGGAGTGCGTCAAGGAAGTCTCGATGATCAAGGCCTTGTGCGGAGAACTGGTCAACGAAGTCATGGACGACTGCGTGCAGTTCCACGGCGCGGCGGGCTACATGCAGGGCACGCCGGTCGAACGCATGTACCGCGACGCCAGGGTGCACGCCATCGGCGGCGGCGCCACCGAGATCATGCTCGAGGAAGTGGCCAAACGGATGTGATCGCGGCACATATGGACACAGCGTGCCGGTGCACGGAATAGCAAACCCAAAGGAGCAAGACCATGTCGCAGGACTTCAACGATAAAGTAGTGCTGTTGGGCGGAGCCTCGGGCGGAATCGGCCTGGCGGCCGCCAGGATGATGCTGGAGCGCGGCGCCCGCGTCGCCCTGCACTATCGTTCCAGCGCCGACGAGCTGAACAGGATCGCCGCGCAATACGGCGACCAACGCGTGCTGCTGGTCAAGGGCGACCTGACGCGGCGCGAGGACGTCGCGGCGATCGTCTCGGCCACCGTCGACCGCTACGGCAAGATCGACGCATTCATGAGCACGGTGGGCACGGCGCTGCGCATCCTGCCCTTTCTCGAAACGTCGGAAGACACGGTCGACCTGACCATCGCGGTGGAGCTGCGCAGCGTGATCGACTCCGTGCGCGCGGTGCTGCCGGAACTGATCCGCAACGGCGGCGGCCGTATCGTGATCATCGGCTCCGATTCGGGCAAGGTGGGCACCAGCGGCGAATCGGTCTCGGCCGCCTGCCGCGGCGGGGCCATCGCCTTCGCGAAATCGATCGCGCGCGAATACGCCCGGCACAACGTGCTGGCCAACGTCGTGTGCCCGGGCCCGACCGACACCGGCCTGTGGGACGACCTGGTGAAGAACGACGAGTTCGGCGGCAAGATCGGCAACGCCATGGTGCGGGCCATTCCCCTGCGCCGCACGGCCCGGCCGGAAGAGGTCGCGTCCGCGGCGGTCTTCCTGGTGTCGGACGAGGCATCGTTCATTACCGGACAGGCCATCAGTGTCAGCGGCGGCCTGACCATGTGCTGATCGCCATGAACACGCCGGCCCACACATTGATGTCCTACGACGCGGCGCTGCGCGCCCTGCCCGGGCAGCTTCGCACGCCCGAGGCGGCGCGTACGCGGCTCGGGGTGATCCTGCCCAGCGTCAATACCGTGGTCGAGCCCTGGTTCGGCCAGGCCGTCGCGCCCGACGTCCGCGTGCACGCGACCCGAATGCTGCTGGCCAGCGAGGTCACGGCCGAGTCGTTGCGGCGCATGGACCACGAAGAAGGGCTGGACGCGGCGCGGCGCATCGCCAGCTGCCGTCCCGACGCGATTGCCTACTGCTGCACGGCGTCCAGCATCGTGCAGGGGCTGGACTACGACCGGCGCCTGCGGCAATCGCTCGAGGAAGCGACCGGCAGGCCGTGCTTCACGGCGGTCGGGGCCATCATCGACGCATTGCAGGCATGCGGCGCGCGCAAGATCGCCATCGCGTCTCCTTATACGGACGCGATCGATCATGCCGAGAAGGCGTTCTTCGAGGAGGCGGGCTTCCAGGTGCTGAACGCCGCCAACCTGAATATCGCCGACTCGTTCGCGCTGGCGTCGCCGGACGCGCGCCAGATGTACGAGCTGGCGCAGCGCGCCTGGCACCCCGACGCCGACGCATTGCTGATCAGCTGCCTGAACATGAACGCCCAGCAGGTCGTCGGCCTGCTGGAGCAGCAGCTGGACCGCCCGGTCATCACCTCCACCACCGCCACGCTCTGGAAGCTGTTGCGCAGCGCGGGCCGCGCGGACCGTATCCCGGGTTACGGCCGCTTGCTGGCCGGGCACTGAGCGGCGGAACAACGAGCAAGGCACAACAAGGAGCTTCGAATTGAAAGTCGGCATCGTGGGCGTAGGCCTGATTCCATGGCGGGTTCGATACGCCAACAAGACATACTATGAACTGGCGCTGGACGTGACCAAGGCGGCGCTCGAGGACGCGCGCCTGTCTTCCAGCGACGTGGACCACGTCGTCTGGGGGCTGTCCGACCTGATGGTGGCCTGGGTACGGCAATGCTGCCCGAGCACCACCATGCAGGACTACATCGGCATGGCGGGCAAGTCCTCGGTGCACGTCAGCGCGGGCGCGGTCACCGGCGCCATGTCGGTGCGGCAGGGCATGATCGAGATCATGTCCGGCATGTCGGACGTGACGCTGGTGGTCGGCTCCGGCAAGGGCATGGACCTCTGGGACCCGGAACAGAACAAGCGCTCCTCGGCTTTCCTGAAGGCCATCATGCTGGACTTGGACACCAACTGGGAAGCCCCGGTCGAGCCGCTGGCGGCGGCCAACTTCGGCTTCGCCGTCCAGGCGCATATCGACCGGTACGGCGCGCCCACCGAACAGCAGATGGCCAAGGTTTCGGTCAAGAACCACCGCAACGCGCTGGGCAATCCGCTGGCGCAAAGCGGCATGGAACTGACCGTCGACGAGGTCATGAACTCGCGGCGCATCGCCGGCCCCATCAAGATGTTCGACTGCTGCCTGTACAGCGAAGGCGCGGCGGCGCTGATCCTGGCCTCCGAGGACCGGGCGCGCGAGATCTGCGACGATCCGATCTGGATCGAAGGCGCCGGCGCATCCAACCTGCGCAGCTACATGCCCGACTTCGACAACCTGGGCCGGCTGCTCTGCCAGCAGCAATCGGCGCAGCGCGCGTATTCCATGGCGGGCATCAGCGATCCCCGCAAGCAGCTCGATTTCATCGAAACGCACGACTTGCTCAGCGGAGTCGAGCTGATGAGCTATGCCGAACTGGGCCTGTGCGAGCCGGGGCAGGGAGGCCGGCTGATCGACGAAGGCTATACCGAGCGGTCCGGCCCCATGCCAGTCAACCCGTCCGGCGGCATGATCGGCTGCGGCCACGTGGCCGGCTGCTCGGGCATCTCCCGCGTGGGCGAAATCGTGCAGCAGCTGCGCGGCCGCGCGGGCGGCACGCAAGTGCCGATCAACCAGGGGCGGGCGATCTTTTCGGCAATCGGCGGGCCCGGCATTTCGCAGAGCTGCACCATCGTATTGGGGAAATCATGAACGAGACGGACATTTTCGAAGTGGAGCTCGAGGACGTCTACCGGTACCGCCTCAGCTACGGCGGGCAATCCGCTTACTTCCACGGGCTGCAGAACAAGACGCTGATCGCCAGCCGCTGCTCGGGCTGCGGCTTCGTCTGGCTGCCGCTGCGCCCGATCTGCTCCAAATGCTACGCCGCCGCCAGCGACCATCCATTGAGCGGCAAGGGCGAAGTCATCACCACGATCGTGCTGCCGCAGGCGCCGGCGCACCTGGCGCACCTGGACGCCGTGATCGCCACGGCGCTGGTGCGGCCCGACGGCGCCGACACGTGCATCAAGGCCTTCATGGTGGTGGACGAAAAGGGCTCGCCGCCGGGCACGCGGGTCCAGGCGCGCTATCTATCGGAAATCCGCACCATCGCCGATTTCTACTTCGTGCCCGAACCGGCATAGGCGGCAGGCCGCGCCGGCTTCAGGCGGCGCGGCTGCGCCGGGCGCGCTTTTTCGCCTTCGGCGCGGAAGCCTTTTCGGCGTCCTCGGCGTCGGGGTCGCTCGCGATATCGGTGGCGCAAAGCTGGCCGGCGCGGCGCAATTCTTCATACCGGCTGGTGCCGCGCGGCAGCAGCAGGCCCGCCCAGGGCGCGTGGATGGCCTGCTCCAGGTATTCGTCGAGCGTGACGATCTGGCGCAGGCGCCAGTGCTTCAGCGGCCATGCGTGGGCCGCGACAATGATGCGGTAGACCAGCAGCTCTTCATGGGTCTGGGCCAGGTAGCCCGCGCGGATGCAGTCGGTGACGCACTCCGTGATCAATTGGTTGGTTTCCAGTTCGAGCTCTTTCATCCGCTCGATGTACTCGGGCTTGAGCGATTTGGTTTCGCGGTAGGTCAGCAGCACCGCCTGCTGGTTCGCCGCGATCACGCGCGTATAGGCGTCGATGGCCCGGTACAGGCGGGCGATCGGATCTTCGACCCCCTTCAGCGCCAAGGGCATTTCTTCCTTGTTGCGCTGGACGATATGCTGCAGCGCCAGGAACAGCAGATCCTGCTTGTCCGATACGTACTGGTACATCAACCCGGCGCTGACGCCGGCCTCGTCGGCGATGTCCTTGACCGTAGCCGCGTGATACCCCATCCGGGAGAAGAGCTTGATTGCTGCCTTGACCAGTTGCGCGCGGCGCCTTGTCACCAGAGGGGACTCATCGACGGTCTTTTGCATTTTGATATGGAACTCCTGCAGCCGGCTCGAAGGCGCCGCTGTAACCCGAAAGCCCGGCGCGACGGCCACGGCCGCGGCCGATCGCGCCAAGGCACGGACGCATTATGAACCAATGTTCATCCAAATGCCAAATTGATACCGGATTTTCCCGATCCGGGGCCTCCGGTTCGGGATTTCCACTAGCTCTTTCCCCTGATTTGCCAATTGACAGGCTTTCGGCAGAGCCCAATAATGAATGAATGATCATTCGATAACATTCCAAGAAACCACGAGAGGGCTCAGGATGAGAGACAAATCCCCCGACGGCCAGCGGCCGGTCGACGCGCACGTGAACCAGACACGCCGGCGCCTGGCGCTGGGCACCGGCGGCTTGGCCGCCGCGATGGCCTTTCCCGCCATCGTGCGGGCGCAACCCAAGCGCATCCCGATCGCCGTCGTGGCCGGCCTGACCGGCCGCGCCGGCCCCTGGGGCATCCCCGTCAACGATGCCGTGCGGCTCGCGGTGGAGCAGATCAATGCGGCAGGCGGCATCAAGTCGAAAGGCGGCGCGCAGATCGACCTGATTTCCGTCGACCACCAAAGCAACCCGCAGATGGCCGGCACGCAGACCGAACGCGTGATACAGGTCAACAACGTGCTGGCGGTGATCGGCAACGTCACCAGCGGCGCAACCATGGTCGGCAGCGCCGTCGCGGAAAAATCCCGCACCCCCATGGTCAGCACCGATCTCGGCGATTCGCTGACCCAGCGCGGAATGAAATATTTCTTCCGGATCGGCGCCAAGGCCAGCCATCTGGCGGCCACGGCCGTGGACTTCTCCGAAGCCATGATCAAGGCTACCGGCACCAAGCCGCGCAAGGTCGCCACCATGGCCGACGACTCCACCTTCAGCCAGGACGCCATCCAGGGCGCCATCGCGCGCATCAAGAAGACGGATTGGGACATCCAGGAGAACGTCTCCTTCCCGGCCGGCAAGGTCAGCGACTTCCTGCCCGTCCTGCAACGGCTGAAGCTGTCCGGCGTGGACCTCATCTTCCACGCCCTGTTCGCGCCCGACGGCATACAGATCATGCGGGCCATGAAGACGCTCAATTACGACCTCATGGCGTCGGTGCACATCGCCGGGGCGCCGTACACGCCCGAATATGTAGAGAACCTGAAAAAGGATGCCGCGTTCGTCACCGATGCGGTGGGCTTCGTTCCCGAGCTGGTCGCCAACAACCCGCTGCTGGCCAACTACGCCAACGCCTACAAGGCCAAGTACCGCCGCGACCTGGACGACCAGGCCTCGCTCGCAGTGACGTGCGTGGGCGCGCTGTACGACGCGCTGGAGCGCGCCTCGGACCTCAGCCGCGAGGCGCTGACCGAAGCCCTGCGCACCACCGACCTGCAGGCGGGCGGCAACCCGTACGTGCTGCGCGACGGCGTCAAGTTCGACCAGGCGGGCGACAACGTCCGCGCCAAAGGCCTGGTGATGCAGCTGCTCGACGGACAGCAGCGCATCGTGTACCCGGCCGACATCGCCACGACCAAGCCGGTCTGGCCGATGCCGCCCTGGTCCAAGCGAACCTGACAACCCTTTTACGCCCGGTCTCCATGATGTTCCTGACTCTGTTATTGGTGGGTCTCGTGAGCGGCGTGCTGGGAGGGCTGATACTGGCCCTCCTGTCCACCGGCTTCAACCTGGCCCTCGGGGTGTCCCGCGTCGTGAACTTCCAGCACGGCGCCGTGGTCCTGTGGTCGATGTACGCGGCCTATGTGCTCTGGGAAGCTACCGGCATCAACCCGTACCTCGGCCTGCTGCTGATCGTGCCGGTGGCTTTCGTCATCGGCTACTTCCTGCACCGCTGGCTGATCAGCCGCTCGCTCCAGACGCCCGAGGACAGCCAGATCCTGTTCTCCATCGGATTGCTGATCGCCTTCCAGTACCTGGCGCAGTTCGTCTATTCCACGGACGCCCGCTCGCTTACCGAGGCAAGCCTGCAGCATTCCCTGATCATCGGCCCGGTCATCCTGCAATACACCCAGCTCGCCGCCGCCGCCGTCTCGCTGCTGGTGCTGGTGCTGCTGCACCTGATGCTCACGCGCACCGACCTGGGACGCAAGCTGCATGCGTGCGCCCAGAACCCCGTCGGCGCGCGGGTGGCGGGCCTGAACGTCGAGCACCTTTCGGCGGTGGCGCTGGGCATCGCGGCCGCATGCGCGGCGGTCAGCGGCACCGCCCTGGCCACCATGGCGCCCATATTCCCGGAACGCGCCTTCGAGTACTCGCTGGCCGCGGTGGTCGTGTCGGTGCTCGGCGGGATGGGCAGCATGAGCGGCAGCATCCTGGGCGGACTGATCGTGGGCGTCATCATCGCCGTCTCGCAGGTCACCGGCCATGGCGATCTGGCGCTCGCCATCGTCTACGCGCTGGTTTTCCTGATCTTCCTGGTTCGCCCGACAGGGCTGATCAGCGCGGTCAAACGTTGAGCACGCAGGGAAATCCATGTTCTCCAAATTGACAGACTCATTCCGGCAGCAGGGAACGACACTCTGGTTCATTGCCGCCCTGGTGGTCGTCGTGGCGGCAGTCGCCGCCCCGTGGATGAATCCGTACTACACCCGGGTCATGACCATGGGCCTGATGTGCGGCTACCTGGCCGCCAGCTGGAACCTCATCGGCGGCTATGCCGGCCAGATGTCGCTGGGCCATGCGCTCTTCTTCGCCATCGGGTCCTACTCGGTCGCGCTGCTCGCCCGCATGCCGGACGTTCCGTTGGTCGCCGCGTTTCCGCTGGCCATCCTGGTATCGGTCGGGCTGGCCTGGATCATCGCCACCATATGCTTTCGCTACGCGCTGCGCGGCATCTACTTCGCCGTCGGCACCCTGTTGCTGGCGGAGATCGCCCGCATCCTGGTCATCAACAGCGATGCGCTGGGGCGCTCGCAAGGCCTGCAGATTCCCGGCATGCAAGGCGCCCTGAACTTCAGCTTCGGCTCGGACCTGCCGTTCTTCTACATCTTCCTGGGCATATCCATCGCCCTGGCGCTGGGCAGCCTGGCGCTCGAACGCTGCAAACTGGGTTACGACCTCGTGGCGCTGCGCGAGCAGGAAGAAGGCGCGCAGGCATTGGGGGTGGATGTCGCCGCGATCAAGCGGCTGGCGTTCGTCATCAGCGCCGCGCTGACCTGCGTCGGCGGCGTCATCTACGCCGGCCTGGTCAGGTACGTCGAGCCGGGCTACGACCTGTCGCTGTCCATCACGCTGTTCATGGTCATGGGCGCGGTGCTGGGAGGACGGGGCACGGCCCTGGGGCCGTTCCTGGGCGGCATCGTGATGGTCATCGTCCAGGAGACGCTGATCACGGTCGGCAGCGCATTCGGCACGACCTCCGTGTCGGCGCTGGCGCAAATGATCTACGGCCTGTTCTTCGTCGTCATCCTGCTGGTTTTCCCGCGCGGCATCGTCGGCCAGCTGCTGCACCGGCGCGTCGACCGCAAGGCCACGCGCCTTCCCGCCAGCGCAACCCCGGAGGCGTCCTGACATGCTGAACGTGGAAAATGTCAGTGTCCGGTTCGGCGGGCTCGTGGCGGTCGACAGCATCTCCTTCGCCACCGACACCAACCGGATCCTGTGCATCATCGGCCCCAATGGCGCGGGCAAGACGACGCTCTTCAGCGTGCTGTCGGGCTTCCTGCGGCCCACGCTCGGCAAGGTCGGCTTCAACGGCCTGGACGTATCATCCATGCGCCCGGACCAGGTCGCGCTGGCCGGCATCGCGCGCACGTTCCAGATCGTCAGGCCGTTTCGCGACATGACGGTGCTCGACAACGTCATGGTGGGCGCCTACGCCCGCTGCTCCCGGTACGAAGAGGCGCGCGAGCGCGCCCTGCACATCATCGACGAAGTCGGTCTGCACAGGAAACGCGACTTCCTCGCTTCGTACCTGACCTTGCCGGACCTCAAGCGGCTGGAGGTCGCCAAGGCGCTGGCCACCCAGCCCTCCTACCTGCTGCTCGACGAAGTCATGGCCGGCTTGAACCTGCCCGAGCAGCACGAAGTGGCCACCATGATCGAGAAAATCCACCAGCGCGGCGTGGGCGTGCTGCTGGTGGAGCATTCGCTGGCGATCGTCCAGCGCCTGGGGCAGCACGTGCTGTGCATGGATTCCGGACGCAAGATCGCCGAAGGCACGGCCAGGGACGTGATCCAGTCGGAAGCGGTCCAGGTCGCGTACATGGGAGTCAGCAATGCCTAGCCTGCTTGAAGTCTCCGGCCTGCGCGCCGGCTACGGTCTGTTCTCGGTGCTGCACGGCCTGGACTTCCACGTCGCCGAACGCGAGGTCGTGTCGCTGGTCGGCTCCAACGGCGCGGGCAAGACCACCACCATGCGGGCCGTCTCCGGGCTGATCGCGCCGTCCGGCGGCACGATCCGCTTCGACGGCAAGGATACGACCGGCCTGTCGCCCAGCCAGATGGTGGCGCTGGGCCTGGTGTGCGTGCCGGAAGGCCGCCAGCTGTTTCCCCAGATGACGGTGCTCGACACCCTGCTGGTTGGCGTCTCCACGCCGCGCGCCAGGCAACGGCGCGACGAGAACCTGGAGCGCGTCTACCAGCTTTTCCCGAAGCTGCAGGAACGACGCGGCCAATTGTGCGGCACGCTGTCCGGCGGCGAACAACAGATGGTCGCCATCGGCCGGGGGTTGATGTCGGCGCCGCGCATGCTGTTGCTGGACGAGCCCTCCCTGGGGCTGGCGCCCACCATCGTCAAGCAGCTTTTCCAGGCCATCGCCGGGATCCGCGAGCAGGGCGTGACGGTCCTGATCGTGGAGCAGAACGTACGTTCGGTGCTGTCCTTTGTCGATCGGGCCTACGTTATCGAGAACGGCTCGGTCGAACTCTCGGGCTCTGCCGAAGAGCTCTCCAACAATCCCAACGTGGTCAATGCCTATTTCGGCATCGGCTCGAAGGAAAGCGCGCACTGACGATGCCCTACGTCCATCTTGCCGGACCCGACCGAGCCACCCCGCTTTGCCTGCACTACCGGCGCTTCCCCGGACCGGCGCGCGCCACGCCGCTGGTTCTGCTGCATGAGCTGGGCGGCACGCTGGAAAGCTGGGAACCGTTCGCCCAGCGCCTTTGCAGCCGCTACGACGTCTATGCGTTCGACCAGCGCTGCGCCGGGCGCTCCGAACATACGAGCCAGCCGTTCACGCTCTGGGACCTGGCCCAGGACGCCATCGATTTCGCCGATGCCATGCGGATCGAAGGCCGCTTCGCCCTGATGGGCCTGGCCATGGGCGCGGTCACCGCCGCGCATGTCGCCGCCCGGCACGCCGACCGATTGCACGGCCTGGTGCTGTGCGACGGCACCCCTTCCATCGACAGGAACAGCAGCGAGTATCTGCTGGGCCGCGCCGCCAAGGTCCGCACCGAAGGCATGCGCGTCGTGGCGGAAACCAGCTATCGCAACGCCTTCAAAGGCCTGCTCGGCCAGGCTGGCGACGACGGCTGGGGCCAGTACCTGGAGCGCTTCATGTGCAATGCGCCCGTCTCCTATGCCATGCATTCCGAGGCGCTGGCCGCGTTCAGCCTGGACGACGGCGATTTCGCGCGCATGGCGACGCCCACGCTGGTGCTGACCGGCGAGCACGATTTCATCTGGCCGCCCGAGACCGGCGCCGCGCTGGCGGCGCGCATCGGCGGCGCGCGCTTCGAGGCGGTGGCGGACGCCGCCCATTTCCCCCCGCTGCAGCGTCCCGACGCGGTGGCCGCGCGGGTTGCCTCCTTTCTCGACAAGGACGTGTCATAAATGCCAGCCTTGCCCTTGAATGTTCCCCACTACCCCATGCTGCGCTTCGTCGCGCGGCACGGCCGCAACCTGGTGCTGGCCATCGCCATCGCGCTGCTGGCCGCCGGGGTTGCCATGCTCGTGCAAATGCCCTCGGCCATTCCGGGCGCCATCGCCATCGTCGCGGCCGTCATCGTGTTCGTGATCGGCCGCGCCCTGGTGGAAATGGTCGAGCTGATCACCGATATGCTCCTGCCAAAATGACCCGAACGGATGCAGGCCGGCGCGAGCCTTTGCGTATCGCGGTCATGGGCGGCGGCATCGCCGGCATGGTGTTCGCCGCGCGCGCGGCCGAGCTCGGCGGCAAGGTCGTCGTGCTGGAACAGGGCGACGACGAACTCTACCGCTGCAATACCCGCTACACGGGCGGCGCGTTCCACCTGTGCTTTCACGACATCGACGAGCCCGCCGAAACGCTGGCCGCGGCCATCAAGACGGCGACCGCGGACTTCGCCACCGACGCGCTGACCGAAGCCATCGCCGCCGACGCCCGGCACGCGGTCCGCTGGCTGCAGGACAAGGGCATACGCCTGATGAAGGCAGGGCCCGATGCCTGGCGCCAGCATTTCCTGGCGCCGCCCAGCCTGATGCAGCCGGGCCTGCACTGGCAGGGGCGCGGCGGCGACATGCTGTTGCGCACGCTGCGCCAACGCCTGGAAGCCGACGCGGGCCGCCTTGTACGCGGCGCGCGCGTCACCCGCTTGCTGATGGCGGGAGGCCGCTGCGCCGGCCTGGAATACGAGCGCCACGGCGAACGCCACGCCATCGAGGCCGACTTCGTCATGCTGGCCGACGGCGGCTTCCAGGCGAATATGGACATGCTGCGCCAGTACGTCAGCCCGGCACCCGAAAAGCTGAAGCAGCGCGGCGCCGGCGTCAGCCGGGGCGACGCCATCCGCCTGGCGCAGGAGGCCGGCGCGGCCCTGGTCGGCATGGAGAACATCTACGGGCATCTTCTGTGCCAGGACGCCTTGCACGACGAACGCCTCTGGCCCTACCCCATCATGGATATGCTGGCCGGGGCGGGAATCGTGGTCGGCCAGGATGGCCGTCGCGTGATGGACGAGGGCCTGGGCGGCGTCTACATGACCAACGCGCTGGCCCGCCTGCCGGATCCGCAAGGCACGGTACTGGTGTTCGACCGCGCCATATGGGAAGGGCCGGCCACCGAATTCATCCTGCCGGCCAATCCCTATCTGCCGCTGTCCGGCGGGACGGTGCAATCGGCCGACACGCTGCCCGAACTGGCCGCCATGACCGGCGTCGATGCCGATGGACTATCGCAGACGGTGCTGGCCTACAACGCGGCCCTGGCCCGGGGCGCGACCGCGGCGCTGGTCCCCTCGCGCACCGCCGGCGCGGCGCGTCCGATCGCGCACCCGCCCTACCATGCGGTCAGGCTGGTTCCGGGTATCACATTCACGATGGGCGGCATCGCGATCGACGGCAACGGCCAGGTGCTGCAGGCCGGCGGCGCGCCGGTCCCGGGCCTGTACGCGGCAGGCTGCTGCACCGGCGGTTTCGAAGGGGGAGTCCGCTCGGGCTACGTCGGAGGATTGACCAAGTCGGCGACCATAAGCTGGCGGGCCGCCGCCCACGCGCTCGCGCAAGCCTGACGACGCCGGGGCCGGCGCCATGCCGGCCGTGTCGCGCAATGGGTCGGCACGCCGTCCGGAAATCAGGTGCGCGCGCTTCGAGCCCGAGCGGCCCGCGCTCAATGGCGGCGGTGCTTGTACCGATGCTTGTTGCCGCGGTACTTGTCATGGCCCCGGTAGCTTGCCCGCTTGTAGTCGCGGCCGCGATCGCGGTCCCAATGATGGCGGCGCCCGCGCCGGTCGTCGTCGGTGATGACGTGGCCCAGCACGCCGCCGGCGGCCGCGCCGCCCAGGGTCACCCAGGGGTCGCCGTCGGACAGCAGCGCACCGGCCACGCCGCCCAACCCGGCCCCGATCACCGTATTGCGGCCCTGCTTGTCGGCCAGCGCCGAGGTGCTCAGGCCCAGCGCCAGCGCGCCGGCCAGAATGGCTTGCATCACTCGTTTGTTGATTGTCATCGTTGTTCTCCTGTAGCGGGGCGTCCCTGCGACGCGGCCCCGCATCGGGCCGGATGGAGCAAGGCGCCACCGGCCTGGAGGACAAGATACCCGTTCAGGCATGTTTCAGTCCTGCATACAGGGATACGGTACGTATAAGCTGTTTCAATGGCTTTCCGGGCCGATGCTCAGCGCGCCGGGGCCGGCCCGCAGGAACTGCCCAGGATCAGGTCGGAGGGAATGACCACGGTGCGCGCCTGCGGCGGCGCGGTTCTTTCGATGCGCTCCAGGATCAGCTGCACCACGGCGCGGGCGCTGTCCTGGAAGTTGTAACGCAGCGCGGTAACCGGCGGGTACATCAACTCCAGGGTCTGCATGGTGCCTATCGCCACCACCGACATATCGCGGGGAATGTCCATCCCCGCCTCGCGCACCACGTGCACGGCCCCGGACAGCAACTGCGTGCCCACGGCGATGATGGCGGTCGGCGGAGCGTCCAGCCCCAGCATGCGCTGCATGGGCTGGCGCGCGGACTCGAGCGACGAATCGGTCAGGTACACCAGCCTGTCGTCGAACGGCAGGCCGGCCGCCTCCAGCGCGGCGCGGTAGCTGCGCAGCTTGAGCCGGCCCGGACGCACCTGGCTGCCAATGGCGAACAGGGCGATCCGCTGGTGGCCCAGGCTCAGCAGGTAGTCCATGACCTGGCGCATGCCGGATTCGTGGTCTATCAGCACAGCATCGAAATCCGGGCCCATGTCGCGGTCCATGATGACCGTGGGCAGCTTCGTGGTGGCGAAGGGCGAGGCCGCGACGGGATCGTACTCGTGCGCGGGCAAGGCGATGATGCCCTCCAGGCGCCGGTTCTCGAAGAACGCCACCAGCTCCTTGTCGCGCGACCGTTGCTCCGAACTGCCCACCAGCAGGGAATAGCCGGCCGCCTGCGCGAGCCGCTCCACCTCGCTCAGGAGCTGGGCGACGAACGGGTTGGCGATGCTGGGCAGCAGGCAGCCTATCGTGCGGCTGTGGCCGGTACGCAGGTGGCGCGCCGTGTAGTCCGGCTCGTAGCCCAGCCTGGCGACGGCCTGCTGCACGCGCAGGCGGACGTCCGGGCTCGCATAGCCCGAGCCGTTGAGCACGCGCGAAACGGTACTGATGGCGACCCCGGCCGCATGCGCGACCTCGCGCACGGATACTCGTCTCGTCATGGTTTTCCTGGATGAAAACGTTCCATATCATTGTCGATCTTGGCGGACCATCGTAGCATCGTTGATAGGGAAACGTTTCCCTATTGCCGTAGCCGCCGAGAGGAGCAGCGGCTCGGGACGGGCAAGCATCGCGCCCGCACGGCATCGAATCGCGCTCCGGAGACAACCATGCAATTGATCGACACTTTCGATCGAGGCGCCGGCTACGGCCTGGCCGAACCCTGTTTCATCGAGCCCGGCGGGCGCGCGCTCAGCTACGGGCAGGTCCAGGACATGTCCCACCGCATCGCCAACGGCCTGCGCGCCGCGGGGCTGGACCGCGACAGCAAGGTCGGCACGCTGTCGGCCAACCACTTGCTCACCTTTCCCGCCACGCTGGGCATCGTCCGCTCCGGCTACATGTGGCTGCCCGTCAACGCGCGCAACGCCGCCGAGGAAAACGCCAATATCCTGGCGCGCGGCGGCTGCGAGTTCCTGTTCATCCACAGCCAGTTCGCCGCCCAGCTGCCCGGCCTGCTCCAGGCCCTGCCCGGCCTCAAGGGCGTGGTGTGCATCGACGGCGCGTTGCCGCGGGCGCCATCCCTGGAAGCCTGGATGGCGGGACAGTCCGCCGCGCCAGTCCGCAGCGATGCGCGCACCGACGACGTGGTCGCCATCCGCGGCACCGGCGGCACCACCGGGCTGCCCAAGGGCGTGCTGGTCACGCACCGCAACTACCTGGCGCTGCTGGCCAACTGGTACGCCGCCATGCCCGTGCTCGAACGGCCCGTGCACCTGGTCGTGGCGCCGCTTTCGCATGCGGCGGGATCGGCCACCTTTGCCGCCTGCGCCTACGGGGGCTGCAACGTGATCCTGCCCACGGCCGACCCGGCCGCGATCATCGACGCCATCGGGCGCTACAAAGTGACGCAGATCTTCCTGCCGCCGACGGCGATCTACAAGCTGCTGGCGCATCCGGAGATACGCCGGGGCGACTATGCGTCGCTGCGCTACTTCCTCTACTCGGCCGCCCCGATGTCGGTGGACAAGCTGCGCGAAGCGCTGGATATCTTCGGGCCGGTCATGGTCCAGGCCTACGGGCAGGCCGAAGCGCCATTCATGTGCACCGTGCTGAGCGCGGGCGAGCACGCCCGCATCCTGCGCGACCCCGCCTTGCAGCACAGGCTGGCCAGCTGCGGCCGCGCCTCCCCGTTCGTGCGCATGGGCATCATGGACGCGCACGGGAACCTGCTGCCGGCGGGCGAGCGCGGCGAAATCGTGGTCCAGGGCGACCTGGTCGCCAAGGGCTACTACCAGGACCCCGCCAAGACCGCCGAGACATTCCGCCACGGCTGGCTGCACACGGGCGACGTCGGATACCAGGATGGCGACGGCTATCTGTATATCGTCGACCGCATGAAAGACCTGATCGTCTCCGGCGGATTCAACATTTCTCCCAGCGAGGTCGAGCAAGTGCTGTGGGCCCATCCGGCGGTCAGCGATTGCGCCGTGGTCGGCGTGCCCGACGACCACTGGGGCGAAGCCATCAAGGCAGTCGTGGAGCTCAAGGCGGGCGCGCACTGGGACGCGGAGCAGGTCCTGGCCTACTGCCGCGAGCGGCTGGGCAGCATGAAAACCCCCAAGACCATCGAAGTGTGGGAGCAATTGCCGCGCAGCTCGGTGGGCAAGGTGCTCAAGCGCGACATCCGCGAGCGCTACTGGAGCGGCCAGGCCCGGCGCGTCTGAACGCAGGCGCGGCGCCCCGCCACCCCGGATCTCATATCGACTGGATAACGACATGGCCTTTCAACATCCCGCCTTCGTGGCAGGCGCCTTCGAACACCCCACCCGCCATGCGCCGGACAAGTCCACGGCGCAACTGCACGCGGAATGCGCGCGCGGCGCCCTGGCCGACGCCGGCCTGTCCCTGGACGACGTGGACGGCTACTTCTGCGCCGCGGACGCGCCGGGCGGCATGCCCGCGCTGATGGCCGACTACCTCAACCTGCGCAAGCTGCGCCATGTGGACGGCACCGAATCGGGCGGTTGCTCGTATATCGCGCACGTCGGCCACGCGGCCGACGCCATCGCGCGCGGCAAATGCTCGGTGGCCCTCATCACGCTGGCGGGCAAGCCGCGCAGCAGCGGCCAGGCCACCGGCACCGAGATCCGCCAGATCCCGCCCGAGCGGCCGGCTGCCGCCTTCGAACAGCCCTACGCCTGGACGGTGGCCGGCATGTACGGCCTGCTGGCGCGCCGCCATATGCACGAATACGGCACGACCATGGAACAACTGGCGTGGGTCAAGGTGGCCGCGTCGCACCACGCCCAGCACAACCCCCACGCCCTGCTGCGCAAGCGGTACACGACCGAGGACGTGCTGGGCTCGCCACTGGTGGCGGACCCGCTGCGCCGAATGGACTGCTGCGTCATCACCGACGGCGGCGGCGCGCTGGTCCTGGTCGCGCCGCACATCGCCGCCTCGCTGGCGCGCCCCCGGATCGGCGTGCGCGGCTACGCCGAAACCATCCGCACCAACGAAGCCGGCCGCCTGGACCTGCTGCAGACAGGCGCCGCCATCACCGGCGCGCGCGCCTTCGAGATGGCCGGCCTCGCGCCCGCCGACGTGAAATACGCCTCGGTGTACGACAACTTCACCATCATGGTGGCCCTGCAACTGGAAGACCTGGGCTTTTGCCCCAAGGGACAGGGCGGCCGGTTCGTGGCCGACGGCAACCTGATCTCCGGCGTCGGACGCCTGCCCTGGAACACCGATGGCGGCGGCATGTGCAACAACCATCCCCAGAACCGCGGCGGCATCACCAAGGTCATCGAAGCGGTGCGCCAGTTGCGCGGCGAAGCGCACCCCGCCGTACAGGTGCCGTCGTGCGACATCGCCCTGGCGACGGGGCCCGGCCTGGTAATGGGCGCCGGCCACGCCCACGCAACCGTGCTGCTGGAGCGCATATGACATCGACCGACCTCTCCCACGACCCCTACGTCGCGGCCTTCCCGGAACTTGCGCCCTTCTGGCAGGCCGCGGCCGGCGGCGCCCTGCTGCTGCCGTACTGCCAGGACTGCGGCCGGACGCATTGGCACCCGCGCGCATTCTGCCCCGAGTGCGGGTCCGACCGGTTGCGCTGGCAGCCCGCCGCCGGCACGGCCACGCTGCACACCTTCTCGGCCATCCACCGGGGACAGGCGCCCGTCTACGTGCTGGCCTATGTCCAGCTCGACGAAGGGCCGCTGGCCATGACCAACATCGTGGGGGCCGACGCCGCGGACCTCTACATCGGCATGCGATTGCGCGTGGCATTCCGGCAAACCCCCGAAGGGCGCCATGCGCCGGTGTTCGAACCCATGTGAATTCCGCGCCATCGCCGGATATCCAGCAAGACGCGCCCCGGCCATGACCGGCAAGCGCGGACCATAATGACAGGAGACATCATGCACCGACGCTCTTTTCTGACCGCGACCTTGTTAAGCCTGCTGGCCACCCGCGCCTGGGCGCAGAAAACGGCCTACCCCGGCCAACGCCCCGTGCGGCTGATCGTGCCGGCCGCCGCCGGCGGCGCCACCGACCTCGTCGCCCGGCTGATCGCGCAGCACCTGGGCCCCTCATGGCCCGAACCCATGGTAGTGGAGAACCGGCCGGGTGGCGGCGGCGTGATCGGCACCCAGGCCGTGGCGCGCGCGCCCGCCGACGGCTACACCCTGCTGATGGGCGCCATCAACCACACCATCAACGCCAGCCTGGTCAAGAGCCTGCCTTATGACACGCTCGGCGATTTCACGTTCATCGCCGGCGTGGTCTCGATCCCCAACGTCCTGGTCGTCAACCCCAAGGTGCCGGTCAACAGCGTGGAGGAATTCATCCGCTACTCGCAGACCCACGACCTGACGTTCGCCTCGTCGGGCAACGGAACCTCGCAGCACCTGTCGGCCGAGAAATTCCGCATGGACACCGGCGCCAAGTACCAGCACGTGCCCTACAAGGGCTCGGCCCCCGCCGTCACCGACCTGCTGGGCGGCCACGTGGACCTGATGTTCGACAACCTGCCGTCGGCGGCGCCCAACATCCGCACCGGCAGGCTGCGCGCGCTCGGCGTGACCAGCGCCCAGCGCAACCCGGCGTTCCCCGACATCCCCGCGATCGCCGAGACCGTGCCGGGCTTCGATGTCCGCTCATGGTTCGGCCTGATGGGGCCTTCCGGCCTGCCCCGCGACGTGGTCGAAAAGCTGCACACCGAAATGGCGCACGTGTTCGCCCAGAAAGACGTCCTGCAATGGCTGGACAAGATGGGCGCGCAGGCCGAGGTCACCGACCCGGCGGCCTTCGATGCGTACGTGCGCCAGGAGATCAAGCGCTGGGCGGAAGTGGTCCAAGCCTCGGGCGCGACCGTGCAGTAGGCGTTTCGGGCAGGGCCGGGCCCCTCACTCCATTTGCGCCAGCAGCGCAAGCTCCGCGTCGATGGCCGTGGCAATCTCGCGCTGCCGGGCCTTCGACATGCGTTCGGCCACCGAGCTGACGCTCATGGCGAGAACGGGTACGCCCTGCCAGGGTGTTCACGATATGAACACCCTGGCAGGCGCTCAGCGCACCTTGGCTCCGGACACCTGCACCGCCAGCGCCCAGTTCTTCACTTCCTGCTGCAGCTTGGCCTGCGCCTTGTCCAGGGTCCCGCCGGTCTTGATCATCCCCTGGGCCTCGTAGGCGCCCGCGACAACCGGGTCGGCCAGTGCGGCATTGATCGCCGAATTCAGCTTCTCGAGCACGTCCCTGGGCGTGCCGGAACGCGCGGCGACCACGAACCATGAAGTCACGCTCAGGTTCGGATACCCGCTTTCCTGCAGCGTCGGCACCGTGGGCAGCAGGGGCGAGCGCTGCGTGGAGGTTTGCGCAAGCAGCTTCAGCCTGCCCTCCTTGGCCAGCGGCAACATCAAGAGCGGCGTATCGAACATGAATGTGGTGCGATTGGCGACCAGGTCCATCACCGCCGGCATGCTGCCCTGATACGGAATGTGCGTCGCCTCCCCTTGCACCTCGTGCAGCAGCAATTCGCTGACCAGGTGCGGCGAACTGCCCGGCCCCGCGGAGCCATATGAATTGTCCTTGCCGGTTTTCAGCCGGCCCACCAGCTCGCCCAGGGTATTGATGGACGTGCCGGAACCGGTCGCCACGACCAGGGGCGTCTCGGCGATATCGGACACGACCGTGAAATCCTTCAACGTGTCATAGGGCAGCTTTTCGAACAGCGACGGATTGATCGCGAACGGCGTGGCGGTAAACAGCAGCGTGTACCCGTCCGCGGCGCTATTGGCCACGAACTGCGTGCCGACCACCGTGCCCGCCCCGCCCTTGTTCAACACGATCATGTTCACGCCCAGCCGCGCGCCCATGCTTTTGGCCAGCACCCGGGCCAGGCTGTCGGCCGTGCCGCCCGGCGGGTAGGGGACGACGAGCGTGATCGGCTGCGCCGGAAACCCGGCGGCCGCACCCGCGGCGCCGACGCCCGACAGACAGCCCAGCATCGCCAGGGCAGCCGACCAACGGACCAACGAAGAACGAATCATGATTTGTCTCCTGTGCACATCCTGATCGAAATGGGCAGGCCCGTCTGCGCGCGCCGTCCCGCGAACCGCCGCCGCCTATCGGCCCTTGAATACCGGAGCGCGCCTGTCGCGCAGCGCCTGGAGACCCTCCTCGGCATCCTGGCTCCGGGCGATCGCCTCGAGCATGCGCTTTTGCGGATAGAACGTTTCCATGGGGTTGGCCGGCAAGGTCTTGAGCGCCAGATGCTTCATGGCCTGGACAACCAGTGGCGCGCTGGCGGCGATCTTGCGGGCCATCTCCAGCGCCGCCTCGACCTGCTCGCCTGTCTTGCATACCTTGTTCACGAAACCCAGTTCGTAGGCGCGCTGCGCGGACATGGGATCGCCGGTCGTGATCCACTCCAACCCGGCTGCATAAGGCAGCTTTCTGGGAAAGCCCCCCATGATGCCCTGGAAGATGCCGATCTTCGCCTCCGGATAGATGAATTGCGCCGACTCGCTGGCGACGATCATGTCCGCGTAGAGCGCCAGGGTGCAGCCGCCCCCCACGGCGCGGCCGCTCACGGCGGCAATGACCGGCTTGTCGGTGGGCACGGCGAAGTTGGGCAGCGCGCGCCATACCTCGCCGGGCAACTCCTTGAGGTCCGCCCCAGTACAGAACGCATCGTTGCCCGCGCCCGTGATCACCGCGACCAGGTCATCCCCGCCGCTGAATCGTTCCCAGGCCTGGGCCAGTTCCCGGACCACCGCCGGGTTCATCGAATTGCCCCGCTGCGGCCTGTCGATCGTGATCAGCGCAATCCCGTCGAGCGACTGGTAAGTGACTTCCATGTTCTCCCCCTGTCGAACTTGAATAAAGCGTCGGGCGCTGTCCGTCTCAACCCGACAGTGCGCGCCCGTCCACCGCGACGCATCCCGCCCCGTCGGCAAGAACCAGCAACGGGTTGATGTCCAGCTCCTGCAGGCTGTCGCGCAGGTCGTGGCCGAGCCAGCTCAGGCGCACCATCGTGTCCACCACCGCCGCCACGTCCAGCGGCGGGCCCCCGCGCACGCCGCCGAACAGCGGCGCCAGCTTGAGCCGCTCCAGCAGCCGCCCGGCGCTCTCCCTGGAGATCGGACACGGCGCGAACAGCACGTCGCGCAGGATCTCGGCAAGCGTGCCGCCGGCGCCGACGGCCAGGGTCACGCCGAACTGCGCGTCCTGCTTCAGACCAAGCAGCAACTCCAGCTCGCCGCGCACGAACTCCTGCACCAGGAATCCGTCGACCCGCGCATCGGGCCGCTTGCGCCGCACCTGCGCCGCCATCTCCACGACCGCCGCCCGCACCGCGGGACCGTCGGCCAGGCCCAGCTTGACGCCGCCCACCTCGGTCTTGTGGCTGATGTCGTCGCTGATCACCTTGACCACGTACGGCGCGCGCAGCGCCTGGGCCGCGGCCGCGGCCTCATCGGGCGTCGAGGCGACCCGCCCTTCGTTGACGCGAATGCCGTAGCGCCCCAGCAGCCGCTTGACCCCGGCCTCGTCCAGGCGGCCGGCGCCGCCCGGCTGCGGGACGGGCAGCCCCTGCGGCCGGACCGCACTGCTGGCCGCCGGCCGCTGCGCCCACGCATGCCAGGCGTCGATGGCGCGCATCGCCGCGTCCAGCGAATCGGTGCAAAGCACGCCCGCCGCGGCAAGCTGCTCGCGCGCTCCCTCGGCATAGCCGCCGGGCATGACGACCGCCAGGAGCGGCTGGTCCACCGCCCGGGCCGCATCGCCTATCATTTTTCCGACCTCGGTCAGCACCGGCGCGTTGGTCACGACGGACAGCACGAGATCCGCCTGCTCGTCCTGCAGCGCGGCCCGGTGGATCGTCTCGACGTAGCCCATCGCAGCGCCGTCGTTGGCCGCGCCGATGTCCACCGGATTGCGCACCGGGCCATCGAAAAGCGGCGCCAGCGCCGCCGTGGCGCGATCCGAGAAGCGGGCCAGGGGAACGCCGATATCGCTGAGCCGGTCCGCGGCGATCGTGCAGCCGCCGCCGGACGGCGACAGGACCGCCACCGACCGGACCCGCATGTCCGGATATTTGTTCCAGCCGGACGCCGCGACCAGCATGCCCTCGACGTCGTCGACCTGCAGAATGCCGAACTGGCGGCACACGCCATCGAGGATCGCCTGGTTCGACGCAAGGCTCGCCGTATGCGAGAACGCCGAAGCGGCCCCGGCCTCGGTCCTGCCCGACTTCATCAGCAGCCACGGCTTGTTCGCCGCCTGGGCGCGTGCGGCCGCGCGCAGGAACAGATCCGCACGCCTGATGCCCTCGACATAGGTGCAGATCACGTGCGTGCCCGGATCGTCGATCATGAAGTCGACGAAATCGCAGAAATCCACATCCGCCTGGTTGCCCACGGAAATGCAATGGGAAAAGCCGACGTTCTGGCTGATGCCGCGATCGATCATCGTCCCCATGACCGCCCCGCTCTGGCTTATCAGGCCGATGTGCCCCTTCACCGGGGCGCGGTCCACCAGGGACACCGTGGTCGCCAACGAAAACCCGTTGGCGGGGCTGACGACGCCCACGCAATTCGGCCCGATGAGGCGCACCGCCTTCTCGCGCGCGACGGCAAGCAGCTGCTGCTCCAGCCGGGCCCCTTCATCGCCCGACTCCGAGAACCCCGATGCGACGACGATCACCCCCTTGGCGCCGATATCGCCGCAGTCGGACACGGCCTGGACGACCAGGTCCCGGGGAATCGCCAGGATCACCAGGTCCGGCGCATGCGGCAGATCCATGATGGAACGGTAGGCCTGATGCCCCAGGATCTCCGCGCGCACCGGATTGACCGGAAAAACCCTGCCCTGGTACCCCTGGTTGTTCAACAAATGCAGGATGCGGCCGCCGAACTTGCGACGATCCTCGGACGCCCCGACCACCGCCACGCAAGCCGGATTCATCAACTCGAAAACCGATGCGGACCCAACCGCCTGCTCTTCAATCAACGCCATGACTGCACCGCCCCCTCATCATTGCTTTGCCAGATTCTGCTCGCGCGCCAATACCTGGAAACGCGCCACCTCGGCCTGCATCGCGGCATCGATCTGCCGCGGCGCCGCCGGCTCGGCCGCCGCCGCGCCGGCCTTGCGCAACCTGGCCCGGACCTCGGGATCCGCCAGCGCCGCGGCGACCTCGCGATTGATGCGCGCCACGATCGCCTCGGGCGTGCGCGCCGGGACGTGGATCGCAAACCACGGCACCACCGGCTCGACGTTGAACCCGGCCTCGGCCACCGTCGGAATATCCGCGGCGCCCGGAAAGCGGCGCGTGTCCATCACGGCCAGGCCCTTGAGCTTGCCCGCGCCGATCTGCGCCGCCGCCAGGCTCGCGCTCACCATCATGAACTGCACCCGCCCGCCGATGAGGTCCAGCAGGGCCGGCGGCGCGCCCCGGTACGCCACCTGCGTGGCGCTGAAACCCGCGTCGCGCATGAACGCCTCGGTCCCCAGGTGCGCCGAACTGCCCGCGCCCGGCGTCGCATACGAAATGCCGCCCGGCGCCTGCCTGGCATAGGCGACCAGCTCACGCAGATTCGACACCGGCAGCTGCGGCGGCACCACCAGAATGTTCGGCGCCGTCGCCAGCATCGCCGCCGCGCGGAAATCCTTGAGCGGATCGAAAGGCAAGGCCTGGAAAAGCGCCGGCGCCGCCGTGAACACCGGCCCCGACGAGGCCAGCCAGGTATATCCATCCGGCGCGCTCTTGGCCACGAAATCCGTGCCGATGGCCCCCGCCGCGCCCGCCTTCACCTCGACGATGATCGGCTGCCCGAGCGCGGCCGCAACCTTCTCGCACACGATGCGGATCACCGTATCGTTGATGCCCCCGGCGGGAAACGGCGTCACCACCCGGATCGGCCGCGCCGGCCAATCCTCCCGCGCATCCGCGCCAGCCCCGGCGCAAAGCATCAGCGCAGCCATCCCGACAACAAACGCCCGCCGTGCTGGAAACACTCGCTTCGCATCCGGCATTGCAGCTCCTGAGCAGTGCATTGATTGGGCAAATCTTAGGAGGCAACGGCGATTTGCTGAAGTAATATCTTCTTATCGTGTGAAAACCCCTTGTTATCGCGATGGACCTCCTCGACCCCGACCTCAACCGGCTCGCCTCGCGCCTGCGCTTTCGCCATTTCCAGCTGCTGCTTACGCTGGCGCGCGAAGGCAGCCTCAGGGCCGCCGCGCAGGAAATGCACGTCACCCAACCCGCCTTGAGCCGCATGCTGGAGGAAATCGAGGGCGTCCTGGGCGTGCAGCTGTTCGTGCGCACCTCGCGCGGCCTGTCGCCGACCGGACACGGCATCGCCGCCACGCGCAGCGCGCGGCAGATCCTCGAGGAACTGGGACGCGTCCCGCAGGAAATCAACCTCGGACCGCAAGTCGCGGCGCTGATCCGCGTCGGCGCGCCGCACTTCGTCGCGCACAGCGTCATGCCCAGGGTCATCAGCCGCCTGGCCGCCCTGCGGCCGCGCGTGCACGTCCAGCTGATCGAGCGGCCCGTGCCCGAACTGTTCGCCGCGCTCCAGGAAGGCGACGCCGACGCGCTCGTCACCACCTACGCGCCGCAGCACATCGAAGCCGTCAAGATGCCACTGCACCAGGAAAAACTCTACGAATCGAACTACCAACTCGTCGCGCCCCCGGAACATCGGTTCGCCAAATCGCGCCGCCCCGTGCCGCTGGCGAAACTGGTGAACGAAGACTGGATCCTGCCCGCCCAGGACTCGATGCTGCGCAAGGAGATAGACTGGGTCTTCCGCCGCGCCGGGCTGCTGCCCCCGGTGCCCGTGGTCGAGGCGAACAACCCCACCACCAGCATCCAGCTGGTCGTGGCCGGCATAGGGCTGGGCTTCGCGCACGGCGAAACGCTGCAGAACGTCCCCCCCGGCACCGTCGCCCCCATCCGCATCTCGCCCTCCCCGGCCAGCGCGCAGGTCGCGCTGATCTATCGCGCCAAGCGGGTCAACGAGAAGGTCCAGGCGTTACGGGCGGCGCTGGGGTTGTAGCGGGGATTTCAAAGGCGGCGGAACGCGCTGCGGCCACGTCGCAAGCAATGGCTGGACCATCGCTGTCCGCACCCGCTCTTTCACGCACGACCGCAGCGACGATTTACGGCAATTCGTGCCAGTTTGATGGGCCCGGATAGTGCGGCCCTACGCAAATGCGGGCTCGAAATCCACCAGATCAGTGCCTTGCATGCCGAGCCCTCTGGCCACGACACGCCAGCGGTCCACTGCCTGAGCGACCTCCGCCCAGATTGCGGCCGCTTCTTCCGCATCCAATCTGAAATAAGACGCCCCTTCCATCAACATGTCCCGGCTGTCAATCGGCCCGGAATCCTCCGTCAACCATGTCTTGCTCTCGCGGCGATCCCCCGGCATCGGATTGAGATCGAATGCTGGCGACAGGCGCCAGCCATGGTTACGCGCGTCATACAGGAACCCGGTATTCCGCAAATGGTCATCGGTATTGCAGATCAGAAAATTGAGGACCAGGCGGCGCCACAACTGATGGATGTCGGCAATCGGGTCCGCGCCTTCCCGCAGCAGAACATCGACCAGCTCCGTATAGGCGTGCACGGTGTCCCGGCCATCTGACTGCAGCATCGTCGCGGCCGATACATACGGAATACGGGCGCCGTCGTCAGTACGATCGAACCGCCGAATGATGGCGACCGCCGTCCCACCGATCAGCTCCACACGCGCCGCTGCCACCTTGATGCCTGCCTTGGCGGCAAGATGCATGGCCAGCACTTCGCCTCGGATGACATCGCGTCGGTCCGCCTGGCTGGGAAACTTGCCCAACGCAAGGCGGCCATCCGTATCCCGCACGGTCGATTTGGGCCGAGCTCCGCCCAGCGAAGTCCCTTGCCCGAGCAGATATTGCAGGTCCCGCGCGGTCTCCGTTCCAGCCTCCAGCGCTCGAGCCGCTTGCACGACCTTATCCAGCTCCACCAACGGCGGCACATGCCTAGGCGTTGCTCCTGAGCGCAGATAGACCTTGGCTTGAGGATCGAAAAGCCGCAGCGCGCCGACACGAGCCTCGTCATCGACCCACATCAGGAAGTCGACCGGCTCCAGCGGAGGCGTCTCTCGGTCCTGCTGTCGCAACCTCGCATGCGCACGCCGAATCACGCGTTCGCCCCACGAGTCCGGCGCAGTGTCCTCCAGCGCGCGAAAGAATACTTCCTGAGGGTGCTGTACGCTGAGGACGGGCAGCAAATCAGGCGACAGCGTGAAGAACCTCGCATCGCGCAACCAGCGCTCGTCGTAGCTGAACGCACTGCGCTTGCCGCTGCCCAGATACAAGCGCCCGACAACCTGGCCGGCGGATCCCAGATGCACTTCCAGGTCCTGACGCCTCGAGGACTTGGTCGCCATCAGAAGCCCTCCAGTTCATCGGCGTCATCGGACGTACCTTCTTTGGCGACAGCGGAACGATCCACTCGCGGTTTGCTGCCGCGAACCGTGCGCACGCGTTGCGGCAGTTGCTCCCGCACCAGTTCCATCCCCAGCACATCATTCTCGGTGGCCATCACGCGCAGCACATCGTCAAGACGGCCAAGCACATGCAAGGCACGCAGGAAAGTATGCAAGGCCGTGCCGGGATGGCCGTCTTCCATACGCCTGACTGTACTGAGCGAAGTGCCGACACGCTGCGCCAGGTCTTCCTGGCTCAAGCGACGCACACGGCGCGCGGTGGAGATGTCCTGTCCAAGGCGTTGCAACGCACGCTCCACAGGCCGAGGCATCGCGACCCGCGGGCTGGAATTTCTCTGTTCGGAAGTCGGCATGCGCGCACCTGCTCAAATATGGGTGAAAACCGCCGATAGACACTCATATTTGAGCACACCGGCACAGCACAATCAATGCGCCAAATTTTGCATAAACCATCAAATATGAGTTATATATACAATTAAACATTCATATTTGGACTTATATAGAACCTTTCCTCGATCAGGACGCACTCAGAGAAAACCGCTGCAGCAGCAGCCTTCTGTCTTGGAGTCGAGCCAACCAAACGTGAGTGAGTGCGGCCATCTGACGGATTTGGAACGCACCAAGGAGCCTGGGGCGCGACACACGAGATTGCGCATGGGCGCATGATCTCTGCCTAGACATGGTAATGCAATTGCATTACCATGCTTTATCTGCCCTTGGGAGATCAGCATGCCCGCGACCCTGGACGTCGAATCCACCCTCACCGAACGCTACCAGACCACTGTTCCCGAAACGGTAAGGCGAGCCCTCGGCCTGAAGAAACGCGACAAGATTCACTACAGCATCCGCGCCAACGGCGAAGTGGTGCTCTCGCGTGCCAAAGAAGCTGATGAGGAAGACCCCGTGCTCGGGGCATTCCTGGCTTTCCTCGCCCACGACATCGCGTCGCATCCGGAACGCCTCGTCCCCTTGTCGGACGACTTGCTTGCCTATATGAAAAAGGCCGCACACGAGGCTGGAGATATCGACTTCGATGCGCCGCTGTCCGCGGATGACGAATGACGGCTGAATCGAATGGCCCCGTTACGGTCAACGGCTGGACCATCTACCTGCATCCGCTCTTTCGTGCGCAACTGGAAAGTCTTCAGCAGCAGGTTGGAGCATTGAAACGCAAAGATCCGGACGGGTACCATCGACGCAATGCCACGAAGCGCTTGGCCGCTATCGCGAAATTGGCGTTCGAGGTTATCCCTCAAGATCCGACTCGGGCGGAATATCGGCAAGGTGGAACGCTGGGAGACCAGCACAAGCATTGGTTCCGGGCCAAATTCTTCCAGCAGTACCGATTGTTCTTTCGATACCATGCAGCCAGCAAGATCATCGTGGTGGCGTGGGTCAATGATGAAGACACGAAGCGCGCTTATGAAAGCGACGACGATGCTTATCGTGTATTCAGGAAGATGCTGGATAGAGGGAATCCGCCGGATGACTGGAATGCGCTCGTGCTTGCGGCCAGACTCAGACGATGACCGGCCTAAACTGAGAATGCTTGCTGTCGCCCCTGAACCGTCCCTCAATCTTGCGCAAAGTTATAGCAATCATCAAAAAATTCAGGCTTGGGTGAAACATGCCTGTTCATACCCGCCCAGTCGCTACACCTGCGGAGCAAGCCTGCTACCCCCACGGAAAATCGCATTGAAATTCAGCCCGCGCGTCTGGGAGACCTGGGCCAATTTTGGGGCAACGCCACCGATAATCGAGCCCCAGCGTCCGCATGCCTCTGCATGAGCGGCGCGGTAGCCACTTGATATTTGGTGGGAGTTGGAGCGGGTGATGGGAATCGAACCCACGCTTGAGGCTTGGGAAGCCGCCGTTCTACCATTGAACTACACCCGCTCGGGATGCCGCCGGCCCGCAAGGGGCCGGGGAAGCTGCGCATTATAGCGCCCAGCGGCGCCGCGCGCACGCGCGGCGGGCGGGCGGTCACGCAGCCTCAGTTGGCGCTGATATGGGCGGCCTTGACGACCTTGCCCCAGCGGTCCAGTTCTTCCTGGGTGTAGGCGCCCAGTTGCTTGGGATCCATGTAACGCGCTTCGGCGCCCTGCTCGGCGGCTTTCTGGCGAAAGGCGTCGGTGGCCATGATTTTCCGGATTTCGCCCGACAGTTTCTCGACGATGGCGGGCGGGGTGCCGGCCGGGGCGTACATGGCGAACCACGACGAGACGATGAGGTCGGGGTAGCCGGCTTCGGCGGCGGTGGGCACGTCGGGCAGGCTGGGCAGGCGCTTGTCGCCCGTGACGGCCAGGGCGCGCAGCTTGCCGGCGGCGATGTGGCCCAGCAGCGGCGGCGGGGTGGTGATGGTGAGGTCGACGGCGCCGCCGAGCAGGTCGTTCAAGGCCGGGCCGGTTCCCTTGTAGGGGATGTGGGCGATCTGGATGCCGGCCATCTGGTTGAGCAGTTCGGTGGCCACCTGCTGCAGCGAGCCGTTGCCGGAGGAGGCGTAGTTCAGCTTGCCGGGGTTGGCCTTGGCGTAGTCGACCAGGTCCTTGAGGGTCTTGATGGGCAGGTCGGGCCGCACGACGACGACTTGCGGAGCCGACAGGACGTTGGCGACGGGCGCGAAGTCCTTGATGGGGTCCCAGCCGAGGTTGGTGGAGACGTGCGGGGTGATGGCCTGGAAACCCGAGTACTGCAGCAGCAGGGTGTAGCCGTCGGGCTGGGCGCGCGCGACCATCTGGCCGGCGATGCCGCCGGAGGCGCCCGGCTTGTTGTCGACGACGACGGTCTGGCCCAGGGCCTGGCCCAGGGGCTGGGCGATCAGGCGCGCGGCGATGTCGGTGGTGCCGCCCGGCGCGGCCGAGACGATCAGCGAGATGGGCCGCTGGGGATAGTCGCTGGCGTGCGCGGCGGTGGCGCCGACGGCCAGGGTGGCGGCCAGGGCGGCGCCGCGCAGCAGGCGTAGCTTGGCAATGTGCATGGTTGGTCTCCTGTTTGTTATGGGTACTGTGGTGACGATGGCCGCCGTCAGGCGGCCGGGAAACGCTCGGCCAGCCAGGCCGGCGGCTGGTGGGTGGCCAGGCGTGGGCCGGCCGCCAGCAAGGGGTTGGCCAGGGCGCGCTGCACCAGGCCGGGCAGGCCGCGCACGATGTCGAGCAGGGGCGCCAGCGCGACGCCGGTGGCCACGCCCATGCAATCGAACATGTGCACGATTTCCTCGGTGTTGACGTTGCCGCTGGCGCCGGGCGCGTAGGGGCAGCCGCCCAGGCCGCCGGCGGCGGCGTCAAAGCGCGTGACGCCGGTCTGCCAGGCGGCCACGGCGTTGGCCAGCGCCATGCCGCGCGTGTTGTGCAGGTGGACGGTCAGCGCGGTGCGGGGCAAGGCGCGCTGGAAGGTCTCGCACAGCCGCGCGACCTGGGTGGGATAGGCCATGCCGGTGGTGTCGCACAGGGTGATGCCCTGGGCGCCGGCGTCGGCCAGCTGGCGCGCCAGCCGCATCACGTCGTCGGCCGGCACATCGCCGTCGAAGGGACAGCCGAAGGCGGTCGACAGCGATACGTTGCACGGCACGCCGGCCTCGCCGGCGCGGCGCAGGATGGCGGCCAGCTCGTCGAAGGACTGCTCGCGCGTCATGCGCAGGTTGGCGCGGTTGTGGGTTTCGCTGCACGACATGACAAGGTTCATCTCGTCGGTGCCGGCCTGCAGCGCGCGTTCCAGGCCGCGGATGTTGGGGATGAGCGCGGTGTAGACGACACCGGGCCTGCGCGCGATGCGGCGCATGACGTCCTGGGCGTCGGCCAGGGCGGGAATGGCCTTGGGCGAGGTGAAGCTGGTGACTTCGATGCGCGCGAAGCCGCAGGCCGACAAAGCGTCGACAAAGGCGACCTTGTCGTCGGTGGCCACCAGGGTGCGCTCGATCTGCAGGCCGTCGCGCGGGCCGACTTCGTTGATCTCGATGCGTTGCGGGCCGTTCATGCGATCACCCCACGGGCGCGCAGGCCGGCGCGCGCCGCATCGTCGAGCCCGGCCTCTTCCAGCACGGCGTCGGTATGCTCGCCCAGCAGCGGGGCGCGTTCGCGGATGGCGCCCGGGTTGTCCGACAGGCAGGGAAAGACCGCCGGCATGTCGACCTCGATGCCGCTGGCCGCGCGCAGCCGGGCGATGGCGCCGCGGGCCTGGTAGTGTGGGTCTTGCGCGATGTCGGCCACGCTGTAGATGCGCCCGGCCGGCACGCCGGCCGCGCGCATGGCCTCGAGCACGCTGCCGATGTCGCGCTGGGCGGTCCAGGCGCCGATGGCCGCGTCCAGCTCGTGGGCGCGGCGCGCGCGGCCGTCGTTGTGCGCGAGTTCCGGGTCGTCGCCGAGATCGCTGCGTTCGATGCGCTGCATGAGGCGCTGGAAGATGGCGTCGCCGTTGCCGGCGATGAGCACGTAGCCGTCGCGGCACGGATAGGCGTTGGACGGGGCGATGCCCGGCAGCGCGGCGCCGGCCGGCTCGCGCACGGCGCCGAACACGGAGTACTCGGGCAGCAGGCTCTCGCTCAGGTTGAAGATGCTCTCGTAGAGGGCGGCGTCGATGACCTGCCCTTGCCCGCCGCGCGCATCGCGCTGGTACAGCGCCAGCAGCACGCCCATGGCGCCGTGCAGGCCGGCAACGGTGTCGCCCAGCGACAGGCCGGCGCGCACGGGCGCGCGGCCGGGCTCGCCGTTGAGGTAGCGCAGCCCCGCCATGGCTTCGCCGATGGCGGCGAAGCCGGGCTCCTGCGCCTTGGGGCCGGTCTGGCCGTAGCCCGAGATGCGCAGCATGATGAGCCGCGGGTTGAGGGCGTGCAGCGTCTCCCACGACAGGCCCCATTTCTCCATGGTGCCGGGGCGGAAGTTCTCGATCAGCACATCGGCCTGGGCGGCCAGCTGGCGCACCAGGTCCTGGCCCTCGGGCTGGCGCAGATCCACGCACACGGATTGCTTGTTGCGCGACTGCGCCTCCCACCAGACCGAGGTGCCCTCATGCAGCAGGCGCCACTTGCGCAGCGGGTCGCCCTGCCCCGGCGGTTCTATCTTGATGACCTGCGCGCCGAAGTCTGCCAGCGTCTTGGCGGCAAAGGGCCCCGCGATCAGTTGCCCGAGCTCCAGCACCCGTATGCCGGCCAGTATCTGCCCCGCCATGTCGTCTCCGTATTCGTGGCTTATATGGAGCAGCAGTGTGCGGGCAATTGCCGCGCGGCAGGTATGGGCAAATGGGCAAGGGGGCTTTCGTGGATGGAGAAGGCCGGCGGCGCCTCAGGCCGCCCCTTCGGCCAGGCTGCGCACCAGCAGCCGCGCGGCCACCGGCAGGCTGTCGAGGTCGCGCACGCCCAGCAGCAGCCAGCGCTGGGCCCAGTCGTCGGACAGCGGGATCAGCCGCACCTGCATCGAGCGCGCGTGCGGCTCGGCGGCGATGCGCGGCAGGATGCCGACGCCGCCGGTGGCCACCACCATGCGGCAGATCGCGTCGAAGCTGCGCACCTGGATGCGCAGCCGGATGCTCTTGTCGAGCCGCGCGCTCTCGTCGGCCAGGCGGGTGGCCAGCGAAGTGGCCGGCGGCAGCCCGACGTAGTCGCAGTCCAGCGTGTCGGCAAACGCCACCTGAGCACGGGCGGCCAGCGGGTGGCGCGGCGGCGTGATCAGCACCAGCTCGTCGAGCCGGTACGGCACGGTGGTCAGCCCGGCCGCGGGCGTGCGGTCGGCGAAGATGCCGACGTCGGCGCGGTTCTCGGCCACGGCGGTGACGATGTCGCTGCTGTTCTGCTCTTCGAGGTGGATGCGCACGGCCGGATGGCGCTGCATGAAGCCGGCCAGGTCCTCGGGCAGGAACTGGGTGATCGACGAAGTGTTGGCGGCGATGCGCACCTGGCCGCGCACGCCTTGCGCGAAATCGGACAGCACGCCGGCCATGTGCTCGACCTCCTGCAGCACCCGCAGGGCGTGCGCCAGGCAGGCCTGGCCGGCATCGGTCAGTTCGACGCCGGCCGCGGTGCGGTAAAGAAGCGGCGTGCCCAGGGCGCTCTCCAGGTCGGAAATGCGCTTGCTGGCCGCGCCCACCGCCAGGTGCGACTGGCGCGCGCCGGCCGAAATGCTGCCCTGGCGCGCCACCGCGACAAACAGCGCCAGCGTGACCAGATCGAAGCGGGCTGGATTCATGGATGGGGTGCCGTGACAGATACGCAGTGATGAACTATACCTGTAGCCAGCGGCCCGCCGGCCGGGGTCGCGGCCCTACTACAATTCAGCCTATGAATACGAACACCCCCGCCAATCCCCCCGAAGGCGCCCCGCTGAGCGAGGCCACCCAGGCCGCGCTGGCCAGCGCCGAGCACGCCCCCGCCAGCCCGGGCGCCACCCATATCCGCAGCTTCGTGCACCGCCGCGGCCACATCACGCAGCGCCAGCGCGACGCGCTGGAGCAGCTGATGGACAAGTGGTCCGTGCCGTACGCGCCGCGCCCCCTGGACATGGCCGCCACCTTCGGCCGCCAGGCGCCCACCATCCTGGAAATCGGTTTCGGCATGGGCGAGACCACCGAAAAAATCGCCCTGGCGCGTCCGGGCGACAATTTCCTGGGCGTGGAAGTCTTCAACGCCGGCGTGGGCTCGCTGCTGCACCGCATCGAGGAATCGGCCATCGCCAATCTGCGCATCGTCCAGCACGACGCGGTGGAAGTGGTGCGCGACATGATCGCCCCCGACTCGCTGGCCGGCGTGCACGTGTATTTTCCCGATCCGTGGCCCAAGAAGCGCCACCACAAGCGCCGCCTGCTGCAGCCGCCCTTCGTGGCGCTGCTGGCCAGCCGGCTGGCGCCGGGCGGCTACATCCACTGCGCCACCGACTGGGAAGACTACGCGGTCCAGATGCTGGAAGTGCTGGGCGGCGAGCCGCTGCTGCGCAACACCGCCGACGGCTACGCGCCGCGCCCGGATTTCCGTCCGCAAACCAAGTTCGAGACGCGCGGCCTGCGCCTGGGCCACGGCGTCTGGGACCTGATGTTCAAGCGAGCCTGAATGCTCTACCCACCGATCGAACCCTATCGCCAAGGCACCCTGGACACCGGCGACGGCCACCAGATCTATTGGGAGCTGTGCGGCAACCCGCAGGGCAAGCCGGCGGTATTCCTGCATGGCGGCCCGGGCAGCGGCTGCTCGCCGGTGCACCGCCAGCTGTTCGACCCGCGCCGCTACAACGTGCTGCTGTTCGACCAGCGCGGCTGCGGCCGCTCGCTGCCGCACGCCAGCCTGGAGAACAACACCACTTGGCACCTGGTGGCCGACATCGAGCGCCTGCGCGCCGAGGTCATGGGCGCCGAGCGCTGGCTGGTGTTCGGCGGCTCGTGGGGCTCGACCCTGGCGCTGGCTTATGCGCAGACCCACCCGCAACGCGCCAGCGAACTGGTGGTGCGCGGGATTTTCGGGCTGCGGCGCGCCGAAGTGCAGTGGTTCTACCAGGAAGGCGCGTCGTGGCTGTTTCCCGACCGCTGGGAAGAATACGTGGCGCCCATCCCGCCCGAAGAGCGCGGCGACCTGATCGCGGCCTACCACAGGCGCCTGACCGGCGACGATCCGGCCGAGCAATTGCGCGCGGCCAAGGCCTGGAGCCGCTGGGAAGACCACACCATCACCCTGCTGCCCAGCCCGCGCCACCAGCAAAGCCATGCGGCCGACCGCGCGGCGCTGGCCTTCGCCCGCATCGAGAACCACTACTTCGTGCACGGCGGCTTCATGGAAGAAGGCCAGCTGATCCGCGATGCGCACAAACTGCACGGCATACCCGGCACCATCGTGCAGGGCCGCTACGACGTGTGCACGCCGGCGCGCACCGCCTGGGACCTGCACCGCGCCTGGCCGCAGGCGCAGTTCCACCTGATTCCGGACGCGGGCCACGCGTTCGACGAACCCGGCATCCTGGCCCGGCTGATCCAGGCTACCGATACTTACGCAGCCAACCCCGCTTGAGGAGATCCGTATGCACATCACATTGAACGGCGAGGCGCGCGAGTTTCCCCTGCAGACCACCGTCGTCGAACTGCTGGAGACACTGGGCTACCAGGGCAAGCGCGTGGCGGTCGAGCGCAACGGCGAAATCGTGCCCAAAAGCAAACATGGCGATACCCTGCTGGACGATGGCGATCAGATCGAAATCGTCGTGGCAGTGGGCGGCGGCTGAGTCGCGAGGCCGTCCGTCCACGGGCGCCGCGGCGGCAGCATGAAGCAGCAAGACGTTACATCTTGCTGCATCACCCGCGCCGCCGCTGCACCCATAATCGTTTTCGCGATCAATGCTTTTTTCAACGCACAAGGAAGAAAAATGGGCTTGCTCAACTTCATCAAGGAAGTCGGAGAGAAACTGTTCGGCGCCAGCGAAGCGAAGGCCGCGACCGCCGACGAGCTGAAAAAGGAATTGGACAAGCACGGGCTGTCGGCCGAAGGGCTGGACATCTCCGTCGATGGCGACAAGGTCACGGTCAAGGGCAACGCGGCCTCGACCGAGGCGGCCGAGAAAATCGTGCTGGCCCTGGGCAACACCGTGGGCGTGGCGCAGGTGGACAACCAGCTGCAGACCGCGCAGGCCGCCCCCGCCGCCGTGATGTACACGGTGCAGAAGGGCGACACCCTGTGGAAGATCGCCGAAGCCAACTACGGCAAGGGCAAGGGCGCCAAGTACCCGACGATTTTCGAGGCCAACAAGCCCATGCTCAGCGACCCGGACAAGATCTACCCGGGCCAGGTGCTGCGCATTCCGCCGCTTACCGAGTAACAATCAGGACAGACCGGCAAACCCCGCAGCGTTTGCCGGTTTGTATCGGGGCGGCTATCCCCGCTTAGCCCCGATCGATTCGGCCAGACGCAAAGTCTGGCCGTTTTTTTTGCCTTGGACGGTCCCAAGGCAAAAAACCCCGGCGGCTAGCGCATACCGCCAAAGCGGCCCAGGCCCTTCATGCCGCCCATGGCGCGCATCATCTTGGCCATGCCGCCCTTTTTCATCTGCTTCATCATGCCCTGCATCTGCTCGAACTGAGACAGCAGGCGGTTGACTTCCTGCACCGGCACGCCGGCGCCGGCGGCGATGCGGCGCTTGCGCGAGGCCTTGATCAGCTCGGGCTTGGCGCGCTCGCCCGGCGTCATGGAGTTCAGGATGCCCTCGGTGCGGCGCAGCTGCTTCTCGGCCTGGCCGCCCTGCAGCTGGCCGGCCGCCTGCTGGAACTGCGCGGGCAGCTTTTCCAGCAGCGAACCCATGTCGCCCAGCTTCTTGACCTGGCCCAGCTGGTCGCGGAAGTCGTTCAAGTCGAACTTGTTGCCGGATTTGATCTTCGAGGCCAGCTTCTGCGCCTCGGCGATGTCGATGTTCTTCTGCGCCTGCTCGACCAGCGACACGATGTCGCCCATGCCCAGCACGCGCTGCGCCATGCGCTCGGGGTGGAACGGCTCCAGGCCGTCCAGCTTTTCGGATACGCCGACGAACTTCAGCGGCTTGCCGGTGACATGCCGCACCGACAGCGCCGCGCCGCCGCGCGCGTCGCCGTCCAGCTTGGTCAGCACCACGCCCGTCAGCGGCAGCGCGTCGCCGAAGGCCCGCGCGGTATTGACCGCGTCCTGGCCCTGCATCGCGTCGACCACGAACAGCGTCTCGATCGGCTTGACCAGGTCGTGCAGCGCGCGGATCTCGCGCATCATGGCCTCGTCGATGCCCAGCCGGCCGGCCGTGTCGACGATCAGCACGTCGTAGTGGTGGCGGCGCGCATGGTCGACCGCGTTGCGGGCGATGTCTTCCGGCTTCTGGCTCGCATCCGACTGCAGGAAATCCACCCCGACCTGGGCGGCCACGGTCTTCAGCTGCTCGATGGCGGCCGGGCGATAGACGTCGGCGCTGACCACCAGCACCTTCTTCTTGCCCGTCTTGCGGCCGTTCTGGACGTGCTGGCCCTCGGACAGCCAGCGCGCCAGCTTGCCGGTGGTGGTGGTCTTGCCCGCGCCCTGCAGGCCGGCCATCAGGATGACCGCGGGCGGCTGGGTGGCCAGCGACAGCTCGCCGGCGTGCTCGCCCAGGTCGCCGCCCATCAGGCTGGTCAGCTCCTTGTGGACCACGCCCACCAGGGCCTGGCCGGGGCTGAGGCTGCCGGCCACTTCTTCGCCCAGGGCCTTTTCCTTGACGCGCGCCACGAAATCGCGCACCACGGGCAGCGCCACGTCGGCCTCCAGCAGCGCCATGCGCACTTCGCGCAGCATCTCCTGGGTGTTGGCCTCGGTCAGGCGGGCTTCGCCGCGCAGCGTCTTGACGACGCGCGACAGCCGTTGAGTCAGGTTATCGAGCATGAGAGGCGTTTCCGCTTACACTAGTTGATTGAACGAGGCCGCCTGGGCGCAGCTAGCCGCCGGCGGGCGACAAGCGCCCATGGCCCCATCCAGACAACGGTTTTTATGTCATCAGGCATTGTATTTCACGCCGTGGCCGCGCTGGCTTATGCGGTACTCGCAGGGTCGCTGTGGCGACGCCTGCAAGGCCGCGGCAGCGTGGATCAAGCAAGCAAGCTAACCCGAACCGGCCTGCTGGGCGCGCTGGTCCTGCACGGCGTGGCCCTGCAGCAAGCCATGCTGGGGACGCAACACCTGTACATCGGCTGGGCGCTGGCCCTGTCGGCCGCCGTATGGCTGGGCCTGGTCGTGTTCTGGCTGGAAAGCCTGCTGATCCGCATCGACGGCCTGCAGCTGCTGTTGCTGCCGGCAGCCGCTATCGTAACCGCAATAGCCGCACTGTTCCCGCAGGCCCAGCTGGTGCCCCATGCCAACAACCCCTGGCTGCGCGCCCACCTGCTGATCGCGCTGGCCGCCTACGGCCTGATCACCATCGCCGCCCTGCACGCCATGCTGATGGCCCTGCTCGACCGCCACCTGCACCGTCCGCTGGACGCGCCGGCCGAGCGCAGCATCGTCGGCCGCGTGCTGGATGCCCAGCCGCCGCTGCTGGTGCAGGAGCGCCTGCTGTTTCGCGTCATCTGGATCGGCTTCGCGGTCCTGACCCTGGCGGTGGGTTCCGGCTCGGTCGCCTCCATCACCCTGACCGGCAAATTCCTGCCGTTCGACCACAAGACCATCTTCACGCTGCTGTCCTGGGCCACCTTCGGCGTGCTGCTGCTGGGCCGCCACATCCGCGGCTGGCGCGGCCGCGTCGCGCTGCGCTGGACCCTGACCGGCTTCGCGTTCCTGATCCTGGCCTACACCGGCAGCCGGTTCGTGCTGGAAGTCATTCTGCATCGAGGTTGAAGTGGGCAAGCTGATCTTCTGGTTCGTCGTCATTCTGGCCGTGCTGTTCATCGCGCGCCTGGCCGGCGCCCGCGCCGCCGGCAAGCGCGCGCCGCGCGCCGAGCCCCCCCGTCCCGCCCCGGACGCCGCCAGCCAGCCCATGGTGCGCTGCGCCCATTGCGGCGTACACCTGCCGCGCGCCGAGGCCGTGCTGCTGGGCGGCCAGACCTGGTGCAGCAGCGACCACGCCCGCCGCGGCGCCGATCGCGGCTGAACGGCGGCCGCGGCATCCCGGCGGGCTGGAGGATCCGGCCCCATCCTGCATAATGCAGGGTCACCCGCAACAAGCCTGACCCCATCATGCAACGACTGCTACTGGACCGCCACGGCTGGCTGATCCCCGGGCCCGCGGTCACCCGCGCCCCCTCGCCCAACGTCAATGCCCGCCCCGCGGGCACGCAGATCAGCCTGCTGGTCATCCACAACATCAGCCTGCCGCCCAGCCAGTTCGGCGGCCCGTACGTCGCGGACCTGTTCCTGAACCGGCTGGACTACAGCGCCGACCCGTGGCTGGAGCGCCTGCGCGGCCTGCACGTCTCGGCCCATTTCTTCATCCGCCGCGACGGCGCCGTCATCCAGTTCGCCGCCACCGAGGCGCGCGCCTGGCACGCCGGCGTATCCAGCTTCAAGGGCCGCGCCAACTGCAACGACTTCTCGATCGGCATCGAACTGGAAGGCACCGACATCCTGCCCTACGCCGATGCCCAGTACGCCACGCTGGCGCGCCTGGCGCAGGTGCTGCGCGCGCGCTACCCGCTGGCCGACGCGCGCGGCCACGAACACATCGCCCCGGGCCGCAAGACCGACCCGGGACGCGCCTTCAACTGGGTGCGGTTCGGCCGCGAAAGCGGCTTTCCGCGGCGCAACCTGCCGCCCGTATAGCGGTACCGACAATCAAGACAGGGGTTTCGACATGCTGAAGATCTGGGGCCGGCTGAGTTCGGTCAACGTGCAAAAAGTCATGTGGGCCGTGCGCGAACTGGCGCTGCCGCACACCTTCATCGAGGCCGGCGGCCAGTTCGGCGGGCTCGACACCCCCGAATACCTCCGCATGAACCCCAACCGCAAGGTGCCGCTGATCGACGACGGCGGCTTCATCCTGTGGGAATCCAACGCCATCGTGCGCTACCTGGGCGCGCGCTACGGCGAGGGCGCAATCAGCCCCGCCGACCCCTGCGTGCGCGCCGACGCCGACCGCTGGATGGATTGGCAGACCACCGAATGGCAGCCCAGCATGCTGGCCGCCTTCCTGGGCCTGGTGCGCACCCCGGCCGAACAGCGCGACACCGCCGCCATCGAAGCCTCGGCCCGCCAGGCCGGCAAGATCGCCCTGATGCTGGAGAACGCCCTGGCGGGCCGCGACTTCATCGCCGGCCCGCAATTCAGCATGGGCGACATCGCGCTGGGCTGCGCCGCGCACCGCTGGCTGGGCCTGCCCATCGAACGCCCCGCCACGCCGCACATCTCGGCCTGGTACCGCCGCCTCATGATGCGCCCCGCCACCCAGGGCATCCTGACACTGCCGCTCGCCTGACACTTCGGTGCCTGTCCCCGCAGGGGGACTGGCACCGACCGACTCCTCCGCGTGCCTGTCCCCGCAGGGGGACTGGCACCAGCCGACTCCTCCGCGTGCCTGTCCCCGCAGGGGGACTGGCACCGACCGACTCCTCCGCGTGCCTGTCCCCGCAGGGGGACTGGCACCGACCGACTCCTCCGCGTGCCTGTCCCCGCAGGGGGACTGGCACCGACCGACTCCTCCGCGTGCCTGCCCCCGCAGGGGGACTGGCACCAGCCGACTCCTCCGCGTGCCTGCCCCCGCAGGAGGACTGGCACCAGCCGACTCCTCCGCGTGCCTGTCCCCGCAGGGGGACTGGCACCTGCGGCACGGGGTGCCTGTCCCGCTAGGGCGACAGGCGCCCGCTGACTTCCCGGGGCCTGCCCCGCATGGGGATGATCGGCGCCCGCGGCACGACGTGCCTGTCTCCGGATGGGAACTGACGGCTGCGTGTGCCTGTCCCGAAGGGGCTGGCATCCGCGGCGATGTGTGCCTGTCCCCATTGGGACAGGCACACCGCTCTACGCCATGAACGGTGGACGGCCAAGACGGTATCTGTCCCCGCTGGAACAGGCACACTGGCCAGCCCAAGCCCCTCAAGCCTTCAGCAACAGCCCATTCAAGCGCTTCACGAAGGCCGCCGGGTCGGCGATCTGCGCGCCTTCGGCCAGCAGCGCCTGGTCCAGCAGCAGCGCGGCCCAATCGCCGAACTCCGCATCGCTGGCATCGCGAATCCGCGCGATCAGCGCGTGGTCCGGGTTGATCTCCAGCACCGGCTTGACCTCCGGCGCCTCCTGGCCGGCCGCCTTCAGCATGCGCAGCAAATGCGGGCTGAGCTCATTCTGGCCCACCACCACGCAAGCCGGAGAATCCACCAGGCGCTGCGTCACCCGCACCTCCTTCACCTGCTCGGCCAGCGCCTGCTGCAGGCGCTCGACCAGCGGCTTGAAAGTCTCGGCCACTTCGGACTGGCGCTTCTTCTCTTCCTCGTCCGCCAGCTCGGCCAGGTCCAGGCCGCCCTTGGCCACCGACACCAGCGACTTGCCGTCGAACTCGCGCAGATAGGACAGCATCCACTCGTCCACCCGATCCGACAGCAGCAGCACCTCGATGCCCTTCTTGCGGAAAATCTCCAGATGCGGACTATTCGCCGCCGCCGTGAAGGTATCCGCCGTCACGTAGTAAATCTTGTCCTGGCCGTCCTTCATGCGGCCCACATAGTCGGCGAACGACACCGTCTGCGCCTGCCCGCCGTCGTGCGTCGACGCAAAGCGCAGCAGCCTGGCGATGCGCTCGCGGTTGGCCGCGTCCTCGCCCGTGCCTTCCTTCAGCACCTGGCCGAACTCGGTCCAGAACGTCGCGTAATCCTCCGCCTTGTTCTCCGCCATATCCTCCAGCAGCGACAGCACCCGCTTGGCCGAACCCTCGCGGATCGCCCGCACATCGCGGCTCTCCTGCAGGATCTCGCGCGACACGTTCAGCGGCAGATCCGCCGAATCGATCACCCCGCGCACGAAACGCAGATACGACGGCAGCAACTGCTCCGCGTCGTCCATGATGAACACCCGCTTCACATACAGCTTCACCCCGCGGCGTGCGTCGCGGTCCCACATGTCGAACGGCGCATGCTTGGGCACATACAGCAGCTGCGTATACTCGCTGCGGCCCTCCACCCGGTTATGCGTCCACGCCAGCGGATCGTCATAATCGTGCGACACCGTCTTGTAGAACTCGCGATACTGCTCATCGGTGATATCCGATTTGTTGCGCGTCCACAGCGCATTCGCCTGGTTCACCGTCTCCAGCTCATCGCCCTTGACCTGCTCGCCCTTCTCCGCGTCCCAATCTTCCTTGGCCATGCGGACCGGCAGCGAAATATGGTCCGAATAGCGGCGCAGGATCTCGCGCAGCTTCCAGCCATTGAGCAACTCGTCCTCGTCGGCGCGCAAATGCAGCGTCACCTCCGTGCCGCGGCCGGCCTTCTCGGCCGGCGCGATGCTGAACTCGCCCTGTCCGTCCGACTCCCAGCGGATCGCCTCATTGGCCGCCAGCCCGGCGCGGCGGCTCAGCACCGTCACCTTGTCGGCCACGATGAACGAGGAATAGAACCCCACCCCGAACTGGCCGATCAGCTGCGCGTCCTTCTGCTTGTCGCCCGTCAGCTGCGAGAAAAACTCGCGCGTGCCCGACCGGGCAATCGTGCCCAGATTGGCCACCGCCTCGTCGCGCGACAGACCGATACCGTTATCGGAAATCGTGATCGTGCGGGCGGCCTTGTCGTAATCCACCCGGATCGCCAGCTCCCCGTCGCCTTCCAGCAAGGCCGGCTGGTCGATCGCCTCGAAGCGCAGCTTGTCACACGCGTCCGACGCGTTCGACACCAGCTCGCGCAGGAAGATCTCCTTGTTGCTGTAGAGAGAGTGAATCATCAGGTGCAGCAGCTGCTTCACCTCGGCCTGGAACCCCAGGGTTTCGGATGCGGAATTCGTGGTGGTCTGGCTCATCGTGGTACGTAACTGGTCAAAAAATGAACAATCGCGGGCCGGCGCACGGCAGCGGCCCCGGGCGTGCCCCTACACATTAGGGCACAAGCGAAGATTTTCAAGACCGCATATAATCGCAACCTTCCTTCCAGACGGCCTTCGCTCGAAGCCCGTTCCCCCGTGCCCGGGTGGTGAAATTGGTAGACGCAGGGGACTCAAAATCCCCCGCCGCAAGGCGTGCCGGTTCGATTCCGGCCCCGGGCACCATCTCTAAATCTTCTGCTAATTCAAACCTTTAGAAGATTTCGCAGTACAAGCCCCGCACCGGGGGATTTTCCTAAAATTGTGGTCAGGTACAGTTTCGGTACAGTGATGCGGCGCTAGCCCCATACGGAGTACTCATGGCTACGATCGTTAAGACTTCCTCGGGCACTTGGAAAGCCCTCATTCGCAAGACAGGCTGGCCGGCCACGGCCAAGACGTTCCGCACCAAGCGGGATGCCGAAGACTGGGCGCGCCGTACCGAAGACGAAATGGTACGCGGCGTATACATCCAGCGGGCGCCGGCCGAGCGCATGACCGTCGAAGCGGCACTGACCCGCTACCTCAAGGAAGTCACGCCCACCAAGCGAGCCTCGACCCAAGCCGGCGAACGCAAGAAAGCACAGATCATCATCCGCCATCTTGGCAAGTACTCGCTGGCCGCTCTGAACGCCGCGGTCAGAGCAAGAAGCGCGCCGACGCGCTGGTCGATGCCGGGCTGCTGACCAAACGAGACACCGAAGTCAAAGCCATGTTTGGCAACAAGATGGAGCCGGCCACCGAGTACCAAGTCACTGACACCGGCAAGAAATTCCTCGTCGCCAATGGTGCCAATACGATGGCTGGACAAGATGCCTTCTGCACCGGCAAGTACACCGTTGTGGAAGTGAGCAACTTCACTGAACCCAGCGACATGATGGGCGTAAAGCTGTCGCAGGTGAACTACCGCTACAAGGTAGAAGGTGCAGATGACTGGGCCAAATCGGAAGTCATCCGTGCCAACTACAAGAATTTTGCGGAACAGACCCAGGGAGATATCCAGGGTAAGGCGGCCGTCATCCTGACCAACGATGGATGGATGCACGAGCGCCTGTTCAAGCGCGGATAAACAACCCTGAGTCAGTTCTGAAACGAAAGGCCTTTCACCTATGAGTGAAGGGCCTTTTCTTTGGCTCTACACCGATCTGCGGGGTGATTCGGGTCGCCGAACGACACAGAGCGGTCTCTTCTACCTCTTGATGGCGAAGACTCCGACGGCGGGTAGCGACGAAAGCGCTGAATCACAGCCATTGCAACACGGCACCATGCGGATCCGTCCAGGCCAACGCATGGCCATCGGCACATAACAGGAACATGCCGGACGGTTGGGGGGTGGCCGCGGGCAAGAATTGTGGAAATACCAATGGACTTTCGTTGCTAATCCAGACGCAACGCGAGGCCAACATGTTGCGTGCAAATTCATTGCGCAGTGCCTGGTCCATAACGTAGTTCAGGACGGCGGAGTGATACACAACCACGGTCGCTTCCGCCGGAGCCTGTTCGATTAAGGAAGCAAGATCCCGCAGCAAATCGCCCCGGACGATCTGAGGCGGCGCGCGTCTGCAAATCCGGAGCGCAGACTGAAGGCGTGCGAGTCGATCGCCATCCTCGGGCCACACCAAGTCCTCAAGCCACTTCCTATCCTCGTCGCAGTGAACGTCGATTGGGCTCAGGTCTAGTCCAGCCCTCCAGACAATTTCAGGATAGGTGTGTGGGAGAGAGCCCGCGCCGGAGACCGTACAGGGGAATACCGGATAACCCAAATCGTCTCCACACGGAGCCAGGCGTTGTCCCCCCCAGTCGTAGCCGTATTTGTCCATCAGCAGGCACAGCCCTGCAGAGGCCCCCACTTCGATGAGCGCTATCTTGCCCCTGACCGAAGCAAGAGCAGGCAACAATACTGCACAGCGCCCCGGTTCGTTAGTCTGCGTGGAACGAGTCAGCATAAGTGCCCGAATGGCGGCGTCATGTTGCGCCAGGCCTGCATCGAATTCCGCAGGCGACGTGGGCACGCCTACGATATGCCGGAACGCTGCAAACAGCAGATTGGGTTGCTGTTTATCTACAGGTAGACCCTGTAAAAACGCCAGTGCGTCAAGCGAATTCGCGACATGCAACGCCCATTGTTCATACAACGGCGAGCGCCCCGCCGCCTCGACTTTTGAAAATCTCAAATAGCGATCAGCAATTCGATCCATGCCATCTCCCATACGCAGATGAGTCCCGGCAGATTAGCATCGCTCGCGGGAGCCGGTCGCGCCACTAAGCAGTTGCCAGCTTTGGATATTGACCTTGCATTATGACCGCTACTGGCCGGGTGCCGTCTATGACGACAGACCGATCCCGACCCTGAGCGGCCAGTCAGCCCTTCGGCCTTCATGCCTCAAAGGGGTCACTCCGCACACGACTGCAACTGCTAGAACGCGATCAGCTGATCGCATAGTCGGTCCAACGTAGGTGACGACGCGCCCGCGTCTACAGCATAGGCGAGCTTCGCGCCCACCATCATCGTGTGCTTTCTAGCGCCCGACGCTTGACCGCAACGCACAGCTGCCTTGTTCTTCACCGCCTCAAACACTTCATCGCCGAGGGACTGCCGGAGATCCGCATCGACGCAGTCGGAAAGCTCCTTGGGCCAGATCGCATGCGTGCCAGACCAGAGCGTTTCGTCAGGGAACAAGTTCGCATCGTCAACACCCAGAAACCGGAAGAGAGACTTGTTATCGCGCTCGTGATTTCGCCGATGGGCTTCGTTCGCAATCTTGTCGCCGTCGGCATCAAAAATCAGGAACAGCGGTATGCCCATGTGCCGAGCGATAACCGCCGGCCGCAACAACTCACTCTTTCCGCCTACAGGCACCAGGTGGGTGCCGCGCCGACGGAACTCCAGCAGGCGGTCTTTGAGCGCCAACCATGCATGGATGTACGCGCAGTCCTCAATGCCTTCTACTAGTGCCAGGCGTTGCGTGAAAAACATCTCGGCCAGTTGGGGCTGAAGAAGCTGATAGATCTTCGACAGCGTCGCCAGTTCTGCGACAGGCTGTTCGCCGAGTGCGTGCGCAATCGCATCGCCGATGGTAGCCAGCGTTGGCTGGCAAACAGATGTCGCATGGGAAGCCGCGTCGCGCCTCACCAGCCTGACGCTTTCGAAGGAATCGCCGCCGACGAACAGGGGGCTGTGAGTCGACACCATGACCTGCGAACCCGTGTTGGCCAGTTCTTGGAGAACACCCGCCAAATGCCTCGCCTGCGGCGGGTGCTGATACAGCTCAGGCTCCTCGCAACCCAAGATGAGCTTGGGCGCACCGCTGCCGGTGTCGGCGTTGGCCAGTTCCTGCAGCAGGGCAAGAAGATAGGAGCGCTGGAAACCATGGCCGAAGCGACCCAGTTCACCTTGAAACTCGCCCTCGCCCAGCAGAACTCGCGCGAACGGATCTTCGACGCGAATGGATTTCTCCGAATGCTGATGCCATTGAAGCCGGAGGCTTGCTTCCGGATGTGCCCATTGGGCGAGTCTAGCGTTCAAGGCCGAAGACACCTCCGACAGCTGCTCCTGGCTCTCGTCAAGGAGCTGCTGGTAGCTGCGCCGGGCCGCCAGCGTGAGCTCGCTCAATCCCTCGGCGAAGTTGACCTTGGCACGCACCGTACGCGCAAGCAGCTTGCCCAGCGCCGTCGCCTTTCCCTCCGCCTGCTCCGTGCTCGCGTCCTTCACCGCGGGCACGTACACCCACTGGATATGCCGCTGGAGTCGGCCCTGCCCTTTGGTCGCTCCGTAAAACTGATCCTCACTTGGGATCAAGGTGCACAAGTCTGGCCTAGCTGCCTCGAAGGTACGCAGTGCATCCTCCATTGCCGGGCCGGTCGTAGCTGCATTGAGATCCGGAAACTTGGCACGCAAGCCCGTATAGAGCTCTTTCAACTCGGCAACTTTGGCACCGTCGCCCTTTCGTCCGAAGTACTCTGCGAACTCGGCCATCGCCATGCGTTGCCCCAACTGTTTGATCTCGGCTTTGCCCTTCGCTTGATCGAAGGTAGCTGCAGCTGTGACGACCAGGAAGCCGTTTCGGTAGTAGTCCTTGAAGTCTTCTTGCGCCTCGGCAGACAGCTGGTCAAACCACACGGTCACCGAGGCGGGCCTGCTGGTATCTCGACGATGGAAGTCCTCCTCCGCCAAGACGGTGAGGGGATTGCCCTGCGCGTCGGTTTCGCGGAACAGGACATTGAGGGCAAACAGGACAGTCGATTTGCCCGCGCCGTTCGCGCCGACCAGGCAGGTGTAGTCGTCAAACTCAACAGTCGCGTCAGCAATGGCTCTCAGATTGCTAATCTGAACTTTGCGAATTCGCATGACCTCTCCCTTTCTTGTAAGGCAGATTATGGTCACCAAGTGGCGTTTTGCCAACAAGCCATGGCTGCGAGATATAAATCGGCTGGAACACTAGAAGGCTAATGGCGGCATCGTGGGCCACTGACTGAGACCGAGCCGCCAAGAGGCATCGCCGGCCACGCTGAAGAGCCGGAGACCTGCCGTTCTGCACCGGCAGGTCGTGGCCGTCGGCGAAACTTCGCCGCCGACCGCAGAGGTCACTATCCGCGAGAACCGGACGCTCCGACGCCGGGTGCATGATCCACGGGGATATGCGGCCCACGATTTAATGAGATGCAACGATTCTTGCAAGCGTCGCGCATGCGGTTTCTATGTTGTCGGGGTGTAGGTTGGTCACGCTGAGTAGCAAGCCACGTTGCGCGTGCCCGCGGCTAAGGTGCCAAGCGGAGAGCGCCGAGGGCGCGAGGCCATGTGCGCGGGCGGCACGCACCACGGCGATGTCGTCGGCAATCTGTGGGAGCGGTGCGATTACGCCCAGGCCAGCCGCTAGCGTGCCCGGCAGAAGTCTGTTTACATGCGTTAGCGCGAGGTTGCGGCGCTCGGTATAGAGAGCCTTCATCTGCCGCAGGTGCCGCAGGAAGTGCCCATTGGATAGAAACTCCGAAACAGCCAACTGGGCGATCCGGTTCGGAGCCGGGGCCAACACGGCGGCGACCTCGACCAGACGCTCCGCCAGCGAACGTGGGGCGACGACGAAACCGAGGCCGAGCGCCGGACTGAGCGTTTTGCTGAACGACCCGATGTGAATCACACGCTCGGCGCCTGCGCCTGAGGCGAGGGCCGGTGCCGCCCGACCGTCGAGCTGAAGTTCTCCGAGATAGTCATCTTCGATGATCCAGGCGCCACTTGACGCCGCCCAGTCGAGCAAGGCGTGTCTTCGTGCGCGCGATAGGGTCACGCCTAGCGGTGCGTGCTGGCCTGGGGTGACCAGTGCCAGCAGGGCGTCTGGGGCCCGGGCGATGCCATCGTCCACGCGCAGCCCCTTGGCGTCAACGGCCACAGGTTCGAGGGTGGCGCCGATCAGCTCGAGCCCGCGCCTACCCAGCGGATAACCTGGCTCTTCGATCCACGCCTTGCGCCCCTGAGCGCGTAGCGCCGTGAGGGCAAGCAGCAGGCCCTGCCGGTATCCACCGGTGACGATGATTTGATCGGGATGGCATTGCATTTGCCGGCTGATGGCAAGGTGGCTCGCGATCTGGGCCCGCAGCACGGGTTCGCCTCGCGGGTCAGCGTAGGCCGTGTCAGTGATCGCGTCGTCGCGTAGGGCTCGCGCTCGCATGCGGGCCCAGAGCTTGGCCGGAAACGCGTCGTGAGCGGGTACGCCCATTTGGAACGGCCGTGGGGCGCTCGAAAATGGACGGTTGAAAGCCGCCAAAGGTCTGTCGATTGGCAAGGCGTCGACCGCTTCGATGGTAGGCGGCCGAGCGCTTACGCGCGTTCCAGCGGGTCCGGCGCCGAATACCAGGTTCTCGGCGATTAGCCGATCGTATGCCACGCGGATGGTGCCGCGCGCGACACCAAGCTGCGCGGCGAGGTCTCGACCGGAAGGCAAACGCTGTCCTGGCGCAAGCCGGCCGTCGAGGATCGCCTGTCGCAGGCTCGCATGGATCTGGTCGCCGATTGCCGCGACGGCGGCTCGGTCCACCTGAATCGACAGTGCATCGAACTTACTTAAGTCAGTCATCTTGGGTCAGTCGTTTCGGCAGTTTTTGGGCCTGTTTCTCCAACAGCCGGTGTAGTAACGTCTGCTTATGACATGGATCGCGGTCGAAGTTGATCGGCGGCCTTCGGGGCGCGCTGGCCGCGATTCGACAATCATAAACAACAGCAGAGGACAGTGATGACCCGTTTGAACTGGCAAGAGATCGCACCTGAAGGCGCAAAGGCACTTTTCGGTATCCACCACTACGTCACGAGAAGGACGAACCTTCCGGAGGAACTCGTGCACCTCGTGTTC